>Ga0105046_10010352_pt1 | contig 14526 bp, 11 predicted proteins | sample MAT03_FD_78385 | JGI IMG/M metagenome (GOLD analysis project Ga0105046, IMG submission 78385) | Freshwater microbial communities from Lake Fryxell liftoff mats and glacier meltwater in Antarctica - MAT-03 (megahit assembly) | ecosystem: Environmental > Aquatic > Freshwater > Ice > Liftoff... | reverse complement strand
CGCGCCGCGCGCGACATGCTCCGATCCCGCGCGTACGGTTACCGGGAGTCCGGTGGCATCGGCGATTGCCTGTTGCCACGCGACATGCCGCGAACCACCACCGACAAGCGTGATAAGTGGAGCTGTTACGTCCACCCGGGCGAGTGCGTCGATGCAGTAGGAAAGTCCAGCCGCGACCCCGTCGATCGCTGACCGAAGCATCAGATCCGGGGTGGCACGATCGGCGGTTAATCCATGCACTGCACCTGTCGAGTTCGGGAGGTTGGGTGTGCGCTCGCCCTCGAAGTAGGGGAGCATTAGAAGACCGTTCGCTCCAGGTGCAGTTGCTGCCGCTCGGTTCAGAGCATCGATTCGATCAATTCCGAACATCGCCGCGATCGAGTCGAAGACACGGGTGCAATTCAGCATGCAAGTCAGCGGGAGGTACCGTCCGGTGGCGTCGGCAAAACCTGCGACTTCCCCGGTTGGATCAGCGGTGGGATGGATGCTAACCGCGTATGCAGTGCCGCTGGTGCCCAGACTGACGACCAGCTCCTGATCGGTCGCGCCAATGCCAACAGCTGCGGCCGGGTTGTCCCCGCTACCCGGACCAACTGGAATTCCTGCGGGCAGACCAAGCTCGGTTGCCGCCCATTCGGAGAGTACCCCTGCCGATTCATCCGGTCCCAGCACGTTCGGAACGCGTATCCGAGTGGAATGGGTTTCGCCGACCGCCAGCGCGAGCAAATCTGGCCGAATCCGCTCTTCGACGGGCGACCACCAGCCGGAACCAGAGGCATCGCCACGATCGGTCGTGAGGATGCCGGTCAATCGCCAGTTCAAATAGTCGTGTGGGAGGCAGATCGAGGCGGTTCGGGCGAGATCACATGGAGCCGTTCTGGCAAGGTGCGCGAGCTTGGATATGGTAAACGATGCTACCAGGCGTGACCCCACGGCAGCGGGGAAATCGGCGAGAGCGTTGAGATGCTCAGCGTCGTCTGCGGATTCGATGTTGTTCCAGAGGGGAGCAGGGCGCACCGGTTGACCTTGCGCGTCCAGCGTTACCAGACCATGTTGCTGGCCGGCGACGGAAATGCCGCGCACCTCCATATCCGGAGTGACAGCGACACGGACCGCTGCGACCAGGGCGTCCCACCAATCGCAGGGATTTTGTCGGTTCGCTCCTGTGTGCGAAGCGTGACCTATGCGCAGCTCCTCCCCTGTCTCGAGATCGACAGCAACAACTTTGGTGGATTGTGTGCTTGAATCAACACCGAGCACGACTGCACGAGACACGACGCACCTCCCAAACAACTGCTGATGACGGCTTGGTACCCCTGGTGTATTCTGCCGGAGCTAGGGTACCCGTGTTTTGTTCACGGCGAAATAGAGCCCAACAAACGTGGATTGGGTTTGGAGGTTTACGTGTTCATTGTCGATGCCGACGTCCATGTCAATGACACTCCGGGAGCGCTCGCGCCCTATTGTGGTAAGCCGTGGCGAGAATCACTTGAAGAGCTGGCGAAGGGAATGTGGGGCTACCTCGATATTCCTGGCTTCGCGCCAAGCCTCAAACTCGATCCACCGATTATCGGTGGACACCCAACTCGGTCGGTGAATACTGCCGCGGACATGCGCGCTGAATTGACCGAGCTTGGGATCGACGCCGGTGTCATCTTCCCTGACCATCTCTTGTTATTTGCCCCGCTGCCTCACATCGAATACGCGACGGAACTCTCTCACGCGTACAACCGGTGGCTGATCGGCGAGTGGCTCAACAAGGAACCGCATCTGTATGGAGCAATGCTCGCCTGTCCGCAGAATCCTGAAGATTCGGCGAGATCGATCGAAGAATATGGCAGGGAAGAGAAGATCGTCGCGGTCTATCTGCCGACAGCCGGCGTGAATCCGCTTTGGGGACACCGCAAATATGATCCGATTTTTGCCGCGGCGGAGGCGATGAACCTACCCGTAGCGTTGCACAGCGTTACATTGGTTTCACCGGCATTTCCGTGCAATATCGATCAGTTTGAGAACCACTTTGGACGTCAGGTTGTTTCGCATGCGTTCGGTATGATGGCCAACTTCACCAGCATCATGCACACCGGCGTGCCGGCGCGGTTCCCGAATCTGAGATTCGTCTTCACTGAGGCGGGAGTTGGGTGGGTGCCATACCTGCAGTGGCGGATGGACCGGTATTACCGTGAATACCGGCGGGTTGTCCCGTTCCTTGAGCGACCACCCAGCGAATACATTCGAGAGCGCATGTGGTTCGCGACGCAACCTGTCGAGGAACCGGAGGATCCGATGCACCTCGTCGAAACGATCAAGCACTACGATCCCGACTTTACACGGACGCTCTTCGCATCTGACTGGCCGCATCACGATTTCGATCACCCGCGGGCGATCAAAAACCTGCCGATGCCAAGTGACGCGAAGGAGCGGATTCTCGGGCTAAACGCGGCCCAGTTGTTCAACCTGCCGGTGCCGCAGGCGGTCGCCGCGGAGGTCCGGTAATGGCGGTTTACGAAGTCGGACCGGTCGAGGATTTTCCGGTAGGGAGTCATCGCGTCGTCAATCTCGGCAAGATCGAGGTTGGGGTTTACAACCTTGATGGCTCGCTGCATGCATTGCCTAATTTCTGCCCGCATCAGCAAGGCCCGCTCTGCGCCGGCAATACTGCCGGCGAATGGAATTGCTCGATCAAAACGGGATGGCTGACCCATTACGATCGGCCTGGTGAGATCGTTGTTTGCCCGTGGCACGGTATCGAGTTCGACATAACGGACGGGCACTGCCTGAGCTCACCGCGCTACAAAGTGCGAACGTATTCCGTCAATGTGGTCGAGGGCAAGGTGACTATCTCGACCGATCGGGCGGTGGCAAGTTCAAAAGAGTGAGAGACTGATCCTTGACCATCAAGGAGGTTCAATTATGAACTGGTATCCGATCAAATTGAGTTACCACGTTCGGACGTATACTTTTGGCGAACGATTGATTCCCGAAATGCTCGGGAAAGTTGGTGCGCAAGAAGGACGAGTTTCAGAGACCTGGGAGTTCAGCGATCAGGGATCGACAACCGGCACCGTTCTGAATGGTGAACTCGCGGGCAAGACGCTCCATGAGATCACACTTGCGTATCCCGAAGAAGTTGTCGGGAAGGGGTGGATCGGTCCGCACTTTCCACTACTTGGCAAGTTTCTCGACGCCTCTCACATGCTTCCGGTTCATCTTCATGCCGACGACGAAACGGCGGCGCGTCTGTATCAACAGCCGAATGGGAAAACGGAAGCGTGGCACATTCTGTGGGCAGCGCCAGACGCGACGATTTTGGCGGGCATCAAGGATGGGGTATCGCGCGATCAACTGGTCGAGGCGTTCAAGGCTCAGGATTATGACTCGGTGATGCCGAGGTATCCGATCAACGCAGGAGACACGGTCTACGTTCCCGGTTGCATTCTGCATGCGTTCGGACCAGACACGCTGATCTTCGAGATCCAGCAAACATCAGATCTCGGGCAAAGCGTGATGCCAGAGGACTTGAACGGAAACAAACTCTCGCCGGAGGTCTGGAACGCAGCAATCGAATCCACTTTAGCCGAACTCAAAACAGACTACCTGCCGAAGCCGCATCACGGGCTCGCGATTTCCCGCGAGGGCAACCGCTACACGATCGGCGGTGCAGGCACGCACTTCGCGCTCGAGCGGTGGCATCTCACCAATGCGCACTTCGAAGGAGCTCGCGACGACCGTTGTCTGACGCTTTCGAATGTCGGCGAACCGGTTCTCATCCGATACGACGACGGAGTCGAAACGCTCGGTAAGGCGGAATCGTGCATCCTGCCGGCCGCGATCGGTGACGTTACCATTGAACCGACCGGAGAGGCGGCCGATCTGGTGGTGTGTTACGTTCCCGATCTGATGAAGGACATTGTCAGCCGGCTGCTCGCCGAAGGGTATGAGCGTGAATCGATTGATGCGCTCGGTTTGACGGCGGGGCGTTAAGTTTCCACCGTCGTCTGAAGACAGGGTCGCCAGGTGTTCACCCGGCGACCCTGTCTGTTTTGCGACTATCCGCTTCGTTTGAGTCGTCCCGTTCGCTTCGCATATGTTTCGCCGATGCTGAATACATGGAGACCGAGTGGTATCAGGATTACGCCGATGATCAGGAGTGGCCAGATCGATCCCCAGAGCGTCGACATCGAAGCACCGTCGAGTAATGCAGCTCGAATTCCCCGGAGTGCATAGGTGACGGGGGAGAACTTCGCCAGTGCCTGCATCCAACCTGGAAGCACATCGATCGAGTAATAGACACCGGAGACGAGTAGAAGCGCAGAACCGAAGATGAACGTCACCTGCTGACCCTTCTCCGGGGAGAGCAGTGGCATCACAGCCGCACACATTCCGAATCCGACCAGTGAGATGCTGCAGGCGAAGAGCACGACCAGCGCTCCGGCGTAATTCGCGTTTTGCACCTCGAGATCGAAAAAGAACGATATTGCGACGAACATCACCGCGGTTCTCACTATTCCATAGAGCACCGCGTAGACGCTGGAGCCAATGAGATGCGTTGCGCGGCTCGCGGGAGCCATAAAGGTGTACTCGATCGTTCCTTCCCAACGCTCCCAGCTCACGGTTTCTGAGAGCGCGTCAAAGAGCATTGAGAGATAGCTCCAAACCAATGCGCCGATCAGCAGAAAAGTGGTGACGCGGCCGTTGGCTCCGTTTCCGCTCGACTGATCGACTGCGACACCGATGAAACCGATACTCATCGCATTTGCGGTTGTGTAGACCAACCAGACCAGTTCCCACCAGAAGTAGCGTTTGGAAAGGTAGTAGTTGCGTTGTATGAACCCAAAGGTCGCGACAGCCTCGTTCATCCATGGGCGTCGACTCTTCGTCAGGGACATATTCATTGGTCGTCCTCCTGTTCGGCGTCCGCCTCGTCTATCGAGGTGCCGGTGGCAAGCATGAAGACCTCTTCGAGTGTCGGGATGGCCCCAGTTGTCTGGTAGCTTCGTTTGAGTCCATCCGGGGAATCGAGGGCGATGATCTCCCCGTTCAGGATGATTCCGATGCGGTCGCAGAGTTCTTCGGCCTCACCCATGTCATGGGTACAGAGCAGGATCGACGCGTCGTGATCGCTTCGGATTTTCCGCACAACCTCCTGCACATCCCGCTTACTGCGTGGATCGAGTCCTGTGGTCGGTTCATCGAGCAACATCAGCATTGGACTTGTGAGCAGAGCACGGGCAAGCGCGATTTTCTGTTGCATTCCCCTCGATAGGTGTTCCATTGGCTCGGAAGCACGCTTCATGTCGAAGCCGATGCTCTCAAGAATCTGTCCGATTCGAGGTTTCGCTTCAGACGTGGTGACACCATAGAGTTTTGCGCCGTAGATCAAATTCTCGTACGCAGAAAGCTTTTTGAAAAAGCTCGCCTCAACGCTGACCCGGTTGATCATCCGCTGAACTTTCCTCGGTTCGCGGAGAGCGTCAATCCCAAAGATTGTCACGCTGCCTGCATCGGGAATAACGAGTGTTGAGACGACTCTCACCAATGTGCTCTTCCCGCTGCCGTTGGGTCCGAGAATGCCAACGACCTCGCCGCGGTTGATTCGAAGCGAAACCGATTTCAACGCTGGATGAAACTCGCCTCGCTTCTTCTTGAACGATTTCTTGATCGAGATTGCGTCGAGCGCAAAGTCAGACACGACGGTTCTCCTCTATGTGGCGAGAAAAAGGTAAACAAAACCCCGGGTTGGTAACCCGGGGAGCGGCACTGCCTGGAATTTGAGTCGGTCAGAGGTCAGTCATTGAACTCGACGAGACAATCAGCAGGGCGCACTCGTACCAGGACCAGCCACCTGGGCGAAATCTGATGTGTTTGCAATCGATCCATCGGTGGTCCTTGCTGTGAACGGGCGCAACTACGGATCAGCGTACGTTTGCCGATCCGGATGATCAACTACTTATTCTGTTACGAATTGGACTCCGTTTTTCCTACCGGGCGTCGTCGAATGCACGTTCGGCATCGGCCGCGCGGAGCGTTCGTAAATAGTTGACCAGATCCCAACGTTCGCTTTCCGAGAGGGCAGGGTCGAACCCGGGCATATCGGTTCCACCGATCCCGGATGAAATTGACCAGAAGAGATCGCCGTCGCGCTGCCCGGTCGTACGCGTATCGGTCAGATTGGTGCCTCCAGGGTGCAAATGGTCCGGGTTGTTATCGTCGATCCCGCCACCTCCTGGACCATGACACTCCAGACAGACCATGGTGTAGAGATCGGAACCACGCTGGATCGATCCCGCGTCGGGAGGAACCGGGTTGACCAATTTTGAACCTGCCGTGACCGGAATCGTTTGCCGGTATCCCTGCACCGCGAATCCGGTGGTGATGAGGGCGATCATCGTCAACATGATAGCGACAGCAAATGGCTCGATCCCCGGCAATTTGCGTATGGCGACGATTCCCGCGACAAGCACCATCACCGCGCACGCGCCGAAGAACCACGCGAGAAACGGCACGCGCGGTAAACGCCAGGCATCGTCGACCAGTCGGGGCGGTTGTGCACCCGTGCTCGTAGTGTCGATCGGAAAAATTGTCGAGACATCCTCGACGCCAGCTCGGCGGACGATCACATCGATATTCCACGCTCCTCGCAGTCCGAGTCGTAGCGCGGGAAAGACATAGATCCCAGAAGAGCCCGTCAATTCCTGGGCGTCGAAGCGATCACCAATAGTTTCTCCGTCGATTTCGATCGACGAAGCGATGATCACCTTCTGCAGGTTTTCCGGGGCCTTCCCGCTCATATCGGTGACGGTGATGGTAAATCGATCGTTGCTCGCGCCGGTTAGCTTTCCAAGCAGCCAAATCTCAAGGTCGCCGGCAGACAGAGTTTTGTCGACCGTGCTGGGTCGGGTCGCGACATCGACCGGGAGCGGCCCCTGGGCCGGCGTCAGTTGAGTCAGCGCTCCGGCGGCGATCAGGAGGAGCGATGCGGAGACGATCTCCGCGGCGATAAAGTGCGCGGCCGATCGCCGTGCTGAGGAGATTGCCGCCGGGACTCCCGTTGTCGTGGCCCGATTGACGCGCGGCACGACGACCAGAAGATTTGCCGCTGCCGCGACCAGAATCGGGAGGAGCAAAAGGTGTTTGGCGATCAGTGTCCGGCCGTAGTCGCTCTGGATCAAAGAGCGAGTGCCATCGATCTGATCGGCAGCGCGTAGAAAACCGGTGGAGAGAATCGCCCCCATTAAGAGCAGACCCATCTTCGAAAACCGACCAATGAAAACTGCGATCCGGTTATTTGGATCGGAGAGCACGTTGGTCGCAGTTGGTCGTACGGAGAACCAGAGGAATGGCAGGCAGCCAAGCCAGAAGGTGACAGCGGTCAGGTGCACCCAATCGATTGCCATGCTCCTCAAGGGCGTCGATGTCGCGGAAGCGTGACCACCAGCCGAAACGGCAAACAGGGCGACAATTCCAACGGCCAGACCGATGATCTGAAAACACCGGTTGTTCGAAGGAGTCCGTGTCGCAATTTGGCTTACGATGGCCATCGCGATTGCACCGGCGACAACTACCAACCATGAACGGCCGACTTCAGAACCAACGATCACATCGCGAAAAGCGGAGAAGGCAGGCGGATCAAGGAAGCTCCGGCCTGAAGCGGAGATCGCGAGATCGTACCCCGCGACGACCAGAACGAGGAGCAAGCCCCGCGCGATCCACGAATGCAGCGTGGAAGCAAGTCCGGACGACGAAGCGACGACACCCCGGGTAATGAGAATTGGAAAGGCAAATCCTCCGACAGTCACTATGAGTCCGCAGAGTTGAAGCCACTTGATCGCGATGCGCCACCAGGGCGGGCGATTGCCGTCGCCACCAGCGGTTGCAATTGGAGCGACGCCGGTTCCGACACTGAACGCAATGGTGCCGGTGGTAACGTGGCCGTCTTTGCCGGACAACACGCGCCATACAAGCGTATACGTGCCCGGTGGTGACGTTGTCGGGTCGGCGACTGGAATACGGAGAACCAGATTCTCATCGCTCGTGGAAAACGGTCCCAGCGCTATCGGTTCATCGAGCACGGAGAGCAGCGTTGCTGCACTGAAGTCGAGATCGATCTCTTCACTGAATGAGATCGTCAGTTCTGCCGGCATCGTGGCCAACGCGGTTCCGGATCCGGGTGTCGATGAGGTGAGGCGTGCGTGCGCGCTGGCCCGGCTGCTGCCGCATGAAATCAGAACCGCGGCCACGGTGAGGGCGAGAATGAGTTGGCGAATACGTGGCGACAGGGAAAGGGCCGGCGACACCTGGGATGAGAATTGCATGCATCAACCTGGGTTAGCGACTCAAGTTTTCTGGCTCACCGAAGGTGGCGGCAGAACGGGGTATGGGGCGATTATACGAAGGACAGTGACGGGTCGTCGCAGACGACCGTTCGGAACGAGGGCATGGACGATCTCAAGCAGAAATTTGGCTGGCTTCGCAGGCGACGCGCCGAAATGAGTGGTGAAGATGAATTCGATCTTCATCCCTCGGAAACCGAAAACATTGGAGAAATGGTTCGGGCAGGAGCAGTCGTGCAACTGCGGCGCCACGTCCCCGAAAATCGTCGTGCATTTCAACGCTGGTACGCCGATGAGGAGATCGCCCGACTCCTTCGCCATGACCAACGGCCGCTGAATCACATTCAGTCACGCGGCTACTTCGATACGCTTATCCTTCCCAGTTCCGCGCGTGGACTCTGTTACGCAATCCATGAAGCGTCAACTGGCCGCCTGGTCGGGACAACCGCGTTGACCGATTTTGAAGGGTCGGTCCGCCGGGCCGCCTATTTCAGGATCGTTATTGGTGAAAAAGATTGCTGGGGAGCCGGGTACGGAACCGAAGCAACGAATCTGGTCATGCGAGAAGCATTTGAAGTTCACGGTCTGAGCATCGTCAAACTCGAGGTGTTCAAACACAACGATCGAGCTGCCAGGGCGTATCTGCGCGTCGGATTTCAGCAGACTGGTGAGCACATTGAATGGGTTGGCAGAGAACGCTGGGAACTCCATGTACTCGAAATGCAACTCGAACGCGAAAAGTACTACGGGATTGCTGATGACGAATCGACTCCGTTCATTAAGGAATTCACTCCGTCAGGTGAAGTAGACTCATTCAACTAGCCGACACGATCCCCGGTCAATTCTGTTCCACCAACGTTATCGGATGTTGCCTGCGTGACATATGCGATCTGTTGCAAACGCCGAATTTTCGAGTGAAAAGCTGCCGGGGCGGAGCCAATTTATGGGTGCCACGTCACGTGCCCGGATGTCCGGTTGTTGACGCTGCGTCATCGAATGGTCTAGACTCGCCGCCGTCGAACCCGTGAGCAATCACCCGCGTCGTCATTATGGCTTTTGACGAACCTCGGCGCTCACGAAGGACGGTTGGGGAGTTTTTCCTGGGAGGGATATCATTTTGAACGAGCCACAGACCGTGGATCGCCTGGAAACACGCGATCTTCTCGTTCGGGCAGTGGGACTTGTCGCGTTGATCGTGGCTGCGTTCTTCGCGGTGCAGGCAATCTAAACAACATTGACCTCGAAAGAGACATCAAAAAGGCGGACCGAGTAAATCGGTCCGCTTTTTTCATTTTCCAGATGCATCGTCTCTAGTCGGCTGGAGTGGCGATCGTCGAAACGGCGGCGATCGCCTGTTTGAGGTCGGCCACCAGATCATCGATATGCTCGATTCCGACTGAGAGTCGGATCAGATTGGCTTCCACCTCGGCTCCGGTACCGGCGACGCTCGCGTGGGTCATCAACCCCGGATGCTCGATGAGCGACTCGACACCACCCAGGCTCTCTGCAAGCTGAAAGAGTTTTGTCTTTGCGGCAAGTTCGGATGCGACCTCGAATCCACCCCGGGTGGTGAACGAGACCATCCCGGAGAAATCACGCATCTGGCGAGCCGCGATCTCGTGCCCGGGGTGGTCTACCAAACCGGGGTAGTAGACGCGATCAATGATCTCCTGGGTTTGCAGGAATGCCGCGACCTCGCGGGCGTTCGAACAGTGGCGCTCCATGCGCACACCGAGTGTCTTAATGCCGCGAAGTGTCAACCAGCAGTCAAACGGACCGGGGACAGCGCCAGCGGCATTCTGATTGAACTTCAGGAAGTTGAACGTATCCGGATCATTGCCAATCACTGCCCCACCGACGACATCGGAGTGACCACCGATGTACTTCGTTGTGCTGTGAAGAACCATGTCTGCGCCAAGATTGAGCGGTTGCTGCAAATACGGAGACGCAAAGGTATTATCGACCACCAGTTTGGCGGGATGGTCCTGCAGCAGATTGGCGACACCGCGGATATCGACAATTTTGAGATAGGGGTTGGTCGGCGTCTCGACCCAGACAAGTTTCGTGTTGGGACGGATGCCGGCCCGAACCGCTTCGAGGTCTGTCATGTTCACGAGGCTGAAATCAATACCGTAATTCGTCATGATTTTGGCGACGAGCCGGTAGGTGCCACCGTAGGAATCGTCCGAGAGCAGGATGTGATCCCCCGGTCGGAGCAGGTACATGATGTTCTGGGTTGCCGCCAATCCGCTGGCATACGTCAACGCCCAGGCGCCCCCTTCAAGTGAGGCGAGCACCGATTGAAGCGCGGAACGAGTCGGATTGTCGGTTCGAGAGTACTCGAATCCCTTGTGGACGCCGACTGCTTCCTGCACATAGGTGCTGGTCTGGAAGATCGGGGTAATGACCGCGCCGGTTGTTGGATCGGGTTCCTGTCCAACATGGATAGCTCGGGTTTCGAATGCTGCCGAGTTCCACAACTCCGAGTTCTCGAGGTCCTTTTCCAGTGACATTGAACGATCCCTCCATCAAGACGTCGACGAGCGAGAAATGAATCTGATCAGATTTGCTGTCGGGCTCCTCGGCCCTTGACGGCGACACTTTGATTGGCGGCAAACTCCAGGAGATCCGATCTCGTGAAGACTCCGGAGATGACGCCATCTCGCTGAACGAGAACGGCGGGAGATCCTCCCGTGAGCAGTGGAAAGACGTGTTCGATCTCTTCATTGGCATCGATCACACTGAACGGCCCCTCCATGATGGTCGAGACCTTCGACTGGAGAATTTCCGGATTCCGGTAAAGGCGATCCAGGAGTGTGCGCTCCTGCAGCGATCCGATGACCGAGTCGGTTGTTACCGGACCTTCGCCGACGGTCGAAACATCGCCGGAAACGACCGGGAGTTGGCTGATCTCATGATGTCGAAGCAGTTCGATGGCATCGGCAACGGTATTCTCGGCGCCGATTGCCACAATACGGGGAACGTGACCGCGACGAGCGGTGATAAGACTGCCAAGACGCTGGGGCCGACCGAAGCGTGAAAGAAAACCGTTTTCCCGCATCCAATCATCGTTGTATATCTTGGAGAGATAACCGCGGCCGCTGTCGGGCAGGAGAACGACAATGAGTGCTTTCGGATCATCGATTTCGCAAGCAACTTGAAGGGCGGCCCAAACCGCGAGTCCACAGGATCCACCGACCAGAATTCCCTCTTCGCGAGTCATCCGGCGGGCGGTGGCGAACGAGTTTGCATCGGTGACCTGGACCCACTGATCGACCAATGACGGGTCAAAGGCGCCAGGGTAGAAGTCTTCGCCCACACCTTCCACCTTGTAAGTGTGCATGTTTTCAGTCGTAAAGATGCTGCCTTCGGGATCGGCGCCGATGACGTTGATTTTGGGATTCTGTTCCTTCAGATATCGGGCAGTGCCGGTGATCGTTCCGCCCGTTCCAACGCCAGCCACAAAGTGAGTGATTTCACCGCCGGTTTGCGCCCATATCTCAGGACCGGTGGTGTCATAGTGAGTGGCAGGATTGTTCTGATTGAAGTATTGGTTTGGTTGAAAGGCATTTGGAATATCGCGGGTGAGACGTTCCGCGACAGAGTAGTAACTTTCCGGCGAATCACGTTCGACCGAGGTTGGAGTCGTGACGACCTCCGCGCCGTAGGCCCGCAGGAGTGCGACCTTTTCCGGCGCGACTTTGTCCGGCATCACGAAGACGCAGTCGTAGCCTCGTACAGCGGCGGCCATCGCGAGACCGACGCCGGTGTTACCCGAGGTGGGTTCGACAATGGTTCCGCCGGGTTTGAGAAGACCCTCGCGCTCGGCGGCCTCGATCATGCGGATGCCGATCCGGTCCTTGACCGAGCCGCCAGGATTCATCATTTCGAGTTTCGCGACAACCGGGGTGCGAATTCCCCGTGTGACTGAGTTCAACCGGACGAGAGGTGTGTTTCCGAGTGCGGCAATGACATTCGGACGTATGTCGTTCAAAGATGCAATCTCTTTCAATGAAGTGGCGAGCGCGAGTCGATCTACTTTCCCAACATTTCGCGAGATAGGTCATAGCACGATCAAAGGGTCACGCCGGGAGAACCCAACACTTTCAAAATGATAGCACGGGGAGTGCGAATTCCCCGTGCTATCAAAACAATCTGGATTGCGCCGTTGTGAGATCGACTAAAGCAATGGACCGAGTTCCGTTCGGAGCCGGAGCAAAATTCGTCTCCAATCGCGGTACGCGGTCCGCTTGTCGATATCGAGCGCGAAGGCGATTTGACCCCAGGTCAGGCCGTCACGAATGCGTAGAAGCAGAATCTGACCTTCGCGGGCCGGCAACTTGCTGGCCAGCACGGCAAGCAAGGTGACCGCTTCTTCACCGGCAAATGAGTCATCGGCGAGGGGACTCTCCGATTGGAGGGAGAACGATATCCGTGGGCGAGCATGAGACATGAGGCGCACGGCATCGATCAATCGCCAGGGGAAGTTTGCGATGACGTAACCGGAGAGAGACCCCTGTCCGCTCCAATTCGCAAGAAGTTCCACGAAAACGACAAACGCCTGTTGGGCAATATCCCCGGGTTCGATTGACGGATCGAGACCCCGTCGAAGGCAGTTGCCCTGGGCGCGACGAACCGCTGGATCGAGACGGGGTGCAAACGCCGCATACAGCGCATTCTGAGCGTCGTGATCTCCCTGGCGGGCGCGAATGCCGAGTTCTCCAAGACGGACGTCAATGTCGTCCGGAACGGGACCGTGAGATTGCAGTACCGGTGCAAGCGGCACCAGAGATCGATGTGAAACGGTTGGAAGTCCGAAAAGACGGAACGGTTCGATTGAATTCACGAAAGCTCTCCTGAGTCGCATTACCGAAAACCGGCGACGATTCACACAGGACGAGCGCTTCGGCGCTGGATGCACCTTTCGAGGTGTGACATCGATAGAACGTCGATGAGACATTGTTGATAGAGCGACAGAGGAGAAAGACGTCAGTTGTCAGCATGCGACGACGCAGATTCGGAGAGTGCATCAGAAGGTTGAAGCGCTGGTTCAAATGCATGTTCAGCACCGCACCGTGGACAAGTCGTCCAGATTTGGCCGATTACATGCCAGTACCTGTCTCGAACCTTGATGTTCACAGTGCCCGAAGCGTCATATGTGCCGAGGAGCACTGGCGGTTCTTGGCACCGGCACTCCCATCTGACAACCGCGTCGCGTTCGCCTCTTTCGCGTTGCGCCGCGCGATCTCGCATCGTTGAAGCCCTCCTTTCGCCACTGAATACGAGAACAGATTAGAACATGTGTTCTAATCTGTTCTCATTCTACGGGGGGTATCGAAGGGTGTCAAGGCGAAACGGAGAGCCGGAATGGCTGGATCTGACGCTACTTTCGGCCGAACTTTGTGTTGACTGTCCATGTTGTAGGTCATTCGAGGTGAGATCCGAAATCCGTCCGCTAACCGATGTAAGGGCTGACTGCAGGCGGCTGAAGGGCTCCGACACGACCGGTACCGGTGACGCGATAGAGATGGCCAGTAAGCGTGGTGACATAGAGCACGTCCAAGTTTTCACCACCGTATACGCAATTGGTCGGACTTCCCGCGGGAAGCAAATGTTCTTCGATCAGTTCCCCTTCACGAGAGAAGATCGCGATCCGACCACCTGGTCCAATGCCTTCTGTTCCACAGGTCGCCACAATGTTCTCATCAGTGTCAAAGCACATCCCGTCGATTCCCCGGTACGCGCCAAAATCGTACACGAGGCGATAGGAACCAAGAGTGCCATCCTCCTGAATCGGATATGCGCGGAGCTGTCGCGGTTCGGACGGCATGTGATTGCTTTGCGCGACGAATAAGGTGCGCTCATCGAACGACAGCAATAATCCGTTCGGTCTGGTGGTATCGAAGGTCAATCGTTCAATCGTCCAGTCGGCACCGGTAGAAGCGGGAGGCGTCAGACGGTAAACCGAGTCATGATCGAGTTCGCGATCACTGTGATCGTCGCCGTAGCGAGGATCGGTGAACCACACCCGGCCATTCGACTCGACGACGACATCATTGGGACTGTTGAGACGATTGCCTTCGAAACGGTCGGCAAGGACTGTTCGGTTGCCTGCAGTGTTGTAGACGACGACCGCTCGTCCGCCGCCTTCACACGAGTAGAGACTGCCAGCGGGATCGAAAAAGAGGCCATT
>Ga0105046_10010350_pt1 | contig 14527 bp, 16 predicted proteins | sample MAT03_FD_78385 | JGI IMG/M metagenome (GOLD analysis project Ga0105046, IMG submission 78385) | Freshwater microbial communities from Lake Fryxell liftoff mats and glacier meltwater in Antarctica - MAT-03 (megahit assembly) | ecosystem: Environmental > Aquatic > Freshwater > Ice > Liftoff... | reverse complement strand
TTTTGTAAATTGAACAAGCTATATAATTTAAGTATATTTGATTTAATATGATAAAAAGTCCGCTGATATTTTTAATATTGTTCTTTAATGTGATTAATGTGTATTCTTATAACTTTTCTGAAGTTGATAATATTATTTCTACCGGAATTTTAAAGGGATATTTCCCCGGAGCGCAGTTTCTGATTGGCGATGAAAATAATGTTATTTATACTAAATCTTATGGTAATTTTACTTTTGATGAAAATTCAAAAGTTGTTACTGATCAGAGTATTTTCGATATTGCTTCTCTGACAAAGGTAATTGCCACAACTTCTGCAATTATGAAATTGTATCAGGAACAAAAAATTGATCTGAATGATAAAGTTGCAAAATACATTCCTGAGTTTTCAAATAATGGTAAAGAAAATATTAATATTTTGAATTTACTTCTTCATAATTCCGGGCTTGTTGCTTTTATTCCTTTTTATAAATATTACAATTCAAAGGAAGAAGTTTTGAATGCGATTTATAGTGTTAATTTGGATTATCCGCCGGATTCAAAATTTGTTTACAGTGATTTGAATGCAATACTGCTTGGGATTATTATTGAGAGAGTTTCAGAAATGTCACTTGATGAATATTGCAAAGTAAATATATTCGAGCCGCTCGGAATGAAATCAACTGCTTTTTTGCCCGATGAAAAGATGAAAGAAAAAATTTTGCCGACAGAGAATGATACATACTGGAGAAATCGTTTGTTGAAAGGTGAAGTTCATGATGAAGCTGCTGCTATGCTTAATGGAGTTTCCGGAAATGCAGGATTGTTTTCGAATACAGAGGATTTGTATTTGCTCATGAGAGCATTGCTGAATGACGGAGTTTATTATAATCCATACACTCTAGGTTTAAAAGAAGAAAAACTTTTTGATTCCGAAACAGTAACTTTATTCACTACAAAATTTACAGAAGTTTTTTATTCAAACTCACGTGCACTTGGCTGGGATACAAAACCAAATATTGCAACTTCAAAATACAGAATGCCATGCGGTGAATTAATATCGGATAATTGTTTCGGACATACAGGTTATACCGGAACAAGTGCATGGTGCGACGCTGACAGGAAATTGATAATTATTTTTCTCACTAACAGAGTTTATCCATCAAGAGATAATGAAGGAATCAGATTAGTCAGACCTGATATTCATAATGAAGCTATTAAAGCAGTTCAGTAATATTAATTTAGATTTGTTGTTGGTGGATAGAGCAACACCAACAACGGCGAGAAGCTATTAAAGCAGTTCAGTAATATTAATTTAGATTTGTTGTTAGTGGATAGAGCAACACCAACTACGGCGAGAAGCTATTAAAGCAGTTCAGTAATATTAATTTAGATTTGTTGTTGGTGGATAGAGCAACACCAACAACGGCGAACACCAACAACAGCGAGAAAATAAATTTATTTTAAATCAAAGTTATCAGTATTTAGTAATTAAAATTAAAATAAAAAAATAAAAATATGAAATTAGCAAAATTTAAAAACGAACCCTTTACAGATTTTTCCAAAAAGAAAAATCAAAAGGAATTTGAAAAAGCTTTAGAGAAAGTTACTGCAAGGTTTAAAAAAGAATATCCGATTACAATAGGCGGAGAAAAATTTTTTACAGATAAAAAGCATTATTCTTATAATCCTTCGAACAAAGAAGAGATCGTCGGAGTGTTTCAAAATGCAACAGCTGAGATGGCGATGAAGGCAATTGAGATTGCAAACAATACTTTTCAGGAATGGAAATTTACACCTGTTAAGACACGCGTGAAGTTTTTAGTTGAAGCAGCAAAAAAGATGCGTAAGAGAAAGCATGAATTTTCTGCGATGATGGTTTATGAAGTTGGAAAGAACTGGGCAGAAGCTGACGGAGATACAGCAGAGGCAATAGACTTTATGGAATATTATGCAAGAGAGATGCTGAGATACGATGAGGGAATGTCAACTGTTTCTTATCCGGGTGAAAAAAATAAATGCGAGTATATTCCTCTCGGAGTTGGTGTTGTAATTCCGCCGTGGAATTTTCCACTTGCAATACTTGTGGGAATGACGACAGCCGCAGTTGTAACCGGAAACACAGTTGTATTAAAACCATCAAGCGACTCGCCTGCCATTGCACAAATGTTTTTTGAATTACTTGAAGAAATAAAATTACCAAAAGGAGTTGTAAATTTAGTAGATGGTGATGGAAGTGTTATCGGAGATTTAATAGTAACACATCCTTTGACAAGATTTATTTCATTTACAGGTTCGATGCAAGTTGGTTTAAGAATTAATGAACTTGCAGCAAAAAAACAGCCTTCGCAAATCTGGATAAAGAGAGTTGTCGCAGAGATGGGTGGAAAAGATTCTATAGTCGTTGACGCAGATTTAAATAATTTTGATGAAGCAGTTAAAGGAACAGTATCGGCAGCATTCGGATTTCAGGGACAGAAATGTTCTGCCTGTTCGAGAGTAATAGTAGATGAAAAAATTTATGATAAGTTCTGTGATGCATTAGTCGTAGAAACAAAAAAAATTAAAGTAGGTTCTGCTTATGAAAATCCTAACATGGGACCTGTTATTAATGCAAAATCACAGATCAGTATTACAAATTATATAAATAAAGCAATAGATGAAGGCGGTAAATTAATTCACGGCGGAATGGAGCTGAGCGAAAGAGGATATTTTATTCAACCGACTATTATAAAAGACGTTGACAGAGATGGAACAATTTCACAGGAAGAAATTTTCGGACCGGTGCTTGCTGTAATTAAGTCAAAGAATTTTGATGACGGACTTGCGATTGCGAACAATACAATATACGGATTGACCGGAGCAGTATTTACAAAACATAAAAAGAAACTTGAGAAAGCCGAAAAAGAATTTTTTGTAGGTAATTTATATCTGAACAGAAAATGTACGGGAGCACTTGTAGGAGTTCATCCATTCGGCGGATTCAATATGAGCGGAACTGATTCCAAAGCAGGTGGCAGAGATTATCTGGGATTATTTTTGCAGGCGAAATCTATATCACATAAAATAAAATGAAAAAACTAACATTAATATTTATTTCTCTAATTGTAATTTCAGGTTGTGCAAAAGATAACAGTGAAATGGAATTACAAAAGGAAATACTAAGAAAAGAAGCTGCTCAATTAAAAGCAAGAATAGACTCAACACAGAAAAAAATTGATTCATCAAAAATTGATCTTGACAGCTTAGGAAACAAAATTAATATTGAAATAAAATCAATTGATTCAATGAATAAGATAATTGAATCAAAGAAAAAAGAAAAAATAAATTAAAATTTAAAAAAGATGAAAACTACCAAATTTTTAATTTCTATATTCATGTGCACACTTTTTTTAGTAACAGGTTGTGAGAGACTTGGAAATTCTATACAGGAAAAATTTAATCAGAAAATTGATTCTAAGATTGATGAACAGATTAATAAACTTGATTCTGCATTAAGTAAGGTTGGAAACGAATTAGACACATTGAAAAATAAATCTTTTGAATCAATGGATTCAGTAAAGTATAAATTAGATTCAGTAAGTAAGGAAGTAAAAGAAATGATAGATAAACAGAAGAAAGCATTTGAAAAAAAATAAAAATAACTTAATATAAAAATGAAAATACACGAGTATCAGGCAAAAGATTTATTGAAAGAATACGGAGTTCCCGTTCAGGAAGGAATTGCATTTAACGATATGAAATATTTTGATGATGTTATAGAGGTTTTAAAAGCAAAAGGCATAACACAATATGTAGTGAAATCACAGATTCATGCTGGCGGAAGAGGTAAAGGAACTGTTTACAGTAAAGCAAACAGAAATGAAATTGTTGTTGAAGGCGGAGTAAAATTTATTGGAAGCGATGTAGAAAAAGGTAAAGCTTATGCTGAAAAATTGCTGGGGAATATATTGGTAACACATCAGACAGGTGAAGAAGGAAAAGAAGTGAAGACTTTATTTATTACGGAAGGAATTGATTATAAATCAGAACTATATATTGGTATACTACTCGACAGGACAGTTTCAAAAAATGTTATCATGGCATCTACAGAGGGTGGAGTTGAGATTGAGAAAGTTGCAGAAGAAACTCCCGAAAAAATTATTAAAGTCTGGATTGATCCTTCTGTTGGTTTACTTTCATATCAGGCAAGAGAGCTCGGATTCGGACTTGGGCTTGAAGGAAATGTATTCAAAGATTTTGTAAAATTCATTACAAATCTTTATAAAGCTTACGAAGGACTTGATGCATCTTTGCTTGAAGTAAATCCGATGGTAATAACGAATGACGATAAAGTGCTTGCACTCGATGCAAAAGTTACGCTTGATGACAATGCATTTTTCAGACATAAAAATTATGATGGATTACGAGATGATAACGAAGAAGATCCGTTAGAACTCGAAGCATCAAAGTATAATCTGAATTATATTAAACTTGACGGAAATGTAGGCTGTATGGTTAACGGTGCCGGACTTGCGATGGGAACGATGGATCTGATTAAACTTGCCGGTGGCTCCCCAGCTAACTTTCTTGATGTTGGAGGAACTGCTACACCAGATACAGTTGAGAATGGTTTTAAAATTATTTTATCAGATAAGAATGTAAAAGCAATTCTGATAAATATATTTGGTGGAATAGTAAGATGTGACAGAGTTGCTAATGGTGTAATTCAGGCAGCAAGAAATATAAACATTACTGTTCCGGTAGTTGTGAGGCTTCAGGGAACGAATGCGATTGAAGCAAAGAAAATATTAGATGAATCCGGATTGAATCTGATTTCTGCACAGACACTGGAAGAGGCAGCGGCGAAGGTGACGGAAGCGATAAACAGTTAGGCAGATAGGCAGTAAGGCAGTTAAATAGTAAGGCAGTTAATAATTTGTAATGATTTTAGTTTTAAAAAATTTATAATAATATTATGAATGCAATTCGGGAAATTAAAATTGTAAAAAATGGCAAAGTCGAAATTAATTTGTCGAATGAATATAATGGACAGAAAGTTGAAGTTATAGTGCTGAGTAATTCCGATATTGAATATAAAAAAGATAAAACTTTTGAAGTTACTATGACGAGTGAATCTTCATTATCCAAGGATTGGTTAAAACCTGAAGAGGATGAGGCATGGAAAAATTTGTAAAGGGTGATATAATAATTACACATTTTCCATTTTCTGATTTATCTCAATCTAAAAAACGACCAGCATTTGTTGTAAAATCATTAGAAGGTGATGACATTATTCTATTGCAAATAATTAGTAAATTTGTATTCGATATCTATTCAATAAAACTCGAAGAGTTTGAATTTGAAGAAGGAACATTGAAACAAGAAAGTTTTGTAAGACCGAATAGACTTTTCACAGCAGATCAAAAAATTGTTTTATACAAAATAGGAAAACTTAATAAAAACAAAATAGAACAAATTTTAAATAAAATTATAGAAATTATTAAATCATAAAATTTGCAAAAAGAAATTTTAAAAAAGGTAAACTTATCTGTGAACGGAGCTTCAATGGGATTTGAAAATATAAGTGAAAGTTATTCATTTACTTATGATGACATTTCACTTTTGCCAAATCAGATTTCCGATATTCAGCACAGATCAGACTGTGACACAAGCGTAGAGTTTCTCGGAGTTAAACTTCAAATTCCTGTAATAGCTTCTCCAATGAATACAGTATGCGGCGGAAGAATGTCGAAGGCATTAGCTGATCTTGGATGCCTTGGTATAATTCACAGATTTAATACAATCGAAGAACAAATTTCAGAAATAAATAATAATGGATTAAAGGATTCTGAATTTAAATCTGCAGCAATCGGAATTAATCTTGTCAAAGATCATCCACGCTTTATGGCATTAGTAGATTCAGGCGTGAAAATATTTTGTATTGATATTGCAAACGGCGGTTCGAAGATGATAGAAGAGTTTTTGAATAAAATTCAGAAAGATGTTAATAATTATGATTTAAAAATCATCGCAGGTAATGTTGCGAGTTATGAAACGACAAAATTTTTAATTGAGCTTGGAGTTCATTCGATAAGAGTAGGAATCGGAAATGGTGCGATGTGTTCGACATCTATAAAATCCGGAATCGGCATCGGGCAGGTAGATGCAATAATCAGATGTCTCAAAGCAAAGAAAGATATGAGCAGTGATGTGAAAATTATTGCTGACGGTGGAATCTCTACACCCGGCGCAATGTGCAAAGCGATTGCATTGGGATGTGATGCTGTAATGTTTGGCAGAGTTCTGTCAGGATGCGAAGAAGCTCCCGGAGAAGTATTGAAATATAATAATCAGCGTTGGAAGAAATATTGCGGCAGCGCATCATTTGCTGTGAAGCAGGAAAATAAAAATTATATAGAAGGTGAAGAGTCATTGGTTCCTTACAAAGGCACGGTGACAAAGATTATTCAGGAATACAAAGAAGGTTTACAGTCTTCAATGAGTTATCTTAATTCACGGGATATAAAATCGTATCAGCATAATGCAACATTCGTTAGGCTTACAAGCAATTCATTTAACGAACGAAAGCCGCAGATTTAATGCATTACATTTACTGGTTCAGAAAAGATTTAAGATTAACAGACAATAAAGCATTATCTGAATTTTTAAAAGCTGTTTCAGATAAAAGAGAAAATACATATTCGTTCTTATACATAAAAAATTATAATTCATTTAAATACTTCGGTGAAAAAAGAATTACTTTTTTGATTGAATGTCTGGAAGAATTAAAAAATGATTTGAAATCTTGTTCATGTAAATTACAAATCTCACAGGGAACGAGCATAGAAGTCTTTGAAAAGATTTTTAAAAACCATAAGTCAGTTTCTTTGTATTTGAATGAACAAGTAGAGCCATACTGCATTTACAGGGATATGGAAGTAAGAGAATTAATTGAATCAAATGAAGGAAATTTTAATTCATTCACTGATAATACAATTTTTAAACCCGGTGAAATCAAGAATGGTGAAGGTCAGCAGTATAAAGTTTATACACCTTTTAAGAATCAGGCATTAAATTTACTTGAAAAGAAACATTATCAGAAATATGAATGTGATTTTTCACTGATTAAAGATAACAAAGAAATTATTTTTGATGAATTAAATAATTATGATTTTAACGATGAATATAAAAAACTTTCAAAATCTGATTTTCTAAAAGGCGGAAGAAGTGAAGGTTTAAAATTGTTAAAATCTTTTTATGAAAAAGGATTAAATAAATATAAATCACAAAGAGATTTTCCCTCGGTTAAAGGAACGAGTTTACTTTCAGCTCATTTACATTTTGGAACAGTTGGAATAAGAGAAGCATTTCGAACTGCAAGAATAAAATCAGAAAAAGTTAAAAGTGAAAATGAAAAGACTGAAGTTCAGACATGGATAAACGAATTATTATGGAGAGAATTTTATTATCACATAACATTTCATAATCCGCAACTGACATATCAGTCATTTAAAAAAGAATATGATAATCTAAAATGGAATTATGATGAAGAAGATTTTAAAAAATGGTGTGAAGGAAAAACCGGATACCCTATTGTAGATGCAGGAATGCGGCAATTAAATTCAGAAGGATGGATGCATAACAGAGTACGGATGATAGTTGCGATGTTTCTGACTAAAGATTTATTTATTGACTGGAGATTCGGCGAGAAATATTTTGCGGAAAAATTAATTGATCTGGATTTTGCAAGTAATAACGGAGGATGGCAGTGGAGTGCATCGACAGGTGTGGATGCACAGCCGTATTTCAGAATATTTAATCCGTATTTACAGAGTAAAAAGTTTGATACGAATGGAGATTATATAAAAAAGTATGTTATTGAATTAAGTTCACTACCAACAGAATTTATTCACGAACCGCAGATTATGAATTCAGATGAACAGAAAAGATATAAAGTGATTATAGGTAAAGATTATCCTGCTCCGATGATAGATCATAAAGCGGCTAAAGAAAATGTGATAAAGAGATTTAAAGAAATTAAAATGCTGTTGTGATTGATTCAAAAAAATTAGTCAGAGAATTAATTAAAGGTAACCTAAAGAAATCCAAATCTTACTTTTCAGAATTAGAAACTTTATCATATACAGAATTAATTAATATTCTGTCTGATAATCCAAAAGCTAAAAAAATGTTGAAGTAAATTTAACAGAGTATACGATTACAGGAAAAGTTAAAACAAAGAGATAAATAAAATGGAAAACTCATTAGAAGCAGTTAAAAATTTTTGCAAAGAAAAAAAATATGATAAAGCACTTGAACTAATATACAAAATTAAGAAAGATATTAGTGAATCAATTAATCCTGAAATATTAGTTTTGGAAGGTATTTGTATTCAACTTTCCGATAATATAAAATATGAAATTGAGACTGCTAAGAATTTATTTTTAGAAGCATTAAAAATAGATGATAAGAATGAAAATGCACTGATTGAACTTGCTTACTATTATATGAATGTTGATGATAATGCGGATGAAGCACTTCCATTATTATACAGTGCACTTAAAATAAATTTAGAAAGAAAGACTGAAATCATTAGTGCATTAGAAGAACTTAAGTCTGAAAAGGAATTACATATTGTTGAATTTGTAAAAGATAGTCCGATATATAAGTTGAGTTCAAATAAAATTGTTTCAGAAGAATTAGATAAAGCTTTTGCTGATTTAACAAAAAAAAGATAGAAGTGTTTATGGAAAATATTTATTCAAAATACGAAACAGTAATCGGGCTTGAGATTCATGCACAGATGAAAACTAATACGAAGGCATTTTGCAGATGCCCGACTAACTTTCATTCATCGCCGAATTCGAATGTATGTCCTATTTGTCTTGGATATCCCGGAACATTACCCGTATTGAATGAAGAGCTTGTGGATTTTGCAATCAGAATGGGACTTGCGATGAATTGCAAAATTAGAGAGAATTCTATTTTTGCAAGAAAGAATTATTTTTATCCTGACCTTGCAAAGGGTTATCAGATTTCACAATTTGACACACCTGTTTGTTACGATGGATTCATAAATATTAAATTAAAAAACAAAGAAATAAAAAGAATTGGCATTACCAGAATTCATATCGAAGAAGATGCCGGAAAATCAATTCATGATTTTCATGATGATGAAACATTAATAGATTTTAACAGATGTGGAGTGCCGCTGATAGAAATTGTGAGTGAGCCTGATATGCGAAGTACAGAGGAAGCATATCAGTATTTGTCAAAAGTAAAACAGACACTTGTTTATCTCGGAATAAATGACGGCAATATGGAAGAAGGTTCGCTGAGATGTGATGCAAATATTTCAGTAATGTTAAAAGGCTCAGAAATATTCGGAACGAGAACTGAAATAAAGAATCTGAATTCATTTAAAAATGTAGTTGATGCTATTGAGTATGAAATAAAAAGACAGATTGATTTGACAGAATCAGGAGAGAATGTTTTCTATCAGACTATGACATTTAATGCAAAAGATAAAAAAACAACAGCAACCCGCTCTAAGGAAGAAGCACATGATTACAGATATTTTCCTGAGCCTGATCTTGTGAAGTTGCATATTTCTGAAGAATGGAAGACTGAAGTAAAAAATAATTTACCGGAGTTTCCGGATGACAGACGTAACAGATACATAAAGGATTATTCACTTCCTGAGCTTGATGCGGAAGAGATAACGCAGGATAAAATATTTGCTGATTATTTCGAAAAAGTAATTGACAATATTTTAAATAAAAATGAAAAGACATACAAAGCAGCAAGCAATATAGTCAGAGTAGATGTGAGGAAGGTTATGAATGAACAGAAAATAGATATAGACGAGTTTCCTGTTTCAGAAAATGTGATTGCGATGATTGTAAATTCAATTGATGAAGGGAAAATTAGCGCTACTGCATCCCGCGAGATATTCAATGATTTATTAATTGGTAAGACTGAAGATGAGCAGAAAATAATTTTCAAAGCATCAGAAGAAAAATATTCACAGGTGTCAGACAGTTCGGAAATAGAAACTATAGTGAAAAAAATTATCGAAGATAATCCGAAAGAAGTTGCAAGATATAAAATAGGTGAAAAGAAACTCGCTGGATTTTTTGTGGGGAAAATAATGCAGGAGAGTAAAGGTAAAGCTAATCCTAAAATTGTAAATGAATTATTAATAAAGAATTTAGAAGTTTAACAAAATCAAAATGAGAAGAAAATTAATAGCCGGCAACTGGAAAATGAATCTAAGTTATAAAGATTCAGAAAAGCTTGCAAAAGATATTTCAGAAAAGATTACAAAGAAAGAATTCAGCAAAGTTGATGTTGTTGTTTGCCCTACTTATGTTTCGCTTGGAATAGTAAATAAAATAATTAAAGATACAGAGATTAAACTCGGAGCACAGAATCTTTATTATGAAAATGACGGAGCATTCACCGGTGAAATTTCAGCAAGTATTTTAAAATCTGTCGGATGTGAATATGTAATACTGGGACACAGTGAGCGCAGAAATATTTTACATGAGACTAATTCTGCTATAAACAAAAAAATTAAAAAGGCACTTGAGTTTGAATTGAAACCAATACTTTGTGTCGGTGAAACATTAATCGAAAGAGAAGATGAAATTTACGAAGGCATTATTGAGAAACAATTAACAGAGAGTCTGGCTGATATTACAGAAGATCAAATGTCAAATGTTGTGATTGCATATGAGCCGGTATGGGCAATAGGAACGGGCTTAAACGCAACACCAAAACAGGCAAGTGACATTCACGGTTTCATTGGAAAAATAATTCATAAACTATATAATGAAAAAGTTGCAGACGAAATTTTAATTCTTTACGGAGGAAGTGTGAATGTAAAGAATGCAAATGAAATGTTATCTGCATCCGGAGTTGACGGAGCATTGATTGGCGGAGCAAGTTTAAAGGCAGATGATTTTTCGGAAATTGTGAAAATTGCTGAAGCAATAAAGCAGTAATCAAATTTTAATTAATTAAACAAAACTATACAAATAAATTATGAAAGAAGTTGTAATCGTATCAGCAGTAAGGACGCCGGTTGGAAGTTACCTTGGAAGTTTGTCTTCATTAAAAGCTCCTGAGCTCGGAGCAATTGTAATTAAAGAAGCAGTTAAGAGAGCCGGAATAAAACCAGAGGATGTATCAGAAGTAATAATGGGATGTGTATTGCCGGCAGGAATCGGACAGGCACCGGCAAGACAAGCCGCGATATATGCAGGTTTACCGGATTCAGTTCCTTGTCTGACGATAAATAAAGTTTGCGGTTCGGGATTAAAATCCATTATGCTTGCAGAGCAGGCGATCAAATGCGGAGATGCTGAGATAGTTGTAGCCGGCGGATTTGAATCCATGAGTAACGTACCTTATTATTTAGATAAAGCCCGAACAGGTTATCGAATGGGTAACGGGACATTGATAGACGGAATGGTACACGATGGATTGTGGGACGTATATAATAATTTTCACATGGGAACGGCAGCGGAGATGTGCTCGAAAGAAATGAATATTACTCGTGAAGAGCAGGATGCATTTGCTGAAGAAAGTTATAAGAAAGCATTGAAAGCGATAGAAGAAGGATTTTTTAAAGATGAAATTATTTCTGTTGAAATCAAGGACAGAAAAGGAACTGTAATAGTTTCTGAAGATGAAGATGTAAAGAAAGTAAATTTTGAAAAAGGAAAAACATTAAAAGGTGCATTTCAAAAAGACGGGACTGTAACAGCGTTTAATTCATCAAATTTAAATGACGGCGCAGCAGCAATGGTTTTAATGTCAGCAGAGAAAGCGAAAGAATTGGGACTTACACCACTTGCGAAAATAGTTGCACAGGGTTCATTTGCACAGAAGCCGGAATGGTTTACGACAGCTCCTGCATATGCAATTAAAAATGTTTTGAAAAAAGCAGGATTGGAAGTTAAGGATTTGGATTTGATAGAAGCTAACGAGGCATTTTCAGTACAGGCATGTGCAGTAAATAAAATTGCAGAGTTAGATTCATCAAAAGTAAATGTAAACGGCGGAGCAGTTGCAATCGGACATCCGATCGGAGGAAGCGGTGCAAGAATACTGACTACACTTTTATATGCAATGAAAAACAGAAAAGCAAAAAGAGGACTTGCAACATTATGCATCGGCGGCGGCGAAGCGAGTGCTATAATAGTTGAAGCAGTTTAATTTTATAAATTATAAAATAATAATCTAACCTAATGGAAATAAAAAATATAGCAGTTATAGGTTCGGGAACGATGGGAAACGGCATTGCACATACGTTTGCACAATTCGGATATTCAGTATTAATAATTGATATCAAAAAGGAATTTTTGGATAAAGCAATTGATACAATTTCTAAAAATCTCGACAGACAGGTTAAGAAAGATTCTATTACAGAAGAGCAGAAGAATGCAACTCTTTCAAATATTAAAACTTCTGTAGAATTAAAAGATGCGAAAGATTCAGATTTAGTTATTGAAGCAGCTACAGAAAATTACGAAATTAAAAAGAAAATATTTTCGGATTTAGATTCATTTTGCAAAACTGAGACAATACTTGCATCAAATACTTCTTCTATATCAATTACAGAAATTGCAGCAGCAACAAAGAGAGCAGATAAAGTTATCGGAATGCATTTTATGAATCCGGTACCTGTAATGAAACTTGTAGAAATTATAAGAGGACTTGCTACATCACAGGAGACTTATGATTCAATAAAATCATTAACAGAGAAAATTGAGAAAGTGCCGGTGGAAGTTCAGGATTATCCTGGGTTTGTATCAAACAGAGTTTTGCTTCCGATGTTAAATGAAGCAATGTATTGCGTAATGGAAGGTGTAGCAACTCCGGAATCAATAGATACAGTTATGAAACTCGGAATGAATCATCCGATGGGACCTTTGCAATTAGCTGATTTCATTGGCTTGGATGTATGTCTGTCAATTATGGAAGTATTACAGGATGGATTGGGAGATTCGAAATATCGTCCTTGCCCACTGCTCAAGAAAATGGTAGCAGCAGGATTTCTCGGCAGAAAAAGCGGAAAAGGTTTTTACGAATACGCAAAGAAATAAATAATAATGAACAAATGAATAATTAACAATGAATAATGAATAATTAACAATGAATAATTAAAAATAAAGTAAAACTAAAAATAAAAATAATATGAATTTTGATTTAACAGAAGAGCAGATTTCAATCAGAGATGCTGCAAGAGATTTTGCAGAGAAAGAAATTGCACCATCGGCAGTAGAAAGAGATTTGAATGCTGAATTTCCAAAAGAGATAATTGCAAAACTTGGTGAGTTAGGATTTATGGGAATGATGGTATCAACTGAATGGGGCGGTTCCGGAATGGATACAGTTTCTTATGTACTTGCCATAGAAGAGATTTCAAAAGTTGATGCATCAGTAGGCGTGATTATGTCAGTTAATAATTCACTCGTCTGTTACGGATTAGAAAAATGGGGTTCAGATTTTTTAAAAGAGAAATATCTGAAGCCGCTTGCTTCCGGGAAAATGTTAGGAGCATTTTGCTTGTCCGAACCTGAAGCGGGAAGCGATGCGACTCATCAGCGAACCGAAGCTATACTTGAAGGTGATTTTTACATAATTAACGGGATGAAGAACTGGATTACAAACGGAGTTAATGCAGATATTTATTTTCTTCAGGCAATGACTGATAAATCAAAAGGTTACAAAGGAATTACTTCATTTATTATTGATAAGAATACTCCGGGACTTGAAGTTGGAAAGAAAGAAGATAAATTAGGAATAAGAAGTTCTGATACATGTACTTTAGGACTGAACAATGTTAAAGTTCCTAAAGAAAATGTTTTAGGCGGCGAAGGCGTCGGATTTAAAATTGCAATGCAGACTTTAAACGGCGGAAGAATCGGAGTAGCTGCACAGGCATTGGGAATTGCTCAGGCAAGTTTTGAAGCTGCAGTAAAATATTCTAAACAAAGAAAAGCATTTGACTCCCCTATTTCAAATTTACAGGCAATACAATTTAAACTTGCGGACATGGCAGTCAGTATTGATGCAGCAAGATTAGTGGTTATGAGTGCTGCTGTAAATAAAGATACAGATAAAAGTTATGTCAAAGAAGCATCGATGGGAAAATTACTCGCATCTCAGGCAGCTGTAAATTGTGCACTTGAAGCAATTCAGATTCACGGGGGATATGGCTATGTAAGAGAATATTTAGTTGAAAGATTTTTAAGAGATTCAAAGATTACACAAATTTATGAAGGCACAAGTGAAATTCAAAAAATTGTAATTGCACGTGAAATACTCAGAGATTAAATTCAGAATGTCAAAGTAATATTAGCCGATAGATTTAAACTATTAAAATTTCCAGCCAGTGATGTGATTATCGGCTTGTTATCCGGCTGATTCAGAGGTACAAATCTGTAGCTCAGTTCAAATCCGTATCCGATTTTCGAGAAACTGTTTATTCCGACAAACAATTCATAATCAGAAGTCCAGAAATTTGAAGAATAAGTCTTTAATCCGAGATAATTTGAT
>Ga0105046_10010349_pt1 | contig 14527 bp, 9 predicted proteins | sample MAT03_FD_78385 | JGI IMG/M metagenome (GOLD analysis project Ga0105046, IMG submission 78385) | Freshwater microbial communities from Lake Fryxell liftoff mats and glacier meltwater in Antarctica - MAT-03 (megahit assembly) | ecosystem: Environmental > Aquatic > Freshwater > Ice > Liftoff... | reverse complement strand
GCGCTGCACGCCATCAGCTGCGCGGCCGGCTACAACCTGCGCTGGCTGCTGCGCGCCGTGGCCCGTCTGGGCATCGGGCCGGCTTTTTTGTGTCTGCTGCAAACGGTGCTGTCAGCAGCGAAAGAACTGCGGGCCCTGCAAGACACACGGGGCCACACTCCGGCCGTTGCTTGACGTGGATGAAGGGACGACGCCCCTTGGCTCCAGTGCTGCTGCCAGGTCACGCTTATGCCGTCGAATTGCCGAGGTTGAAATTTGCAGGGCCGACTACATCCGGCGCTCGGTGGCCCAACGCCGGAACTGGGTGCCGCGCAGTGAGCGCACCCGATAGCCCACGGCCAGGCTGGCGTTGAGGTTGTAGTAAACCACCCTGCAGTTCTTGTCGTCGGCCAACTCGCCCTCAGCGAAGATCGCTTTGAGGTGTTTGGCGATGCTCTGCTTGCTGGTCTGGAACAGCTCGGCCAAGCCTGCTTGAGATAGCCAGAGGGTGTCATCCACGAACCCGCATTCCACCCGGGTCGGCCGTCCCCGGTCTCATACAGAAGAACTCACCGCAGCCAGGGCAGCGCGCGTCGATCAACATAGCTTTCTTTACCGATGCGGAGTCAGGCAAGCCGTCAGACGGATTAACATTGCTCAATGGCGTGTTTGCGGTCCCCACGTGCGGGTCAGGCGCTCAAGGTGACGAGCAGTTCTTCACCCAGCATGTCGATGATCTTGACGGCGACAGTGCTTCCGGCGGGTGGTGCCGGCAGTTCATAGCGCCCATTCACGAGGTCTTGCTTGCGCTCCGGGACGTCTGCCAGGGCCACGTTGAAGACTTGTCCGTCGTATTGAGTGTCGATCAGGATGCAATCAACCACCGCACGCCAGTCGGTGATCTGCGCGCGGAACACACCTTGCTCAAAATTGAGTCGCTGCATGATGCTGGGCGACACGACATCATGAACTTCAACCACCAACCGTGCGTCTGCGCTGTCGCCATCTTTTTTGGCCGTGGCCTGCGCTGAAATCGGCTCGTGCTTGATGATGCCGCCGAGCTTGCGGTCGCTGCGCAGCTCGACCACGTGCAGCTTGTTCACCGGCCGGTTGCGGTTATAGGTGTCCACCCAGGCGCGGGCATCAATCTGCCAGCCCAGGCAGACCACCATCACGTCGCGTTCTTCGTTGGGGCGGCTCTTCAGTTCGTCGCGCACCGACTCCAGGTCCAGCGGCGTCAGCGGATGATTGAAGGGCACGATCTTGACGAGGCGTCCGCCCTGGGTGCCATCGAAGAACGCATCGGTTCGCGTGCGAGTGACGCCCAGGTGCTGGCAGGCCAGCTCGACGGCCTCGTTGTGCTGGATTTCCAGGTCGTAGTCGTTGACTCGGAAGGTGGCGAAGTTGAGTTGGCTGGGTGACGGTGCAGTCTCGTTGGTGCCGATCAGGTCAGCTTGCTGAGGCTTGCTGGCAGCCACTGCCTGGGCGTGCATCAGCTCCTGGATGCGTTTGGCCGTGGTTTGAATCGCACCCTTGTTGATGTCACAACCGATCCAGCGGCGACCGAGAACCTGCGCAACATGCGTCGTGGTGCCAGACCCCAGAAAGCAGTCGAGAACGAGGTCGCCAGGATCGGAGCAGGCACCAACAATTCTGTTCAGCAGTGCCTCGGGCTTCTGTGTCGGATAGTCAGACCTTTCGGCCGCTTGACTATTGACGACAAACAGGTCATCCCAAATGGAGTCGACCGGCTTGCCTTTCAGTTCGTCACGATATCGCTTGATTCGAGGGAAACCGGCGCCACCTTTCGGCCAGTAGATCCTACCGCTCGCGTCGAGTCGGTCAAGTTCGTCGGTGCCGTACTTCCAGTGAACGCCTTTCTCGCGCGGACTGACGCCGCGCCACGGCGACCCTGATGATCCATTTCTGAGTCCGGCCGCTGTCAGGTTGTCAGCCGCATAAAGACGCCCGTCGCCATCATCCATCGAGTAGTACTTATCAAGGTATCCATTCGTGTACTCAGTGAACTGCCGATTCCAAGTCCGGGCGTCGTGTCCCTTCACGAAGTACAACAGCGTGTCATGGACGTGACCAAACGCCTTTGCATCGTTTCGCGAAGCAGTTCGTTGCCAAACAATCTCATTGACTAAGGCCTCCTCGCCGAATACCTCTTCAGCGACGATTCTCAAGGTGTGGCTGCGGTGCCAATCGCAGTGCAGCCACAAGGAACCGCCTTCTGCCAAGAGGTCACGCAGCAAACTCAGCCGCTCGTACATGAACTGCAAGTAATTGTCATTCGCCCAGATGTCGCTGTACTGGACCTGCTCGCCGAGCGTGTAGTCCTCACCGTCGATCTTCACCGTTCCCTTGGCGCCGCGCAGTTGAACTTTGCGCACGTAGTCCGCGCCACTGTCGAACGGCGGGTCGATATAGATCAGCCTGATCTTGCCGCGAAAGCCGTTGGCCAGTAGATGGGCAAGCACATCCTTGTTATCGCCGTGATACAGCAGTCCGCCGTGCGCCAGGTCCTTGGGCCAATCACTCCAGTCAGCAGCATGCAGGGGCACTGACTGAATGCCCGTGGCGTCGAAGCGCTCAATGGCCTGCGCCGGATAGGCCTTCACGCGAGCCAATGGCTTCTTGCCCACCCAGGTCAGCATAGGCCGGCCCTTGGCCTTGGCAACGATTACGTCCTTGGGCGTCTTGATGTTGTCAGTCATGGTCATTTGTTCATGTTCGAATTGCTGTGCGCGGAGTTCAAGCGCCCCGGATGAAGTCGCGCACCTGCCGGTAGCCCTCGGGCTTGATCTCGGTGTCTGCAAACATCACGTGATAGGCCAGCTTGTCGGGGTTCAGGCCTTCCCATTGCTTGAGAGCTACGGCTTTCTTGCCTTCTATCGTTTGCGCAGCCTCGCCGCGGCCAAAACGTCCTAAATCGGCATTGATGTCGGGGCTGTAGCTATCTCGCTTGATCTCCACCACCAGGTGCTTGCCATCGGCACGACGAAGCACAAAATCAGGGGTGTAGCGGTGCCAGCGGCCGTCATCGCCCAGGTACTCTGCATAGAGGTCGGTCTTTGCCGGGTCGCTCAAGCCGCCAGTGAACCACACGCCCTCGATCTGGTGAGTCTCGTTCCGCAATTGGGTCAGCGCCCATTGCAGGAATTCGGCCTCGGGACCTGAATCAAAGTTGTAGCCCTCGTAGTGGAAGCTGGTTGCGAGCGCATGCGCAGCATCGGCCGTATCGCGCGCCGTCAGGCACAGGGGCTCTCGCTCTTTGGCAAAGCTGATGCGGGCGGTGTAAACCGGCTGACCTGCGCGCTCGGTCTGCTCGAAACCCTCGGCCTTGACCAAAGCGATGGCCACGTCGATTTCTTCGAAGTGTTCTTCGTACTGCGCGCGCTGTGTCTCGATCTGCTTGCCCAGAGCGGAAAGGTGGTATTCGGGCACGTCCGCGCCGGTGCCATAGGCCGTACGCAAGGCAGCCAACACTTCTGACGTCGGCAGGTGGTAGTTGGCGGCCAGTTCGACGGCGGCGGCGTAGCTGTCCAGCTCCGGCAGCGGCGCCGGCAACATGTCGTCGCCACCGTCCACTTTTTGCATGATCGTGATGCCGGAGGCCATTTGCACCGGAGTCAGCGTTTCAACCGAGATCCCAGCCGGCACGGCCACATCGGGCACCACGAAGTGCAGCAATGCAGCGGTAGCTAATTCGGCCTTGCGCCGGTAACGAAGCACTCGCTTCTTGATGAGCAAGGGCGGCAGCTGGGGCCGGTGCAACACGATTTCTCGCTTCACCCGCTCGACTTGCTGGGCGTCCAGGTCTTTGAGCGACGTGCCGTAGGTCTCTGCGAGCTGCGACTCCAGGGTCTTGCGGTTGCTGTCGGTCAGGTAGACCCGCGCAGGGTGCGTGTTGCCGGGCACTTGGCGCAGGCAGCGCGTAGCGGCTTGAAGCACAAAATTGTTGCTGTTGGCCAGCTTGCGAATCAGCGCGGTGGCGAACAGACTCGGGCAGTTCCAGCCCTCAGTGCCCATGTTGACCAGCAACAACACGCGTTGCGGTGCATCGGGGTTGCGCGCCACGGCTTCGAATTGGCGGCGCACGGCTTCGCTGCTCTTGGCGTCCACGACCAGCAGGGTGCCAGTGCCGATGCCGTGCTGGGCAAGCGCGGACTCCACGGCACCACGCAGCTCGTCACGGGCCTCGATGTTGGGGAAGTACAGGGCGAGGCGTGCCGGGGCGCCAGGCTGCCCGCCCCGGGCCGGCAGGCTGACGGCCCAGTAGTCCCGCACGAAGTCATCGATGACATTGGCTACCAACGTATCAGCCTCGCCTTCACCCAAGTCGAACACCTTGATGTTCTTGGCCAGCTCTTTGAGCACACCATCACGAATGCCTTCGCCCAGGCCGTACCAGACCACCACGTCGCGCAGGGGCTGGCGTTCAAAGTAGGGCGTGCCAGTTGCGTTGATGACGACGATGAGGTTGGTTTCCTGAGCCAGGTAGTCAATGGTTCGGCGCACCTTCTTGATGCCGTCGTCCTTGAAGACCAGTTCGCCGGTCTCCTTGTCCTTCTCCCACTTGCCGAGCAGCTTTTGGCCGTAGGTATGGTGCGCTTCGTCTGAGAACACCGCCAGGTGCGGCAGGGAGGCCACGGCCTGCAGCCGCAGATTGGCCAGTTCGGTCGCTTCTTCAAGCTTGGTGCCGGCAATCAATATCTGTCCAGCGTGGTTTCGAGCAGGGGGCTTCTGGATGCGAATCTTCTCGGTGTTGGTGACGATGACGTTGAAACTGCTGCCCCAGACAATGGGGATTTGCTTGTCACCGTCGCGCGTGAAGGTCAGCTTCAAACTGGCAGCGAAGGGCTTGTGCATCTGCGGCGGCAGCAGCCGGTCGTAGGGCACGTCCGACAGCTCGCGGAGTGCGCTAAGGATCGTCTTGCCGGGCGCAAAAATCAGTGCGTTCTGAACGAATGGGCCTTCCGGGTACTCCATGGCCATGGCGAACTCGGTAGCGACGATGGACCCCATCAAGATGGTCTTGCCCGCGCCCATGGCAAGGGCCAGGATATAACTGGCGTAATCCAGCGTCAGCGATTCGCGCAGGCTTTCTAAGGCGTACTGCCTGACAAAAGCGTTGTCCGTCTTGATCCGTTCGATGCAGGTTTCCAAGCTCTCGTCGGCGATGTAGCTGACGATGTTCGGATGCGTCAGGCCCATGGCCTCGCGCCTGTCCGTCTTGCTCGGGAACAACTTGGTGTAAAGGTCGGGAACCCTGGGCGTGCCCTGCATCAAGCGGAGATACCAGTAGGTCTCCAAAGCCCGGAGCTGGGCACGCCGAAGGTACCGAAGCTGCCCCGACGCGCCGTCCTCCAACGCGAACTCCAAAATCTCGCGGATGGCCGGAAAGTCATCGCAGGGGTAGTTGGCTGCGCGCCAGCCGTCTACGCGCTGTGAGAGGGCTTGATAAAGGTAAGTCATTGGATTCTGTTTGCGCTCACTGGCCTTGCCGTTTTCAAGGTCGTCCCAGAAAGGAGGAGCGCCCGATCTCGGCTTTGTCGGTCTTCTGTTTCGCCGGCGGCGAAAAGCCTACAAAGGCCTCAGCCGCCGCCCAGTCGCCCACGGCATGAACACGCTGATCGCGCAGGCCCTGCACGCCTTCCGCCCAGGCCATCAGCAAACGTTTGCCGATGTCATCGAACCCGGGGTGTTGCGCCATTGCCTGGCGCACCAGCGGGCCCACGTCGGCCACGGCGTCGCTGATGGCTTGCACCATGTGCTGCTGCTCTTTGGGCTGAATGCCAAAGATGGCGGCGATGAACTTCTGCAAATTCTTGCCCGGCGCCCAGGTCTTCTTGCCCATGAACTCGATGCCGGGCGGGTTGTGCGCGTAGCCCGCATATACGCTGGTGGTGAGCATGTCGCAGGTGGGTGACAGGTGCACGTCGGCCCGGCTGGTGTAGAGCAAGGCGATGTTCTTGGCATGGCAATCGGCAATGCGCAGCGCATAGGTCAGCAGCATGAGGGTGGCGAGCTGGCGGAAGGTACTCAGCCGCTGCGCACCGGGCACGTGGTCGCGCACGGCTTTGGCAATGCGCTCCCAAGTGGTGTCGTACTTGGCGGCGGGGCGCAGGCCGAGCAGGCTGCAAAAGTCTTCCATGCCCGAATGCGGCTGGCCGTGCTCGTCCACGTCGAAGCGGTGCACCAGCAGCGCCTGGCCGTCGTCCGACACTTCGGTCTTGGCGGTGGGCATCACTCGGCTGGCCACCTGCATGCACAGGTATTCGGTCAAGGCCGCGAAAGGCAGTTGGGCGCTGCTGCCTTTGATGATGTGGCGTCGGGTCACCAGGCTGGCCTTCTTGTGCAACGCCAGCGGTGTGCCGTTGTCGGCCTGCGCGTCCGAAAACTTGGGCACCACGCCTGACACGCCACTGTCAACGTGTTCGCGCACCAGGGCGGCAAAGGCGGCTTCGGAGTTGTCGCCCTTGAGCATCGCGGCCACTTCCACCAGCTTGGTCGGTTCGCTGAGCAAGGCGCCCGGTGCGGCCACCTGCAAGCGGCCGACCATGTTGCGCCCAATGACGGACAACAAGGCAATCGGGCTGGCGCCGATGTGCGGGCCGAACCGCTCTTGCAGCACCTGAAGCAAATAGCCTTCGGGCAGGTTCATTTGCAACACGGGGGGGAGCTGGTCGTCCCACACATAGCTCTCAAGGCGCACGGGCATGGTGAGCGATACGAAGTCGTCAGCCGCCACCTGCGGGTGGTAGCTGAGCACGCTCTTGAAGTCGCTCGCCTGCTCCAGCGTGGCCACCTCGCGGCCCAGTACATAGACAGACAACCGCATCAACGAGTGCCTTCACCGGATGCGCCCAGTACACCGCCCGTCTGGCCGGCGGTGGATTGCGCACGTTCGCGGCGCAAATCGTCGAGGTTACCGGTCCGGCCCTGCGCCACCATCTCCAGCTCCGCCCCCAGCACGGCCAACACCGCCAGCAGCTTGCGCGAGCCGAATTCAGCCGCCCTGCCGCGTTCAAAGCGTGACAGGGATTCGGGCGTGACGCCCGCCTGGACCGCGACATCGCCCTGCTTGAGCCTCAGCAGCTTGCGCCGCGTGGCGACGGCTTCACCCAGTTCTTGGAGTGTTTGCAATTGATAATTGCATCAAAAAGTTGTCGATATATCAATAATTTTGAGCTAAAAATCAAAATTTGCAAGGGCGGCGTACGCGCGAACCTCAGGGCATGAACAGGCGGTGCTGAAGCACGCCGCGCTCGCCGGCAGCCACCCGACGCAGGGCCGACACCACCTCTTTCGGCGGGCTGCATTTGGTGGCGATGCCGGCCGCGCCTGGCACGTTGCGCCTGCGCCTGCGCCGCGCGCGCGGCGTCGTCATGCATCGTGGAGACCCGGGCGCCCAACAAGAGCCAGCGCCCGTTGACGAAGGCCCGGCTGGTGTCCCGCTTCATGGGCGCGCAGCGCATGTCGGGAAGCTTCCCGGGCCCGGGAAGCCAAGTGCGATGCGCATGCAGGTATCGTTCGGCGAACACCGGAGACAAACAGAATGAAATTGCCAGGCCGAACATGCCGACCCCGCCCAACCCGCCGAACCCGACTCGGCCCGATTTCCTTCGCCACGCTGGCCGTGCTGGCCGCCACGGCGCAGGCGCAAGCGCAGACGGCAGGCGGCGATCCGCAGCGCGTCGAGATCATCGGCACCTCGCCGATGCCCGGGCTGGGTGTCGACCGCGAACTGCTGCCCTACATCGCCCACACCGTGAACCGCGGCGCGCTCGACCGTGCCCAGGCCGAGAACCTCACCGACCACCTGGCCCGCCACGTGCCTGGGCTGCAGGTGGGTGACATCCAGGGCAGCCCCTACCAGGCCGACCTGAGCTACCGCGGCTTTCGCGCCTCGGGGCTGCTCGGCGCGGCGCAAGGCCTGTCGGTCTACCTCGACGGCATCCGCATCAACGAGCCTTTCGGGGACATCGTCAACTGGGACCTGGTGCCCGAATTCGCGCTGCAGTCGCTGACCGTGCTGCCCGGCGCCAACCCGGCCTTCGGCCTCAACACCCTGGGCGGCGCGATCGCGCTGACCACGGTGGACGGCCGCTCGGCTCCCGGCGCGTCGGGGTCGCTGGGCATCGGCAGCTTCGGCCGAAAGCGGGCCGACGCCAGCCTCGGCCAGAGCCACGGCGACGGCTGGCACAGTTACGTCGGCGGCAGTGCTTTCGAAGAAGACGGCTGGCGCGACCATTCCCCTGGCCGCGTGTCGCAGTTGATGGCCAAGGTCGGCCGCGCCAGCGCGGGCACCGACTGGGACGTCAGCCTGCTCGGCGGCCGCAGCAGGCTGGTCGGCAACGGCCTGCTGCCGTCGTTCACGCTGGTGGATGGCCAGCACCTGCCGGACCTCTACGCGGCCAGCCGCAACGCCGTCTACACCTACCCCGACGTGACGAAGAACGAGCTCGACCAGATCGCCTTTCATGGCAGCCAGTTGTTCGAAGGCGGCTTGAAGGCGCAAAGCCTGGCCTACCTGCGATCGACGACGCGCAACACCCTGAATGGCGACGTGGCCGACGACGCGCCCGACCAGCCCGGGGCCAACGCCGCGCTCAACATCAGCTCGACGCGGCAGAACGCCTGGGGCGCGGCCGCCAGCGTGGCCGGCCGATCCGGCGCCCACCAATGGCAGGTGGGGCTGACCGTGGACGCCAGCCGCGTGCGCTACGAACAGCAGGCGCAGGAAGGCCGCTTCGACGACAGCCGGGGTGTCGTCGCACTGGCGGACCCGCCCGCGCTGAGCGCGCGCGTGGAAGGTGCATCGCAAGCCGTAGGCATCTATGCCACAGACACCTGGACGCTGACAACAGCAACCCATTTGACTGCCACTTTGCGGCTGAACCGGGCCCGTGTCAGCAACCAGCTCGACACGGTGGACGACGACAGCGGTGAGCTGGAAATCCAGCCGAAAGAAACCTTCACCTACAGCAGCGCCAACCCGGCGCTCGGCCTCACGCAGCGCATCGCCGAAGGGCTCACCGTGTTCGGCAACCTGGCAGGCAATACCCGTGTGCCGACGGTCATCGAGCTCGGCTGCGCGAACCCCGAAGAACCCTGCCGGCTGCCCGTCGGCCTGCAGTCCGACCCCTATCTGAAGCCCGTGCGATCGACCAGCCTGGAGCTCGGCGCGCGCTGGCGGGTGGCGGCCGGGCAACGCATCGAACTGGCGCTGCACCACACGGACAACCGCGACGACATCCTCTTCAGCAGCGTCAGCACCGGCTCGCAGCTCGGCTACTTCCGCAACTTCGAGCGCACCCGCAACCAGGGGCTGGAACTGGGCTGGACGGGCGAGTTCGGCACGCTCGACGCCAGCGCCAGCTACAGCGCCTTGCGCGCCACCTACCAGGCCGACGGACTGCTGCGCCAGGGCGAGCGCAACGTGCAGGTGACGGCCGGCACCGAAATGGCCGGCGTGCCGCGCCACAGCCTGAAGGCCGGTCTCGACTGGCTGCCGATGCCGGCGCTGACCGTGGGCGCCGACGTGCAGTGGTTCTCCAGCCGCGTCGTGCAGGGCAACGAGGACCATCGCATCGAAGACGGCGCCAGCGAGCCGGTGACGCTCAAGGTGCCCGGCTACGGCCTGCTGCACCTGCGGGCGGCCTGGCGCATCAGCCCGGGCATCGAGCTGACGGCACGCTTGCAGAACGCGCTCGACCGCCGTTACGAGACTTACGGCGCGCTCGGCAGCACGGTGTTCGACGCCGCAGGCCAGTTCACCGGCAACGATGCCAGCGCGCTGTTCATCGCGCCAGGCACGCCGCGCAGCCTGTTTGCCGGCATCCGTTTCACCTACTGACGACGCGCGGCGGCGACAATCGGCGCATGACCCTGCCGACCCCGGCGCGCCTGCGCGCCCTGCTCGCCCAGCTGGAAAACGGCCTGCTCGAACGGGAGGCCGCGGCCCGGCTGGCACTGCTGGCCGGGCTGGCCGGTGAACACGTGCTGCTGATCGGCCCGCCGGGCACTGCGAAGAGCGAACTGGCGCGCCGGCTGCACCGCTGCTTCACCGGCGGGCCGTATTTCGAGCGCCTGCTGACACGTTTTTCCACGCCCGAGGAACTGTTCGGCCCGCTTTCGCTGAAGGCGCTGGAAGACGACCGTTACGAGCGGCTGACGAGCGGCTTCCTGCCGGCCGCCGGCATCGCCTTCCTCGACGAGGTATTCAAGGCCAACTCGGCCATCCTCAACGCCCTGCTGACCCTGCTCAACGAACGTGAGTTCGACAACGGCAGCGGCCGCGTGCGCACGCCGCTGGTCTGCGTGGTGGCCGCCAGCAACGAGCTGCCGACCGACGATGCCCTGCTCGCCTTCTTCGACCGCTTCCTGCTGCGCGTGGCGGTGGCGCCGGTCGCCGATGCCTCGTTCACCGCGCTGCTGACGCTGGCGCCATCGAAGTGCACGCAGTTGTCCGACCCGATGAGCCGCGCCGAACTCGGGGCTATCGCCGGGGCGGCAGCCGCGGTGCGCGTGGACGACGAGGCGCTGGCGGCCTGCAAGGTGTTGCGCCAGTGGCTGGCGGTGCGCGGCCAACCACTCTCAGACCGCCGCTGGCGACTCTGGATCCGCCTGATGCGCCTGGCCGCCGCCACCGAAGGGCGCGACCACATCGACGCGCTCGACCTCTGGCTGGCGCCTTACGTGGCTGCCGCCACGCCGGCCGAGGCGCCGGCGCTGGCCGACTGGTTCGAGCGCGAACTGATGCAGGCGGTGCCGCAAACGGCGCCCTGGCTGACGCACGCGGTGGATGCTTTCGAGCGCCAGTTGGAGATCGAACAATCGGCGCGCAACGACGTCGACGCAGACAACACCGCCGGCAAGCTTTCGCTGGCACGCGCCATCGGCGGCGACGGCCGCGCGGGCGAAGCGGATGGTGATGGCGATAGAGGTGGCACGGCGGACAGCGGCATGCTGCGCATGCTCAGCGCCACGCTGGAAGCACAATTGCGGCGTCGCTACAGCCCGCTTCACATCGCGGCTCGGCTGGCGCAGATCGACGAATTGCTGGCGCACAGCGCCTTGCAGCAGCATGAAGCGGCCGACCGCGCTGCCCGGCTGGCCGCGGCGCTGGAAAGCCGGATCTGGCTGCCGCCGGCATTGGCCGGCCGGCTGCTCGACGCGCACGCGCAGACGCTGGCCGTGCTGGATGCGTTGCTCGCCCGCCTGCAGTCGGCGCGCAGCGGTTTTGCCGCCTTGCCGGTCGGCGAGGGCATGCCTGCCAACGCATCCGCATCCGCATCCGCGCCCGCCGCAGTGGCCATCGACAAGCAGACCGCTTGAGCCCGAATCCCTGCGACACGCCCTACGACCGCCTGCAGGCGCTGCCGCGCAGCGTCTGGCTGCCGAGCCTGATCTGCAGTGCCGGGGAGCGGGAATGCAAGCTCACCGATGCGGCGGTCTGGCTGCATTCGCTGGGTGACGGCGCGCTGCCGCCGGCCGCGGCGGACTTCGGCGACGCCGCCGCCAGCGCACCGCTGCGGCTGGCGGTGGGCGAACTCGGCCTGGCGCCGCTGTGCCGCAAGGTCCCCGCGCTGGCCGAGCAGGTGCTGCGCACCCTGCTCTGGCACATGGACCGCATCGCGGACCGGCAGCCGGATGTGGCGCGCACGGACGCCATCGCACAGGTGGTGATCGACTTCCGCGCCGAATGGCAGCTGCAGACCCACGGCCTGGAAGCCGAGCTCGCCTTCCTGCAGGGCCTGGGCGATCTGGCCTCCCTGCGTTGGGACGAACTGCGCGGCCACCTGAACTCGCGGCCCTGGCAGGCGGCACGGCAGGCGGCCGACCGGCTGGCACAGATGCCGGCGCTGGCCGCGCTGATCGACCGCCTGGGCCGCGCCGAGCGCGTGCCGCAGGCTGACGCCGTGCCACAGGCGCAGACCGTCGAGACGGCTGCGCCGCCGGCAGGCCAGCGCGCCGTCACCACCCGGCTGCCCGACGCGCCGGGCGAGATCGTCGGCCTGCGCTTTTCATCGCTGCCCGAGCGCATGCTGGGCAGCGAAGCGGTGATGCTGCGCCACCCGATGCTGAAGAAGCTCTGGCGGGCGCGCCGGGCCGAGGGCCGCCTGCTGTCCTGGCTGACCGAGGCCGTGCTCGTCGACTGGCGGCCCGACCCGCTGGCGCGCCCGCGGGTCGGCAGCGCGCCGGCTCCGCCCGAGGCGCTGGCGCGCGGGCCGATGATCCTTTGCCTGGACACCTCGGGCTCGATGCGCGGTGCGCCGGAGAACATCGCCAGGGCGGTGGTGCTCGCGGCGCTGCGGGCGGCGCACCTGGCCGGGCGCGGCTGCCGGCTGATCGCCTTCGGCGGCCCTGGAGAAATCGTCGAACATGAACTCGGACGCGGCGCGGCAGGGCTGCAGGCGCTGCTCGAACTGATGGGCATGGCCTTCGACGGCGGCACCGACGTGCAGACGCCGATCGAACACGCCATCGCACGTGTCTGTGAAACCGGCTGGCATCAGGCCGACCTGCTGATCGTCAGCGACGGCGAATTCGGTTGCCGATCCGACACGCTGGCGCGGCTGGACGAAGCCACCGCCCGCCACGGTCTGCGCGTGACCGGCGTGCTGGTCGGCGACCGCGAGACGCTGGGCTTGATGGAGGTCTGCGATCAGATCCACTGGGTGCGCGACTGGCGCCGCCATGCCGATGCCGCCGAGGGCGGCGACGGTCGCGGCTTTTCACCAGTGCACAGCAAGAGCCTGACGGCGCTCTACTTCCCGAACGCCTTGTCGGACCGCGCGGCGCGCCACCGGCGCGGCCGCGCGTGCTGACTTCGGGTGTGTCGAGGGGCGTCGACGCCGCCGGCGGCGTCAGCAGCATCGCTTCAAGCCAGCCCATCGAACATCCAGACCTCGACCTCCTCACCCGCTGCCACCGAACCTTGCTCATGCTGCAGCACCAGCAGCGCGTTGGCCTCGGTCATGCTGCGCAGAATGCCGGCGCCCTGGGCGCCGGTGGTCCGCACTTCCCAGCCACCGCCCTCCGCGGGCGCCACGATGGCGCGCTGGAACTCGGTGCGGCCGGGCCGCTTGCGGATGGCCGCGGCGCTGCGCACGCGCAGCCTGGGCATGCCGGCGCCGCGCACACCGGCCAGCATCAGCAGGGCTTCCTGCGCGAAAGCGTAGAAGGTCACCAGCGCGGCCACCGGGTTGCCGGGCAGCGCGAACAGCCAGACCGTCTTGCCGCCGTCCTTGCCACCTTCGCCGAACAGCGGGCCGAAGGCGAAGGGCCGGCCCGGACGCATGGCCACCTTCCAGAACGCCACCTCGCCGCGCGCGGCCAGCAGGTCGCGCGTGTAGTCGGCGTCGCCCATGCTGACGCCGCCGCTGGTGAGCACGGCGTCGGCCTCGGCGATGGCGCGGTCGACGGTGGCGCGCAGCGCGGCTGGGTCGTCGGGCACGAGGCCGAGGTCGATGACATCGACATCCAGGCGCTGCAACGCGCCGAGCAGGCTGTAGCGGTTGCTGTCGTAGATGCAGCCAGGCGCCAGCGGTTCGCCGGGCCTGCGAAGTTCGTCGCCGGTGGAGAACAGCGCCACGCGCAGGCGGCGGAACACGGTCACGCGGTCCATTCCCAGTGACGCGATCAGCCCGAGTTCGGCCGGCCGCAAGCGGCGGCCGGCGGCCAGCGCCACGCCACCCTGGGCCAGGTCTTCGCCGCGCTTGCGGCGGTTTTCCCCGGCGCGCAGTGCGCCGGGCTTCAGCGTCACCGCGTCGCCGTCCACCGTGCACAGTTCGATGGGCACGACGGTGTCGAGCCCGGCCGGCATCACCGCGCCGGTCATGATGCGCAGGCATTCGCCGGGCGCCACCGTGCCGGCGAACGGTGCGCCGGCGAACACCGTGGCGCCCAGCGGTGTCAGGCGCGTGGGCCGGTCGGCCAGCAGGTCGGCACCGTGCAGCGCGTAACCGTCCATGGCCGAGTTGTCGTGCGCCGGTACGTCGATCGGAGACACCACGTCGGCCGCCAGCACGCGGCCCAGCGCCTGGGCCAGCGCCACCGTCTCGGTGTCGGTGATCGGGCGCAGCGCGGCATGGATCGCAGCGCGGGCGGCGGCCACCGGCAGTTCGTTGCCGGAGGCCAGGGGGGAAGGTCCGAGTTCAGCCATGGGTTCAGCCACAAGAGCGGCACGACAGGTGTCGCGGCATTGTGCGCTGGCCACTTAGGGCTCGTTCCAGAATAGCTTGAATATTTGGCTCGCTGGGCTTGGGCGCGCTGCGGCGTTGCGAATCGCTTGTGTGGCTCGCCACACGGCGCACTTCGCGCCTTGCATCGCATCCCGATCCAGCGGCCAAATGTCCAACCTCAGACTTCCTGATCCGGCAGGATTCCGGAACGGCACGTTCACACCAGCGTATAGATCATTTTCGCGCCGGTCTCGGGGTGACAGAAGCCTTGCAGTGTGAGGTCATTCAAGAGCGCCGTCACGGCTTTGTCGTGTGACGGATTGGCCATGCGATGGATCCTGTGGGCCAATGTC
>Ga0105046_10010348_pt1 | contig 14527 bp, 12 predicted proteins | sample MAT03_FD_78385 | JGI IMG/M metagenome (GOLD analysis project Ga0105046, IMG submission 78385) | Freshwater microbial communities from Lake Fryxell liftoff mats and glacier meltwater in Antarctica - MAT-03 (megahit assembly) | ecosystem: Environmental > Aquatic > Freshwater > Ice > Liftoff... | reverse complement strand
TGCGCCAAGAGGCACAAGACTAAGTGACGCGGGCGAAGACGCCGGCGCAGCAAACATCCTTGCGCTTGCCGCAGGAACACGACTGATGCAGATACCTCCATCGGGCGTAAGCTCGATAGATTCCAAATCGTATTCGTTGGCAATGCGGGCCAAATCCCGCAGCAATTTTAGGTCGAATCCACCCGATGGTGGGGTTGGTGCCACGGTGGTAGCCCGGGCGGTGGCGGTTGAAACGGACCGCTTGGTCGCAGCCGCTTTGCGCTTCGTCATCGCGAGGTAGATCCTTTCTTGGAAAACTCAATGGCGGCCGTGAGCCCCAATCGGTAACTCAAAGCCCCGAACCCGGCAATTTGACCGACCGCTACTGCAGAGAGAAGCGAACGATGCCTGAAATCTTCACGCTTTGCCAGATTCGAAAGATGCACTTCTATGACAGGTAGATCGCATGCCGCCAAGGCGTCACGTAACGCGACTGATGTATGCGTGTAACCGCCAGCGTTGATCACGATAGCGCAAGCCGATTCCCGGGCCCGTTGCACTAGGTCAATAAGGGCGCCCTCGTGGTTTGATTGAAAGGCCTGTACGGCATACCCAGCCTTCCGGCCCTGCTCTACCAACGCTTCGTTTATCTCTGCCAGCGTGGTGCTGCCATAGATGTGTGGCTCTCGCGTGCCAAGCAGGTTTAGGTTGGGTCCGTGCAACACCAAGATGGCTGGCGCAACATTTGCCGACGGCTTACCTGAACCCGTTTTGTCCGGGGCTTTGCTTGATGGCTTTGCGGCCACAGCTTTACAACTCCGCCTGAATTGCCGGAGCCGAGATTCGCAGCAAGTAGCGGGCTTTGGCCAAATTTCCGTTGGGGCCAAGAACGCATGCGATGAAATACTCAGGGCTGAGCACCCGAATGGCTATCCGGAGCCCCTCTGTTTTAACAGTGACTTCGTCTAGCCCACCAACTTCTAAATGTTCGGCGGCTTTGCGTATCTGCCCCAATAGGTGGGCGAACTCCATGCCCACAGTGTTGATGTCGGTGGCAGCCGCCGGACGCGAATAGGCGTCGACGGAAATACCGTCAAAGCCCATGAGCACGCCTGCCAGGCCGCCTTCGACTCGATCCACAACCTTTTGAATTGTTTCGCGAAACATGGTCGCAGTGGCCTTTTAGTCTTCAACAACGCCCGATGTCAAGCGGGCAAACAAGTTCTACTTCGTGGCGGGGTCAATGGGTTGGCCGGGGCAAACGAGTTGTTTGTTGCCCTTGTCACAGCAGAGAATCTTTGCGTCCTGAGCCGGGTTGCAGGGATTGCCGGGATAAGGGTTCGTCTTGATGCCAGTGCAAGCGGGTACAGAGGGGTAGTCAAAGAGACTAAAGTCGCCTTGATATCCTCGCTGCAAACAACCCCTGCAGACTCGAACGGTGTACTCGAAGGGATCCGATTTGATTGTGCTGCCCGCATGCTTGCCGATGGCCCGCACAACAGCTTTAAACCGGATTTCGGCGTTGGGGTCAGCAGGCAACGCACCTGATTTGAACATCGCTAAGAGAGCCGCCGAATGGCACGGCAGAAAGATCTGCACCGCCGAGCCAATTTCGCCCTCAGGCAAGAGACTTGCCCTTTCGGGAAACGCGAACTCAGTGGGACAGGCAGGCGTCGAGGGCATCGCAATGCCTGCCGGGGGGACGATTTTCACCTCCACTCCCGTGTACGTAATCCGATTGTATTCTACGGTTCCTTCCAAGACTGTTGCGGGAAGGTTGTTCTGAACCAACGGATAGAAGTAAAACGGATACGGACGGTCAAGATCTACGTCATACGTGCCGCTAATCGTTCGGGCCATCGTGGCCTTGCTTGGAATCAAGCAACTTCCCTCCGTCGCCTCAGGAACTTGGTTTTGCACGATGACCATCCCACCTGCGACGTCGGCAGTACAAGCTGACAAGCCAGGCAATGATGCCAACAACAGTGCCACGAATGTTCGGGCAGCTTTCTGTTTGTGGTGCGCTTCCAACGTGACCTCTTTTTGCTGTGTGCGGTTCATCGCTCAGCTCTCCTTATGCGTTTCGAATGCTGTGATCACGTCGCCAGCCACCTGTTCGGGCGAGCGACCAACAGTGTCAACGCGGGCATGGGCCCGCGCGTAAAATGGCTCACGCTGCGACAACAACCGCATGGCGGCTGCTTCAGGATCGTCCGCTCCATCCAACAGTGGCCGCCCTGAAAGCTTGCCCACCCTCCGGATAACTTCTGCCGGATTCGCGTACAGCGCCGCAACAAATCCTGAGGTCAACATTGCCTGCAAGTTGCTTTCATGACAAGCGGCACCGCCGCCGGTCGCAATTACGCAGTTCTCTGTTGCCAAGAACTTAAGCAAAGCGGCGGATTCCTGGGTACGAAAACCGGGTTCGCCCTGCTGCCGAAATATCTCAGCCACAGACATGCCAGCATGCTCTTCGACCGCGGCATCGAGGTCGATGAACATGCGCCCCATTCGGGCGGCGATTAACCGCCCGACGGTGCTTTTGCCAGTGGCCATAAATCCGATCAAGACGATAGGTCTCCGTAACTTCATTGAGCAAGTGAGCGAGAACGGTTCGCGATTCGGGGAGTAATGAAGACCAAGAACTCGGTCCGATCGTCGTTTTCCTTACGGTTGCGGAAGAAGAATCCCACAATCGGAATGTCTGCAAAGAACGGAACTTTAGCGTTGTTTAGGCCTGAGTTCCGTTGGTAGATACCGCCAATGACAGCTGTATCTCCGTCACGAACCAACATCACCGTCTTGGCTTCCTTCTTAAGAATCGTGGGATCGCCGCGAGCACCCGTATTGACGAAGTCTGGCTCGTTGCGGGTCACGTGAACGTTCATGATAACCGTGCCCTCATTGGTTACGTGGGGCTTCACAGTTAGGTTCAGCTTCGCGTCCACGAACACAGTTTGCACGCCCTGTGCGCTGATGACGGAGATAGGAATCGCAACGCCCTGCTCTATTGAGGCCTGAACGTTGTCCATCGTAGATATACGCGGCGACGAAAGGATGCGGACTTGGCCGCTTTGCTCTAAAGCTGAAAGGCGAACGTTGAGGTTGAAAGCCCCTGCCAACGATCCCAAGGTCAATCCCAACGCACCACCACTTCCGGCGCCAACCGCGGCCGGAAGGTTAACTGCGTAGTTAGGGCTTTGGCTTGCAGGGACTCCGTTCGCCGGCCTAGGCACCAATCCTTGCGCAGATCCTCCGTTTGCATCGTCTGCACCACCGCCGACGCCGATGCGGTTCGGGAATACCAAACCTGTGGGGTTGCCATGTTCGGGGTCTAAGAAGCTTGAACCACCCCACTGTACGCCCAAGGCCCGTGTGAAGGTTGATCGGGCTTCGATGATGCGTGCTTCGATCACGACCTGTGCGGTTTGCGTGTCTAGGTTGCGCACCAACTCTTCTACCAAAGCCAGGTTCTTTGCAACGTCCGAAACAATGAGGTTGTTCGTACGTTCATCGACCGAGACTTTGCCGCGACCCGAAAGAAGATCCTTTGTTCGCGCTTCGAGGTCCTTTGCCTCAGCGTAAGAAACTCCGATGAGGCGGGTTTCCGTCGGCATAACTTCTGTGAGTTGCTTCTGCTTGGAAATCTCTTGCTCAAGTTCCTTTTCCAGTACCTGGATAGGAGCCACGCGAATCAGATTTCCTTCGCGAACTTGGCCCAAGACTTTCGCACGGAGCACAACGTCCAAGGCCTGGTCCCAAGGAACGTCACGCATCTTTATGGTGACTTCGCCTTTAACGTCATCAGAGGTAACGATGTTCACGCCGCCGACTTCTGCCAAAAGACGCAGGATGTTGTGAATGTCGGCGCCTTTGAAATCAAGATCTATGCGGCGACCATTGAAGCGCTTCTTCGCGTTGCCCGGACGGCGAGACGGCGCAGCAGCGGTAGCATCTTGGGATTGTGCAACCAACATGGGCAATCCCATCGTCATGAATCCTGCGACCGTAACTGGCGGAAGCTCGAAGACACCTGGCAACACAGTGGCAGCGCTGCCTGGACGAGACTTGTCGAAGTCCCAATAAAGCAACGAGCCATCCGTACGCACGCGATTGGGCACCATTTCGGCGAGTTCAACTTCAACTCGCACGGCGCCTCGCTCTGCCGGATCCCGGTACGAGTTGATCACCCGCACAGGCCCGAAGTACTGCGTGGCATCCATGCTTCGTTCCAGTAGTTTTGGAAGATCTGCATGATGCAACCGCAAGGTCACGCGACGTCCTGTGCTGCGCTCGATGGTAAAATCCGTTGGCTCTTCAAGCTCGATGATAACCGAAGAACGGGAAGGCTCATCGACAAAGTCAATGCGGCTTACGCGGCTAGGAACCCGTAGGGTCACAGAGTGTTGTCGCGTTTGGGCGGCAGACACAACCCGGTTTTCCTGCGGAAGCGCTGCGACTACGGGAGGCGCTTTTCGTAAAGGAATTACCGGCACAGAGGCAGGGGCGGCGGGTACGGGGGCAGCCTTCGCAGAAGCCTTTACTTCCGCGACGGCCTCAACGGGCGCCGCTTGGAACTTGGGAGTGAGCTTGAGGCGGGCCACTTCCGCTTTTGCGGTTGCCAACTCAGACTTGAGCCCAACAAGTTCCCGCTCCATTGTTGCGCGGTTTGCTTCAAGCGACTGACGTTCAGCTGCCAAAGCCAGCAACTTTTCTTCTTGATTTGCTCGGCGTTGCTCAGCTTCTAGATGCGCAGCGACTGCCTTTTGCAGAGCCGTTTTTGCAGCAGTGAGCGTCGCTTGATCGTTGGCGGCGTGCTTTCCCTGCGCTGCCTGGTTTGCCGAAACTTCAGCCAGTGCCTGCTCGCGTTTTGCAAGTTCAGCCTTGGTTGAGGTCAGTTCATTCTCTGCCAATTTAAGCCGAGCCTGTTCACGATCTTGTGAAGAAGCCGCCTTGGCAAGAGCCACTTGCTGTGCCTTCATTGCTTGCTCAAACGAGCTCGCTTTGGTGTCCAATTCGACTCGTTCGGCTGCATTCGCTTTCGATCTTTGAGCAAGTTCAGCTTGTTGTTCCGCCAGCGCCTTCTTTTGCGCGGCAAGAGCCTGCTTTTCTTGTTCCAAGCGGGCCATCGCGGATTGCACGTCGGCCGCTTTGGCGGTGACCTCGTTGGCGCGCTTGGCAACCAAGGCTGCCTGCTTCTCAGATTCCGCCAACGCTGCCTGCTGACGTCCCAGCGCTTCGCGTTCGCTTGCAAGCTGCTTTCGTTCGCTTTCCATTCGAGCCACATCAACTTGCGCCGCCTGTGCCGTGGCGCGAGCTTGTTCGGTTTGTTGACGAGCTAAGGAGACCAAGCGAGACGCCTCTGCATCGTCCTTGCGGCCTTGTTGCTGGTGAATTTCAGCCTGTTTCTGAGCAAGTTCCGCTTGTCCAAGCAGGTTCCTGGCTTTGCGTTCTGCAAGCTCGGCCGTGGTGCGCAGGCGCTCGGCTTCAAGGCGCGCCAAGGCCGCCTTTTGTCGATCCGATTCAAGCATCTTCGCAGCGTCAAGCGCGCTTGAACGTGCGCGTTCTGCCTGTTGTTGACGAGATTCCACGTCTTGCTTCTGAACAGCGAGACGTTCCATCGCCTGGGCAGCGGCCTTCTCTACTGTTTCAGCCTGCGTTCGTCGCTGTTCAAGGGCCAATTGTTCTTTGGCCAAGTGTTTTGCGGCGCGATCAGCAGCAATTTGCTCATCGCGGCGCTGGCCTTCGGCAGCCGTTTGCTGCGCAGTGATGGCCGCTTTCTGTGCTTCCTGCACACCTTTGCGGGCTCGCGCTAGGGCAACGCGTTCGGTGGCCAGGTCCGCTGCCATCCTCTCCGCTTCAAGCCGAGCTGCGTCCGTTTTCGCGCGGCTTGCCTCCAAGGCGGTTCTTTGTGCATCTAGCTTGGATAGAGCGTCAGCAGCTGTCACCCGCATTTGCTCAGCAGCCTCGCGGCGTGCCTGCTCAACACGTTGTCGTTCGTCCGCCACAATGCGGGCCGCTTGCTGGCGTTCTTGGGCCACAACGCGAGCGGCGTTCTGGCGTTCTTCGGCCACAGCGCGAGCAGATTGTTCTGCCACTTGTCGGCGGTTTTGCTCGCCAAGTTTACGCTCTTCCGAAACAACGGAACGGGCGTTTTCTTCGGCCTTGCTCGCACGCGCTTCGGCTTCAACGCGAGCGCGGGCGGCCTCGGCAGCTTCCTTGCGGGCAGCATCGAGCAACGCTGGGTCAGCGGCTGCCACGATCTTTGGTGGAACTTCCCAAGGTGTCACGTCGACTACGATATTGTTGCCTAGCGCTTGCACTTGGTAATCAGCGCCTCGTCGCAACGTCATGGTGACGCGCGTCTTTCCCTCCTGCGGGCTGCTCGTTGTACTGACGTTACCGACAGCAAACGTTCCTGCATCAAAGGGAGCATCCGCGCCGGAAACCGCACCACCCGAGATGTCGACAACCACCCGAGAGGGTCGCTCCATCTTCCAAGTGGTGAATTTCGGCTTGGAGGAAGCCTTGATGGTAAGCCTTGTTCGCCCATCGGGTTGCTCGCTCGTGCTTATTGAGCCCCCCTGTGTGACTTGGCTGGTTGACGTGAATGGATCCCCAGCGACCACTGCAGTTGCCTGCAATGACACCAAGAAACCTGCCACAGTAAGAACGACCCACTTGTGTGCCGCCATGGACCCCATGATTGCCTTCGTTCGGCTCATTGTTGAGCTGCCTCCGGATTGACGAGAATGGCCTTCTCGATCGCGCGGGCTTCGCCCGTCCCCACGACCTCATTGAGCTCTAAAATTACACGGTCACCCAGGATCTTCGTGACCCGGGCACCCGACTTTGAAAGATAGTCACCACGTTTGATGACCTGCCCCATCCCACCTGGATCGCGGAACATCGCCATCGGTTTGTCAGTACCTGAAACGACCGCTATCAACGAAAGTTCCTCAAGCGCGAACTTGTCGAAAATGGCTGGAGTTGCCCGCGGCGTGGCGACGGACTTGGTAACGAAAAGCGAAAGAAACGGCCGGAACGGATCCCGATTGATGTCAGATTCGATAAAGTCTTCATCGCGAAGAACTTTTCGCCGAAGCATCGCCGTTCGTTGCTCTGAAGTTGGAGGAGCTGCTGCAGGAGCAGCAACCGCCACCGCCCCAGGGACTGGCGCTGGCGCTGCGGGGGACTGCGCTTGCGCGGCCATGCCGTTGAGCGCAAGTAGTCCCGTGGTTAATAGAAGAAAAGCGGTATTCTTCATGTTCAACCTCCTTTGCCTTCCTTGTATCGGAAGGTCGCTGCGATAAAGCGAGCCCGCAGCTTAACAGGCGCATCAGATTCAACTTCTGAGTTGAGTTTCTCTGGATTCATCGCAAGTTCTTCAACGTTCACAATACGCCGAAGCTCGGAGACGCTTTTGAAGAACCGCGTGATGGCATGGTAGTTTCCGCGAACCTCCATCTTCACTGGGATCTTGACGTAAAGTTGTTCTGGAATTTCTTCGTCGATGTTCAAGGTTAGAACCTCAAGGCCCGCCAGCTCGGCTTGCTCTTGAATGCTGCTGATGAACGACGGAATGTCTTGCTCCTTCGGCAGCGCGCGGAGAATTTCCCGTTGCTTTTCCTGCAGCAAGGTCAGCTCGTTGCGGTACGCAAGGTACTCTGTCTTGCGACGCTCGTACGATTCGCGTTCCTGTTTGGCGGAAACTTGTGCAGCCTTGGCGCGGGAAATCCCATCATCAACGTCTGTGTAGAATCCCACGTAGTAAAGTCCGCAGATCGCGACGGCCACAGCCGCCGTAATGCCGATTTTGGCAGGGGTTTTGAGCTTTAGAAGCTTTGCGATTTGCTCGTTCATGTCAGTAGATAACTCCCGTACCGAGGCTGAACGTTAAGTGTTTCATTTCAGCATTCTTCGCCGACGAAACCTGTGAAGTTTGCTCCAAGACAACATCTTTGAAGAACACGGACGCCTGCAGTCTCTTTAAGAACTCTGCGACGTCCTCGTTCGACTTTGCCGCGCCTGTGATCTTGACCTGCCGCTCTTGTTCTTCAAAACTTTGCAGCCAAACGCGACGCACGTCCCAAGCGGCGTTGAAACCTGAATTTGGATCGCGGCGTACAGTCTCTTCGTAGGTCAATCGATCAAACGTTGGGCCTTTGCCAGACGTCAAGATCTCGGCAATCTCCCGCAACAGAAACACAGGACCGGTTCTGCGTTCTTCAAGCTTCTTAATCGTTTCTTGCTGGCGCAGGAGCTCTTCACGTTGAGCACGCACTTGATCGTAGTCGCCAAGCTCAGACTTGAACCTATCAATCTCCGCTTGGATCACCTGGGTTTCGCGGGTTACGGCGTCAAGGTCGCCCTGCGCGCTCATGTGCAACACCACCAATCCTCCAACGACCACCAACAGCGAAAACGCCATATAAACGAGCTGCTTTTGGCCCGCCTCGGCTTTCCGTTGCTTCTTCTGAGGTAGAAGGTTTATGCGAATCATGCGTGATCCCCTACACGGCGAAGTCCGAGACCCACAGCCACGGTGGCCTCAGGCGCATGTTCTCGCAAGAAGGTCATGTCGAATCTCTTCTCGTCGATGATGAACCGACGAAACGGATCCATTACCTCGACCGGCACTTTAGCGCGGGATTCAAGCGCCTTTTGCAGCGCGGGCACTTTGCATGCCCCTCCGCAAAGATAGATCTTCGAGATCTTCAGATCGCCTGCCGTGGCTAAAAAGAAGTCCAACGAACGCTGGAACTTACCCGCCATGTTTTCGGCGACCTCGGTCAACACCGCTTCAACTTCTTGCGGGATAACCTCATGTGCGCCATCGCCCGTCGAGCCTATTTTCCAGGCTTCTGCCTCTTCGCGGCTTACGTTGAGTCGCTTCTGGATTTCTTCGGTGAACGCATCCCCACCCATCGTTACGTCGCGCGTGAAAGCGCTGGTTCCTGCAGCAACGATGTTTATGTTTGAAAGAGCCGCACCAACATTAACCAACACAACAGCCTCATCTTGGGGCATCGAATACGCGACTTCGAAGGCGTTTTGCACTGAGAAAGCAGCCACTTCCATTACGGCTGGCACCATCTTCGACTCGCGCACCACCAGGGAATAGTCCTCAACAACTTCCTTCTTGGCAGCAACCAACATCAGATCCATCTGACCTTGGCCGTTGCTCTTGTTGAGAATCTCGTGGTCAATATGAACGTCGTCTTTTGAAAACGGAATGTGGTGTTCGGCTTCCCAAGGAATCTGTTCTTCAAGTTCCTCAGGCGTCATTTCTGGAACTTGGATCTTCTTGATGATAACCGAGTGACCCGAGATGGCCGTCGCCACATCTTTCTGGCGAATGCGCAGGCTATCCCGCAGCCGGCGGATCGCTTCCACGACGGCGGCCTGGTTCATGATGGCGCCGTCGACGATGGTTTCTGAAGGCAATAGCTCAATGCCAAAATTGACCAAGTGGATGCCGTCCGAGGACTCCTTAAGCTGGACCATCTTGATTGAGCTTGAACCGATATCCAGTCCTACGCAGTTACGCGCCATGCGTCAGTCCTTCCCCGTCGCGGCTTTCGTCGTTCGGGCGAGCAGATTGTACGGACATACGTATACATGTCATGAAGTGTAAACTAGAGTAAGCCCAGTTGATTCCACTGTCAAAAAAGTGATGAACCTTACGAACCGAGTCACACATTGGACGACCCCGGTTTCTTGCTAGAGGTTTGGGGGCTGACCGCTGGGTCCAGTGCTCCCAAGCCATACTCACGCAACTTGTAAAGCAGCGCCCTGGTGGACAACCCGAGCAACCCAGCGGCCTTGCCACGGTTACCCTCGCTGAGAATCAAGGCTTTACGGATTGCCTGTTCTTCCGCCATTTTTAGTGTGGGTCGCAACGCTGCTGCAGCCATCGCGTTGGAGTCGATCGTTCCCTCGTGCGGACGCAACGACGATGTGAGACCGGCAAGAGTGACTTCTTCGCCGTCGGCCAACACCATCGCTCGTTCAAGTGCATTTTGCAGTTCTCGAACGTTTCCTGGCCAGGGGGCATCCATAAAAGCCGCCATCGCCTCGGAAGACACCTTTCGAACCGACAAGTCTAAACGTTCGTTGAGTCGTTCAACCAAATGGGCGACCAACGCCGGAATGTCTTCCCTTCGATCTCGAAGGGCGGGAACCTTTAACGCAACCACGTTGAGTCGATAGAACAAGTCCTCGCGAAATTGTCCAGCGGCAACGGCTTGCACCAAATCGGTTGCGGAGGCCGCAACGACGCGAACGTCAATGTTCAAATCTCGATCGTCTCCTACTTTGCGTACCTGGCCTTCTTGCAACACACGCAACAGCTTCACTTGAAGTGATACCGGCATATCCGCAATCTCATCCAGGAATAAGGTTCCTCCGTTGGCCTCCTCGAAGAGTCCTTTGTGATCGCGAACCGCGTCCGTAAACGCGCCTTTCTTGTGACCAAACAATTCAGATTCCAACAACGCGTTGGGAATTGCCGCACAGTTGATAGCTACAAAGGGGGCTGTATTTCGCGGCGAAAGCGCATGCAGCGCGCGCGCCACCAATTCTTTGCCTGTTCCTGATTCACCTTGAACAAGCACAGTGGTTTTGAACTCTGCGACCTTTTGCAACGTGCGGAAGAGAGCAACCATCACGGCGCTGCCGCCAACCATACCTGGCACGCCCGATTCCGACGGACCTTCCGCCAGCCGACGCCGCAACCGTGTGTTCTCTAGCGCCAATCGCTCTCGTTCTTCAGCTTTGCGGAGCAGGAGAATCAATTCTTCCGAATCAAATGGTTTCGAGAGGTAGTCGTAAGCACCTCGCTTGAGGGCTTCGATCGCTACATCGCGGCTACCGTAAGCGGTCATCACAACCAACGTGCAAGCAAGCCGACGCCGGCGGATCTCATCTACCAATTCCATACCGTTGCGCCCCGGCATGCGAAGATCAGTCAACACAATGTCAAACGACGCAGCTTCTAGTTCCGCCAAGGCCGAATCAACGTTGCTTGCACCAACAGTGTCGTAGCCCTCTTTGCGCAGCATAAGCTGCAACATGTGGCGCAGATTCTCTTCGTCATCGACGACCAAAACCCTCCGCACAGGAGCGCCAACACGTCCACGCTTTTCAGGTACAACTGGGGTTGCCCCAGGTGCCCTCCGAGCGGGTGTATCTGACACGGCCAAATTCATGGTTCTGTTTTGTTTCTTCGGCTAACTCGATGTCTGTTGGTTCACAAACACAAACAGGGGAAAATCTTCTCCTTCTGCTCTTCGGCTGACACAGCGTTCTAGTTTAATGACAATCGCCCGTAAGTTTAGAGAACTCGGCATCTTTTTCCTGTACCCGCACCTTCCTGTGGCACTGCTTACGCTCTAATATGACGAATTGAGCCAATCCTTACATCCCCCCACCAATTCCCAACGAAGGCACAGTACCGATGTCGTTCAAAACCACGTGGGCCCGGCTAACAAAAACACCGGAACAAGGCAGCGGTGACACCAAACCGTTCTTCATTTCCGGCACGCAGGGGGCACTGGTGTGCCTTCATGGTCTGACAGGAACACCCTTCGAGGTACGCCCTTTGGGAGTTGCTTTGGCAGACGATGGCTTTACAGTTGTGGGTCCTGTTTTGGCAGGTCATGCCCAGGATCCCGAAGCTCTGATCAAAACCCGTTGGCCCGATTGGCTGGCCACTGCCAACGAAGCTGTAGATCGCGCGGTTGCTTCAAACGGCGGGCGCGCTGTAGGTATTGTCGGTTTTTCCACCGGCGGGCTGTTGGCGCTAAGGCTTGCCAGGCAACGTCCCAAAGACGTGGCGGCGTTGGCTGTCATCGCGACGCCGCTTCGGATGAAGTCGTCTCAACGAAGGGCCATCCGCTGGTTAAACTTGCTACCCAATTTCGTTGTCGACAGCCCGCTGGGTTATGTGCCGAAATGGGGAGGCCCCGATGTTCAAGATCCGATCATGAAATTAAAGAACCCGGGATTGCCTGTTATGCCCCTGCCCGCATTGAACAGTTTGTTGGACCTCATGCAAGAAGTGCGAGCAGACCTTCCAAGCATCATGCAACCGGCGCTTGTGGCGCATGGACAAAAGGACACAACGATCCCGATGGAAGACTCGTTGGAAATCGCGGGAAGTTTAGGCAGCGAACAAGTTGAACGGTTGTGGCTGGAACGTTCAGGACATCTGGCTGGCATTGACCTTGAAAAGCACATTCTCGCGGAAGCATTATCGAAGTTCTTCAAACGCCACCTTCCCCACAATTGACGTACAATGCGGCCATGGCGTCGGCCCCGCTTATCGCAGCTATCGATCAAGGCACCACCGGTACAACCGTTCTGTTTTTAGACAGTGGCGAGAACGTTGTTGGCCGAGGTTACAAAGAAATCCCACAAAGCTACCCAGCGCCTGGGCTCGTGGAACACGATCCACAAGCGATCTGGGATTCGGTGCTGGCAGCCTGGGGGCAAGCAAGCGCCATGGTGGGAGCAGATCACCAAGTTGCTGCCATCGGCATCACCAACCAACGCGAAACCGTGGTGCTGTGGGATCGTGCCACAGGAAAACCGGTATCCCCTGCCCTTGTGTGGCAAGATCGGCGCACCAGCGCGGCCTGCGAAAAGCTTCGCCAAGACGGACACGAAGCGAAGCTGCAAGAGATTACAGGTCTGCTTGTAGATCCCTATTTTTCAGCGACAAAGCTTGCCTGGCTGCTGCAAAGCGATCCAAACATTCTGATGCGCGCCGAGCGCGGCGAGCTTGCGTTTGGCACGATCGACAGTTTCTTGGTGTGGCGGCTTTCGGGCGGCCGCACGCATATCACGGACGCCTCAAACGCCGCGCGAACGCAGCTGTTTGACATTCGCTCGGGCGTTTGGAGCGAAGAGTTGTGCGCGTTGTTCGGCATTCCAAAGGCCCTATTGCCCACAGTAACTCCCTGCACCGGCAATTTGGCCCTAACCCATGGTGTTCCCGGTATTGCGGACGGCATCGTGATAACGGGCATGGCGGGCGATCAACAAGCGGCTTTGTTCGGACAAGGGTGTGTCACAGCAGGCGATGCCAAGTGCACGTTTGGTACTGGTTCGTTTCTGCTGATGAACATCGGATCGTCGCCAGTCGCTTCTCGCAATCGTTTGTTGACGACGGTGGCTTGGACGGCAAACGGCACCACTCAATATGCGTTGGAAGGCGGCGCTTTCGTTTGCGGAGCGTTGGTGCAATGGCTACGCGATGGACTTGGCATCATCGAACGGACCGCAGACATCGAAGCGTTGGCAGCGTCCGTACCTGATAGCGGCGGCGTCACCATCGTGCCTGCATTTACTGGGTTGGGCGCCCCGCATTGGCAACCGGACGCACGTGGACTCATTACGGGGCTCACCCGCGGTACGGGTAAAGGGCATATCGCTCGCGCGGCGTTGGAGGCGATGGCGTTTCAGAACGTCGATATCGTTCGGGCCATGGAAGCGGATGCAGGCCAATCCATCAATGTTTTGCGGGTGGACGGGGGAGCCACAGCAAACAATTTGCTGATGCAAATTCAAGCCGATGCCATGGGCACACCTCTTGAGCGGCCGTCCCTGATCGAGACAACCGCTTTGGGAGCGGCAAGGCTAGCGTCGGTGGGTGCCGGACTTCGGCATTGGCCCGGTCTACCCGAAGGGGGCATCAGCGCGCGGTTTAGTCGATTCGAGCCGCACACGACCGAATTTAAACGGAAAGAGGCGTACGACCGATGGAAGAACGCAGTGAAGCGCGCGACATCGGTGTAAACTTTAGCGGTACGTTCAAATGACCCGCCCAAACGAAACCATTCCCCCCCTCACCCTGAATGCTGCGGGACTCACCCACCAAGGCAATGTCCGGCAGAACAACGAAGACGCCTTCGGCCTGCGCCGCGATTTGGGCCTGTTCGTTGTAGCCGATGGAATGGGTGGACGAGCTGCGGGAGACGTTGCCGCGAGAATCACGATTGATGAACTAGAAAAGTTCTTCATTCATCGCATAACGAACGAACGCGATCCATGGCCATTCCCGATGTCCCAACAAGCTTCCTTGGGCGCCAACATCTTGAACGTGGGCCTTAAGGTAGCCAACTCATCGATTCGTTCTGCGGCAATGCGCGACCCTGAGTTGAACCGTATGGCCTCAACAGCGGTGGCCCTGGCCATAGGCCAAACCCAACTTTGCGTGGCCCATGTGGGAGACGCGCGCGCCTACCGTGTGCGCGCAGGCAAGTTGACGCGGTTGACGCGTGACCATTCCATTGTTGAGGAAATGAAAGCGGCCAAACCGGACATCTCTGAGGCCGCGTTGGCTGCGATGGCGCCGAAGAACGTCGTGACGCGCGCCTTGGGATCCAAGGATGAAGTTGAGCCTACTGTCTACCAAAACACCTTCACCCGACATGACGTCTACCTGCTGTGTTCAGACGGGTTGTGGGGAGAGGTAGCCGATACAGCGATTGAAGAGATCCTTAACAACCATCACGATCTTGAACAGGCCTGCCAGCTTCTTGTG
>Ga0105046_10010347_pt1 | contig 14527 bp, 13 predicted proteins | sample MAT03_FD_78385 | JGI IMG/M metagenome (GOLD analysis project Ga0105046, IMG submission 78385) | Freshwater microbial communities from Lake Fryxell liftoff mats and glacier meltwater in Antarctica - MAT-03 (megahit assembly) | ecosystem: Environmental > Aquatic > Freshwater > Ice > Liftoff... | reverse complement strand
TGCCGAATGGAACGAGGGCGTTCCCTCAGCCGAGGATGCACCAGCCGAGGATGCACCAGCCGAGGATGCACCAGCCGAGGATGCACCAGCCGAGGATGCACCAGCCGCAGCTGCCGAGGACACGGCTGTTGCCGAAGCGCCTGCCGACGAGCAGTCAGACACGAACGAGGAGGGTGGAGACGAAGCGACCAGCTGAGCCCACTCGTCAGCCGAGGCGAACCTGCGTCGGCTGTCGCACCACCCTCGCCCAGTCGGCGATGATCCGCTGCGCCCTCTCTCCAGAGGGTGTCGCGATCGTCAGTCGCACGGCACCGGGGCGTGGTGCATGGCTCTGTGCCCCCACGTGTTTCACCGCTGCGGTGAAGCGGAAGGGCTTCGAACGAGCATGGCGACAGCCCCTCGGGGCAGGCGCGCTCGCAGCACTGCGGACCGCATTCGTATCCACCTGTCCGACAACAGAACATTGATGAGAGAATGGACGGCCGCCGGAAGCGCTTCCGCTGGCCCGACGCCGATGAAAGGCTGAATCAGTTTGGCGAAGAACATGCGCGTACACGAGCTCGGACGAGAGCTCGGGATGACCAACACGGAAGTACTGGATCTGTGCAAGGTGATGGGAGTCGAGGCCAAGAGCCAGTCCTCGTCGATCATCGAGGCCCAGGCCGACCGGTTGCGTCGTCGCGCGGAGCGTGATGGGCTCACGCGCCCCGACCAGCCCGAAGAGACCAAGCCGGGCAAGAAGACAGCGGCCAAGAAGTCCGCGGCGAAGCCTCAGGGCGACGCTGCATCGGCCTCACCTGCGGCAGCGACCGAACCGACGGACGCGCCTGCTCCTGTCACGTCCGCGCCGGCGCCGGCGGCACCCGTTGCCGAAGCACCTGCGCCCGCGGCACCTGCCGCCGAAGCACCTGCGCCTGTCGCTGCCCCCGCACCCGTTGTCGCGTCTCCGGCTCCGGTCGCCCCGGCGGCGCCCCCCGCAGCACCGGCCCCTGTCGCACCGGCCCCCGCCGCTGTGGCACCGGCACCTGCCCCAAGCCCGGCGCCGGCAGCACCTGCAGAGGAGCCACGTCGAGTGGTCAGCTCGCGGCCGGTCACCAGCGACTCGCGGCCCAGCCCGGTGGCGGCACGACCGTTGTCACCGCAGGCGCAGCCCCGCCAGGGCATGCCTCCTACTGCGTCGGCTCCCTCGCAGGCGCCGCAACGCCCGGCAGGACCGCCCCCCGGTGCCGGCGCCCAGCGCCCACCGGCAGCACCTGGCCGTCCTGCCGCTGCGGCGCCCGGCGCTCCCGGTGCCGCACCGCGTCCTGTCTCATCGACGGGCCGCCCGATCCCGCCGCCGCCCGGCGTCAGCCGGCCGGTGTCGGCCTCGGGTCGTCCCATCCCGCCGCCGCCCGGCAGCGCCCGTCCGTCGCCCCCAGGGCAGCGCCCGTCCGGTGGCTACGGCCAGCGCACGGGTGGTCCCAGTGGCCCGCGTCCCGGTGGTCCCGGTGGTCCCGGTGGGTACGGTGCTCGTCCCGGCGGTCCCGGTGCTCGACCGGGTGGTCCTGGAGGTCCCGGCGGCTATGGCGCCCGTCCGGGTGGCCCTGGTGGCGGTCCTGGCGGTCCAGGTGCTCGTCCCGGCGGTCCCGGCGGCGGTCCTGGCGGTCCGCGCCCCGGTGGTGGCGGTGGTCCCCGTCCGGGTGGTGGCCGTCGTGCCCCGCGCAAGAAGAGCCGTGCTCGTCGGCGTCGTGACTTCGACGCACTGCAGCCGCAGATGGGCGGCACGTACATCGCGTCGAGCGCCCCCGTGCCCGAGGGCACGATCGTCGTCGAGCGCGGTGCGTCGGCCCAGGAGTTCGCTCCCAAGCTGAACCGATCCGCAGCTGACGTGATCCGCTTCCTCATGTCGAACGGCGAGATGGTCACCACGACCATGACGCTGTCGGACGAGCAGATGGAGCTGTTCGCGCTCGAGATCGGTGCTGAACTGCTGCTGGTCGAAGCCGGCCAGCAGGAAGAGCTCGAACTCCAGGCGATGTTCGACGATTCCGACGACGACATCGAAGAGCTGCAGGAGGCTCGCGCCCCGATCGTGACGATCATGGGCCACGTCGACCATGGCAAGACCACGTTGCTCGACAAGATCCGCAACGCGAACGTGGTGGCCGGCGAAGCCGGTGGCATCACCCAGCACATCGGTGCCTACCAGGTGGCGATCCCCACCGGGAAGATCACCTTCCTCGACACCCCCGGTCACGCGGCGTTCACGAAGATGCGTGCTCGTGGTGCACAGGTCACCGACATCGTGGTGTTGATGGTGGCGGCCGACGACGGTGTGATGCCCCAGACGATCGAGGCGATCAACCACGCAAAGGCGGCCGATGTGCCGATCATCGTGGCGATCAACAAGATCGACAAGGAGAACGCCGACGTCCAGCGCACCATGTCGCAGCTGTCCGAGCACGAACTCGTGCCCGAGAGCTGGGGCGGCGACACGATCGTGGTCGAGATGTCTGCCCAGCAGAACCTCGGCGTCGACGACCTGCTCGAGCAGCTGCTCGTGGTGGCCGAGCTCGAAGAGTTGACGGCCAACCCAGATGGACGTGCGAAGGGCGCGGTGCTCGAGGCCAACCTCGACACCGGTCGTGGTCCGGTCGCCACCATCCTCATCGACAAGGGCACGCTCAAGGTCGGCGATCCGATCGTGGCCGGCGGTGCCTGGGGTCGTGTGCGCGCGATGATCGACTCGACGGGCGCACAGGTGAAAGAGGCCGGTCCCAGCACGCCCGTGCAGGTGCTCGGTCTCAGCTCGGTGCCCAATGCAGGTGACGAGTTCCGAGTCGCTCCCGACGAGAAGACGGCGCGCACCGTGGGCGAGGCCCGCGAGCAGCGTCAGCGTCTCACCGCTCAGCGCGGCGATGCCCGCGTGCAGCGCGGCGTGAAGCTCGAGGACATCTTCAGCCAGATCCAGGCCGGCGAGGTCGCCACCCTGAACTTGGTGCTCAAGGCCGACGTGCAGGGTTCGCTCGAAGCCGTCACCGAGAGCCTGCGTCGCCTCGAGCGCGACACGGTGAAGCTCGCTTTCGTGCACCGTGCCGTCGGTGGTGTCACCGAGAACGACATCCAGCTCGCGGCGGCCACCAACGCGACGATCATCGGCTTCAACGTGCGTCCGGACCGCAAGGCCCGCGACCTGGCCAATGCCGAGCAGGTCGAGATCCGTACCTACGAGATCATCTACAAGCTGCTCGAGGACATCGAGCGGGCGATGGTCGGCCTGCTCGCCCCCGAGTTCGAAGAGGTGGTCACCGGCGAAGCCGAGGTCCGCGAGGTCTTCAAGGTGCCGAAGATCGGTTCGATCGCCGGGTGCCAGGTGCGCTCGGGTGTCATCACCCGTGGCTCGAAGGTGCGCTTCATCCGCGACGGCGTCATCATCTGGAAGGGCGCGGTCAGCTCGCTGCGCCGGTTCAAGGACGATGTTCGCGAGGTTCGCGAGGGCTTCGAGTGCGGTATCGGCCTCACCGACTTCCAGGACCTCAAGGGCGGCGACCTGATCGAGACGTTCGAAGAGCGCGAGATCGCCCGGGTCTGATATCAAGCAGCTGGCTGCGAGGTCGACTGATACGGTCGACGATCCATGCCCGAACCATTGATCGTCGCCCGAGGGTTGAAGAAGCGCTTCGGCGACTTCGAGGCCGTGAAGGGCATCGATGTCGAGGTGCAGCCCGGTGAGGTGTTCGGGTTCCTCGGCCCGAACGGCGCCGGCAAGAGCAGCACCATGCGGATGATCGCCTGCGTCTCGCCCGCGAGCGAGGGCACGTTGCGCCTGTTCGGGATGGATCCAGCGGTCGCTGGCCCGCGGATCAGGGCCCGCCTCGGCGTCGTGCCCCAGCTCGACACGCTCGATACCGAGCTGAGCGTGCAGGAGAACCTCTGGATCTATGGCCGCTACTTCGACCTGTCGCGGGCCGAGTGCAAGCGACGTGCCGTCGAGTTGCTCGACTTCGCTCAGCTGTCCGATCGCGCCGACAGCGTCGTCGAGCACCTCAGCGGGGGGATGAAGCGCCGGCTCTCGATCGCCCGGTCGCTGATCAACGAGCCCGAACTGCTGCTGCTCGACGAGCCCACCACCGGCCTCGACCCGCAGGCGCGCCATGTGCTCTGGGAGCGGTTGTACCGGCTGAAGCAGCAGGGCGTCACCCAGGTGTTGACCACCCACTACATGGACGAGGCCGAGCAGTTGTGCGACCGGCTGGTCGTGATGGACCAAGGCCTGATCGTCGCCGAGGGGTCACCGCGTGAGCTGATCGACCGGTACTCCACCCGCGAGGTGCTCGAGCTGCGCTTCGGCGCCGGCACCAACGACCAGTACGGCACGCAGGTCGCCGGCATCGGTGACCGGTTCGAGGTGTTGCCCGACCGGTTGCTCGTGTACGCCGACGACGGCGAGGCGGCTCTCTCTGAGGCACATCGGCGCGGATTGCTCCCCGAGAGTGCGCTCGTGCGCCGCTCGAGTCTCGAGGACGTGTTCCTCCAGCTCACCGGCCGGAGCCTCGCAGATTGATGATCGCCACACCCGGACCCCTCCGCGTGGTGGGCGGCCACCTCGTCGTGTTCCGTCGTCTGTGGCGGCTCGTCCTGCTGTCGTCGTTCGTGCAGCCGATGCTCTACCTGCTGGGTCTCGGCGTCGGCGTCGGCGCTCTGGTCGATCGCAACACCGGCTCGACCGAGACCCTCGGCGGCATCTCGTACGTCGCGTTCGTCGCGCCAGGGCTCATGGCCACCACCGCAATGGCCGTCTGCGCAGCCGAGAGCATGTGGCCGGTGATGGGTGGCCTCAAGTGGCGGCGCGACTACCACGGCATCGCGGCCACCCCGCTGGGCGCGCGCGACATCGTGCTCGGGCACATGATCTGGATGGCGATCCGTGCCGGCCTCACGGGCCTTGCGGTCGCCGCTGCACTCGCATTCGTCGACGACACGCGCTCGTGGGGACTGATCCCGGCCGTGGCGGTGGCGATGGCCGTCGGGATCGCGTTCGCGATGCCGATCATGGCCTACTCGGTGGGGGCCGAGATGGACGGAGGGTTCCCCGCCATCCAGCGGTTCGTGATCATCCCGCTGTTCCTGTTCGGAGGGGCGTTCTATCCGCTGGCACAGCTGCCCGAGGCCGTGCAGTGGTTCGCGCGTGCCTTTCCGCTCTGGCACGGCGTGGTGGTGGCCCGTGGGTTCACCACCAACGAGATCGACGCGGCCGATGCGGTCGCGCACCTGGCCTACATCCTGCTGTGGGCGGTGGTCGGCACCATGATCTCGATCTCGCGGCTGTCGCGACGGTTGTACCCGTGAGCGCCGTGCTGCGGATCGTGCCGGTGCAGTACCTGTCGGCGCTCGGCGTGCGTCGTCCCCACCGGATGATCGAGCGTCACATCATGGCGTATCGCCGCCAGTGGCTGATCGTGGTGAGCGGTTTCTTCGAGCCGTTGTTCTACCTGCTGTCGATGCGGGCGGGTGTCGGTGACCTCGTGGGCGATGTGTCGGTCGGGGGCCGCTCGGTGCCGTACGCAGCGTTCGTGGCGCCGGCGCTGATGGCGTCGTCGGCGATGAACGGGGCGATCTTCGACTCCACCGGCAACGTGCTCCATCGCCTCAAGTACGCGCGCATCTACGACGCCGCACTCGCCACACCAATGGGGCCGGCCGACGTGGCCGTGGGCGAGATCTCGTGGGCGCTCATCCGCGGGCAGATCTATGCGATCGGGTTCCTCGCGGTGATGGCGGCGATGGGCCTCACCGAGTCGTGGTGGTCGCTGATGGCGCTGCCCGTGTGCGCCCTCATCGGGCTCACGTTCGCCAGCATCGGCTTCCTCGGTACGACGTTCATGCGCAGCTGGTCCGACATGGAGATCGTCAACACGCTGATGATGCCCTTGTTCCTGTTCTCGGCCACGTTCTTTCCCATCTCGTCCTACGGCGACTGGGCGTGGGTGGTGCAGCTGTCGCCGCTGTATCACGGCGTCGCGCTGGTACGGGCGTGCAACGCAGGAGTGTGGACGTGGTCGCTGGTGGCACATGCCCTGGTGCTGGTGGTCATCTCGGTTGCAGCACTCGTGATGGCATCGCGTCGGGTCGACCAGTTGCTGCGCCGGTAGCAGCCCACCACGGGTCGCTAGCGTGGTCGGATGGCCGACGTCGACTTCTTCTGGGATCCGGTGTGCCCATGGGCGTGGATCACGTCCCGCTGGGTGGTGGAGGTGCAGGGACTGCGCGACTACTCGGTCGAGTGGCGGTCGATCTCGCTCGCCGTGCTGAACGATCAGCTCGTTGCCGACTGGTACACCCCCGAGTACCGCCGTGGCCACCTTGCCGGGTTGGAGTGCCTCCGTGTGGCTGATGCCGTGCGCCTCGCCGAGGGCAACGAGGCCGTCGGTCGGTTGTACACGGCCCTCGGCACCGGCATCCACAACGAGCAGCAGCGCGAGGCCGTGCGCGCCGGTACGGGGGCGTTCATCGCCGAGATGCTCGGGCGGGCGGGTCTCGATCGGGACTTCGCCGAGCACCACCTCGACGAGTCGCACGACGAGCACATCCGCGCCGACACCGCCCTGGCGCTCGAGCGCACCGGCAACGACGTCGGCACGCCGATCCTCACGTTCCGGCCCGGCGCGCCCGATGAGAACAGCTTCTTCGGTCCCGTGATCGCCCGGATACCGCGGGGCGACGAGGCGCTGCGCCTCTGGGACGCCGTCGAGGTGATCGCCACCACCAGTGGCATGGCCGAACTGAAGCGCAGCCTGCGGTCGAGGCCCGTCTTCGACTGAGCGAACGGCGCCCCTGAAGGCACTGCGGATAGGGTGCTCGTCATGAGTCGCCCCCGTCGTTCTCCCGCGCCGTCGACGCACCGCTACCCACGCACCGCACGGCTGAACGAGTCGTTGCGTGAGGTGATCGCCGAGGAGCTCACCCGTATCGACGACGAGCGGCTCGACCTCGTCACGATCACGGCCATCGACGTCGATGCCGAGATGAACCGGGCGATCGTCTACTTCGATTCGCTGCGCGGTGAGGAGGGCGACGCCGAGATCCTCGAAGCGCTCAACGGCTACCGGGTGCGCATCCAGGGTTCGATCGGTCGCCAGGTTCGTGCCAAGAAGACCCCGATCCTCAGCTTCCGTCCCGACGAGGTGATCCGCACCGCCGAGCACATCGAACGGGTGCTCCTGTCGACCGACACCCTGCCCGAGCGTCCTGTGAGCGACGACGACCCGTACATCTCGCCGAGAGCTGACGACGATGACGACGACGATGACGGCGACGACGATGACGGCGACGATGACGACGACGATGACGACGACGACGATGACGACGACGACGACGACGACGAGCACGAGCACGACGACTGATGGCGCGCCGCAAGCCGGCTCAGGTGCACGGCCTCGCGGTGGTCGACAAGCCGGCGGGAGTCACGAGCCACGACGTGGTGGGCATGCTGCGCCGGCGGCTGCACGAGCGGCGGGTCGGGCACGCCGGCACGCTCGACCCTGACGCGACCGGCGTGCTGCTGGTGGGGGTCGGCAACGCCACTCGGCTGCTGCGTTTCGTCACTGCCCTCGGCAAGACCTACACCGCCGAGGTGGTCCTCGGTGTCGAGACCAACACCCTCGACGACTCGGGTGAGGTCACGGCACGCCATGAGATGCACGACATCACGCTCGATCGGGTACGTGCCGTCGCCGCTGAACACCTCACCGGTCCGATCATGCAGGTCCCTCCGATGGTGAGCGCCCTCAAGGTCGACGGACGACGGTTGCACGAACTCGCTCGCGAGGGCATCGAGGTGGAGCGCCGACCTCGTCCGGTCACGATCCACCGCTTCGAGGTCGATGGCACCGACGACCCGCTCGTCTACCGCATCGAGGTCACCTGTTCGTCGGGCACCTATGTGCGCACGCTCGCAGCCGATCTCGGCACCCTGCTCGGCGGCGGGGCGCACCTGCGCAACCTGCGTCGCACTGCATGCGGCAGCTTCGACGAGGCACAGGCGATGGCACCCGACCAGGCGCCGCTGCTGACGATGGCCGATGCGCTGCGCGACTACTCGTCCGTCACCGTCGATGCTGCCACCGTGGCGCTGGTGCGCAACGGCCGCAAGCTGCCCGTCGACGACCGCTGGCAGGGTGACGGACCCTGGGCCGTGCTCGACGAAGCCGGCGCACTGGTGGCGGTGTACGGGCGTGTCGATGCCCACACGGTGAAGCCCGACGTGGTGATCCCAACGGCCTGACGTGACGCAAGCGACTGGGTCGAACGGCCCGCAGCAGTCAGTGAAGTGCGTCAGCTCCGACGCGGCCGGATAACGTCGCTGGCCGTGCAGGTGATCACCGATCAGTCCCGGTCGCCGTGGGGCGACAGCGGGTCGCAACGGAGTGTGCTCACCATCGGCGCATACGACGGCGTCCACCTCGGACACCAGGCGATCATCGCCGAGGTGCGCCGTCACGCCGACGAGCTCGGTGTCCGGTCGGTCGTCGTCACCTTCGACCGCCATCCCGCGTCGGTCGTGCGACCTGAATCGGCGCCCAATCTGCTCACCGATCTCGATCAGAAGCTCGAGTTGCTCGAGGCCACGGGCATCGATGCGACGGTGCTGGTGCACTTCGACGCGGAACAGGCTGCCGAATCGCCGGCGGCGTTCGTGGAGCGAGTCCTCGTGTCGTGTCTCGGTGCCCGCCGCATCGTGGTGGGGGAGGACTTCCACTTCGGCCGCGGTCGGACCGGCAACGTCGCCCTGCTGCGCGAGTTGGGCGCCCGTCGCGACTTCGACGTCGAGCCGCTGGCGTTGCTCGAACGAGCAGACGGCATCGCCGAACCGCTCAGCTCCACGGCGATCCGCCGCGCGATGGCTGGCGGTCAGGTGGAGCTCGCAGCATCGATGCTCGGACGTCCGTTCCAGGCCCGGGGCCACGTCGTGCAGGGCGACCAGCGAGGACGCCTGCTCGGCTTCCCCACGGCCAACGTCGAGGTGCCGCGCGTGATCTGCCTGCCGGCCGACGGTGTGTACGCCGGCTGGTACCAGCGCCCCGACGGTGACCGTCACCCGTGCGCGATCAACCTCGGTCGCCGTCCCACGTTCTACGAGCACGCCGACCACTCGCTGCTCGAGGCCCACCTGCTCGACTTCGCCGGCGACCTCTACGGCGAAGCCGCCCGGGTGGAGTTCACCCACTTCCTGCGTAGCGAACGCAAGTTCGACGGCATCGACTCCCTGATCGCACAGCTCAAGCAGGACGTCGACCACGCCCACTCGGTCCTCGGCGCCTGATCGGCAAGACGAGACGTTCGTTCAGCGGCCTCGTGCGATCCTGACGGCTGCTGAGGCGAGTTCGGGAGCCATGGCCCGCCGTGACAGCCGGCCCGATGTGGCGTAGGACTGGATCGACGATCCGTCGAGCAACGTGACGATCAACATCGCTCGGCATCTGGCCTCGGTTCGACCTGCCTCGGGATCCACGCGGCGAACGAGCGATGTGAACTCAGCGTAGAACTGTTCCCAGATCTCGCGGATGACGGATGCGAACCGGTCGTCGTGCAGCGCTCGTACGGCAACGGGGAGGTAGACGCTGCCGTTGAGCGCGTACCAGCGGTGTGCCAGCGAGGTCACGGCGTTGCGGAGTTCGTCGGCCGCCTCGCTGGCGCCCGTGTCGGCAATGCCAGTGCCGATCGCCGTCCGGAATGCCGACAGATCGGTGGCGACCTCGGCTCGCAGCACCGCCTCGAGGAGGTCGTCGCGACTGGGGAAGTAGTACTGCAGGTTGCCGAGCGTCATGCCGAGTTCATCCGCGAGTGACCGCAGCGTCAGCTTGTCGATGCCCAACTCGATCAACTGTCGGCGGGCGAGGGTGAGCACCTGCTGCTTGCGCCGCTCTCCCTTGGTCTGCTCCCGATCCACGTCGTCATCCTAACCAGAATAGGTCGTTGACCTTTATAGGTCAATGACCTATAAAGGCGTCATGACGTTTACATCACACGCGACGAAGGATCTCGTCACAACCATCGTCGACTACCTCGAGATCGACCCCTCCCTTGCCCGATCGTTGCCGCTGGCCGCGTATCGCGACCCGTCACTCCACGAACTGGAGGTCGAAACCGTCTTCCGACGGGACTGGCTCTGCATCGGCCGTGCCGAACAGGTCGCCCGACCCGGCGATTGGTTCGCGGCCGAGGTCGTCGGTGAGCCCTTGGTGGTGGCGCATGGCGACGACGGGACCCTCCGCGCGTTCTCGTCGCTGTGCAGGCACCGCAACATGCCGCTCGCCACCGGATCAGGACATGATCGTCGTCTTGTCTGCCCGTATCACCGATGGACCTACGATCTCGACGGCGTGCTCCGTGGTGCTCCCCTGATGGATCTGCCCCGAGGCGACGACGGTGGGCCATGTCGGCTGCCGCTGATCGCTGTCGACATCTGGCTCGGATTCGTGTTCGTCAACCTCCGCTCGGCTCCGCCGTCGTTGCCGCTCGGGCTGGAGGGGGCAGCATCCACGCTCGACCCGTACGACATCGCGACCTGGCGGAACCTGATTCCCGTCGACGAGATCTGGCCGGGCAATTGGAAGCTCGCCTTCGAGACAGCGCTCGAGGGGTACCACCTCGATGGACTCCATCCGGGAACCATCGCTTCGATGCTGCCCTCGAAGGGCAGCTTCTTCGTCGAGGGTCACCCGCGGTGGAGCTGTTTCCGGTTGACGGTCGACTTCGACAGCGAGCTCGGGGCGCCCACTCGAGCGAGCGCGGTCGCGATGGGTGGTGCAGACGCAGTGGCGTCACCGACGGTGAGCATGCACCCGCACGTGAACATCTCGTGCACGCCGACGTCGGCGGTGTGGCTGAGCTTCCTACCGGTGGGCGTCGACCGGACGCACGTGATCGGCGGCTACCTGGTCCCCCCGGACGAGTACGAACGGATCATGGCAGCACCTGACGAATTGGCCTTCACGGTCGGTGCCATCGAACAACTGAACCGCGAGGACGCGTCGGCAACGATCGCGCTGCAGCAGGTGACCGGATCGAGGTTGGCGACCCGCGGCCCGCTCGACCAGCGCGAGGCCGGACTCCTGCACTTCTATCGCTACCTCGCAACGCAGTTGAACGAGTCGAACTCGGGTGATCGTCATGGGTGAGCGACGGCTCTCCGAACTCTCCTTCCGCGCCCTCGGCGGGCAACCGGGTTTCGATCCGGACGACATCGAGCGGTTCGTCGATGCGCGGCGTATCGGCGTGCTCGCCTACCGGCGCCGTGACGGGCGTCCGAACCAGACCCCGATCTGGTACACGTACCGCGACGGCGTCCTCCACATGACCACCACCACCGGGTCGCCGAAGCACCGTGCGCTCGAACGTCACCCCGAGGTGAGCCTCACGATCCAGGACGAGCGCCCGCCGTACCGGGCCGTCATCATCGACGCCCTGGCTCACCTCAGCCCGCTCGACCCTGCTGACGACCCGACCGCGGGCATGTCGGTGCGCTACTTCGGGCGTGTCGGGGCCGCCACCTACGACAAGCTCACGCGCGAGATCTACGAGCGATCAGGCCTCACGCTGATCACCCTCGAACCGGTGGAGCTGAAGGGGTTCGACAACTTCCGAGCACTGTCGGCAACCGAGCGTGCCTTCGTCCGGGTCCGCGAGCGACTCCCGATCCCGCGTCGGTGGTTGTGATTGCCGACGGGGTCAGGCGATCGCGGGGTCGACTCGGCCGTAGCTGGTGGTGCGCTGCTCGGCGCGACGGCCGAGTTGCTCGGCCAGCTGGGTGAACCGCTGTGGGGTCATCTCCTGGCCGTGCGCTGCGCCTGCCGCCCGCGAGATGTTCTCGTTCATCAGCGTGCCACCCATGTCGTTGCAGCCCGAGTTCAGCAGCTGCACGGCACCGGAGAGGCCGATCTTCACCCACGACACCTGGATGTTCGGGATCCAGCCGTGGTACGCGATGCGGGCGATGGCGTGCATGAGCAACGTCTCACGGAAGGTGGGGCCCCGGCGCGACTTCTTCATCAGGTAGATCGGTGAGGCCATGTGCACGAACGGCAGACCGACGAACTCGGTGAAGCCACCCGTCTCCTTCTGCAGATCTCGGGTGACGAGCATGTGCTTGGCCCAGCTCTCGGGGTGCTCCACCGATCCGAACATGATCGTGACGTTCGAACCCAGGCCGATGCCGTGCGCCTGGCGGTGGCACTCGAGCCACTCCTCGGTGTTCACCTTGTCGGGGCACAGGATCGCGCGCACGTCGTCGTCGAGGATCTCGGCCGCGGTGCCGGGCAGCGAGGCCAGGCCCACCTCCTGCAGACGGAGCAGATAGGTGCGCAGGTCCTCGCCGAGCCGTCGTGCACCTTCGGTGACCTCGAGCGCGGTGAACCCGTGCACGTGCATGTCGGGCACTGCGTTCTTCACGGCCCGCGTGACGTCGATGTAGTAGTCGCCGTCGAAGTCGGGGTGGATGCCGCCCTGCAGGGTCACCTCGGTGGCGCCGAGGTCGGCGGCTTCCCGGGCGCGCTGGGCGATGTCGTCGAGGGTGAGCAGGTAGGGCGTGCCACGCAGGTTGAGGCTGAGCTTGCCCTTGCTGAACCCGCAGAACTTGCACTTGAAGGTGCAGACGTTGGTGTAGTTGATGTTGCGGTTGTGCACCCACGTGATCGCGTCGCCGACGGTCTCGCGGCGGAGCTCGTCGGCGAGCTCGGCGATCGCCACCACCTCGGGGCCGCGAGCACGGAACAGGGCGACGATCTCGTCGAAGCCGACCTCCTGGCCCATCTGCACCCCGTGGAGGATCTCGTCGATCCGCGAGCCGGGCCTGGCGTGCGAGCGGCCGGGCACGAGCGTCATCGGTTCGGTGTTCGCGCCGCTGTACCACTGGGTGCTGCGATGCCCGACGAGCACCACCTCGGCGCCGTCCTGCACCACGTCGGCAGCGGTGACCTGCTCGGGCCACACTGCACCGGGGTCGTCGCGGCCGAGGCACTCGGCATCACTGCGGTCCATCACCGGGAAGTGCAACGAAGGATCGAGCCACCGATCAGGCCGGCGGACGAATTCCGGGTAGACGGTGAGACGCGGCGCGAGTGCGAAACCGCGCTGCTCGGTGACCTCGCGGAGCAGATCGAGGTCGGGCCACGGGCGCTCGGGATTCACATGATCGGCGGTGACGGGGGAGACGCCGCCCCAGTCGTCGATGCCGGCATCGAGCAGCATGCCGAAGTCGTCGCTCAGGTTGGGCGGCGCTTGGAGGTGGATGTCGGCGGGTAGCACGAGGCGTGCCATCGCAAGCGTCCACAGGTACTCGTCGGGCGGGCACGCCTTGGTCTTCTGCATGCCGGTACGCAGCTTGGGCAGGAAGTTCTGGACGATCACTTCCTGCACGTGACCGTGACGGGCGTGGGAAGCGGCGATCGCCTCCATCGCTGCGATGCGATCGATGCGGTCGTCGCCGATGCCGACGAGGATGCCGGTGGTGAACGGGATCTGCAGCTCACCCGCCGCCTCGAGCGTGGCGAGGCGCCGGGCGGGCACCTTGTCGGGTGCCGACTGATGGCACTCGAGATCGTCGCGCATGCTCTCGATCATCATCCCCTGGCTCGGCGACACCGGTCGGAGCTGAGCCAGTTCGTCGAGTGACAGCGCACCGCAGTTGGCATGGGGGAGCAGACCGGTCTCGTCGAGCACCAGCTTCGCCATCGCCGCCACATAGTGGACGGTGGAGTCGTAGCCGTGGTCACGGAGAAACGCTCGGGCCACTTCGTAGCGGTCCTCGGGGCGCTCGCCCAGCGTGAACAGCGCCTCGTGACAGCCCCGGCGGGCTCCCTGACGGGCGATCTTCAGCACGTCGTCGGGTAGGAGGTAGACCTTGTCGAGGCGGGCGGGCGGTTGGGCGAACGTGCAGTATCCGCACGTGTCGTTGCACAGCATCGTCAGCGGGATGAACACCTTGGGCGAGAAGGTGATGCGGGTGCCATGCGCCGCGTCGCGCACCGAACGGGCCTGCTGCATGATCTCCGCGAGCGGCAGCTCGATGAGGTGCTGATGGGAGGAAGCGATGGTCGTCATGTCGTCGACCGCGCTCACGCGCCGGGCCAGATGACTTTGCCGTCGGCGCCGTAGACGCCGCTGATCAGCGAGGTGTCGACGTACGGCGTGATGTCGGGTGCTGTGCCGTCGAACAGGCCGATCTCGGCGTACACGGTGACCTCGTTCACCAGCAGGTCGATCTCGGGCACACCCAGCGGCGTCGCTGTGTTCGTGTCGACGACGAGCTGCGACTCGACGCCCCAGCGGGCCGCCTCACCCTCGGGTGACAGGAACATCGCGTTGCCGTTGGCGTTGATGAAGCCGAGGGCGACGTCTGACGCCGCTGTGGGGTCGGCGATCGCGTCGGCGAGCCCGCGCATCGAGGCACGCACGAAGTCCTGGGCGGCCGTCGGGTGCTCGTTCAGGAACTCGGCGTTCGTGTAGAGGATGCCGAAGCTGCCGGGGATGTCGAGGTCGGCCGGGTCGA
>Ga0105046_10010345_pt1 | contig 14528 bp, 10 predicted proteins | sample MAT03_FD_78385 | JGI IMG/M metagenome (GOLD analysis project Ga0105046, IMG submission 78385) | Freshwater microbial communities from Lake Fryxell liftoff mats and glacier meltwater in Antarctica - MAT-03 (megahit assembly) | ecosystem: Environmental > Aquatic > Freshwater > Ice > Liftoff... | reverse complement strand
GAAACGGGCGGTGAAGCTGGTCCACTGGACCACGTTGGTGCCCGGGTTGGTCACGCAGTGCGCTGCCGAGAGGATCTTGCGGGTGCTGAGCAGCGACCCAGTGCAAGCCGAGGCTACGGCGCCATTGGCACCGCGAAACCAGAGGTTGACGACGCCGGAGTAGTTGTTGTCGGCCGCAGGCGGCAAGTAGATCGCGTTGTTGACGCCGCCACCTTCGGCGACGGTCTGGACGACGACCGTGTTCTGCGCATTGCCTTCGAACCTGACGTACGTGGCCTGTGCCGAGACGGCCGGGGCGAGCGCCGCGCCGAGTGCGGCGAGTGTGCCGAATACCTTCATTAGCATTTCCTCCTGGGTGGCGATGTTACCGCTCGGGCAGAACGGTGCGGCGTGGCCGAGTCCACGCGGTCGCTGAACATCTGCCCGTCACAGGGCAATTCGTATTCCCAGAGGCTGATGCTGGCGTTAGCGAACGGAACAACATGCCCGGCAGGCACTCCGACGCTGTTTCCATTCGCCCGTATTCGAGACAAGTAAATGCAGCGCGTTCACTTAGCGAATCACCGAACTCGAGCGTTGTGTAGCGAACACTACGCGGAAGATTTTTCCTGTTGTTCAAGTGCTCAGCTGAGGAGCGTGGTGACGCGACCACACATTCGATGCACCAGGCTCATCCGTAAATTGCTCGAAACAACGACGCCTCGAACCGAACACATGCATGACCCGGCACGCTGCGTCGTGCTCGATCATTCTCCACTGCGCTTCCTCTCTCCAATGCTGACGTATTTTGATCTCGCGATCTCACCGACGTTTCTGAATTTCTCGCCTCGCGCTCCGTGACCGTCCCTTCACTTCCGCCACTGCCACCGCGTTCTGCGGCTGAGATCGTCGATGGCGCGGTACAACTGATCCGGCCGCAGTTCGGCTACTTCCTGCGCATCGCTGCCATCGGTGCCATCCCGTCACTGATCCAGACCGTCGCGGCGCTGCTGATCTTCCCCACGCAGTCCACCGACCCGACGGTCTTCGTGCAGGAGCAGCTCAAGCTCCTGCCGCTGACGCTGCTCGCCTATGCATTTACCACGGCTCAGTCCGGTGCGATCGTGATCGGGGCGCTGGCGGCGTTGCGGGGCGATGCGCTGCCCTCGGTCTGGTCGGCGTTCACCGCGGCATTCCGACGGATTTTCGCCCTCCTCGGTGCAAACCTGCTGCTGATCATCGCGCTGCTCGTGGTCCTCGTCCCGGCGGTCTTCGGCGCTACCCTGCTCTTCGTCACCGGGACGGGCCTTGCGGGGCAGCTGTCGCAGTTCGGCACGGTCGGCATCATCGCCATCGCCATCGGTTCGTTGCTCGGGTTCGTCGGCATTCTCTTCGTGATGGTGTCGGCCTTCGCCCGCTCGGCCGTGATGACTGCGCTGGTCGTGGCTGAGCAGCTGGGTCCGGTACAGGCGCTGCGCCGGTCACACGCCCTCTCGTCTGGCAACTACCTGCTGCTGGCCCGCACGTACGCGCTGGTGGGGCTGATCATCCTGGTCGTCTACGCGGTGATGGCCGGGATCGCCACGGCGTTTCGTGGACAGCAGCAGCTCGCCTCGGCACTGGTGAGCCTGCTCATCATCCCGGTGACGCCGATCATCGGCGGGGTGATGCTGCTGACCTACGCCGACCTGCGCGTGCGCCGTGAAGGTGCCGACCTCGATGCCGAACTCGACGCCTTGTCGGGTGCCGCGGTGCTTGCCGTCTGATCGCCATGCTGCTGCAGGCGCTGCCGACCCCGATTCCTGCCGGCACCATTCGCGACACGCTCACGGTGATCGTGCGTGAGCGTGGCTACCAGCAGAACGTCTCCGCCACGCTGCTGTCGCGAGGCTGGGAGTGGCTGTCGCGGGTGCTGAACGAGCTCTTCTCGAACGCCGTTGCCAGCCCCGGCACGTATCTCATCGTGCTGGGGGCACTGGGGCTGCTGATCGGCGTGGCAGTGGCGCGGGCGATCGTGGTGGCGCGGGCACGCACGCTGGCGGCGCAGCGCCGCGCGGCCGAGGTCACGGCGGACGAACTGTTGACCGAGGCGCGCGGACTGGCGGCGCAGGGGGCATACGTCGACGCGGCGCACCGGCTGTACGCCGCGGTGGTCATCCGCCTGGTCGAGAGGCGTCAGGTGCGAAAGCATCCATCGAAGACGGTCGGCGACTACGGCCGCGAGCTGCGCGCCAGCGGTGACCAGCTCACGCCAGCGTACGTGGCGTTCGCGCGCACGTACGAGGTCGTGGCGTACGGCGACGGCCTTTGTGACGCCACACGCTACCAGCGCCTCGAGCGTCTGGCCGCGCCGCTCTTCGGCACGCCGACCGCGCAACCGGGGGCACGCGCCGCCTGATGCCACCACCCATCCTCACCTCGACACCGGCAGACGCGCTGCGCGAGCAGCAGCAGTCGCGGCGTGCCACGCTGATCACCCTCGGTGTGATCGTGGCGCTGGTGGCGCTGGTGGCGCTGCTCACCCCCGTCACGGACGACGGCGACGAGACGCGCCTCACGACGCGCTCGTACGCCGCCGGCGGGGCGCGTCTCACTGCCGATCTCGCACGACGGCTGGGGTGGCGGACGAGCACCCGTGACCTCGCGCTGAGCGCGCCGCTCGACACGGCCGTGATCTACGCCGTGTTCGACGGCCCGGTGCGGATGAGGGCGGCCGAGGTGGGCGCGCTGCTGGCCGCGGTGCGCGGAGGGGCGAGCCTGATGGTGGCGCCGGCCGCCGACGGCTCCTCGCCAATTCTCGACTCGCTGCAGCTCGAGCCGCGGCGGAGCGGTCCGGTGGACGTGCACCCGCTGGGTGACTGCCCGGCCGGCACCGACGCACTCGGCGCGCTGCGGATCCGCACGCACATGCTCACCTTCGACACGACGACACGGGCACGCGGGCGCCAGCAGGAGCGGCGCGCCCGACCGTTGCCGCCGGGCAGCGTCACCCTGCTCTCGAGCCGGGTGGAACCGGAGAAGCCCGGTGATGCAGGTGTGGAGTCGATCGGTGGTTCGGCCAGTGACTCGGCCAGTGGTTCGGCCAGTGGTTCGGCCAGTGACTCGACCCGCGATTCGACCGGTGACTCGACGACCGCACCCGGCAGCGTGATGCGTGACATGCTGAACTCCGCCCGTGCGAGTACGGTCGCTGCGACGGCCGAGCCGACGGTGATCGCCTTTCCGTTCGGGCGTGGTCGTATCGTCGCGCTGGCCGATCCCGACGTCCTGCGCACGGCGCAGGTGCGCAGCTGCCCGGTCGGCTCGGCGCTGACGGCAGTGCGGGCGCTCGAGTACCTCTCGCCGACCGGGCGACGACCGGTGGTGTTCGCGGAGTACTACCAGACGGCGCGGACCGACGGACCGACGGTGGTGGTGCGGGAATGGCTCACGCAGAGTCGGCTGGGGCGCGCCGTGCTGACGCTGTGCCTGGCGGGGCTCGTGCTTCTGGTCGCGCGGGGCCGGCGCACGCTGGCGCCGGTGTATCACGAGCGCGAGGAGCGCCGTTCTGCGCTGGAGCATGTGGATGCGCTGGCGACGGCGTGGCGGGCGGTGCGCGGGACCCGGACCGTGGCGCGGCAACTGGCGCGAGGCATCCGGCGGCGGCACGCTGCGGGTCGCTGGCGCACACTAAACGACACCGCCTTCCTGGCGGCACTGGCCGAGCGTCATCCCGCCATTGCCGGTGACGCGGCACGGCTGACCGATGCCATCGACACGCCGGTGACACCGGCAGAGCTTCCCGCGCTGCGCACCGCGGCAGCGCACATTGATGCCGAGTGCCTCACGCCATGATGCGTGCGGCGCCGATCCCGATCGATTTTTCCCGAGCGACATGACCACGCCCGAGTTTCCGTCCGGTTCCGCCTCGAGTGCTGCCTCGAGTCCTGCCTCGAGTGCTGCCTCGAGTCCCGCCTCGAGTTCCGTCTCAGGTTCCGCTTCCAGTGCTGCCGAGAGCGTGAGTGCACTGCGGACCGCGATCCGCCGCCGCATCGTGGGGCAGGAAGTCGCCACCGACGAACTGCTCGCGGCGCTGCTGGCGCGCGGCCATGTGCTGCTGGAGGGTGTGCCCGGTGTGGCCAAGACGCTGCTGGTGCGGGTCACGGCGGCCGCGGCTGGTGTGCGCTTCGGGCGCATCCAGTTCACTCCTGACCTGATGCCCTCCGACATCACCGGCACCTCGGTGCTGCGCAGTGCCGAGGGGCGGTTCGAGTTCAGGCCCGGCCCGCTCTTCACGGACCTGTTGCTGGCCGACGAGATCAATCGCGCGCCGGCCAAGACCCAGGCAGCGCTGCTGGAGGCGATGCAGGAGCGGCAGGTGACGGTGGATGGCACGTGCCACGATCTGGGGCCGCGCTTCACCGTGGTCGCGACGCAGAACCCGGTGGAGTTCGAAGGCACCTACCCGCTGCCCGAGGCGCAACTCGACCGCTTTCTGGTGAAGGTGCGCGTGGGCTATCCTGCCGCCGCCGACGAGTTGCAGATGCTGCAGGCGCATGCGGCGGGGCAGGATCCCGAGCGGGCGCTCGACGGCAGTGATGGCGCGATCACGGCGATGCAGCTGGATGCGCTTCGCGACGCGACCGACCGGGTCACGATCGCGCCGGAGGTGGTGGCCTACATCGCGGCCGTGATCCGTGCGACCCGTGAGGATCCGGCGCTCTCGCTGGGTGCGTCGCCACGCGCGGCCGTCGCGCTGCTGCGGCTCTCGCGTGCCGCGGCGGTGCTGGCCGGCCGCGATTTCGTCACGCCCGATGACGTGAAGGGCTTCGCACCGGCGGCGCTCCGTCACCGGCTGATCCTGAGCCCCGAACTGGACGTGGAAGGACGCACCACCGACGACGTGCTGGCCGCGGTGCTGCTGCGCGTGCCCGCGCCGACCTGATCGCGTGCGACGGCGTCTCTTCGCCCTGCTGACGCGACACGTCCCGACTCCACGCCTGGCACGCTGGCTGGCGCTGGCCGCGGTGACCTGGCTGCTGCCATTGCCGGCGCCGTGGAGCGTGGTGGTCGCGGCGCTTGCGATCGGCGCGGTCCTCGCGATGGCCGTACGCGATGCCGTGCACCTCCCGCCGGCGGATGCACTCACCGTCACGCGACACGCGCCGGCGCAGCTTGGCTCCGGCGATGATGCGGCGGTCACTCATGAGCTGCATTCGGCATGGCCGCGTGCGTTGAGCCTCGAGCTCGCCGAGCGGGTGCCGGACACGCTCGGTGGGCGCGGGGTCCACACACACACGATGCTGTTGCCGGCGCTGGGGAGCACGACGGCCACGACATCGATTCGTGGGCTGACGCGCGGTCCGGCGCCGCTCGACGCCGTCGCGGTGCGGCTGCACGGCGCCGCAGGGTTGCTGGATGTGATCCACGAGATCGACCTCGCCGATACCGTGCACGTCGTGCCGTCGCTGTCGCAGGTGCAGCGGTTTCGCCTGCTCGCCGTCCAGCGCCGTCTGCGTGATGCCGGGGTGCGACAGATCCGGCGTCGTGGCGGCGGGATGAGCTTCGATGCGCTGCGCGAGTATGTCCCCGGCGATGATCCCCGCCACATCGACTGGAAGGCGAGTGGGCGCCGCGGGGTGGCGCAGGTGCGGCAGTACACCGTGGAGCAGGGCCAGACGGTGATCCTGGCGGTGGATGCGGGCCGGCTGATGACACAGGTGGCCGGTGATCGCGCGCGTTTCGAATACGCGATCAATGCCTGCCTGGTGCTGGCCGACGTGGCGATGCAGGGGCGCGACAAGGTGGGGCTGCTGGTGTTCGACGACGAGATCCGAGGCTGGGTGCCGCCGTCGAAGGGTGCCGCGACGATGCGGGCGCTCCGCGCGACGCTGGCACGCTGCGAGGCGCGGCTGGTGGAGCCGGACTATGCGCTGGCGTTCCGGACACTGGCGCAGCGGCAGCGGTCCCGCGCGCTCGTCATCTGCCTCAGCGACGTGATCGACGTGCGCGCCAGCCGGGCAGTGGTGACGCAGACGCGGCACGCCGCACTGCGTCACATCACGGTGTTCCTGGCGCTGCGCAACGATGCCCTCGTCGCCGCCGCGCAGCCCTCCGCGGCCGGCGGTGAAGCCGAGGCGTGGCGCGGTGCCGCCGCCGAATCGCTGCTGGACGCCCGCGCCGAGGCGCTGGTGCGGATGCGGCGGGCGGGGGTGCAGGTGCTGGACGTGGCGCCCCAGGCGATGAGTGCGGCGCTGGTGAACCGCTACCTCTCGATCAAGGCGCGGGGCGAGCTGTAGCCGGGATCACCGCATCGTCGTCGTGCCGGCCCAGGGTGAGATACCAGGTCACGCCGATCGCGGTGATGAGGGCGGTCGCGAACTTGGCGCTGTCCGGCAGGCGCGAGGGCGAGATGTTGCCCTCGACGACGCCGGCGAACACGAGGAAGAGCACGACGCAGGCGACGAGGTGCAGCGAGCGACGGCCGTTGTCGGCCAGCGCCTCGCGACGGGTGCGATCGCCTGGGACGAGAATCGCGGTCGCGAGGAGCAGCCCCGCGCCGCCGGCGATGCAGATCGCGCCCAGTTCCAGCACGCTGTGCGCGGCGACGAATCCGATGATCTGCCCCTGGATACCGCGTGTGATGTAGAGTCCCACGCCGGCGCCGAGTGCGGCCACGCCATTGAAGACGAGCGCGAACACCGTCAGCACTCCCGCCGTGATTCCGCCGGCGAAGGCGACGAGGGCCACCCGGATGTTGTTCGTCATCAGAAAGGCCGACAGCACGCTGCCTTTCCGCTCCTCGCCATCGGGGAGATAGTCGGCGCCGGTGTTGCCGCGGCGCTGTCCCTCTTCGGCCCGTTGCAGCATGCCGGGCGACAGCATCCGTTCGGCGAGCGCGGGCTGGCGGACGATGGCGACCACGGTACCGATGGCGGGGACGAAGAGCAGCAGCGCGGCGACGAGGACGTGGCGCCAGCTGCGTCGCACTTCGCGGGGGACATCGCGTGCGACGAAGCGTCCGATGCGGGCGAGGCCCTGCGTTGGCCGCCGGTAGAGCAGGTTGTGGCCGGCGGAGACGAGGCGCGACAGCATGAACACCGCGTCACCGCCGCGACCGCGATCGGCGGTGCGCAGGCGTGCGAGATCGGTGGCGACTTCGCGGTAGCTCTCGACGAACGTGCTCACCTCGTCTTCGGTGAGCGAGCCGAGTCCTCGGCGGCGGGTGTCGGCGAGGAGGGTCGCGAAGGCGTCCCAGCGTGGGCGGCCGTCGGCCACCTGCGCCCATTCCTCGCGCCGGGCGCCGGCGCTGCTGGTGCCGGCGTTGCTGGTACCGGCGCTGCTGATGGCGGGGCCGGTGCGGCGGCGGGCGCGGAGTTCGTCGGCGTGCAGCGTGCGCAGCGCCGCAGCTGCATCGAGGTGGACCGTGAGGCCGAATCGGTCGACGAGTGCGGTGGCGATGCGGGTGCGCGACGCGTCGTCGAGCGAGGCTTCACGCGCGACGAAGCGATCGAGCAGGGCAAAGCGTTCGTCGTCGAGGGTGGCGACCGACACGGCCTCGCCGTCCGCGTTCTGCGTGTTCGCGATCGGTCGGGGCGGGCGGATGACGCGTTCGCGCACCACGATCGTACCCGCCACCAGATCGCCGAGTCGCTGGTTGCGCTGGTTGGCGATGACGGAGACCATGCCGACGAAGTAGCCGAACGGCAGAAAGTCGATGAATCGGACGAGGTTGCGTGCGGCGCTGGCTCCGATGTCGACGCCACCGCCGCCGTTCCGCACGACGCGGAGCCCGAGGAGTCGCTTGCCGGGCGTCTGGCCGTCCCAGATCGCCTCGAAGAGCACGAAGTATCCCCAGAGGATGAGGAACTGGCCGAGGATCATGACGGCCTTCAGCCAGTCGCCGCCGCCGACACTGTCGTGGAGCGCGCTGAGCACGTAGGCGAGGGTGCCGCCGAGGGCGAGCATCAGCAGCAGGTCGAGCAAAGCGGCGCCGCCGCGGGTGCCGATGCCGGCGAGCGTGTAGGAGACGACGACCTGTTCGGGCGTCTCGACGTCGACGGTGGCGTCGAGCGTGGGTCGTGTGCGGGCGACGGCGGTCATGCGTGGAGTCTAGCGGCAGCGGTCGCGCAAACGACACGGGCGGCTGCGACACCGGCGGAAACGACGCGGGGTGCCGACCCACCCGTCGGCACCCCGCATCAGTTGCGCATCGATCGCGCATCGATCGCGCATCGCCATGAAGCGATGGCGGTCCGGACTACTTCTTCCTGGTGGCCTTCTTTGCGCCCTTCTTGGCGACCTTGGCGACCTTGGCGACCTTCTTGGTCACCTTCTTGGCGGCCTTGGTGGCCTTCTTCGCGGTCGTCTTGCCGTTGATGAAGCCCTTCAGGCTCGCGCCGGCCTTGAACTTCGGGGCCTTGCTGGCGGCGATCTTCACCTTCTCGCCGGTCTGCGGGTTGCGACCCGTGCGGGCGTTGCGCTTGCCGACGCTGAACGTGCCGAAGCCGGTGATGCCGACCTTTTCGCCCTTCTTGAGCGACTTGGCGATCATGCCCTCGGTGGCGTCGAACAGCTCCTTGAGGACGGCGGTGGCCTGCTTCTTCGACAGCCCGACGTTGTCGACCAGCGTGTTCACGATAGCGATTCTGCTCATATCCCTGATCTCCGATGATGACTGTGACACGTGATTCCGCGCCAGAGGCGCGCCGATAAGCTGGCAAACCGTGCGCGAATCTGCAAGCGGGGTAAGGGTTTTTGCACTTCCTCCACCGGCCGGGCCTGCACCGGAACGGGGCGCGGGATGCGAAAATGCCCTTGTTGGCGGCGCATTCGAGCGGTTTCACGTGTCGGGCGACCCGTCGGGCACGTCGGCGGGGAGGACGGGGTATCTTCGCCGGTGTGCATGCGGACGCGCCGAATGCATCTCCATGTGCCTGCACCCGGGTCGGGTGCGGCACCCCTGTCTTCCGGAGTCGCCGTCATGCGCAAGATCCGTTCGTCATCCCGCGCGGCGTCGCTGCTGCTGAGTGCCATGTTCAGCGCGCCGCTGGCCGCGCAGAGTCTCTCCGCCCCCACGCCGTCGCCGATGATCGAGGCGAGCGGAACCGGTGAAGCGAAGCTCACGCCGGATCGCGCCTGGGTGACCATCGCGGTGCAGAACCGGTCGCGCACCGCGGCCGTCGCCGGTCAGGAGAACGCGAAGACCACCGCCGCCGTCCTGGAGGCGATTCGACGCGCCGGTGTGGCACGTGAGCAGATCAGCACGTCGGCGTACACGGTGTCACCGCAGTACCGCTACTTCCCCGACGGACGAAAGCCCGAGCTCACCGGCTACGAGGCGCGCAACACGGTGCGGGTGGAGATCCGCGCCCTCGACCTGCTGAGCAAGGTGATCGACACCTCGCTGGCCGCGGGCGCCACCACCGTCGGCGGCGTGCAGTTCTTCGCCTCCCAGCTCGACGCGACGCGCCGCGCCGCACTGGGCAACGCCACCACCGACGCGCGGCTGAACGCCGAAGCGATGGCGAAGGCGGCCGGGGGCACTCTCGGAGCGCTGCTCGTGCTGACCTCGCAGAACCTCTCGGGTCTTCAGGAGATGGACTACGCGCCGCGCGCGGTGCAGATGTCGATGGCCAAGGCCGCCGACGAGCCGACGCCGATCATCGCCCCGACCGAACAGACCGTGACCGCCACGGTGTCGGGCCGCTGGCAGTTCTCCCCTGCACCAGTGAACCGCTGACCATGACGCGCCGCACCACCGGCTCCCGCACCACCGGCACGCGCACCGTTCGTCGCGCGCGCCGGTGTCGCACGGCGCTGCTGACGATCGTCGCGGCTGCGATCATCGGCGCGCTCCCGGCACAGCTCCCGGCACAGGTCCCGCTCACGGAGTACGCCGCGCGCCGCACGCAGCTGGGCGCGATGGCCGGCGACGGCGCCATCGTCGTCCTCGGGTCGGGAGAGCCGGTCCGCGACTTCGAATACTTCTCGCAGTCGGTGCACCTGCGGTACCTCACCGGGTGGACGCAGCCGAACGCGGCGCTGCTCGTGCTGCGCAGCGGTGGGACGCAGCGCGAAATGTTGTTCGTGGCGGAGCGGAACCCGTCGCAGGAGGTGTGGACGGGGCCGCGGCCGTCGCTCGTCGAGGCGGCGCGCATGTCGGGAATGCCGGTTCGGGACGTGAGCGAGTTCACGCGCACGGTCGATTCGGTGCTGGCGCTCGGCATGCCCCTGCGGGTGGCGGGTGAACTGCGGGGCGGGTACGCGCCGACGGCCGCGCCTGTCGCCGCAGACCGGGTGTTCATGGCGGAGATCGCCAGGCGATTTCCCAACGTGACGGTGACCGACATCACGCGCCAGGTGCTCGAGCTGCGCGCCACCAAGAGTGCGGCCGAGGTGGGGCTGCTGCGCACGTCGATCGCCATCACGGCGCGCGCGCACCGCGAGGTGATGCGGATGCTGGAGCCCGGGTGGAACGAGTTCGAGGTGCAGGCGCTGGTGGAGTACACCTTCCGCCGCAACGGGGCCGACCGGGTGGGATTCACTTCGATTGCGGCGTCCGGAGACAACGCGACCACGCTGCACTACTGGCAGAACGACCGGCCGACGAAGGCCGGTGACTTGATCGTGATCGACATCGGTTCGAGCTATGGCGGCTACAGCGCCGACGTGACGCGCACGCTCCCCGTGTCTGGCCGGTTCACGCCGGCGCAGCGCGCGGTGTACGACATCGTGCGGCGCGCGCAGGTGGCGGGGGAGCAGGCCACACGCGTCGGCGCACCGCAGCGTGGCTCGATGCAGGCGGCCTCCGACACGATCGGGGCCGGGCTGACGCGGCTCGGCCTGATCGAGTCGCCCACGGCCACGTACGACTGCGACGCCACCGGTCAGCGGCTCTGCCCGCAGCGCTCGCTGTACTTCATGCATGGGCTGGGGCACGGCATCGGCCTCGAGGTGCACGACCCCGACCACTCGGATCGCGACCTGTGGAAGGCGGGCAGCGTGGTGACCATCGAGCCGGGGATCTACGTGCGCCGCAACCTGGCCGAGGTGCTGCCCGACACGCCGCGCAACCGGGCGTTGCTGGCGACCCTGGCGCCAGCGCTGGCGACGCACGGCGGCATCGGGGTCCGCATCGAGGACGACTACCTGCTGACGCCCACCGGCCTGGAATGGCTGTCGACGCTGCCGCGTGATGCTGCGGAGATCGAGTCCGAGATGACGGCGCCGCGTGCACGGTCGGTTGCCCCGCGCGATGCCGCGCTGGTGGAACGGTACCGTCGACCACTGCCGTGACGGAGGAGGGTCGGGACGAGGCGGGGGCGAGGGTCGTGGTACATGCCGTGCAGGAACATCGGGGCTGCCACATCGATACATGCCATTTTCCCCTGCCGTCCTCCGCCGAAGCCCTGCCCTGCCGATGACCGCTGCCCCGCCGCGATCCGTCCCCTGTGTCGTGATTCCACCGGCCACCTGATCCGTGGCCATGCTCGCCGTGGTGCTCCTCCCGCTGCTGGGGAGCCTGTTCGCCGTGCTGGTTCGCCGCCGCACACCCACGCAGGTCGCGTGGTGTGTGGCACTGCCCGTACTGAGCGCGCTCGTCCTCCTCGTCCTTCAGCGTCCGGAGGCGCCCGACTGGTCGGTGCGGTACGCGGCGTGGGACTGGCTGCCGCAACTCGGGCTGCAGTTCGCGCTGCGCGTGGATGGCTTGTCGTGGCTGTTCGGAATGCTGGTGCTGGGCATCGGCCTGCTGATCCTGCTCTACGCGCGGTACTACATGCCGCCGGATCGCAGCTTCCCACGGTTGCTGGCGCTGCTGAGTGCCTTCATCACGGCGATGCTCGGCCTCGTGATGAGCGACAATCTGTTGTTGCTGGTGGTGTTCTGGGAGGCGACGAGTGTCACGTCGTTCCTGCTCATCGGCTTCAAGACGGCTGACGGTGAGGCCCGGGACGGAGCGCGCCTCGCGCTGACGGTGACGGCGACCGGCGGCCTCGCGCTGCTCGGCGGCGTTCTCCTCCTCGGCGACATCGCCGGCAGTTTCTCGCTCGGTGTGGTGCTCGATGCAGGTGACGCCATCCGCGCATCACCGCTGTATCGCCCAGCGCTGGTGCTGGTACTGCTCGGCGCGTTCACCAAGTCGGCGCAGTTCCCCTTTCACTTCTGGTTGCCCCGCGCGATGGCGGCGCCGGCGCCCGTCAGCGCCTACCTCCACTCGGCGACGATGGTGAAGGCGGGGGTCTTTTTGCTGGCGCGGCTCTACCCCGCGCTCAGTGGCACGAGCGACTGGACGGTGCTCGTCGGCACCATCGGGACCGTGACGATGCTCTACGGGGCCTACGTCGCGCTGTGGCAGCATGACCTGAAGGGACTGCTCGCGTACTCGACCATCAGCCATCTCGGGCTCATCACGCTGTTGTTCGGCTTCGGCACGCCGATGGCGGTGGTGGCGGCGGTCTTCCACGTGGTGAACCACGCCATGTTCAAGGCCTCGCTGTTCATGGCGGCTGGCATCATCGATCACGAAGTGGGCACCCGTGACATGCGGGTGCTGAACGGCCTGTACCGCAGCATGCCGATTACCGGCACCTTGGCCATCATTGCCGCCGGCGCGATGGCTGGCGTGCCGTTGCTGAACGGCTTCATCAGCAAGGAAATGTTCTTTGCCGAGGCGCTCACGACGCGCACACTGGGCTTCCGCTGGTTCGAACCGGCGGCGGCGATGATCGCCGGGGCGCTGGGCGTGGCGTACTCCCTGCGCTTCATCATGGAGGTGTTCTTCAATGACGAAGGACGCGCCCACCCGAAAACGCCGCACGAACCGCCGCGGTTCATGCGTCTGCCGGGCGGCGTTCTGGCGCTGGCCTGCCTTGCCATCGGCATCGCGCCGGCGCTGTTCATCACGCCGACACTGACGCCCGCCGTGATTGCGGTGCTGCAGTCCGACGCCCCGGCGTTCGACCTCGCCCTCTGGCATGGCATCAACGCACCGCTCGTGATGACGATCGTGGCGCTGGTGGCGGGGTGGGCGGTCTTCCGCCGGCGTGACACCCTGCTGGCGTGGCATGACCGGCTGCCGTCGATCGAGATGGCCGATCGCGTCCTCGCCTTCCTGCAGCGGGCGACGCTGGCCGCGGAGCGCGCGACACGATGGATGGAGAACGGTTCGCAGCAGCGGTACATGGCGCTGTTGCTCGGTGCCGCGCTGGTGGTGGGTGTCGCGCCGCACGTGGGGACATGGCCCGCGTGGCCCACGACGCTCGCCGCACCGGACGTGGCAAGCGCCACGGTGTTCGTCCTGCTGGTGCTGGCAGTGGTTGGCACCGTGTGGACGGTCGAGTCGCCACTCATCGCGCTGATCAGTGCCAGCGTCGTGGGCTTGCTGGTGTCGCTGGCGTTCGCCTGGCTCGCTGCGCCCGACCTGGCGCTCACGCAGTTGCTCGTCGAACTGGTGACGATCCTGCTGGTGCTGCTGGCGTTGCCGCACCTGCCACCGATGCCGCGCCTCAGGCGGCCCGCAGGTGCAAGGCTGCGCGACGCGCTGCTGGCCGTGGGGACCGGCGGCGGCGCAGCGCTGCTCGCCTGGGCCCTCCTCGAGCGGCCCCCCGTGACGATGTCGGGCTACTACCTGGAGCAGGCCCTGCCCAAGGGAGGCGGACGCAACGTCGTGAACGTGATCCTCGTGGACTTCCGCGGCTTCGACACCTTCGGCGAGGTCGCCGTCCTCGGCATCGCCGCGCTCGGTGTGGTGGTGGTGCTGCACGGCTGGCGCAGCGAGCCCGCGACACGTGTCGTCTGGCAGGAGGCTGCGGAGCGGCATCCGCTCATTCTGGCGGTACTCGCGCGCACACTGAAGCCGCTGGCGCTGCTCCTGTCGGCGTTCGTGCTGCTGCGCGGGCATGACCTGCCTGGTGGCGGTTTTGCGGCGTCGTTGCTGACCGCGGTGGCGCTGGTGGTGCAGACGATGGCGGGTGGCACCGATGGCGCGGCGCCGCGCTCCCGCGTTGCACTCCGGCGCGTGATCGCCCTCGGCCTGCTGCTCACCGCCGCCACCGGCGCGGCCAGCCTGCTGTGGGGCGCGCCATTCCTCACGTCGTCGTATGGGTACCTCTCGCTGCCGCTGGTCGGGAAGGTGTCGCTGAGCAGCGCACTGGTCTTCGACATCGGCGTGTACGCCGCAGTGGTGGCGGCGGTGCTGCTGATGCTGAACCAGTTCGCCGCCCTGCACGCGGAGGAGGAGCCGGCGCCCAACGTCACGTCGCGCAAGGTGATGGACGAGCCGATCGACCATCTCGTGATGGAGCGTCAGCCATGACCGTGCTGATCGCCCTCGCGATCGGTGTGCTGGTGGGCTGCGGCGTGCTGCTGCTGCTGCGTGCACGGATCTTCCCGGTCCTGCTCGGCGTCATGCTGATGAGCTATGCCGTCAACCTGTTCCTGCTCGCGAGCGGCCGACTGCGGAACCTGACGCCACCGATCCTCACGGATGCCGGCGGTCCGTACGCTGATCCCCTGCCGCAGGCACTCGTGCTCACGGCGATCGTGATCGGCTTCGGGATGCTGGCGCT
>Ga0105046_10010344_pt1 | contig 14530 bp, 10 predicted proteins | sample MAT03_FD_78385 | JGI IMG/M metagenome (GOLD analysis project Ga0105046, IMG submission 78385) | Freshwater microbial communities from Lake Fryxell liftoff mats and glacier meltwater in Antarctica - MAT-03 (megahit assembly) | ecosystem: Environmental > Aquatic > Freshwater > Ice > Liftoff... | reverse complement strand
CGCAGCTGACCCCTGTGGCTTCGCCGAGCCCGAGACCTCTTCGATCGCCGTGCTAACCAGCGGTCTAACGACCATCGCTGTTCCTGTTGAGCAGACAGCCAACGGCGTTCGTGTCCTCCCGCTCGGGCCGAATGTCCCTCGACTGTTCTGCGGCTTTCCACTCCTCGGTACCGAAGCGTTCCCCTTCCCAGTGGTCATCGACAACCCAACTTTCTATCCGACCGAACCACGAGACGGCATCTTTCTCACTAAGACCGATCGGCCGTTTCCTCCGAGCGAGCACAACAAGGCCATCATCGAGGAAGCTCTCGCGCTCTATTTGAAGTTGCTCGACTATGCCTCGCAAGAGGAGTGGAAGCACCTCTATCTTCTCGCCGCGATAAAGCCAACACCGGCGGAGCTGGTCCGGCTCGATCAGAAGTGGTACACCACAACGATCCTCAAGCCGATGCGTGACACGCTTCTGCAGACCAAGATCGTACGCACAGCAGCGGGCCATGTGGCTCCCATCCACTCGACAGACGGCAACAGAAACATCTGGTTCCCGACCGGCTCCAGCGAAAAGATCAGACGTGCTATCTGGCGCTGCTGCAAGACTTGGTTTCCCGACCAACTGCCAGCACAATCGGAAGTTGAGGCATGGAACGAAATCGTGTGGCAGGAGTGCAACAAACTCACATTCGACCAGGTGGCGAAATTCATCGAAGACGACGACACGTTAGAAAAACTTCGTGGTGAACTCTCGGATGAAAAAGACGTCCACGCGTGGCTCAATGAATTCTACACGGTACTGAAACCTAGCGAGCACGACTTCCTCGCCGTGGTCGACAAGCGACGCATCTTCCCGAACCAGAACGGCACCTTTAAGAAAAAGGCCGACCTCTCCCGTGACGCCGGAGACATTGACACCGCGCTTCTCGACATCCTCAATCTCCTCGGCAACGACCTGCGAGATAACCTCCTCGATCCGGCGATCGACACGGTCTTCAATGGCATCGGCCATAAGGACGGAAGCTACGTCGTCACGCAAATCGCGGCGATCGTCAACAAACTCCTCAGCAACAGGGATGCCCTCGACAGCAAGCGGGCCGCAATCGCCGAACTGGTGCTCTGGTTCCATGAGAACCCCGACGATGCCAAGAAGCACTTCGGCGTCCTGTATGAGCAAAGGCACCGGCTCTATGACGACGAGCAAATCCTCGACAACATCAAACAGGCCAACCAGCTCAAGCAGCTCCTTACTCAGTTCAACATGAGGGATGTTGACGCGCTGCAAGCCGTGCTCGAGAAGCACACAGCAGGCTCACAACTGCTCCCGGTCACTGAAAAGATTATCGCCAGTCTGGGAATCACGTCGGTAGATGAGTGGAAGAAGGCGCTTGAAGACAAGAACCTCGCTGTCCAGTTCGCCCACGAATCAACCCCGACGACAGACATGTTTGTGTACGTGCAGACCTTGATCCAGAACGCCAAAGACCGGGTCATAGCTCATTTGGAGACGCTTGACGAGTACGACCTCACCCATATCGAAGAGATAGCGACAACCATCTACGCAGGTGTAAAGCATGATGGCCGAGATGTGTATATTGTCGTCAGGCCCGCATATGATGGCACCGTGATCATCTACTACCAGTCAGAGAAAGATATCCTAGACTTCGTCGATCACGAGCTTTGGGTCGATACAGGCGCGGAGGTCCGGCGAATCACGTTTGGCCATATCCTCAAAATGAACGCGATTCGCCGGTTCCCGATATAACCGCTATGGACATCGCCCAAGAGACGTTGAAGCGCATCGGCCAGCCCGAGTCCGAGCTGCTCGAATACAAGGCAGTACTGCCGACCGCCGCAACCATCGCACAACTCGTCTGCGCGTTCGCCAACACCAAGGGCGGAGCCATCGTGCTCGGCGTCTTCGAGGAGGGCAAACAGATCACGATCAACGGCCTGAGTGACGAATTCCGCGCCGTACAGATCACGCGCAAAGCGATCGATCTCCTTTCACCCACACCGACCGTTAGCTACGACTACGTCGTCCTCGACGGCAAACGGCTTTTCGTCATCGAGGTACCGCAGTCGGGCAACGAAGTGTCACTCGGCGGCAAGGTCTACATCCGGACCGGCGAACGCACGACGCCCAAGCTAGCCGCAATCGTCAAACCGCTCACCGAGCCCGGCATTGAAAAGCTGAGGAAGGCCCTCGCAGATGATCGCAAGGCGTGCACCGAAGCACGAGCGAAGCTGCTCGACCACTACGAAAGCGTGCTCCGCATTCTCGACGACCTCATTCAACTCCTTTACCCGAAGGGGTCGGGCGTCCCGACCGCCAATGCTGAAGGCAAGATGCTCATGCGCATCCTTTTCGCGTCCTGCGCGGATACGTTCGAGACGTTCATGTCCGACCTTCTATACGCGATATACCTCGCAAAACCCGATACCCTCAAAACGGACGCGCCCGTGAAGGTCAAAGATGTACTGGACCGCGCGGACCTGGAAGAGTTCATCACCTGGTACGCCAAAGAGAAGCTCAAGAAGCTGCAACGCGGGAGCGTCAAGGGCTTCATCGCCGAAAACGCGACGATCAAATCACTCAACGCGTTCGATGACACGCGGGTGGGCGAGATCGAGAAGATCTTACAGATCCGACATCTATACACGCACCAGAACGGCATCGTGGATGACAAGTTTCGGCACTACTTCCCGACGACAAAAGTCAACGACGAGTACCCCATGACGCTCGACCAATTCCTGAAATGCTTCGAGTACCTCGCGGAATCTGTCGAGGCCGTAGATGAGGCCGCCCGCAAGGCCTTCAACCTTGCACTCTTCTCGTAGAACAGCCACCTGGGTCGGACCATCGCCGAGCCTAACCTTTGACTACGGTGTCATGGTGTTCCGCCCCGGCTCAGCATCCGTTCATAGTGACGGTTGCGAGCAGCCCTTCTGCTCGCTCTTTACCTTCCTCGCCCGTATAGACTGCCCCGAAGTATTTCTTGAATGCCTCGCCGACCGTTTCGATAATCACCTCGCCGTCGTTGTTGCGGATGCCCCAGGAGTGGAAATACCAGAGTTTGTCCGCGTGAAGCCCGAACCCTGTCCCAAACGCGTCCACTCTGCCCTGAAGGAATAACGTCGCGCTGTTCTTATGGCATTGCTGCTTTGCAATGAAGTCCTGCTCGATGCGAGGACCATTGATGCAGCCACGATCAACAAGCGGGGCCATCCATACTTGCCACAGGCAATCTTCGTGACCCAACCACTCATCAGGCAAGTCGACCTCATCACCACCGTGCGCGAGGAGCAAGTCTCTGATTGCCTTCACGTCAGACCGAGTACGGAGGTGTTCCTCAGTTGGTTTCATATCTGAAAGCTATCGACGTTCCTCGACGGACACAATAGGCGAGCCTTTACAGTCCCAGCGTGAGCCTTTGCCCTTTGCCTGAAGAGTAGGCCGCGTGGTCCTTGCCATTCCTGCCGTCGCTTCTTGAACCATCGTACGTGTTTTGTGCCGGGGAAGCGGTGTACTATGCCGTTCACAGTGACCTCGACCATTGTCCCCAGTGATGGGATGGGAAGTGCTTCGCGGATGACGTGCTGTTTCGCCTTCGTCAGGAACAGGTGTGCGGCGTCATAAGCTAAGGCTTCGCCGTTGCTTCGAGCAGCACAGGCAAGTCTCTCCAAGACCCGAGAGGAGGTGCCATCTTTGGCCATTGCAGGATTCTGATCGAACTGTTGCCCCAATGGATTCACTGTTTGGCCGGCCGCTCGGTCGCACTCCGCAAATCAGGCTTCGGTCAGCTTTGGGCTCGCTGCGGGGACGGCGATTACGAAATCGGCAGTGAATCAAGAATTGACACAAAAGCCGGCCGAGCCTTCGCCGAGGGTCGCGTTCATACTAGAAGCCACACCCGGGGTTCATCGCGTCCTTAAGTCTCCGCCGACGAGCGGAGGACGCTGGAATCTCAGTTGTAACGGATTCCATCGAGCTTTAATTGCGGTAGCTATTTGCTTCATAGCCGCTCTGCCCACGCTGAGTGGCGAACTGGTGAGTCGCGGACCATTGCACGTCAACTCACGGGAAACCCGCACCCTATTTCGTCGAAGAGATCATAAGGTGGCTTGCATGAGAACCCCACGCCCATAATCTCGGAAATCGCCGACGAAGAGATCTTGCCAACAAGTACGAGATACAGCAGATTGGTGATTGCGCCAATTGCAATACAATTAGAGGTTTCCAATTGTATGCAGCCGTCACTAGGAGGGTACCGTGTCTGAAGCTTCAGAGTCGCAAGGTTACAGGAGCCTCGAACCGCCCGAAACTTCGAATCGGCTGGACTTTGAGGAGTCTGCCGCGAAAGCGGCCTCATCCGAATCTAGTGAGGCCGACCCCGAAGATTTCGACCTTTTGGGAGGTGGCGACCCTACTGTAGACGCTCTTTCGAGCGTGATGACCAATGACGACGCTGCGTTGCGCGTTGAATCCGTCGTCGAGCAGGATGATCCGCACAGCTTAGAATATGGGGATGCCGAGCAGGACGATAGCTGGATCCCGAGCGATGCTAGTGCATTGCCTGATGATCTCGCTGGCCCTTATCAATTGGGCACTAAGTTCGACTTTACTTTCGCAAAAGAAGACGCCGACGGCTGGGTTCAAGCCTTACATAAAGACCGTCTTCTTTTGGTCCATGCACTCGAAGACACAGTGATGTACGCCGCAGCTGAGGTAATCGCGAGCGATGTTCGTTGGGCGCGCAGTGATCGCCGCGTCCTCTATGTGACATCGCGAGATAACGACCTGGATCTTCATGAAGTGGCGAGAAGGTCTACTTCCTGCCAGGGTTTGGAGCGACTAGTCGTTGTGTTTGATGGCCACTCTGACTACTCGCTCCTGCTCAGTAACAATTACGCACCAGAACGGATCACGGCTCTGCTTCGGAAGCTGACCCGTTGGAATCTGTCCGTTCTCGTTTGCACACGCGAGTCGACACTGAACCAAGCAACGGAGCAACACGACATCCAAGCGCTCCTCAAATATGCAACGCCAGCGCCACTCGACTACATCGAGCCCCGTTTGAGGTTCAGAAGGCTAGACAATCATTCGGAACTGAATGATCGGATCAAAGACTGCATCCGCTTCTGGGGTGATTCTCCGAAAGTGGTGGCGGATGCTCTCGATAGATCTTTCCGAGAAGGAACGTTTCTCCAGGACCTGACCGAAAGGGAGGATGCGGCGAAAGATCCATCACAGGAGCATCGATTTCGTTCCAGATCCTCTGCAATAGCCATTTCGAAATTGGTGGAGGAAGCTAGAAGCGTCGATCCTTGCCTTGGCTTGACAACCCTTTGGACCGCTGCGTTTCTGCCAGACCTACCAGTTGAAGACTTCGAAAAAGTGGTCATGGCGGGCTTGGAGGCCTGGGGCGAAAGCCAGGAATGGGTTCAGGACAGCCTCAGGACGTGGCGTCTAAAATGGAGAAAGCTTGTCGAGGCTTGTCGCCTTCATATTAGTTCAACCTCTCGAAGTGGACCAACAATTGGATTTCCGCAGGATACAGATGCTATCCGTATTCTTGAGGTACTACGGGTCGAATATCGATTCGATCATCTTCGGCTACTAACCTCACTTGTAGGTTCGGGGCTTCTGGTTCGAGAGTCCTCAGCCCTTTCGTCGCGCATAGCTGGCGCGATGGGCCAGCTTGCGTTCTTAGAGCCCGACGACTTCGGGCGAGGGCTGGTATTCAAGCTACTGAGCAGCGCGGCAGGAACGCCGATGCACGGTCCACAGATTGACAGAGACTTTGGCCGTAGTTCGGGTCAGGAGACAAGACGTAGAATACTCGAAGCTATCGGGCGCGTAATCCGATCACTAATCAAGAAGGGCGGACACGAACAGGCGGTATCTTGGCTGCGCAGCACCAGCAAGAGGGGCGGCTGCCATACTGCCGTCCAACTCTTCTTTCTCTCTGCTCCTGAGAATTTTACGGTGACCGCGCAGAGCAGGTTTTTATTGCATGTAGTGGATCAGTGTTCTGGGAAACCGCGTGACGTTTGCTTAGAACGAATTCTCCGACTGTTATCGGGGGAGAATGCACTGGAAGTGTTGGAGTTGATCGATGGGAAAGTGGGAGAGCGCGCGGCTGGAATGATCATTTGTTCCATGCTCGAACGTGCTTTCTACTCCGACGACGACGAAGCGTGGGGCGTGCTGCGACAGGTGACCGCCCTCGATTCGGATCGGACGATGACCGCCATTTTTTCTGATGCAATTTCAAGGACTGCGGTCCGCGCACGCGCGGCAGAGTTGGCATCCGGCTGGTTCTTGCCATCATCTGGTTCGTGCCTGTGGAAGGCAGTATTCTTCTCGCCACGCGTTAGGAAGTCCTTGGGCCTCGCTATCCCTACCTGCTTAAGATCATTCGAACTCGGTGTTCGTCCCGGAGTTGCTTCAACAGCGCATGCCGGTGATCGACTCGGGGCACTTCTTCTCGTCTCAATCGCGACGACCGATGAGGTTAAATCACATGCTCCTGAAATCCTAGCGCGAATGATTGGGGGTGGATTCCAGCCGAGTGCGCTTTCCGCAAGCCTTCAGGAACTGAGGCAAGCCGTGCTACAGACCGCGACGGTCACCTCCACGGCTATTAGCGGCACTTTCAAAGGAATGGCTGGACCGCTGCAAAAACGTTGGACTGACCTCATCACTGCAATCGACTACCTTGAATCTTCGTTGCGTTAACGAAGCTGAGGCGACTATTATTTTTAACTATTTTAACCTTTGGAGGCCCCAATGCTAGACCCAAACATGTTTCTCAGCGCAATCATCCGTGACCCGCTCGTTCCAGACTTTTCAAATGAGGAAACAAGGCAGAGGATCTATTTCTCGAATGGAAGAGAAGTCCGCCAAACGCCGCCTAAGGCCCTGTGGTTCCGTTGGCGTCCTTGCTTAGTTGACGAGACGGCAATCGTGGAACGAGATTTCCCGTGCCAAACGAAGAACCCGCTAGTCTGTGATTGGACCGTTAGGCTTGAGGTCCGGTCGGCATCCAATCCAGGAACTAATCCAGAGACTCTGGTGCGGCAGTACACGAGCATCAGCAATCTGTCGGAGATCTTTCAGTCGTGGCTCGAAGATCGTCTTGCCGCAATCTGTAATGCGGGCGCTGCACTTTCCTCTCTAGCCGTCGGGTCGGATAAAGTTATCAAAACTCTCAATGATGAATCCATTGAAAAGTTTGGACTTTCGGTCGGCGGCACGATTCAACCATCTCGCGTTGCTCTTACTGCGCCTCTTCCGATTGAGATGGTCTTCAAGGTAAAGGCAAGCGACTGTGATCGAAAGCTTTTTTTCGAGATGGCCACCGTGTTGCATCCTGTCCCAGGTGACGGCCGGGCAATCCTCGCGGTGCTTCTTCAAATGGAAATGGAGTCAGAGATGGACCGACACGTCCATACGACATGCGCCGCACGCTTCTCTGTGGATAGTCTGCTATCTCAATCCGACCTTTCCGAACCGCGTGCGCAGATCCAACAAGCAGTAGATACTGTCGCTCGACGATACGGTCGATCCGCCACGAGTGAGAAATTCACCTGGGCAAACCAGCTCAGTTTCGATGCACTGCCAAGCCTGCCGATTTCTGATAATACTGAGCAGTGTGCGCTCAGTGATCACACAACGGAACTCGTTGTAACGTTTTCCGGTACCGCGGTCCTCAAAAGCCACGCCCGTCTATTTCGTTTTGAAGACCAGACGCGGCGGACACCTGCCGCGAGTATCCAGAGTGCCGTAGTTACAGAGTTTACGAAGCTGATGGGCGAGGAATCCCTACGTTCGCTCTTCGAGTCCCGGTCGATCATCTCGGAGAAGGTTCAGGCGGCGGTCAATGTAAGCCAAGGCGTTACCGGATACCAGCTTTCCAGCCTAAAGTTCGAAACATCGATCGACAATCAAGCTAGGCAGGAGAAGGTTCCGGTCACGCTTGAGGCGGAGTCGTACCCCACCTCTGTTGACGGATGTAGCGTGTTGATTGGGGCCAGTGTTGAGATGTTCTATGGAGCTGCGTACGAACGCGCCAAATACCCCTACGTCAAGCCTGCAGAAATCGCCGATGTTGTCAGACAGGCCATTGCTGTGACGGCCGCGCAATTCTCTCCGATTCAGATCGCCGCCGAGTGGGAGGTCGCCGCGAAGAGCGGGAACAAGGCCGCGCGCTCATTATTTGAGCGTGCCATAGATGATGTGCTTCGCCGCATATCTGGGCGAGTTGTCGAAGTGCTTCTACCGGAACGCAAAGCGACGTTGGATGCCCTCAATCGGATATCTGCTCGCTTATTTACCTTCGAGCCTCGTATAGTGTCGCTGCCTAGGATCAAGGCGCTAGTGAGCTTTGACATTCAACTCAGCCAGCCCCGTGGTGCAGGTTGGGAGACGCTTGAGGAGACTACTTTGAGGGGTTGGATCGAAGACAGGTTTCCTTACGCTTTGCAAGCTGCCCTCTTGGTCGCAGATCGTCTCAACGAGAACACCGATGAATTCGAGAAACTGCTTAAGGAAGAAACCGAAAAGGCGCTGGATGAGAAGACAATCGGTCTAATTCCTTTCAGGATTTGTGTTCCGCGGCTCACTCTGTATCCCCAAGAAGAGGCGCATCTAGTGATTGGCCCCAAACCTTATCCAACGAACGTCAGCGGATGCAGCACTGAGATCACTGCACGTATTGGGTTCGACTACACGGAAAAGGCCTACAACCGTTCCAGATATGATCCCCTTTGGCGACAGCAAATCACCGGGAGGATTGAGACTGCCATCGGTAAAAACGTCGCTCAAATGAGCCTGGAGCAAATCTACCAGGAGTGGGAAGTGCCCAGTCACGCGGGAGAGGAGTTCAAGTCAGCGACAGCCATGATTGAAGATGCGATTGGTCTAACCTTGGGTACAGCGGAAGGGCGCGTGACGTCGGTTGTCATTACCTGTCGTGATCGGCAAGAGGCGCTAGCGCGATATCAAAGCCTGGAACACCGAGTGCTTAATTTTTCAGGCATTGACATTACTTTGGAAAACGTACCTGCTCCTCTCAAAATCTCCGTGAAGGTTAAGCTGGGCAAGAGTCGCAGTGCGTCATGGAACTTGTTCTCTAGGGATTTGACCGAACTTGGCATCAGTCAAACTATTGCCAGATTCATTCCGCTATCGTTTCGTGGTTCCATCCGTGTTCTCGGATCGCAATCTACAGGAGCGGTTTCATCCATGTCCGCACTCGCAAACGAGTTTGGCCGAAGCCTTGATGAGGCGGTCTCCGAGACTGTTCCGTTTCGTCTAGTTATCTTAGAACTCGTAATTCACCCAACAAAAGATGTGGTTATGTATTACGAAGGTGTTCAAGAACTCAAAGAGACGGCGGTCAAGTTTCAACTGGCACTGTGCTCACAATATTTGAGTACCGTTCAGCAACTAGAGCTTGATCGCTTGGAAGCGATTCGAACTGCTAACGGCGTTGGGGTCTCTAACATTGAGCCAAAACTCATCAGTCTTCGGGTTGAAAAGGAGTCAGCCAGCACTCGTTTGGCCGAACTCAAAGTCGAATTGAACGCGGCTCGTGGAGTGCTCGGAGTTCTAGGTGGTGGCGTGACTAGTGAGCCGACCGGTCGCCTCTTAGCGGAATCGGGTACTTCGAATCCAGGGGAACCTCAATGAGCGCCAAGGCCGCTCCGGCGGTTGCCCCGGATGGGCCGTTCTCTACTGAGGAGTCGTATACGACTCCTCAGTTCCTTCGTTCTAGAGCGTTCCGGCAGAGCAATCGCTTGTTCTTTACGTCTAATGTTGTCGTCTTGCTATTCGTCGTTTTCTACTGCCTTCCTCATCTAGTGATCATGCGAACGGACGCTACGAGCCGTCCAACTGCGACTGGCGCGCCGGCAGGTCTGCCCTCAAATCCTCGTAAGCCTTCGGCTTTGGCGAGCGACAACACACCGTCTCAGGCGGATAAGGACAAAGACCTAAATTCAGGCGGGAGACAAGTCGATGAACAGAGAACACGCGCCAGTCCGGTGTTGGTCGACTTTGCGCGAATTTCCCGCGAAACTCTAAAGACAAACATTTCTATAGATGAAAAGTGGTCACTGATTGTTAGGTCTTGGCCAAAGGTCTACAGCAGCGCGGGTGGGCTCGCTCTTTTGGTTTTAGACTTCGCGCCGGTCTTTATTGTGCTCCTTGCCTTTCGCGCATTCCTGACGGGGGCCATCGGGTTGGCTGATATTTCCCTGAATGCTTGTATCGCCCGAGGGGTCGACCAACGCGGCGCGGTCCTAGTCAGTTCGAAAACGGTGCCACCTATTGAAAGGCTGGGTGGCAAGCTCCTTTCCAAATCCAAACAGTCCCCCGAGCCCGGAGCCTACAGGCTGATTTTTCGCATCTGCGAGGAAGCAAAAGTATGGAGATTCGAATCATCGTCACTCTTGGTCGAGCCCCTGTTTCGCGAGAGTGCTGCGTGGATCATAGAGCTGCAACGACTTCAGCGTCTGGCTCTTCGTCTCGGCATACTTGGAACCTTCGTTGGCCTAGCTGTTAGCCTGATTCATGTCAAAGATGCCATTGAGATTATGAACGTTGACGGCGGACAGATTTCAGAAATGAGCATGGGCTTGCGGAAGATCTTGATTGACGTTCTCAGTTCGATGGGAATGGCGTTTGGGACCAGCATCATGGGGCTCGTTATTGCCATATATACTGATATGCTGGCACGCCGGTTGCGACGGGCACATTCAACTTATATGCAGAATCTTGATGCAGCAACCGTAACGACGTTGTCCCTGGCCATGTTGTCTTACAAGGACGACAGTACTGTTGTTGAACTGCGGCAACTAACTCAGGCGATGCGCGATGTGAATGAGCGGATGGAGTTCCAGGCAAAGCGGATCGACGATGGAGTTCGTCAAGTTGCGAGAGTCGTCGAGGACCTGGATAAGCGGCTTGCTCGGCGGCTTACCGAAAACGCGCTTGAGTTCCTCGATGGAAAGTGGACTGAGCTCACATGCAGCGTTGAGGCACACATAGCGCGAATGCTTGTTCCTGCTGGACCTTTGCAGGACGCACTAAACGACCGTGCGATCCGCGCAGTTCTGGTTTTGCTTGCTGGTTTCGGCATCATCTTTATCTTGTACATGTTGTACAAGCTGGTATTGTAATGTCCTTCAATTCTTTCCAAATCGAAGAAGATGAGGGTTTCGGGCCGGGCACCGATCTAGCGTTCAAGCTTTTCGCAATCGTCTTATTGGCCGCGACACTTGGATTCGTGTCATTTTCTCTTGAGGAAACCGCGAGAAGAAAAACTTCCGGCCAGGCGCGTCGAGTTGAAGCGATTGACCTCGGGAAGGAGGCTCTATTTAAGGTGGGGACGGCGACTCTTATGAACGAGCCAACGGAGGAAACGTTTGCGAAGCAAATTCGAACGATCCGCGATGCGATGGGGAACCGCACGATCAATCAGATCTTGATTGAAGGCTTCGCCTCTGCTGAGGGGGATATCGCTATTAACCTCGACCTATCACGTCAACGTTGCGCCAGGATCTTGGAACTGCTAAACGGACGACTACACTATCCAGGCCAGTGCTTCATTAGTACCGCATATGGAAATGCTAACTCTGCCGTTTACCGAGATCTCCAGAACCTCAAAAAGACAGCCATCGTGGCGCTGACCAAAGAGGAGATCAAAGATAACGCCAAGAGGCTTGAACAGGAACGCGCCGTGAAAGTAGTAGGCATGTTTGACCCCAATTCAGCTTGCCTATACGTCGAATCACCGCCCGGTCCAGACGCATCGAAAGCAAGAAGGTGAAGCACGCGGCAGCCGGGCCGTTTCGATTTTGTCATCTTTAAGGCGCACGCCAATGCGAAGACCCTTCGAAAGGCCTTCTCGGTCAGAGCACCATTCCCAATGTGTAGCATTACCTTCGATAGCTCCGGCGTTGAATGCCTGTTTCCATTGGGCGAAGGTTGGTAAATTCCCGCCTAGTCCCCGACAGACGGCCGCAGCGATTTCGAAAGAGCACTTCGCTGGCGCTCGCGGATTTTGCGCTTGACCTTTGAGACCTCCTTTCGATAATACCAATTCAGAGTCCTGGTTAGTGATGCGTGTCCCAGTTACCTCGAAGCCTGTAGAATGACAATCGGGGGCTACCACACGTTTCCTTACAAAGCTGCCGGAACTGGGCTTGCGGGAGGCAGTAGATCGACTTGCGTGGTCGAGTTCTCGAACTCTTGCTTGAACTTCAAAGGTCGGTTCGCCAAACGGACGGAGCGTTGCCGCAACACTTCGACCTGCTTCCTCAAGTTTCTTTGTCCCAGCGTTGTAACCGCCGCGCGCTGAGGGATGGACTTCTTCGTTGTCGCCATGCGGGACCATGCTAGGGTGGTGCGGCGAAACACTTTCGAGGCGATTGTCGACTACACCCAGCGATTCCGGCGCACGAACTACGGGCACCGCAGAAGTGGTGCTAGAAGCCAGTTGGCTGACGCGGTGGTCTGAGAATGTCGGGTCAGCAGGCGTGACGACCCAGCCAAACCTGTAGCCCATATTGCGAACATTACGGATAACCTGGCGCTCATCCCGCTCAAAGAAACCACGAACTTGTCGGACGTACTCTGTCGCAAAGTCGATTTCAAGTTTTTTCCACCCATCAGTTGCGATCTCTTGGAAGATCTGGCAGGGACTTTGGATGTTGGGCCAGCGTTCGACCAACAGCGCGAGTAACCGAAGAGGTGTTGCAGCGAGTTCCAGGTCTGCGTCAGGCGTCTCCGACCTGCAAAACCAATCTGGAAGCGTCTTGCCATCTACATCTCGTTGCAAATAGAGCCGGTACTTTCTGGGCTTTGGGGGTGGTCCGAATTCGTAAATACGCATTCATTCGAATTCTACAGGTTCTTCCAGCCTCGCTTCAGCCTCGCTCCATTTTGCTCCAGCCCTGCTCCATTTTCATGAGTTGTTCTGGGATCGCCGCCAAGGAGACGGCCCATTAGTGAAAGAACCTAAGAACATCTTCCAGAACTGGAACAACCGAGCTTGGGTACGAAAGCCCGAGCTGGACTACCAGCATGGCGGGGGCGACCTATTCGCCGCGAAGCTGTATCCCGCGGTGGGTCACAAACTTGTCGCCGAGCGTGGCGATGATTTTCAGGCCAAGTTGCTGGCCCAGCGGCTCTTGAGTTTTCTCGATTTTACGGCGAGGCTGGAGCGCACCGCCGTCACCCCTATCACGCTGCTCGTCGCGGGCGGCGATTTACCGGTTAAGATTCCGAAGGAAGTTCGTCAATACGCCGACGTCGTTTGCATCGATGAGGCCAAACATGCCTTTGAGAGCGTACGACTGGAGGCGGTGATCGTCGATCAGACTGGCGTTCAGCCGGCCGGTGGCTACCCGCGCTCGCTGACGAATTTACGGGAGTTGACCGCGAGCGTGCCGACCACCGAACGTTGGCTCTGGGAGTTGGCGTTCGCGATCGTGTCGGAGACGCTCATTTCAGGAGTGCTGAGCAAGCTGCCACACGACAAGTCCGTCGATTCGAGGGTTTGCGATTACGTGGGGGCGCACGCGGAAGACGAAGGCCGGCATCACCAGTTGTTCGCGAGCATTCTTGAACACGTTTGGCCTCAGTTAACCCTTTCGCAGCAGGAGCTTTGCGGGCCATTCGTTCCGGTGTTCATGCGCTGGTTCCTGGAGCCGGACCACGGTCCAACGATCGCGTTCCTGCAGGACCAGGGCTTCACGAGTTCGGCAATCGAGCGAATCATTGCCGACTCGTATCCTGAACCCGATGTCATAGAGGGAATCCGCAATGGTGCAACTGCCGGGATCAGGCACTTCGAGCGGGTGGGGGCGCTGTTCGTCCCAGCAATTCGGGAAGCCTTCGAGCGCGAGGGCTTGCTGTAATGGAAGGCGCTCGGGTTAGGAAGGCCGCACTGAGCGACGCCGCAGCAGTCGCGTCACTGATCGCCGAATTCGCCGGCGAGTTGGGGCGCTCGGTTGATCCCGACCACGCAAATAGGTTGCTGGCGGCAGGGTGGGGGGAGTTTCCCCCTTCCCTGCACGCCTGGGTCGCTTGGAGGGGCGAGACACCTGTTGGCGTGGCAGTATGCGTCGAGAGCTTCTCCACGTTCTCGGCTCGTCCTTCGTTGATGCTTGAGGACCTCTACATCACTAAGACGGACCGGGGCGCGGGGGTTTCTCGGTGTCTGCTAGATGCGGTGATGGAATTCGGAAGCGCCAACGGGTACCCTCGACTAGACCTTACTTGTTCTGAGGAACTCGTGAAGTTCTATGTCCGGCTGGGCGCAGGGGCGACTCCGCGCACCTGCGTGCGGTTCACACTATGACAACACGTCTCAGGGCAGCGACGTCACTACCTAGACTTTGTCCACATCTATAGTCTAACCAGTTCGGGCGGCCGCCAAAGTATGGTGAGCCGCCCGTTCCCTCTTGGCGGTGGCTTGACTGGCTGATGTCCAACGTCAACTATTTCTCCCTATTGACGACAACTATT
>Ga0105046_10010343_pt1 | contig 14530 bp, 8 predicted proteins | sample MAT03_FD_78385 | JGI IMG/M metagenome (GOLD analysis project Ga0105046, IMG submission 78385) | Freshwater microbial communities from Lake Fryxell liftoff mats and glacier meltwater in Antarctica - MAT-03 (megahit assembly) | ecosystem: Environmental > Aquatic > Freshwater > Ice > Liftoff... | reverse complement strand
GCCGGTGTTCGTCACCGCATACGCCCACCAGACCGGGCTGCCGTCGGGGACGACGTGGTTGGCCACCATGTCGGAGCCGCCGGGCACGTCGGCGTCGTCGGTGGTGTTCACCAGAGGGCCGGGGCCGGCCAGCACGCCGTCGGGTGCAGCGCCCGGGTCGGCGATCAACGTGTAGGTCTTGATCGCCAGGCCTGGCTCGGCGCCGAAGTAGTGCGACGCGTCGTTCACCGCGGCGAGTGCAGTGCTGTTGCCGGGTGAGGTCTCGGCGTCGGCGGCGAGTGTCGCGGTGTTCGCGTACTGGCCGGGCTCGGCCACAGCGGTGGCCGTGCAGGTCAGCGATCCGCCAACCGGGATCGCGAACGGTTGGCCGTTGCCGTCGGCACCGGCGTTGCAGTCGATGAGGTCCTGATCGATCCGGTCGTCGGTGATCCGTGCGTTCTCGAGCGGCACGTTGCCCTCGTTCGCGGCAACATAGGTCCACGTCACGGCGGCTCCGGTGGCGACCACCGGGTTGGTGGTGCCGTTACCGGGCGGACATCCACCCGACGGACCGTCGGAGCCAGTGGGGACGTCGGCGTCACAGCCGTTCGTCGCCTTCCCGAGTGTCATCACGGGCAACGGCTGGAACAGCCCGACATCGACGCTGAGGTTCGAGTTCGCATCGGCATCGCCGTCGTTCACCGGCTCGGTGTCGACCGCGATCTCGACGTGGCCGGCGAGCACCTGGCCCACCGACCGGCTCCCGCCGTTGTTGTCGTGGTCGGTGTCGTCGTTCGCGTCGCCGGCATCGGCGCCGGTGGCCGTACGCCATCCCGCCGGTACGTCGACACGTACCCGGTAGGTGTCGGGAACGAGATCGGTGAACGCGTAGCGGCCGTTCGAGTCGGTGAGCATGCCGCCCTCCGCGTCGTCGAGCGTGCCGAGCATCCCGTCGGGGCCGACGGTGATCTCGGTCGTGCCGTCGGCGGCGAACAGCGCAACGGCGATGTTCGCCAGGCCGCCCTCGCCGACGTCGAAGATGCCGTTGTCGTCGACGTCGTGCCACACGAGGTTGCCGATGGTCACCGGACGCCACAGTCCGAAGTCGACCGTGTAGTTCGCATCGTCGTCGGTGGCGGGGTCGGTGCTACCGGCGGGCCGCGTGTCGTCGTCACCACTCGGTTCCGTCGAGGGCGTCAGGTCGAGTGTCGACGAGCGCACGGCACCGTTCGGCTCGACTGACGTGCCGTTGTCGTCGTCGTCGTCGATGTCTGCGTCCGGGTCGGGCGCAGGCTCGGAGTCGTTGCCGGTCGAGCTGCGGTAGCCGGCTGGGGTGAAGATCTCCACCTCGTAGCGGCCGGCCGACAACAGTGGGAACAGGTAGTGACCATCGATGTCGGTGGCGGTGACCGCGAGCACCGCCTCCCCCTGGCGCAAGAGCACGACGACACCGGCGATGCCGGGTTCGTCGTCGTCGACGGTGCCGCTGTTGTCGGCGTCGCCCCACACCAGGTTGCCCACCGACATCGGACGGAAGAAGCCGAAGTCGACCGTGGCGTTCGACCGATCGTCCTCGGTGTCGTCGTTGTGGCCCGGCGTGGGCGGCTCACCCAATGGCTCGAAGACGCCGAGCGTCACCGACAGCGAACGCACCACGGTGGCGGTGGCATCGGTCGACGAACCGTTGTCGTCGCTGTCGATCGCGACCGTGTCCGGATCGGGGGTCGCAGCACCCTCGTACGGGCCGGTCGCGGCGGTGTTCTGGCCGGTGCTCGACCGGAAGCCGGTGGGCGCGACCACCTCCACCACGTAGGTGCCGGTGGCCAGATCGGTGAAGAGGTAGTGGCCACCGTCGGACGTCGTCCGTGCCGCGAGCGCGGCGCCGTCGGGCAGGCCGTTGTCGTCGGCGTCTGCGGAGAGCCGCACCGTCACACCGTCGATGCCGGGTTCACCCACTTGGAACACGCCGTCGTTGTTCCGGTCGTCCCACACGAAGTCGCCGAGCGAGTAGCGCGACGCATAGCCCACGTCGTAGCTGTGGTCATTGGCACCGGCGCCGCCGAAGTCGATGGTGACCTCGCCCGTGGTCTCGTCCGCATCGGAGTCGACCGTGTCGTCGGTGTCACCCGCGCTGCTCGCTCCGCTCACGTCGCGCTTGGTGATCGGACGTTGCACGCCACCGATGGTGACGGAGGTGGGGAACGTGATCGTCGCGCTCGCTCCCTCGTCCATCTGCGGCACGCCGAACTCTGCCGATGGGCTGTCGACGAAGCGCGCATCGCTCGAGAACCGGTACACGCCGTTCGCATCGGTGACGACGGTGTACGTGCTCGAGCCGAGCGCGAGGCTGACGGGTACCCCGGGCACCGCTGGTTCGCCGGCGTCCTGCACACCGTTGCCGTTCTCGTCCGACCACACGCGGTTGCCCACTTCGAGCGGCGCCAGGTCGCAGAGCGCGACCAGGTCACCGAGCCCGTTCACCTTGCCGAAGGTGAGGGTCTTGGTGCGGTCGGATGGACACGACATACCCGAGCTGTCGCACTTGTCGAACAGCTGGAAGAACCCGGTGGCCAGACCGGTGCGGTTGCTGTTGCGCCGGATGCCCCCCGAGCGCCAGTCACCACCGTTGGTGGTGGACGGATCGAACACCGTGTGGGCCATGGTGGAGAAGCCGGGCACCTTCGCCAGGCCGCCCACCGAGATCTCCTGGTGATTCGTCCCCGCGCCGGTGGGCGTGGCGAACCCGTCGCTGTAGAACTCCTTGCCGCCCGGACCCTGGGTGGCACCGATCGCGCTGGATGTCGCGCCACCACACACGCCGTTGCTCTCGAGCAGCCATCCACCAGTGCCGTTCGGGCAGGCGCGCAGGATGTCGCCGCCGCTCACGCCCTCGCCGCCGCCGCCATTGCTGCCGGGCGGTACGTCCTCGCCGGCCTGGTCGCCGAATCGGTCGCGCAGGCCGAGGATCAGCGAACCGTCGTCGTCGATCTCGATGTCACTCAGCATCGGCTGGGTGAAGGCGCAGTAGGTGGGGGCACTCGAGCCGTCGAAGACGTTGCGGTCGGCCCATGCGTTCCAGTTGCCGAGCGCGCCGTTCGGCCCGCAGTTGTTCCCGGGCCGACCGCGCGTGTACACCAGCGACGACTCGAACACCGGGGCTGCGGTGAACCTGGCCGCCACCGGGTCGAAGCGATACACGTACATCCGCAGATCCGCTGTGGTGGGGCCGGAGCACACCGAGCCGACGAGGAGGTCGCTGCCGTTGCTGCCGAGACCGAACGGGCGCACGAGGTCGGCATCGCAGGTGCCGGTCGCACCGAGGCCGAGCGGGATCGCAACCGGTGTCCCCACCACGGCGCTGGCCGTGTCCACCGGGTAGAGCCGGCGGTTGTTGAGGTTGACGACCCACAGGGTCGAGCCGTCGGGTGAGAGGCGGATGCCGCCCAGCGAGGTGGTGCCGACGGCGTCCCAGTGCTGGCCGTCCTGCAGCCAGTCGCCCGACACCGAGTCCGGGTTGGGCGCGAAGCCGTCGCGTGCCGGGAGCTCGCCGGCATCGGGGATGGTGGCCCACAGCGAGGCGCCGCCCGTGGCCGGATCGATCGTGTAGATCGCACCCGCACCACCCGGGCCGAACCCGGCGTAGACCTTGGTGAACGCGGACAGGTACAGCGTGCGCGTCGCGCGCTGGTACTCGAGGCCGAACGTGCTGCCGACCTCACGGTTGGGGGCGAGCACGGCGGGCGTCTCGCTGGGTGTCGGGCCACCCCACAGTGAGCCGCTCGCGTGGTACGAGAACGCCTTCACCGTACCGAAGTCCTGGGTCGCACCGTCGACCGGATCGCCGAAGGTGGCGCACGTCGTGACGAGCGTGGGGTTGTCCTGGCAGAACTCCTCCGGTCGGTTCACGCCCATCAGCACCTCTGCTCCCGCATCGGCGAACTGCACGAGTCCGCCGTTGTCGGCGCCGAGCGGCCCGGGTTCGAAACCGTCGGGCAACACCGTCGCCTCGATCCGGCACGGGGAGCCGGTCAGCGATCCGAACGTGTAGGTGCCGTTGCCGGTAGCCGTCGCCATCACCGGTGCGGCGAAGGTCTCACCGTCACCGGTGCCGGCGACGGCGTCGCCGTCGTCGGTGACGCAGGTAGCGGTGATCGTGAGACCGTCGACTCCCGCGTCGACTGCCGGTGCCGCGGTGTCGCCGATGAGGTCGCGCACGCCGTTGGCGTTGTGATCCTGGAAGGCGCGCACGGTGATCGTGCCGCCCGACGCAACAGGGGCGGCCTCGGTGGTGTCGAACGGTGGGGCGGTGGCCACCGCCACGCCAGCGAGCACCATCACCGCCGACAGCCGGATGCCCATCCGCCGGGGCGGCAGGGTGACCCGCGGCATCGCCGCAACCTGGCGTCGTTCCGCCCGGGTGGTGGGCTTCGCGGCGAACAACCCCTGCGAGTGCACGACCTCGCAGTACTCGTAGAGCGCGTCTGACGACGCATCGTCCATCGATGTGAACTCGATCCCACTGACGGCGCCGTACACGCTCTCGCGCATGCTGCGCACGATGCCCTCGGCCACGATCGAGGTGCGGTCGGTCACGCTGGGCACGTCGAAGTGCAGGGTGACGGTGGTGCCCACCTCCACCGGTTCGTCGGAGACCGCACCGGCGCCGTACGGCGTGAGATCGACGATCGTGGCGCCGGCGCCGCTGATGGTGCCGGCGAACTCCGTCGCGATCCTCGACGAGCGACGCAGTTGCCGCGTGCCGTTGAGGCATCGAACCACGTCGAGCATCACGGCGATCGCCCACACGGTGACGCCGAGCAGAACAGCCCGCTGGGCGGATGCCATCGGCGGCAGCCAGCCGGTGAAGCGGTCGGACACGGCGATGAGCGGTACCACGACGGCCAACCCGCCGAGCGCGATCGCGATCGGCCGGTTCGAGGCGAACTCGCGCAACGCACCATGTCGCGGTTGCATCCGGCCTGCACCGATGACCGGGTCGCCGGCGCCGAAGAGTGCGGCCATCGACGGGCCCATCGTGGCGAACGACCAGCGAGCTCGGTCGCCCCAGTCGAGACGCGTGTGCGATGCGCGACGCAGTGCGATCGCCTGCAGGGTGATCCACGGCAGCCAGAACGCGGCGGCGCCGACGAGCCCGGCGTTCATCGGCAGCTCGCCCATCATCAGCGCTGCCAGCAGCACGACGAGGAACATCGCTCGACGGATGCCCGACAGTGGGCGCACGCACGTGGAGAGCAGGGCGATGCGGTCGCCGAGGCGCAGACCGCCGGCGAGCAGCGGGCCGTCCTTCGAGCCGAGCATTCGCAACACCGCTGCGGTGTCGCGGCGCCGTTCGAGTGCGACGGCCGACGCGGTGTTGGCGGCGTAGGTCGACACCAGCACCGGGTCTGCCGGCGCCACCACCTCCAGCCCGGCGGCCCGCAGGCGCATCGACAGCCGCAGCTCCACCGTCCGACGCGCGCCGGAGGGCACGCCGACGTGTTCGATCGCCCACCGACGCAGCAGGACGCCCGAACCCTGGAGCACCGCGGCGCGACCGGCCGCGGGGTACAGCACCTCGCGCTCGAAGCGCAGCACATGGCGACCGCGCGCGTCGTGCTCGGCCGAGTCGGTGGTCCAACTGTCCACTGCACCGCGGACCCCGGCCACCCGGCCGTCGTAGGCGTGGCGCACCAGGACGTCGGCCATCTTCGGCATCGGCACGTCACCGGCGTCGAGCAGGATCAGGAACGGCGACTTGCCCACGCGCTGCGCCATGCGCAGGCCGGTGGCGTCCACCTCGGGGTCGACGTAGTACACGTCGAGTCCGTGCTCGGCGGCGAGGGCCCGTACGTCGTCGCGCTCGGTGAACGTGAGGATGGTGGTCGACGCGACGTTGGTGGCATGGCGGATGCCGGCGATCGTGGCGGCGATGCGACCGAGCGGCTCGGCCTCGACGCGCAGGATCACATCGGCCTTCGCCGTGGCGTGCGGCAGCTCGCCCGTGTGCTCCTGGCCCGTGTGCAGCTCGCCGCTGCGCAACGGGCCCGTGTGCAGCGGGGAACGGCGCAGCGCGAGCAGCAGCACCACCACGCCGAGCACGCCGAGCGCCTCGACCACCAGCGCGGCCCAGGCGAGCAGGGCCGGCACGCCGTCGAGGGTGGCGAACAGCCGCCAGCCCAGGTAGGCGACGCCGGCAACGATCGTTGCGGCGCTCAACCATCGATGTCGTTCGTGCAGGCTCGTGTTCACCAGGCTCCACCCATTCCGCCCGGCGCTGCCCTGTCGCAACATCGATCCGACGCGAAATACCCCCTGATATCGTCAAGTTCGACGCGGAAGGTGAGCGAAATCGTGGGAGTCTGCGCGCAATACCTGCTCACCGGGCATGGTCGACATCGATGGCTGGCCGTGGGCGATCTCATCACCGCACCAGTCGCCGCCCGCGCCACCCTCATCGCCCTTGTTGCGCTGCTGCTGGCCGGCTGTTCGGGCGACGGCGACGAGCGTGGTGACTCGGTCGGCATCCGTCGGGTACCCGAGCAGTACGACACCGTGCAGGCTGCGGTCGACGCAGCTCGACCCGGCGATCTCGTGCTCGTCGGACCGGGGATCTACGAAGAATCCGTCGTGATCGACACCGAGGGCCTCGTGCTGCGCGGCACCGACCGCAACACGGTGGTGCTCGACGGTGGCGACCGCCTCTCGAACGCGGTGGCCGTGTACGCCGACGGTGTGGCGGTCGAGAACCTGACGGTCCGCCGCTACCAGCAGAACGGGGTGTTGTTCAACGGAGCGTCGGCGTCCGATGGCAGCCGCGACCCGGAGGCCGCCTACGGCAGTAATGACGACGCGCTGGTGGGGTACCGCGTGAGCCACGTGACGGCGCACAACAACGGGCTGTACGGCGTGTACGCGTTCGCCTCGCGTGGCGGCCTGATCGAGCACGTGTACGTGAGCGGCCATCCCGACTCGGGCATCTACGTCGGTCAGTGCAAACCGTGCGACGTCGTGGTGCGCGACTCGGTGGCCGAGTACAACGCGATCGGTTACTACGGCACGAACGCATCGGGCGGTGTGTACGTGATCGACTCGGTGTTCGCCCACAACCGGCTCGGCATGACCCCGAACTCGCAGGAGATGGAACTGCTCGCCCCACAGGTGGAAACGGTGATCGCCGGCAACCTCGTGGTCGACAACGCCGAACCAGCCACACCCGAGATCGCCGACGGCTTCTTCGGTGGCGGCATCGCGGTGGGTGGTGGTACAGCCAACACGATCGTTCGCAACCGGGTGAGCGGCCACACTTCGTTCGGCATCGGGGTGGTGCGACTCGGCATGTTCACCCCCGAACGCAACACCGTCGAGGGCAACGTGCTCGCCGACAACAGCCTCGATCTGCTCTACCTGCCCGATCCGACCATCGACCACTCGGCAGCGAACTGCTTCGCTGACAACACGTTCACCACCTCGCTCCCTGCGTCGATCGAAGCGCTCCTCCCCTGCCCCGGCGTGCAGACACCGGTGGGCCCGGTCGACTGGCAGCAACCCCTGCCGCCCGACGGTGTCGACTACCGCGACGTGCCGGCCCCGCCCGCGCAGCTCTCGATGCCCGACGCGGCCACTGCACCGTGGACCTCGGCCTCGCCCCTACCACCCGTCGTCGACCTCGCGTCGATCGAGGTACCGGCCCCCCGATGACCTCCCACCCCGTCTCCGCCCAGGCCCAACCAGCTGGATCCGCCCGGCTCAGATGGATGGCGGTCGTCTCGCTCGCGGTCGTCCTGGCCGCGTGTGGAGACGATGCTCAGACGAACGCGGAGCGAACGCTCACACCGGCCGAATCGGCGATGCTCGCGAACGCACTGTTCGAAAACGTGGAGCGCGGCGGCGCCACCTTCGCCCTGGCCGTACAAGTGGGTGACGGCGCCTCGATCAACCTCCAGGGCGAGGTCGACTGGGTGGAACATCTCGGCTACGCACAGGTGAGCGCGCGTGCCGTCGAGCAGGGAGTGCGCGAGGTGTTCTGGTCGGACGACGCAGTGCTCGAGGCCCGCGACGACCTCGACCCGCTGCTCCGACAAGCTGGACTGCCCGACGCCCCCTGGGTGGTGCGCGACCCCGACCCGGTCGGCCGCCAGCTCGACCAGACGCTCGCCCTCATCACCGGTCTCGCGTCGGAGCAGCGCGACAACCCGGTGCTGATCGAACAGGAACCGGGGTCGGCGTTCGTGCGCACCGACACCCTGCGCGGCACCGACGTGGTCGTGCTGCGCTATGGCCAGGCGGCCACCTACTGGCTTGCCGCCGACGACGGCCGGATGCTGCGCTTCGAGAGCGACAACAGCACCGGCACCCGCCCCGTGGTGTTCGACGTGCTCGAGTTCCGCGAGGTCACCATCGACGGCCCGCCTGTCGAGCTGATCACCGACGTCGCCGACCTCGGCGACATCTACCCCGCCGCCCTCGCCACCTGACCCGAGTCCCACGCGCCCGCCCGAGTCCCACAAGCACGCCCGAGTGCTGCGAGCACGCCCGAGTGCCACGAGCCACCCCGGGGGGCAGCTGACACTCGGGTCCCCACGAGTCGGGCCGGGGCCGGGCGGGCCAGGGCCGGGCGTGTCAGGGCGGGGCGACGACCGATACCGTCGGGCAGATCGTGTCAGCTCCCGACCACCGCAACCCTCCGCTCTCCACCCGCAGCCGGCTGGCCCGGCTGACCGCCTCGTGGGCGGCGGTTGGCATCGGTATCCCGTTGATCCTGCGGGCAGAGTTGGGCGCGTCGCCGTTCGACGTGGTCAACACGGGCCTCAGTGAGGTGAGCGGGTGGTCGTTCGGCATGTGCTTCGTCGTCAACTCGGTCGTGTTCTTCGCCGCTGGCCGGGCGATGGGGGCCCGGCTCGGCTGGGCGTGCATCGCCGGCACACTGGTGATCGGCCCACTCGTGAACCTCGTGCTCGAGCTGATTCCCGAACAGCACCAGCTCATGACACGCATCCCGATGTTCGTGACCGGCCTGCTGGTGATCGCGGTCGCGATCTGCCTCGTGATCCCCACCGAGCTCGGCCCTGGCCCCACCGAGGTGCTGATGCTCGGCCTCGTCGCTCGGGGAACAGACGTCGTGCCGGCCCGCTGGATCAGCGATGGCCTGCCCGTACTGATCGGCGCGCTGATGGGCGGTGCGTTCGGCGTGGGAACCGCCGTGTGGGTGCTGTGCATGGGACCGCTCGTGAAGTACGGCCTCCGGCGCTTGCACTACGTGCCCCCACGTCATGTCGCCGCGGTGGTCTCGGTCGATCGTGCGATCGGGCCCCAGACACTTGACGCCAACGCTCCTCAGCCCACTACTCCTCAGCCCGACGCTGCACCCGAGCGCTGACGGGCGGCGATGCGGCGCAGCGGCGGCAGGGTGGGCGGCGGTTGCTTGCGGGGTGGCAGCTCGGCGAGCAGCTGCGAGGTGACGGCGGTGATCAGGGTGACCGCTCGTTCGAATGCCTCGGCAGTGGCGGCCGAGGTGCTCTGCACCCCGCTCACCTTGCGGACGTATTGGCGGGCGGCGGCCTCGATCTCCTCCGGGGTCACCCCCGGATCGAGCCCCCGCAGCGTGGTGATGTTGCGGCACATGTGACCGATCGTACGGCGCGAGCGGGCACGGCGCCGGGCGATGGAACTCGCGCGGCGCTCACCGACCGAGCAGCTCCGGCAACGCGCTCGACAGCGCGGCCCACAGCTCGTCGGGGGCCTCGAACCGCGGCGCACCACGGTGCACCTCGGCGGCTGCAACCGCCAGATCGAGTTCGGCCGCAGCTCGTTCCAGCGTGCCGACCTCGATCGGTAGCGTCACCCCCCGGTGCCGGGCGAAGCGCAGATCGTCGCGATCGGTCAGTCCGTGATCGAGGCTCGCCTGCACCAGCCGGTTGCACCGGCATGGGTTGTCGGCTCGCACGAGACCACAGCGGTTGCCCATCAGCTGCCGCATCGTCGCCCTCGCCCGACTGAGCCGCTGCCGGAACGCCGCCGGCGCGACCCCGCACACCTCTGCACCCTCGGTGTCGGTGAACTCCAGCAGATCGCCCACCAGGTATGCGACCCGCTGGTCGCGGGTGAGGCACAGCAGCATCCCGTAGGTGCACGACAGGCGCACGTCGGCGCACAGCTCCGCGTATTCGAGCTGACTCGCCGGTTCCCAGGCCGCGTCGTCGGCATGACGATCGATGAATGCACCGAACGGCTCGGGGCCTGCCACGGATCGCTCGACCGGTCGCGCCCGATGACGCAGCAGCTGGCGGACGCCGACCGTGTACGCCCAGGTGGTGAAGCGTGACCGACCCTCGAACGACGACAGGCCGGTCACGATGCGCACCATCACCTCCTGGGCGGCGTCCTCTGCGTCGGTCGGATGCCCGGTGAACCGCAGCGCCAGGCGGTACATCGGATGCTGCAGCGCGCGGCAGAGCTGCTCGAGTGCGGCGCGATCGCCCTGCTGCGCGGCGAGCGCGAGCGGCGTGATCGCGTCGAGGTCGTCGCCGGGCGTCACGTCGGGTCCGTCGCGACGATCGGGTCGGTGCTCGCCGTTGGGTGGCCGTCATGGGTGTGGAGGTGGCCGAAGAACAGCATCTCCGTCATCGCCTGGCCCGCCCATGCGAGGTCGGGTCGCCGGCCGAACTGCTCGGCGGCAGCGCGGGCGGCTTCAGCATCACGCCACTGCACCAGATCTGCGAAGACGTCAGACACGTCGGATGTCCCGTCGGCGCGGAGTGGCCACGACCCGAGATAGCCGTCGAACCCTCTCGCCGCGGCATGCAGCTCGTGTTGGCGGCCGGCGAAGGCATCGGCATCGCGCACCCGGTACAGGGCGAGCTCGAAGGTGACAGGTGGGTCGAAGTTGGTCGGTGTGGTCTCGGACATGTGTCGCTCCTGGTTTCGGAACGGCCGGATGCCGTTCGTCGCAGAGATGAGAGACATCGACCGACCCGCCTGTGACGAGATGCTTCGGATCAGTCGACCGAGAGCTCGATGTCGACCATGAGTTCGTTGGCGAGCTCCTCGAGCACGGCTCGCAGCTCTGCGATCGGCACGCCCGACGGGGCGAGCAGAGTGGCCGTCGCCTCGAACAGCATGCCCCCGGCCATCGGTGCTTCGCGGGTGAGGGTGTGCAGTTCCTCGATGCTCACCTGGCGCGAGGCGAGCACGCGACTGATGTCGTGCACGATGCCGGGCCGATCGGCGCCCACCAGTTCGAGCGACAGGCGAGTTGCACCCGTGTCGCCATCAGGACGACCGGGATCATGGGTGCGTTCGACCGTGACATCGAGCAGGCCCTCCGAGCCCAGCGGACCGAGTTCGCGCATCAATGCTTCGGCCTGCTCGTCGGGTACGGCGACCAGCACGATGCCGGCGAACTTGCCGGCCAAGCGCGCCATCTGGCTGCGTTCCCAACTGCCACCGTGGGCTGCGATCACGCCAGAGAGCGCAGAGACCAGACCAGACCGATCGTCACCGATCACCGTGAGCACGAAGGTCGCCATGCCCGCAGGCTATTGCGCGCCGGCGGACGCCCGCTCCAGCGTCAGCCAGGTGCCACGTCGACGAAGGTGTCGTTGAAGCACGCGCCGTTCACGAGGGCATCGCCGGTTGCGGGCGTGAGCGCGTTCACGCCCCAGCCGTCGGCGTGGTTGCGGAGCCACACACCCTTGCTCATCACGGCGACCCCGGGCCTGGTGTCGTCGTGCACCTCGAGCGGCACCACGAGCGAGCCGAGGTCGTTGAACACCCGCACCTGCTGTCCGGCCACGAGCCCACGTGCGGCTGCATCGGTCGGGTGCAGCAGCACGGCCGGTGACGGGCTCTGGAACTCGCCGAACATCGAGTTCACCAGCTTCGATGACGCCGGGCTGATCAGCGTGAGCGGATGCGCTGCAGCCACCGGCACGTGCGTCGGCACGCCATGCACCGGGTCGACCAGCACGGCGCGACCGTCGGTCGGGGCGGTGTCGACGAACTGCAGGCTCGGCACGTCGACCACACGCGGGCCGGGTTCGTCGACCACCACGTCGATCGTGGGCGGGTTCCAGTCGAAGCCGAGCGCGCGGGCGAGCGCGAGCCCCGCCTCGTCGTTCGAGCGGCTCTGCCCCACCCGGTCGATCACGGGCCGCACCGGTTGCACCGAGTACGTGCCGTAGCCGGACGTGACGTCGGCGATCTCGAACGCAGTGGTGGCGGGCAGCACCACATCGGCGTACCGGGTGGTGTCGGTGAGCACCTGTTCGTGCACCACGGTGAACACGTCGTCGCGCGAGAACGCGGCGACGACGGCGTGCTGATCGGGACACATCACGAGCGGGTTCGCACCCTGCACGAACAGCACTCGGCACGGGTCGTCCGATCCGGGCGCCATCCACCGACCCACCTGGTGCAGCGGCAGCGTGCGCCGCTGCGGCTGAACGAACGACGGCCACCGCCGCTGTGGCTCGATCACCGAGGTGCCGGTCGAGCCGATCACGCCACTGCCGCGAACACCGAAGTGACCGCCCAGCACCGGCAGGGCGAGGATCGCGCGACAGGCAGCGCCGCCGTTGGCATTGCGTTCCTGCCCCCATCCGATGCGCAGCATCGACGGGCGCGTGGTGCCCCACCACTCGGCGAGCGTGGCGATGTCGTCGGTATCGAGGCCGGTGACTTCGGCGGCACGTTCCATCGTCCACTCCTCGCCGTGGCCGAGCATCTCGTCCGCACCGGTGGCATGGGCAGCGATGAAGTCGAGATCGAGGTGGCCTCTCTGTCGCCACCGGTCCGCGATCGCGTACGCCAGCGCGGTGTCGGTGCCGGGGCGGATCGCGAGGTGGAGGTGTGATCGCTTGGCCATCGCAGTGCGACGGGGGTCGATCACCACCACCCTGGCGCCGTTGGCGACGGCCTGCTGCACGAGCGGTGGGAAGTGGGTGTTCGACACGGTGGGGTTGGCGCCCCAGATCACGATCAACCGCGCGTGCACCACGTCGAGCGGGTCGGCGGAATTCATGTCGCCGTACACGCTGTCCCACGCGGCACCCATCGTGTGCGCGCAGATCGTGTGCTCTGCGATGGTGGATCCGAGCGCAGCGAACAGCGCCTCGGTCATCGAGTTCCGCTCCACCGCACCGGCAGACGAGTTGTAGGTGAACGCAACCACGGCGTCTCGGCCCGACGTGTCGATGGTGGCGCGCATGCGGCCGGCCACGAGTGCGATCGCTTCGTCCCACGTGGCTTCACGGAAGTCGCCGCTGCCCTTCGGCCCGGTGCGCACCAGTGGTGTCATCACCCGCTCGGGCGCGTACACCCGCTGCATGTGGCGCTTCACCTTGGCGCAGATCCAGCCGTCGGTGAGGGCGTTGCCGGGCGCAGCATCGATGTCGGTGATCCGCCCGCGCCCTGCGGCATCACGGGTGACGGTGACCGCCAACGAGCACGTGTCGGGGCAGTCGAGTGTGCACGTGGTGTGGTGCACCTCGACCGCAGATCCGATCTCGGGTGCGATCTCGGCTTCGATCTCGGTGCCGGTCGTCGGGAGGAGATACGTCATCGGCCCAGTCTCTCCGATCGGCGAGTGGACGTACAGCTTCGTTCACACTCGAGCACGCTCGAGCACACTCGACAGGGTTGTCGTCAGCACCCGGGCCATGCCGGCGAGTGAGATCAGGCAGTGCGCAGGTCGCGGTGTTCGATGGCGGCGGTGCCTGCCCCGACGCGCAGACGCCGGCCGGGCCCAACTCATTGGGCCCCGGACGCGGCAGCGCCCCACGCCCGGGAGGGTGGACGTGGGGCGCCGGCATGGGTCCGCCGCGATGGGCGGATCGGAGGGACCGGTCATCGTCGTGGCGACGACGACCGATCGGGGGACCTCCGGGTCAGGTGATCAGTTGCCGACCTTCACACGAGCGGTGCGAGCACGGCGGGTGCCGAACAGGCCGAGGGCGCCGATACCGACGATGCCGGTGGCGAGGAGGGCGAGATCGGCGGCATCGGAGCCGGTGGCGGGCATGTCGGTCGTCGTGGTGGCGGCCAGGCTGGCGGCAACCGACGGCGGCAGCAGCACGGCGTCGATCACGTGGATGATGCCGTTGCACGACTTCACATCGGTGGCGACCACGTTGACGGTGTCGTTGAGCATCACCTTGTCGCCCTCGACGCTGATGGTGACGTCCTCACCCTGCAGGGTCGTGGCCGAGTCGAGGGTGACCACGGTGGCGGCGGGAACTTCGCCGGCGACCACGTGGTACGTGAGGATCGTGGTGAGCAGTTCGGTGTTGGCGAGTACCTCGTCGGCAGTCACGCCGAGTGCGGTGAACGCGGCGGCGAAAGCGTCGTTGGTGGGCGCGAAGACGGTGGTCTTCGCATCGTCGCATGCGTCGAACGGCCCGACCAGGTCGGCCGCGGTGAGCGCTGCGACCAACGTGGAGAACTGCGGATCGGCGATGGCGTTCTCGGCGATGGTGTTCGTCTCGTCAGCGCTCGCCGTACCGGCGATCAGCGAGATGGCGAGCGCAGCCGTGGCTGCAGTGATCAGACGCTTCAT
>Ga0105046_10010341_pt1 | contig 14533 bp, 12 predicted proteins | sample MAT03_FD_78385 | JGI IMG/M metagenome (GOLD analysis project Ga0105046, IMG submission 78385) | Freshwater microbial communities from Lake Fryxell liftoff mats and glacier meltwater in Antarctica - MAT-03 (megahit assembly) | ecosystem: Environmental > Aquatic > Freshwater > Ice > Liftoff... | reverse complement strand
TGTTCGGTGTGCTAACTCCCCGGCGTGTTCTGCTGGTTATTTGCGCAGTACAGCCATCAACGCACCATTCACCCGCTGTAACTCGTCCGGCGCAATTCGAATCAGTGCCTGTTCACTGCCGCCGCCAGCGTAGACTGTGGCCCGCTCAAGCACACGCTCATCCATCAGAAAGATTGCATCGAAGCCAAAGGGGGGGGTGCCGCCGGCGGGATAGCCGGTGTGCGCGAGCATTTCGGCTGGCGACGCAATGCTGAGTTTGCCGAGGCCGGCCGCGTCCTGCACCTTGGTGCGGTCGGCTCGATCTTCGCCCTTCACTATCGCCACAACGATCCGGTTGGTCTTGCTGATGAAGCAAATGCTCTTTACAAAGTCTTCCAGCGTTGCGTTCACCGCCAGCGCGGCCTCGGCCACCGAGTGCGTCGATTGCTGAAAAATCAGTTGCTCGGCCTGGATATTACGAGCGCGAATGTGGTCGGCGAGTTTGGCTTCATACAGCGTGTTCATGGTTCGTTGATGCGTAATTCTAAGAGCGTCGACGTAGACGCCGACGATTACGTAAACGTTCACGCCTACGTGCACGATCACGTAAACTCTCTCCATGCGAATCATCATCATCGGCGGCCGAGGTCATGTCGGCACCTACCTTGTCCCACGCCTGGTCGAAGCCGGCCACGAAGTCGTCAACGTGTCGCGCGGCGAACGCGCGCCCTACCAGCCGCACGCCGCCTGGCAGCAGGTTCAGCAGGTTACGCTGGATCGGGCCACAGCCGAGGAAGCCGGCACGTTTGGGGCGCAGATTCGCGATCTGAAACCCGATGCCGTCATCGACATGATCTGCTTCAAGCTGGATAGCGCGCGCCAGTTGGTCGAAGCTTTACGCGGCCATGTGCAACACTTTCTCCACTGCGGCACCATCTGGATTCACGGCCCCAGTGTTCAGGTGCCGACCACTGAGGAGCAGCTGCGTCGGCCGTTTGGCGAGTATGGCATTCAAAAAGCCGCCATCGAAGCCTACCTGCTGGATGAGGCGCGCAAACATGGCTTCCCGGCCACGTTGCTGCACCCCGGCCATATCGTCGGGCCGGGCTGGAATCCCTTGAACCCTGCCGGCCACTTCAACCCGCATGTGTTCGAGGTGCTGGGTCGGGGTGAAGCATTGGCGTTACCCAATTTTGGTTTGGAGACGGTGCACCACGTGCATGCCGATGATGTAGCCCAGTCGTTCATGGCCGCACTCTCGCATTGGAGCACGGCCGTGGGCGAGAGTTTTCACGCCGTCTCGGCACAGGCACTGACGTTGCGTGGCTATGCCGAGGGCATGGCGGCCTGGTTTGGTCAGCCGGCGAATCTTTCGTACCGACCCTGGGATGAATGGCGCACCACGGTGTCGGAAGCCGAGGCCAAAGCGACCTGGGACCACATCACCCACAGCCCGAATTGCAGCATTGCCAAAGCTCAGCGCCTGATCGGCTACCAGCCGCGGTATAGCTCGCTGCAGGCCGTGACCGAGGCCGTGCAATGGCTGTTGGCCCATGCCGTCATCCAGACCCAGTAGTTAAAAATCTGTAGAGATGATCTAAATCGTGAAATCGGAATTTTGGACAGAATGACAGAATGCACATCAAAAGGGCTGGAAAATCCGGGTCCCATTTTGTTTATTCTGTCATTCTGTCCAAAATTCTTTCTGATTCTGCTGCCCATTTTTAACTGATGAGACTGAGTAGTTCAAGGTAAGTGATCAGCGCGATTGACTGCGGAACAGGGCCGGGGTTTGGCCGCAACGTTGTTTATAAAACTTGATCAAGTTGGTCGGCTCATCAAACCCAGTTTGCTCGGCAATGATCTTGATCGGCAAATCGGTATGGGTCAATAAGCGCTTGATTTCAAGAATGACCCGGTCGTCCACAAACGTCTTGGCCGGCTTGTTGACCACGGTCTGGGTCCACTGATTCAGTAATTTTGGCGTGACTCCGAGCTTGATTGCATAGTCCTTGACGTTGTGTGTCTGGGCGAAATCCTGCTCCACCTTGTCTTTGAAGCGGATAAATTCGGGATATGCTGCCAGTGTACCCGGTGTAGATTCAGTTTGTTTCAGATGCTCAGCGCGTAGCAAAATGTCGCGCAACAAGTCCTGTTGAAGTTGTGCGGATTGAGTGGTTTTGTACTCGCGCAAGATCTCTTTGAACAGAGACAAAAAACGTTGGTAATCGTCGTCCTTGAGTTGAAGTCGGGGAGATTGTAAGGATGCGTCGAGGATGCGGCAGTGCTGCAAAATAGGCTGATCTTCCTGGCCCTGGTACAGAAAAGCCCTGGTGAACAAGATCATGAACGCATCACTGGTGGGGTTGATGTGAAACTGTTGAACCTGGTTTGCGGCCACAAATAGCAGGGTCTGCTTCTGATAGAGATGCGGCTGAAAATCAACCGTGTGGATTCCCTCGCCATGCGTAAACAGCATGGCAAGGTTGAAGTGAACCCGCTGCGCCGCAGTCATCTGCGCCGCAGTCATCTGCGCCGCAGTCATCGAGTGAATTGAACGCGGCTGATAGAACTGTTGGAGGGTGAGCACGTCCAGCTCAATTGCCGTTCTGGTTCGATTTAAAAAGTGAATGTCCAGGATTTGTGAGGACATGGGTAAGGGATGTTTGCGCCACTAAAATAGCCCGACAATTTTGCCATCCACGAAATCTACGTTTTCGTAGGCCGGGTGAGCACTGAGTCCCGGCATGGTGCGCATGTCGCCGCACAAGGGATACAGGAAGCCCGCGCCCACACTGGCGCGAATGTCGCGAATCGGCAGGCGGTAGCCCGATGGCGCACCCAGCCGCTTTGGATCGTGCGAGATGCTCAGATGGGTCTTGGCCATACAAATCGGCAATTGATCAAACCCGAGCCGGGTGAATTGCTCAATCTTGCGCTCGGCTTCGGGTGCATAGTCCACGCCCTCGGCCCCATAAATTTCGCGCGCAATCGTCTCGATCTTGGTCTTGATGGGCTGGTCGAGTGGGTAAAGAAACTTGAAGTCTTTGGGCTTCTCGCACGCGGCCACCACCGCTTTGGCCAGTTCAATCCCGCCCTCGCCGCCATCCGACCACACCCGCGACACATAGGCATCTTCCGCCCCGGCTTCCAAAGCGCAGCGGCGAATTAAGTCGGTCTCGCGCTCGGTGTCGGTGGGGAAGTGATTTATGGCCACCACCACCGGCACGCCAAACTTGCGCGCATTTTGAATCTGGCGGATCAGGTTGGCGCAGCCGAGTTCGAGCGCCGGCAGGTTTTCCTCCACCAGCTCAGGCGGCAGCGGCTTACCGGCCACGATCCTGCCCACACCGCCATGCATCTTCAGCGCCCGCACCGTCGCCACCATCACCACGCAATCCGGCGTCAACCCCGAGTAGCGGCACTTGATGTCCATGAATTTCTCCATGCCCATGTCCGCGCCAAAGCCGCTTTCGGTCACCACATAGTCGGCCAGTTTCAAGGCCAGTTGGTCGGCCACGATGCTGCTGTTGCCGTGGGCGATATTGGCAAACGGCCCGCAGTGCACAAACACCGGCGAACCCTCCAGCGTTTGCATCAACGTCGGCATCAGGGCGTCCTTGAGCAGCACCGTCATCGCGCCGGCCACTTTAATGTCCTCGGCCGTGACCATGTGCCCGTCCCGGGTCAGCGCCAGCACCATGCGGCCCAGCCGTGCGCGCAGGTCTTCGATGGACGTGCACAGCGCCAGAATCGCCATCACTTCGCTGGCCACGCTGATGTCGTAGCCGGTATTGCGGGGGATGCCATCCTGGAGCGTGCCCTGGCCAATGGTGATGTTGCGCAGGTAGCGATCGTTGATGTCGACCACGCGCCGGACCATGATGGCCGCAGGGTCGATGTTCAATTTGTTGCCATGAAACACAGCGTTGTCCACGGCCGCGCACATCAGGTTGTGCGCGGCACTGACGGCGTGAATGTCGCCGGTCAGGTGCAAATTGAACTCCTCCATCGGCACCACCTGTGCATAACCGCCACCGGCTGCACCACCCTTGATGCCGAACGTCGGCCCCATACTGGGCTGGCGAATGCAGGTGAAGACGCTTTTGCCGATGTGATGCAGCGCCTGTGCCAGGCCAATCGTATTGGTGGTTTTGCCCTCGCCCAGCGGGGTCGGCGTGATTGCGGTGACGTCAATGTATTTGCCGTCGGGCCGGTTCTTGAGCCGCTCGCGCACGTCCAGATGCACCTTGGCTTTGGTGCGACCATAGAAGTCCAGGTCGTCTTCAGTCAGGCCAATCTGGGCCGCGATCTGCTTGATGGGAATAATCTCAGCCGCCTGAGCAATCGCTAAATCGGAGGGAACAGGGTTGATGCGCTTCATGCCAGCGCGGATTCTACGAGGTTGTTGCGCCGTGGGAAACCGTTTGTCGCAAATCTCAGACCGATTCGAAAGTCCGTTGTGCGCAATGTAGGGGCAAAGCAGCGGGCTCGTGTATGGGTTAGATCTGAGATGAGCCCGCTGCTTTGCCCCTACGCAAGTCGCTCGGACGGGGTCACGCGTCCGTATGTCAAGCGACTTTGTAATAGCCCTGCCTTAAATGTCAGGAACTGGCCAAGGTTGTCCTAAGCAATGTGCTTATCATAGTCATCGTTGTTCTCGACAGATAGGACAATTACATTGCACCAAGGAGTATCAGCATATGGCGACAGGAATTTTGATCGGATTTGTAGTGTGGTTTGTGATTAGGTTTGTGTTGGGCGGCTTTTACATCGTTGCACAAAACGAGAAGGCGGTGAAGACTAGCATGGGCCGGGTCCTGCGGTTGGGGAATCAAAAGGTGGTTGACGGCCCTCTGGGTGAGACGTTGCGGCCCGATGAGCGCGAGCGCTACCCCTATCCCCAGGTCAAAGTCATCAACCCCGGCGGCCCCTATTTCAAATGGCCGTGGGAAAAGATTTACAAGGTCTCCATCGCCACCCAGACGATCAATATGGCCGCAGATCTGGAGGATACCGATGCCAACAATCGCGGCGAGATTCTCGAAGCCGTGACCAAGGACCAACTCAACACCGGCTTGCAAGGCCAGATTCGCTATCGCGTCAGCGAGCAGAACCTGTATGCCTATTTCTTCGGCGTCAAGCGGCCGCTGGTCCACGTCATGGGCTACTTCGTCTCCATTTTGCGCGAGCGTATCGCCAACTTCGAGGCTCCCAAGACATTGGTTGAAGATGCCACTGCACTGGCCCTCAGCAATGTAGCTGGCGTGTCCATCAATGACCTGCGCAAGAACATGGGCAATCTGAACGAGCACATGGATCGCGAGTGCCGTTCGTCCACCGCGCGCTATGGCATCGAATTGGATGCCTCGCTCATCACCGCCATCGACCCGCCGCAGGAAGTCGAGTCGGCATTGGCCGCCATCAACACCGCCCACAACCAGGTCAGCGCCGACATCAGCCAGGCTCAGGCCATGGCCGACCAGAAGCTGGTGCAAAGTCGCCGCGCGGTCGAGATCGAAACGTTGAATGCCCAGGCCGAGGTGGAGCCGTTGCGGGCACTGGCCGAGCAGTTGGAGAAGCTAAAGCAAAGCGGCTCCGAAGTCATGCCGTCGTATCTGCGAAACGTGCGGCTGCGGCTGTTTAACAAGGCTCAGCGCACCATTTTGGAGGTGAAATAAGCATGATCACTGAATTATTAGCGTTCATCTTTGATTCAGTCGGCATGGTCGGCATCGCCATGGTGACGTTTCTGGCGTTGTCCGTCGGTCTGCCCATTGTCTTGGGCATTCTGCGCTTCCTGGGCATCTACGCCATTGTGGAAGAGGGAACCACCCATGTGTATACCCTGTTCGGAAAAGTCGTGCTGCTGCTCAACGAGCCGGGGTTGCAAATTCTATGGCTCAAAATGGGCCCGCGCGCATTTCTGGTGCGCTGGCTTGGCGAGCTCAAGATCGTCGACACGCGCCTCGATCAGCAATATTTGCGCAGCCAGCCGGTGAACAGTGAAGAAGGCGCGCCGATGGGCATCGGCGTGTGGTACGAGATGCGCGTCAGCGACCCAGTCTCGTATCTCTTCAAGAATGCCGATCCCAAAGGCTCGCTGGCCGCCAACGTCAGCAACGCCGCCATTCAACGGCTGAGCAATCTGCCCCTCGATACCATGCTGCAAGATCGGCACGCCATGAGCCAGGCTGTGCGCGATGAAGTCTCGCCGCGTTCGCAGGAATGGGGTTACCGGCTTGGCTCGATCTACATCCGCAAAGTTCACTTTCGCGACGTCCAGATGATTCGCCAGATTGAACAAAAAGTGGTGAACCGGCTGCGTCAGGTGACGGCGGGTATCTCCCAGGACGGTGCCAACCAGGTTCGCGTCATCGCCAGCTCGGCCGACCGGCGCGCGGCCGTGGAGTTCGCCAAAGCCCGTGCGCTGCGCCCCACCATCGTCGGTGCCGCGCTACAAGACATCGGCAAAGATCCTATCGTGCTCAATGCCATGTTCGAGGTGTTGGAACTGGAGCGCCTGATCGAGGGCAACAGCGTTGTCACCTTGATTCCTTCCGATAGTCGCGATATGTTGAAGCAACTGTTGGCGGCCGAACCGAAGTAGATCAGTGGTAGTGCGTCTCCCCTCCCTCCTGGGGAGGGGGCCCTCCTCAGACGGGAGGGGTTGGGGTGGGTCCCGTGATAATGCAGCCATGCAAAATGCCCCACTTTCATACTGGCACACCTCGGCCAAAGCCTCAGGGCCAGCCCTAAGCCACGCACTGCCTGCCACCGCCGATGTCGTTGTCATCGGCGGTGGCATTGTCGGCACCTGCGCCGCCTACTGGCTGGCCCGTAACAGTACCCAAAAACTCAAGGTCATCCAACTTGACCAGCATGCGCTAGCCGCTGGCGCAACCGGCCGCAACGGTGGTTTCCTCACCCTCGGAACCGCTGAGTCCTATTCCAGCGCCGTAGCGCATTTCGGCAAACCCACGGCCGATGCCATCTGGCAGCTCACCCTCACCAACCGCGACCTGATGCGCGGCGTCATTCGCGAGGAAGCTTTGCCGTGCGATTATCGCGAGCCCGGCCACCTCTCGCTGGCGCTGTCCGACGAATCCATGACGCGCATGTCGCTGGACGCAGCGGCACGCACGGCCGCCGGTCTGGAAGCCATCGTCCTCGATCGCGATCAACTTCGCACCTTCATTCGCACCGATTTGGGCCCAGATATTCGCGGTGCCGTCTATGCGCCCAACACGGGGTTGCTGCACTCGGCCCAATTTATTTATACGCTGGCCGGTGTTGCCCAGCGGCAGGGGGCCGAGCTGGCGCAAGCCCAGGTCACCCACTTAGAGCCGAAAGGCGCTGGTGTGAACGTCCACACGTCGCAGGGAACGATCTTGGCTGGCGCCGTCATCGTGGCGGCCAATGCGTGGACGAGTTGGCTGATGCCCAATCACACCAGCCCCATCCAACCCGTGCGCGGCCAGGTGCTTAGCTATGCCGCCATCCCACCGGTTTTTCAACACGGCATGGGAGCCGGCCTCACTGCCACCGGCGAATATTGGCAGCAGACGCCCACCGGCGAGATTGTGCTGGGTGGATGCCGCGCCGCCCGGCCCGATGGCGATGTCGGTCAGCTCAACAACGACATCACCGACGATGTGCAGGCCGCGCTCGAACGCGTGTTGCCGACGTTGTTTCCCAAACTGGCAGGACTGCGCGTGGCCCAACGATGGGGCGGCCCCATGGCGTTCACGCCCGACTATCTGCCCGTGGCCGATGCGGTTCCCGACGTGCCCGGCGCCTGGTTCGCGGGTGGCTTTTGCGGGCATGGGATGCCTTTTGGGATGATCTTTGGCCAGCTATTGGCCGAGGCTGCGCTGAGCGGACACAAGCCCGCGGCTCTGGCCCCGTTTGCCCTCGGTAGAATGACGCTGCGTGAGCCATCTGCAACCCACACCGTCCCGGCTGAATAAGCTGAGTTCGTTGATCGAGCCCCTCCTGTTAGCCCTGGCGCTGGGATTCAACGGGCTCGGCGCGCTCTCGCTGCATTTGCAAGGCGCAAATTTCACGCCGATCACGCGTTCGCCTCTGGTGGCGTTTGGGGTGTTTGCCTGTGCCGTGGTCGCGCTGTGGCTGTGGCTCAACCGTGTGGCACCGGCCCGCGATCCCTTGCTGTTGCCGGCCGCCGTGTTGCTCAGTGGCTGGGGACTGTTGACCCTGGCACGGGTCGCGCCCAACTTTTTGTTGCGCCAGACGGCCTGGCTATGTGTGGGGTTGCTGGCCTGCGGTGCAGTGGTCGGCGCGCGCAATCAACTGCGCTGGTTGTATCGCTTCAAATACACCTGGCTCCTGTTGGCCTTCGGCTTGTTGCTCGCTACGCTGGTTCTGGGTGTGAACCCGGCCGGCACCGGCGCACGGCTGTGGCTCAGCATCGGCTCGCTGTTTCTGCAACCCTCCGAAATCCTGCGCCTGTTCATGATCGCGTTTCTGGCCGCGTTTCTGGCCGAACGTTTGGAAACTGGAAATCGCATCGTCCCGGTCGAGCGGGCCGCATCGCCATTCCGTGCCGGGCTGGCCACGCTCCAGACATTGGCCCCCAGTATGCTGATGTGGCTCATCGCTGTGGTGTTGCTGTTCAGTCAGCAGGATTTGGGCGCGGCTGTGTTATTGCTCGGCACTTTCATCACCATGCTGTATCTGGCAACGGGTCGCAAACGCCTGCCATTGGGCGGGTTGGCGGTGTTGCTATTGGCGGGTGTGGCCGGCTATTTCCTCTCGGCCCGCGTCGCCCAACGCATCACCATCTGGCTCAACCCGTGGGCCGATTCGCAGAACACGTCCTTTCAAATTGTTCAATCCCTCATCGCCGTAGCCAGCGGCCGCGTGTTTGGCCAGGGTTTGGGCCAGGGACGGCCGGGCTATGTGCCGGCCGTGCACACCGACTTTCCCTTCGCCGCCATCGGCGAGGAATTTGGCCTGATCGGCATGTTGGCCTGTATTGCCGCGCTTGGCGTCATTGCGCTGCGGGGCTGGCGCATCAGCCAGCGGGCGGGCACACCGTATATGCAATTGCTGGCCGGCGGCATCTCGGCTGCCCTGGCTCTGCAAGCCTTTGTCATCATCGGCGGCAACCTGGCCGTGGTGCCGCTCACCGGCGTCACACTGCCGTTCATCAGCTACGGTGGCAGCTCGCTGTTGGTCAGCTTCATCTCGATGGGGTTGCTGATTCACATGAGTGCCGCGCAAACTACAAACGCTACCTCTGCTACGCCAGCCAAAGCCAAATTGCCGACCACCCAAATGCGCCCCAACCCGTCCTCGCGCCGAGCGGGGCGCAACATGGCCTGGCTGAGCGCGGCCTTGTTCGCCGTGTTGGGGCTGGCCAGTACCCATTGGAGTGTGTTACAAGCCCAAAATCTGGTGCTGCGCCAGGATAACCCGCGCCGTGTCGAGGCCGAGCGGGCCATTGCACGCGGGCCGATATTGGCTCGCGATGGCACGCCGCTGGCCTACTCACTGGCCAACATTCCCAGCACCGCCGATCTTGCCCAGGGCGGCTTGCGCGCACCGGCCAGTTTCGTGCGCACCTATCCCGACAAGTCGGCCGTGGGCGCAACCGGCTATTACAGTGAGCGCTACGGCACCAACGGGTTGGAGGCATTTTCGGACATCCATTTGCGGGGGCCGCAGACGGTGTTGGATCGGCTGCTGCATTGGCCCCAAATTGGCTTGCCTGTACAGACATCCATCGACCCGGCCCTGCAACACAATTTGGCTGAGGCATTCCAAGGCAAAAAGGGCGGCGCCATTGCGGTGAATTGGCGCACGGGCGAAGTGCTAGCGCTGGTCAGCGCGCCATCCTTCGATCCCAACCGGCTGGATGAAGATTGGGAGCAATTGCGCGACGACAAGAACGCGCCGTTGCTCAACCGCGTGACGCAAGGGCTGTATCAACCTGGCTCGCTGTTGCCGGCGTTGTATGCCGATTTGCAAACCGCCGCTGTCACGCCGCCGCTCTCGAACACCATTCCACTCAGCGGCTTCGGCCAACTGCACGCGCTCAATCTGCATCTCACCGTCACCTTCGAGCTGGCCAACAGCATCACGCCGTTTCCGCAGACCACGACCTTGAGCGAGACGCTGGGCCAGGGCAACTTGCGCGTCACTCCGTTGCGGGTGGCAGCTACCTGTGCGGCGTTGCTGGCCGGCCGGCCCATCACGCTAAGCTTGCTTGCGCCGGCGCAAAACACTGCGCTGCTGAATGAGGCGGCAACCCACAACGGCACCTGCAACCACCACCTCGGCTATGCCGATATTGGCGTGGGCCAGCGCGCCGTGTGGCTGGTGTCGCCTCACCTCACCGAGCCGTGGCTGCTGGTGTTGGTGATTGAGCAATCCGCCTCGCTCACGCAATGGCATGATGCCGCCGAGCACATCGCGCACAGCAATGGATTCAAATAAGGCAATTGCCCATCAGGCAAAACTGGGGCTTTGAGCTTTCAGAAAAGCTCAAAGCCCAGCACCCCAATCGATACAACAGGTTCCAAATTTCGCGCGTGCCGCCGTGCTCGATCAGTTCATTTGACTTCTGCATGAATGCCTGAGACTCGGCCGTCGGCAGCCAGTTTTCCCGCCACGGCTCATACTCGCTCAGGTTTTCAAACTCCCACTCAATGCACACCGTGTCGGATGTGCCGATGTTGGACGTGTAAACGCGGTAGGCATGCGGTGGCTTGAAGCGCTGGTTATCTTCCGCAAGTAGCGCGAGAAATTCCTGAGTCTTGCCCACTTTCAGGGGGATGGTTACACGATTGACGATCATATTGCCTTCTGGTGCTGAACTTGACTGACTCACTGACGTTACGCAGAAGTCTCACGCAATGGCGCATAGAAAATATGCTTCGCGTCTTTGCGTGAGACTTCTGCGTAACGTCAGTTGCTTAGGGCATTTCCACTTTCATGCGGGTGCCCTCGGCAGTGCCATAGGCCACCTTCTTCGTCACCTTGCCCGTCAGATCAATCACGTCCGCCGAAAAAGTGGTGTTCCAACGATCAGGCCCATCCATCTTGATCGAGAGGTGGTTGATGAACTTACCGTTGTTTTTGCCCTTTTCATCGAAGGTGAGCTCAGCGAATATGAGCTGATACGTATTGCCGGAGCCAGTCCAGACGCCCTGCCCCGGCTTAGCCGAGGTTGGGTTGCCGGCGTTCGTTTCGATCATGTTGCCATCGGCAAAGATGGTGAGCTGGGCATGAAAGGTTTCTGGATTACCCGCCGATTTGGGGACCGTGACGTTCCAGGTGCCGGCCAGGGTTGGCGCGGCTGCGCGTGCGCCGGTTGCCGTGTAGGCGATCGTGGACAGCAGCGTCAGCAGGCTGATCAGGGTGAGAAAGGTGAGGATTCGTTTGTTGTTCATGCGTTGTCTCCTGACATGTTTAGTTGAACCGCTTACCGATGAAACGTTTCACCGGCTGAGCTATGCAACACAATAGGTCAGAGCGTTACCTAATCACAGGGGGTCAGGTCATACAATTAGGTATACAGGGGCGTATACAAATGCAAACGGTGACATTCGGCGAATGGCTGAAGGCGTATCGCAAAGCGCTTGACCTGACGCGTGCGCAGTTGGCAGACCAAATTGGCTGCGCCGAAATCACGCTTGGAAAAATCGAGCGTGATCAGCGCCGGCCCTCGAAACAAATTGCCGAACTGCTGGCCGGTGCGCTAGGCGTTCCCGAGAGCGAGCGTGAGCTATTTGTGCAATTCGCGCGCGGGTCAGGTGAGCCGCCGGTCATTGATGGGAGCAACCCACGCACGCAGTCTTCGACCTCGCAGCCGCTCACCAATCTCCCCGCACCGCTCACATCGTTCATTGACCGCACCCGTGAGTTGGCCGAGGTGTGCGAGAAACTGTTGCGCCCCGATGTGCGGCTGCTCACGCTGGTCGGCCCGCCCGGCATCGGCAAGACCCGGCTGAGCATTCAAGCCGGTCAGACGTTGCTAGACAAGTTTGCAGACGGTGTGTGGTTCATCGCGCTTGCGCCCATCACCGATCCAATGCTCGTGTTGCCCGCCATTGCGCATACCTTCGACATCGCCGATGCCGGAGCGACGCCATTGGTCGCGCGCTTGCAGGATCACCTGCGGCTCATGCAAGTGCTGCTGGTGCTCGACAACTTCGAGCAGGTGTTAGAAGCTGCGCCATACATCAGCGACTTGCTTAAAGCCTGTCCGAAGGTAAAGACCATCGCCACCAGCCGCGAGTTGCTGCGCGTGTATGGCGAGCATGGCTATCCGATGCCCGCGCTGTCGCTGCCACCGCGCGACCAAAAGAAAACAATCGAGCAACTGGCACAGTTCGACGCGATCAAGTTGTTTGTGGCGCGCGCCGAGGCGGTGCAACCTGGCTTCGCGTTGACCGCGGACAATGCGCAGGCCGTAGGCGCCATCTGTTTGCGGCTGGATGGCGTGCCGCTGGCGATTGAACTGGCGACGGCACAACTGCGGCACTTTACACTGCCCAAGCTGCACGACGCGCTTAACGAAGCACCGTTGCAATCGCTTGCCAACAGCGTACGTGATATGGAGCCACGCCAACGCACGCTGCGTAATTCGATCCAGTGGAGCTACGACCTATTGTCTGTCGCCGAGCGGGCGGTGTTCAATCGACTGGGTGTGTTTGTGGGCGGCTGCACATCCGCAGCTGCGTTGGCGGTGTGCGAACTGCCCGACGACGCGACGCTGCATGCGTTGGCCGACCGCAGCCTGCTCAAGCGCGACGCAAATGAGCGTTGGACGATGCTGGAGATGATTCGCGAGTTCGCGCTGGATGCATTGGCGCAATCATCTGGCGATAAGTTAGAGTAAACGCGTCGGCAGCACGCCGAGTATTTCGCGCGCATCCTTAAGCAGGGTAGTGACGAGACTTACCCTTACCACCTCATCGATGTTGAACAGCACAACGCCCGTGCCGCGCTGCGTTGGCTCTTGGATCACAAACACCCATTGACGTTCGAGCTGACCCAATTCATGAGCTGGTATTTTCATTTGGCTGGCCTGACCAGCGAAAACCGACGCATGCTGCACGCGGTAGTGTCGTCCGGTATTGAATTGACGCCAGTTATTCACTACCGCCTGCTATCAGGGGCGACGATCGTTGCCAGTCAGCAACACGACTTCGAAGCGGCATTGCGGTATACCCAGGAAGCCCTGGCCATCGCACAGGCAATGAACTCGCAGACACTGATTGCGGACGCGCTTATTGATCACGGTATGGTTTACATTGAGATGAGTGATTATGCGCAGGTGAAGAAGGTCGCCCTTGAAGCAGTTAGGATCGGCCGAAGTATTCAGGAACCCGAGCACGTCGCGGGGGCACTCAATCATCTAGGGAAAGCAGCGTTGGCGGAGGGTGATATCAGCTATGCCTCAGCCTGTTACGAAGAAGCCTACGCGCTGTGCCAGACCCCGGATTGGCGACAGCCCATCTACGCAGGTCAGGCGTGTAAGGGCATGGGCGAGCTTGCGTTGAGCTGCAGCGACCACACCGCAGCGCTTCAATTTCTGCGCGAGGGGTTGGCGCTTAGCAATCCTCCCGTGATCAAATTGGGGATTCTGGATGTGTTGGCCGGCGTCATCGGCACGATGCCGCGCCGCTCGACGGCCGACGTGTGCCGGGCAGCGCAGATATGGGGCGCGGCCGAGGCGCTGAACGCGAAGAGCGGGCTGAATCATGCGCCTGACGACTGCCGACGGACAGACGCGCTGATCGCCGAGGCGCGCTCGCGCATCAGTCCCAAGACCTTCGCCGCTGCGTGGGCCGCAGGCCGCGAGCTATCGCTCGATGAGGTGATTGCACTGGCGATGCTGTAGCTCTCCTGGGCGTACAACACAAATTAGACCCTTCGGGTGGCGCATGAACGTATGAATTGGCCCAGGTTCGATGTGCGCCACCCGAAGGGTCTGGGCTCACTCGCGCCACCGCGCCATCACCGGCACCAACACATCCAACGGCAACGCATGCACAGTGCGGCCATGAAAGCCGGTGGTGGTCTCGGCCATGCACAGCGCGTTCAGGATCGCTTCTTCGACCGCCTCGGCCACGCCCTCAAACACATCGTTGAGTTGGGGGTTGGGCAGCATCGAGACTTGCGCCGGCTGGGTTGCATTGCCGGCGATGTGATTGGCGGTGGTGAACGCTAAGAACAGATCGCCGCTGCCATTGTGGCCGACGCCGCCGACGCGGGCAATGCCGACGGTGGCGCGCTGGGCCAGCCGCTTGCACTGCACCGGCAACAGCGGCGCATCCGTCGCGATGATCACGATGATGGAGCTGCCACCGCCGACCGGAATCGCGCCGTCCCAGTCCGGCACCGGCGTATGTTTGGCATCGATCACCCGGCCCACCGGCGCGCCATCCACCCGAAACAGATCGCGGTCGCCGTAGTTGGTCTGCACCAATGCGCCGAAGGTGAACGCGCCGCTGGGGGTGGCGATGACGCGCGAGGCGGTGCCGATGCCGCCCTTGAACTCGTGGCAGATCATGCCGGTGCCGCC
>Ga0105046_10010340_pt1 | contig 14535 bp, 13 predicted proteins | sample MAT03_FD_78385 | JGI IMG/M metagenome (GOLD analysis project Ga0105046, IMG submission 78385) | Freshwater microbial communities from Lake Fryxell liftoff mats and glacier meltwater in Antarctica - MAT-03 (megahit assembly) | ecosystem: Environmental > Aquatic > Freshwater > Ice > Liftoff... | reverse complement strand
GCGTGACGTTCGTTCGAGCGCGATCGCGCCCACGACGAATACCAGCAGCACCACCGCCAGCTGCGCCGCCGCCGTGCGGTCGCCCAGCGCGAACCATGCGCGATACATGCCGGTGGTGAACGTGTCGACGGCGAAGTAGGCCACGGTGCCGTAGTCGGCCAGCGTTTCCATCAGCGCCAGAGCGATGCCCCCCGCGATGGCCGGGCGCGCCAGTGGCAACTCGACACGCCAGAACGCGGCGCGGCGGTTGAGACCCAGCGTGCGCGCAGCCTCGATCAGCGCCGGCGGCCGTTCAAGGAATGCCGTGCGTGCCAGCAGGAAGACGTACGGATACAACACGAAGATGAACATCACCGCCGCGCCAGGCAACGAGCGCACGTCGGGAAACCAGTAATCGGCGCGCGACCACGCGAATGCGTTGCGCAACGCCGTCTGCAGCGGCCCGGCGTACTGCAGGAAGTCCGTATAGGCGTAGGCCATCACATACGACGGCATCGCCAGCGGCAACAGCAGCGCCCATGCAAACATGGTGCTGCCCGGAAAGCGGTGCCGCGCGATCAGCCATCCGGCCGCGGTGCCACCGATACCCACGCCCGCGCCGACCAGCAGCACCAGCGACAACGTGTTGAACACGTAGTCCTGCAGCACCGTGGAGGCAAGGTGCGACCAGGTCGCACCCGCTCCCCACGTGGCCCCGCGCGCGACGATCGCGGCCACCGGCAACACCGCGAGCAGGGCCAGCACGACGGCAAGCGCCGTGAAGCCCCGGCGGTTACCCTGCATGAAGGCACTCACGCCGGCGGATGGATTGCCGATAGCAATCGGAATGGTTCGCGTTACGCACGCAGGCATTATAGGATGCGCATGCACGCTGGCGCCGCCGCCCGCGTTGCTTGATAGACGCGGGTTATAATTTTGCACGTTGCGCACGCGACGGGCAGCGCGGCCCATTCACCGGAAATTGCTTCCCTGATGCGGATCCTGATTTCGAATGACGATGGCTACTTCGCGCCCGGTATCGAGCACCTTGCGGCAGCACTGGCACGACATGCGGACATCACCGTCGTCGCCCCGGAGCGTGACCGCAGCGGCGCCTCCAACTCCCTCACGCTCGACCGGCCGCTGTATGTGCGGCGTGCGCCCAATGGGTTCATGTTCGTCAACGGCACGCCTACCGACTGCGTCCACCTGGCCGTCACCGGATTGCTCGAGGCGCTGCCCGACATGGTGATTTCCGGCATCAACCTCGGTGCCAACATGGGCGACGACACCATCTATTCGGGCACCGTGGCCGCCGCCACCGAAGGCTTCCTGCTCGGCATTCCGTCGGTGGCCATCTCGCTGGCCTCAAAGAACGCCCAGCACTTCGAGACCGCCGCGCAGGTGGCCGTTGATATCGTCGAACGTCATGCGCGGATGCCGGCAGGCGCCTGGTTGCTCAACGTCAACGTGCCGGACGTGCCGCTCGCAGCGCTGAAGGGCGTCGAAATCACGCGCCTCGGCCGCCGACACAAGGCGGAGGACGTGATCCGCAGCCAGAACCCGCGCGGCGAGACGGTGTACTGGGTTGGTTCCGCCGGTGCGGCTGCGGACGCCGGCGAAGGCACGGATTTTCATGCGGTGGGCACCGATCACGTCTCGGTCACGCCGTTGCAGATCGATCTCACCCATCGCGAACGCATGCCGGAAGTTGCCGGCTGGTTCGCGCGCTGACGCGGCGGCGCGGCGCGGAACGCGGGCGATGGGGACGCTCGGCGACAACGAACGACAACGCGCCGGCATCGGCATGACGTCGGTGCGCACGCGCACGCGGATGGTCGAGCGGCTGCGCGAGCAGGGTATCCAGGACGAACTGGTGCTGGCGGTGATGATGGAAATCCCGCGCCATGTGTTCGTCGATGAAGCGTTGGCGATCCGCGCCTACGACGACGTGCCGCTGCCCATCGGCCACGGCCAGACCATCTCGCAACCGTGGGTCGTCGCGCGGATGACGGAGCTTGCGCGCAATGGCCGCGAGCTTGGCGACGTGCTGGAGATCGGCACCGGGTGCGGCTACCAGACCGCCGTGCTGGCCGGTGTGGCGCGTCACGTTTACAGCGTCGAGCGCATCGGCGCACTGGTGGCGAAGGCACGCCGGCACCTGCAGTCGCTGAAATTGAAGAACGTGTCGCTGAAGCATGGCGACGGCAGCCACGAACTCGGCGAGGCGCTGGCGGTCGATGCGATCCTGATCACCGCAGCCGCCACGCACGTGCCCACGCCGCTGTTGCGTTACCTGAATCCGGGCGGACGCATGGTGCTGCCGCTGGCGCAGCCCGGGGAGGCGCGCGGCACCCAGCGCCTGACGGTGCTGGAGCTGGCGTCCACCGGTCTCAAGGAGACCACGCTCGATGCGGTAAGATTTGTGCCGCTGCTGTCCGGCCTGGCGTGAACCTCCGGGCCTCCTTCGTGGTCGATCGTTGATGCTCCTCCTCCATCACTCCTTTTTTGCGCGCCATCATGCGCCGCTGCTCTGGCTTGCCGTAGCACTACTGGCGTTGCTGCTGGCCGGCTGCGCCTCGCGCACGCGGGCGCCGGTCGAAGACCGCAGCTCGCCGCCCGGCCGCCCTGCTGCCGTGGTGCTGCCCGCGGTCACGGCGACGACGCCTGCAACTCCGGGCTCGACGGAAACCGACTGGCGTCCGGCCACCTATACGGTCAAGCGCGGCGACACGCTCTACCAGGTGGCGCTCGACCATGGTCTTGACTATCGCGAACTCGCCGCGTGGAACACCATCGAGAACATCAACCTGATCCGCGTCGGCCAGGTGCTGCGCCTGACGGCGCCGGGCGATGCCACGGTGGCGGCGTCCACGGGCGTGGTGACCACGCCGCTGAAACCGGTACCGGTGGTCACCGAAAGCCGCGCGCCCGCGGGAACGCCGCCGCCTGCTGCCGTCGTGAGCCGCAACAGCGACAACTTCAAGTCCTCGCCCAAGGCCGTGAAGGAACCGTATTCGGAGCAGGCGGTGCGTGAAATGGCGAAGGGACCGCCGCCGGACGTCGTCGCCGTTGCACCGCCCACGGTGGCGCCCCGCGTGGAACCCAAGGCCGAGTTGCCGCGGACCCCCGCTGTCGACACCGACGACGATGACAACAAGGTTGATTGGATATGGCCCGCCAAGGGCAAGGTCGTGGGCAATTTCTCCGAAACGGCCAACCTCAAAGGCATCGACATCGCCGGTGCGGCCGGCACGCCGGTACTGGCGAGTGCGGGGGGCACCGTCGTGTATGCCGGCACCGGGTTGCGCGGCTACGGCAAGCTCATCATCATCAAGCACAACAAGACGTACCTGTCGGCCTACGCCCACAATCGCGACATCCTCGTCAAGGAAGGCCAGCAGGTCACGCGCGGCCAGAAGATCGCGGAAATGGGCAACACCGACACCACGGAAGTGAAACTGCATTTCGAGATCCGGCGGCTGGGCAAGCCGATGGATCCAGCCCGCTACCTGCCGCCCGCCTGACCTCGCGCGCCCGGCCACGCGTCACGCCCGCATGGTTACCCGCAAGCGCGCCGCCGATGATGATGACGTGCCGCCGGACGTGGCGCCGCTGCCGCCGCCCGATCGCTGGTCGGGACGATTGGCGCTCGACGAGCCGCCGCGCGGGCTTTCCGGCGACTTCGTCACCGACCTCACCCAGCTCTATCTCAACGATGTCGGCCAGCACGCGCTGCTGAAGCCCGCCGAGGAACTGGCGCACGCGCGCGCTGCACGCGCCGGCGACTTCGCGTCGCGGCAGGTGATGATCGAGTGCAATCTGCGCCTTGTCGTCAGCATCGCGCGGCGCTACCTGCATCGCGGCCTCGCGCTGCCCGACCTCATCGAGGAAGGCAACCTCGGGTTGATCCATGCGCTCGAGAAATTCGATCCGGAGCGCGGCTTCCGGTTCTCCACCTACGCCACATGGTGGGTGCGGCAGTCGATCGAAAAAGCCATCATGAACCAGGCGCGCACGATCCGGCTGCCGGCGCACGTGGTCAAGGAACTGAACGTGGTACTGCGCGCCATGCGCCACCTCGAAACGCACGCGCCGGTGGACGGGCGCGACACCTCACTCGACGACGTCGCGCACCTGCTGGGCAGGGAACGCGCGGATGTGGAGCGGCTGCTGCGCCACCAGGAACACGTGCTGTCGCTCGATGCGCCGCTTGACGGCGAATCGGGCTACACGATCGCCGACGGACTTGCCGACGACGAGGCGCGCGCGCCCGAGATCCTGCTGCACGACAGCGCGATCGAGTCGTCGGTGGCCGGTTGGCTCCTTGAGTTGAATCCGCGCCAACGCGTGGTGATCGAGCGCCGCTATGGTTTGAACGGCGCCGAGGTGGCCACCCTCGAGGAACTGGCCGTCGAATTGCAGGTGACCCGCGAGCGCGTGCGGCAGATCCAGAGCGAGGCGCTCGAGCGGCTGCGCGCGGAACTGGAACGCCGCGGCTACACGCGCGACGCGTTATTCTGATCCTGCCGTCAGGCGCGTGTGTCGCCGGCGCGACGGCTACTCGGCGCTGCGCAGTGCGGCGGGCGCGGGCAACACTTCGATCGCGCGCTCGAGGGTCGCGAGCAGCGCGTCACGCTCGCGCGTCGCCGCGGGCGCGCCGTAGCGCAGCGTGGCGTAGGACTTGCCGATGGCGGCGAAGGCAATGGCAAACTGCGGCCAGCGCGTGGCGGCACGATCGGCAAACGCGAGTGGTCCTTCATGCGGCTGCCGCGGCAATCCGGCGCGCGCCAGCCGCCGGTTCAAGTCATCCCATAGCACCAGCGCACGCTCCTGCCGCCGCCGCTTCCACATCAGCCAGCCGATGACCAGCGCGCCCCAGAGGAACACGATGGCCGCCAGGCCGGCGACGATCTGCCATGCCGCAAAACGGTCGAGCTTCAGATCGCGCCACAGCGAACGCTGACGGTCGTAGTTGAAGCCGACGACGTTGCGGCGCCAATCGTGGTTGAACGCATCCCAGCCAAGGCGCACCGTGCGCAGCCACGTGCCGTCGAGGCGCGCGAGGAAGGGTACCGGCTCGCCTGCCGGCATGGCGCCGCCCAGGCCAAGTTCGATGCGCGATGGTGATACCGCGGCGGTGGGATCGAAGCGCTGCCACTTGCCGTCGATCAGCGCCTCCGTCCACGCGTGCGCATCCGACTGCCGGACGATCAGGTAGCCGCCCTGCGGATTCATCTGGCCGCCCTGGTAGCCCGTGACCACGCGGGCCGGGATGCCGGCGGCGCGCAGCATCACGACGAACGCGCTGGCATAGTGCTCGCAGAAGCCGCGGCGTTCGTCGAACAGGAACAGGTCGACCGGATCGCGGTCGAGAAAAGGCGGCGCCAGCGTGTAGACGAAGGCCTCGCGGTTGAACCACTGGAGGATGGCCTGGATGTAGGCCTTGTCGTCGGGATGCTGCTCGCGCAGTTCACGCGCGAATGCCAGCGTGCGCGGATTGCCGCGGCCCACGGCCAGGTTAGGCGCCGCTTCATCGGCCCCGGCGGGATAGGACGACCGCAAGATGGAAAGTTGCGTATACCGCACCGAATCGGTGACCGGCGCGCGCAACAACAACTGCTGGTCGCGCGTCAGCACCACGGTGGCCCCGGTGGAGGCCCCCGCGGCAAGGCGCGGCAGTGCCGCCGGCAGGTCGAGTGCGAAAAGCCACGGCCTGAAATTGGGCTCCAGCGTGACCGTATAGGTGATCGCCGGTGCAGCGTTGGGGGCGAACTCACCGCCGAACTGCGTCAGCCCTGCGCTCCACGTGCGGCCATCGAAGCGCGAGAACACCGGGCCGCGCCAGTAGCGTTGGCCCGCGGGTGGTGGCTCCGTCTCGAAGTCGACGCGAAACGCCACGGCATCCGACAGCGATAGTTCGCTGATCTGCCCGGGCGACATCGAGTCGGACAGTCCCGTTTGCGCGCCGAAATCAGTCGGCAACCCCCACAGTGGCGCGGAGAGGCGCGGGAACAGCACGAAGAGCAGCAAGGCGACCGGCAGTCCCTGCAACATCATCACGCCGCTGCGCTTCATCGCGGCACGCCATGCGTATGGTCGATCCGGATCGCGCTCGTCCGTCGACAACGCATCGAGTGCGACACCGACCAGCAGGATGGCCGGCAGTGCCGCGATGGCGGCAATGATCGACTGGCTATAGAAGAACGGCGTGATCAACAGGAAGCAGGCGAGGCACACCAGCAAGGTCCCGTCGCGCCGCGATCGGGTCTCCAGGAACTTGATGGCGATCAGGATGAACAGGAACGCAACCGATGGATCGCGGCCCACCATGTAGCCGAACGATCCGCGCACGGCAAAGGCCGCGGCGACGGCGAACAGCACCAGCGTCCAGGATGGAATCCGCGCCGGTGGCGCGAGGGGGCGCGCCCGGTCACGGCGCAGCAGCGCGAGACGCAGCGCCACCAGCAGCACCCCCGCGGCCGCCACCCAGATCGGCAGGTGCGGCGCCTGCGGCAGCTGGGCCGCGAGTAGCAGCGCGCCGATGCATCGCGTCTGCGACGCCGTCAGTGGCACCATGTGCGCCGCGTCGCGGGACTGGCGGACGAAGAGTCGTTGCCAATGCATCAGGCGCGCCGCGCGTCGAAGAGCGCCAGTGCGGTAAGTGCCGCGCGCCGATGGTCGCGGCCCTGCTGCGGCGGCAGCATCGTCCCGGGAATGGCCAGCGCGAAGGGCCGCGCCGCCCGCTCGGCTGCCAGCACCCAGGCCGTCAGGCGCGACAATCGCGCTTCGGCATCGAGCGTGGCGGGCAGGCTCGTCCACGACAGCATCAGCGGGCCGCCGCCGCCCGCGCCTTCGAATTCCTTGCTGAACCAGCCCGCACCTCGGGCGACGGCCTTCCACGCAATGCGTTGCGGTGGATCACCGGGCTGGTACGCGCGCAAGCCGGCGAGATCGGCATCGTCGCCGCGACCCGCGGCTTCCGTCTGCGTGCCGCCATGCCCCAGTGGCAGCGGCGGTGCGGACACCTCCGGCGCAGGAAACACGATGCCCTCCAGCGGGAAATGCACGTAGGACCAGCCGCGCCACAGGCCGAAGGGATGGTCGGTGGACAGCGTTACGCGCCCCAACGCAACCTTGCCGCGATGCAGCGCCGGACGCGTCAGTGTGGCGGTCAGCGAGGCGCCAGCGGCGACATTGCCGCGTTCCACGGCCGGGCCATCGATCGTTGCCAGCTGGATCGACGTGCGTGCCGCCGAGCCGGCGTGCAGCGCCAGCGCGAACGCAATCTCACCGCCCGCGAAGCTCTCGCCGGCGGACAGCGGCGCGATTTCGATTCCGGCCAGGTTGCGGAACGTGTGCAGCTGCGCCGCGGCGAGCAAGCCGGTCAGCAGGAACGTGATCGCAATACCCAGCGCCAGTCCGTAGTTGAGCGAGGCCAGCAGCATCGTCAGCAGCGTCGCGATCAGCGCCAGCCCACGCCGGGTGGGCAGCAGGTAGATGCGTGAGTGCCGCAGCACCACCGGCTGGTTGTCGGTGGGCGCGTGGCGGAACAACCGCTGGCGCGTGCGGGCGCGCCAGGCGCGGCTGAACGGCACGCGGGCCGGGTTCATCGCGAGGTCGCCGCCGGTGGTCCCAAGTGCCACCGGCGCGCTGCAACCAGAATCACGGGAGGGGTACGGCCCGCAGCAGCGCCTGGGCCTGCGCGGCGCCCGCGCGCGTGCCACCGGCCAGCCGGTGACCCGCCACGGAGGCGAACACGGCCTGCACGTCCTCCGGGAGCACCATGGGGCGGCCGGCCAGCAGTGCCCACGCGCGGGCGGCCGCCAGCAGCATCAGGCCGGCGCGAGGGCTCAAGCCGCGCCGCGCGCCCGCGTCGCCGTTGCTGGTCGTGGCCGAGTGGCCACGCGATGCGGCGAGCAGCGCCTGCACGTAGTCGAGCAGCGCCGGCGCAACGTGAATCTCGGCTGCCTCGCGTTGCCATTCGGCGAGCGTGGCTGGGTCCGCGACGGCGGGTGTCTCGAGGATGCGCGCGCGGCGATCCCCGCCCGCCAGCAGCTCGCGCTCGGCCGCCGCATCCGGATAGCCGATTTCGATGGCCAGAAGGAAGCGGTCGAGTTGCGATTCGGGCAGCGGATACGTGCCGATCTGCTCGACCGGGTTTTGCGTGGCGATCACGAAGAAGGGGTCGGGCAGCTTGCGCGTCTGCCCGTCGAGCGACACCTGGCGCTCCTCCATCGCTTCGAGCAATGCGCTTTGGGTCTTGGGCGGGGCGCGGTTGATTTCGTCGGCCAGCACCACGGAGTTGAAAATGGGGCCAGGATGAAAGCGGAAACTTTGCGCCCGCTCGTCGAAGATGGATACGCCGAGCACATCGGCGGGCAGCAGGTCGCTCGTGAACTGCACGCGCGAGTAGCGCAGGCCGAGCGTTGCGGCCAGCGCCTGGGCGAGCGTGGACTTGCCCACGCCGGGGATATCCTCGATCAACAGGTGGCCGCGGGCGATGAGGCAGGCTACCGCCAGACGGAGGACGTCGTCCTTACCCACCACGATGCGCGCCAATTGCGCCAAAACCTGCTGCAGGCGGGCGGCGGCCGGGGTGTTGGGTTGGGAGGCAGGTCGCACGGTCATGGGGGGTCTTTGTGGAATCAGGTTGGGGGTTGTGCCGAATCTAGCCTGTAGTCAAGCCCGCCGTCACCTCCGGCGGGCGCGGGTTACACTCCGCTTGGCGGAAGGCATAGGTGGCACATCGTTGCTGCAAGTTGCAACCTTCGTGCCCGGACCCTTGCCTTCGGCCCTCCACCGCCCCTGAAGTTCACCGGACAGCATCCCGCTCGTCGTCGTGACTACTGCCTTCATTACCCACCCTTCGTTCCTGCTGCACGAAATGGGCCCCTACCATCCGGAGTGTCCGGAGCGGCTCACCGCGATCAACGACCGGATGATCGCCTCCGGCATCGACGCGTATCTTGCCCACTACACCGCCCCCGCCGCCACGCGTGACCAGCTGGCGCGCGTGCATGCCACCTCCTATATCGACTCCATCGATGCGGCGGCTCCGGAGTCCGGGCTGCACTTCATCGACCCCGATACGGCGCTCAACCCCCACTCGCTCACGGCGGCGCGCCACGCCGCCGGCGCGGTGGTGCTGGCAGTCGATCTCGTGATGCGTGGCGAATGCAGCACCGCATTCTGCGCGGTGCGCCCGCCCGGGCACCATGCGGAGCGGCGCCGCGCGATGGGCTTCTGCCTCTTCAACAGCGTGGCGGTAGGCGCGGCCCATGCGCTGGACGCGCACGGCCTCAAGCGGGTCGCGATCATCGATTTCGACGTGCATCACGGCAACGGCACCGAAGACATCTTCAGCGACGATCAGCGGGTCCTGATGGTGTCGACATTCCAGCATCCGCTCTACCCGTACTGCGGCACCGACATGCCGGCATCCAACATGGTGAACGTGCCGCTGGCCGAAGGCTCGGGGGGCGATGTGTTCCGCACCGCGGTGCTCGATCGCTGGCTGCCTGCACTCGAAGCTCACCGGCCGCAGATGATCCTGATCTCCGCCGGTTTCGACGCCCATCGCGAGGATCCGCTGGCGGGACTGCGCTTCACCGAGGCCGACTTTGCGTGGGTGACGCGCGAACTGGTGGCCGTGGCCGCGCGGCATGCGGAAGGCCGCATCGTGTCGGCGCTCGAAGGCGGCTATGCGCTGTCGGCGCTTGGCCGCAGCGCCACCGAGCATGTTCGCGAACTGTCGGTCGGGTAGGTAGCGCTGGCGGCGCCGGATGCCGGCTTTCTGGTACGGCGTAAGGGGCTGCGACAGCCGTACGGTTGCGCCTGCCGGCCGAGCCGGTAGAATCGGTTCCGAAGTCCCGGGCCCGGGCCCGGGGCCGGGGCAGGAGCGCGAGTGACCAATGAAGCGACGCGAGTTTCTCGAATCCTGTGCGATCGTCGGCGGCGTTGCGGCGCTTCCGGTATTTCCTGACGCCTGGGCGCAGGACACGCCGCGCCGGCACGCGCGGGTGCGACTGGTCGACGTGCACGGGCGGCCGCTGGTTGCGGCCGATCTCGCGGTCGAGACCAACTATCTCTTCCACTATCCGTTTGCGGCCACGCCCTGCCTGTTGCTGAAGCTGCCGCAGCCGGTCAGGACGACGGCTTCGCTGACGCGCCAGGATGGCTCGGTCTACGCTTGGCGGGGCGGCGTGGGCCGCGACAGCAACATCGTGGCGTTCTCCGCCATCTGCGCGCACAAGCTGGCCTATCCGACGCGCGAAGTTTCCTTCATCCGGTACCAGCGCGAGCGCTCACCGACGTCGGGTGCGCAGGTCATCCATTGCTGCGCGGATCATAGTGTCTACGACCCCGCTGCGGGCGCGCGGGTGGTGTCGGGCCCGGCGCCGCAACCGCTGGCCGCCATCGTGCTCGACTACGAGGCGTCCACCGATAGGCTCTACGCCAGCGGCACCGTCGGGGCCGAGCAGTTCGACGCGTTTTTCGACAAATACCGGCTGAAGCTGGCCCTCGAGTACGGCGACGGCAAGGCCAGGCGGTCGGTGGCGGGCACCGCCATCGTGCGCGAACTTGCTAGCTACTGCCGGACGACGATCCAATGCTGAGTACGCGCAGCGCGCCGCGCTAGAAGCCGCGACCGCAGTGGCGCCAGCACCGTTGCGCGCGTGTCCATGACCAACCAGCCGACCCTGCCCACCGACGGCGATCCTGCGATCGTCGTCGCCGACCTGCGCAAGAATTATGGCGAGGTGCAGGCCGTGCGCGGCATCTCGTTCTCGATCCCGCGCGGCTCCACCACCGCGCTGCTGGGCGGCAACGGGGCGGGCAAGACGACGACGCTGTCGATGCTGATGGGACTTCTGCGCCCCACGGCGGGCAGCATCGAGGTGCTGGGCGAGGACATGCTGCGGCGGCGTTATCGCGTGCTGCCGCGGATCAATTTCACATCGCCCTACGTCGACCTGCCGAAGCGCCTCACGGTGGGCGAGAACCTGCGAGTGTTCGCCGATCTCTACGGGCTCATCGATCCGTCGGGGCGCATCGCCGAATTGGCATCGCAGTTCGAGCTCGGCGATTTGCTGAAGCGTCCCTACGGCCAGCTTTCCGCGGGGCAGCGCACGCGCGTGTCGCTGGCCAAGGCGCTGCTCAATTATCCGGAAGTGCTGCTGCTCGACGAGCCGACGGCATCGCTCGACCCGGACATCGGCGACCGGATGCGCACCTACCTCGAGGATTACCAGCGCGCGAGCCACTGCACGATGCTGCTGGCGTCGCACAACATGGGCGAGGTCGAGCGCATGTGCAGCGACGTCGTGATGATGCGCGCCGGCAAGGTCGTCGACCGTGGATCGCCGAGCGACCTTGTGGCGCGCTACGGACGCATGGACATGGAGCAGGTGTTCCTCGACATCGCGCGCGGCACCGGGGACATCATCCCCGCCGGACCGGGGGCGCTCTGATGCCGGCACCCGGACCGTCCGTCAACGCCGCGGTGCTGCACCCGCAGCAGGGGCTGGCCGCCTCGGCGCGGCGGGTGCGCGCGATGGTGCGCCGCCATGCCTACCTGTTGCTCAAATCGTGGCCGCGCATCATCTCGATGGCGTACTACCCCACGGTCACGATGGTGCTGTGGGCATTCCTCACGCTGTACCTGCAGCCCACCAACAGCTTCCTCCGCGATGCGCCCGGCTTCCTCATCGGCGCGGTGCTGCTGTGGGATGTGCTGTTCCGGGGACAGCTTGGCGTGTCGCTGACCTTCGTCGAGGAACTCTACTCGCGCAACCTCGCCAACCTGTTCGTGAGCCCACTGCGGTTGCGCGAATTCATTGCCGGGCAGGTCGCGATGAGCATCCTGCGCACGCTGATCGGCGTGGGCGGCGCGTGCATCTTCGCGTGGCTCCTGTTCCGCTACGCGATCTTCTCGATGGGCTTTCCGCTAATCGCCTTCTTTACGCTATTGATTGCCTTCGGCTGGGCCATCGGCCTCGCGGTGTCGGCGCTGATCCTGCGCTGGGGACTGGGAGCGGAGGAACTGGCGTGGGCTGCCATCTTCCTGATCGCGCCGGTGTCGGGCGTGTATTACCCGATCAGCGTGCTGCCGCCGGCGTTGCAGGCGATCGCGCTGGCGATGCCGCCCGCGCATGTCTTCGAGGGCATGCGCGCGTTGCTGCTGAACGGCGTGCTGCCGTGGCATTCCTTCTGGTGGGCGGTAGTCCTCAATGCCGTGTATCTCGCCATCGGCGTGTTGCTGTTCCGCGCCGCCATCCATCACGCGCGGGACCACGGCACGCTGCTGCAGACCGGGGAGTGACGCCCCGCTGGTGACGCGTCAGCGCACGATCAGCGCCGCCACGACGCGCCGGCCCTCGGCCACCAGGATGTTGAACGTGCGGCATGCGGCCCGCGTATCCATCGGATCGACGGCGATGCGCGCGTCGGTCAGCGCCCGCAGCAGCGCGGGCCGGGGGAACTGGTGGCGTTCGCCGGTGCCGAGCAGCACCAGTTCCGGCGTGTATTCGCGCAACCCAGCGTAGTCTGTCTCCGTCAGCGCGGCGAAGCCTGCGGGCGCCCAGCCTTCGATCACCGCGTCGGTGGTCAGCACGATGTTGTCGCGGTACTCGGTGGTGCCGATCCGGATCCAGCCGGGGCCGAGGGCCGTGACGATCGAGGAAGAGGGGGGCTGGAGATGGAATTTCATGACATGCGCGGACCGGGCGGGTGCCGTCGGCACGCCGAAGTCAGCGATGATAAACGCAATTGCCGCGACGCAACATACGGGGTAAAATCGATCGCGCTGGCCCCCCGCATCACACCTACGTCGCTCGGACGGTTCCGGGCGCTTACGCAAGGACTCGCATGGCCACCCCCCCCGCAACACAGTTCTCGCGCATCGAGCGCCTGCCACCCTACATCTTTTCGATCACGTCCGAATTGAAGATGGCCGCGCGCCGGCGCGGCGAGGACATCATCGACTTCGGCATGGGCAATCCCGACGGCCCTACGCCACCACATATCGTCGACAAGCTGATCGAGACGGTGCAGCGGCCCGATACGCACGGGTACTCGGTGTCCAAGGGCATACCGCGGCTGCGCCGCGCCATCTGCCATTGGTACCAGCGGCGCTGGGGGGTCGAATTCGATCCCGACTCCGAGGCCATCGTCACCATCGGTTCGAAGGAGGGCATCGCGCACCTGGCGCTGGCCACCCTCGGCCGCGGCGACACGGTGCTGGTACCCAACCCCAGCTACCCGATCCACATCTACGGTCCGGTGATTGCGGGTGCCGACATCCGGCAGGTGCAGATGACCCCGGATGTCGACTTCTTCGCCGAACTGGAACACACGATCCGGATGAGCTTCCCGAAGCCGAAGATGCTCATCATCAATTTTCCGGCCAACCCCACGGCGCAGTGTGTCGAGTTGCCGTTCTTCGAGAAGATCATCGCGCTGGCGAAGGAATACGGCATCTACGTCGTGCACGATCTTGCCTATGCCGACATTTGCTTCGATGGCTGGAAGGCACCGTCGATCATGCAGGTGCCGGGTGCGCGCGACGTCGCCGTCGAGTTCTTCACGATGTCGAAGAGCTACAACATGGCGGGGTGGCGTATCGGCTTCATGGTAGGCAACCGCGACCTCGTCAGTGCGCTCGCCCGCATCAAGGGTTATCACGACTACGGCACGTTCACGCCGCTGCAGGTGGCCGCCATTGCGGCGCTGGAAGGCCCTCAGGATTGCGTGGCGGAGATTGCCGCCAAGTACCAGGCGCGCCGCGACGTGCTGGTCAAGGGCCTGCACGAGACCGGCTGGATGGTCGACAATCCCAAGGCGTCGATGTACATCTGGGCGAAGATCCCCGAGCCCTATCGCGCAATGGGTTCGCTCGAATTCACGAAGCAGCTGCTGGCCAAGGCGCATGTCTCGGTGTCGCCCGGCATCGGCTTCGGGGAATACGGCGATGGCCATGTTCGTTTTGCATTGATTGAAAACGAATCGCGCTCGCGCCAGGCGATCCGTGGCATCAAGCAGATGTTCCGCGAGGACGGGTTGCTCTGATGAGCGTGCCCGCGATGAAGCCGTTGCATGTCGGGCTGCTGGGATTCGGCACCGTGGGCCGCGGCACGTGGGATGTCCTGCACCGCAATGGCGAGGAGATCAGCCGGCGTGCCGGCCGTCCCATCCGGATCAACTGGATCGGCACCCGCACGCTAGACAAGGCGCGCGAGGGCACGCGCGGCATCACCGGCGTCAACCTGACGAACGACCCGGCCATTGTGGTGCGGCATCCCGATGTCGACATCGTGTGCGAACTGATGGGCGGCATCGAGCCCGCGCGCACGCTGATGCTCGACGCCATCGCGCACGGCAAGCACGTGATCACCGCCAACAAGGCGCTGCTGGCGCAGCACGGCAACGAGATCTTCGCGGCCGCCTCCGCCAAGGGCGTGATGGTGGCGTTCGAGGCGGCAGTGGCCGGCGGCGTGCCGATCATCAAGGCGCTGCGCGAGGGGCTTTCCGCCAACCGCATCGAGTGGATCGCCG
>Ga0105046_10010338_pt1 | contig 14535 bp, 14 predicted proteins | sample MAT03_FD_78385 | JGI IMG/M metagenome (GOLD analysis project Ga0105046, IMG submission 78385) | Freshwater microbial communities from Lake Fryxell liftoff mats and glacier meltwater in Antarctica - MAT-03 (megahit assembly) | ecosystem: Environmental > Aquatic > Freshwater > Ice > Liftoff... | reverse complement strand
CCCGCGAGCTAACAACCCGCGAGCTAACCACCCGCGAACTAATCACCCGCCAGCTTTTGCAGCCACTCGCCGCTGAGTCGATACGTCGTCCAGGCGCTGTTAGGGGTCGCGCCGAGCGTCTCGAAGAACTCGATTGCGACAGTATTCCACAGCAGGACGGTGAATTCCACCCGGCCAAGATTGCGTTCGACCGCGACCCGGGCGATGTGTTTCAGCAGGGCCGTCGCCACGCCTTTGTTGCGGTATTCCTCACGGACGTAGATGTCCTCAAGATAGAGGCCGCGCTTGGCGATGAAGGTGGCGTAGGTGTGGAAGAACACCGCGAAGCCGACGGCGCGGCCATCTAGGAAGGCGATGACCGCCTCGAACACCCGATCAGGGCGTCCCAACTCGGCGCGTAGACTGTCGACATTCGAAGCGTTGGGCAGTCGTTCGTAGGCGGCGAATGCCGAGATCATCTCGGTCAGCACCTCGGCATCGTCGACTGTCGCCATGCGCAGGGTCAGACCTGGTACTTCCTTCTTGGCCACATCGCGCTCCTGGGGTGCACGGGCATGATCCCGTGCGCATAAAGGATGGCAAGGTGGCAGCTATAGCCTGTATCTCTCCTGCGAGGATGGATCCGTCCCTGCGCCGCCCGGTCGTTCTGACGGGGCAAGGTCGCAACACTGCCGCTTGGCGCTGCTGGATCCGCCAGACACTCCCTCTGATGACCGCACCGAAGGCCGCCCTCATCAGCCTGGGCTGTTCGAAGAATCTGTCGGATTCCGAGGATCTCGTCACCGCCCTCAAGACGGTCGGCGTTGGTCTGACTGATCAGATGGCCGAGGCCGACTTGGTGCTGATCAACACCTGCGGATTCATCGAAGGCGCCAAGCGGGAATCGGTTGAGCATATCCTGAAAGCGGCGCGCGACCGCAAACTGGGTGCCAAGCTGTTCGTCGCTGGCTGCCTGACCGAGCGGTATCTGACCGAGTTGCAGGCCGACATCCCCGAGGTCGACCAGTGGGTAACCTTCAAGGATTACGACCGTTTCGCGGCCGTCGTCCGTGATCACTTTCCCGGACTGAAGACGCACCGGGCTCGCCATGACCAGCGCAGTCAGCTGACCCCGCCGCACTTCGCCTACCTCAAGATCGCCGAAGGTTGCGATAACACCTGCAACTTCTGCGCCATCCCCTTGTTCCGGGGCAAGCACATCAGCCGGCCGTTCGACGAACTGGTCGCCCAGGCGAGCGCTTACGCCAAGCGTGGGGTCAAAGAGATCGTGCTGATCAGCCAGCACCTCGACTACTATGGCCGCGATGTCGATGGACGCATGCGCCTGCCGGAACTGGTCCGCGCGGTCGCGGCCGCCGCGCCCAAGGCCTGGGTGCGGTTGCACTACTGCTATCCCAACGACTTCAGCGATGAACTGATCGCCGCGATGGCCGAGACGCCGAATGTCTGCCGGTACGTCGACATGCCGATCCAGCATGCCAGCGACCGCACTCTCGCGCAGATGGGGCGGAAGACCAAGTTGTCGCACATCACCGAGCGGCTCGATGCCTTGCGCACGGCCATGCCCGACATCACCATCCGCACCACCTTCATCGTCGGCTTTCCGGGCGAACGGGCAGAAGACTTCGATCGGCTGATGGCATTCGCCCGTGAGCAGCCCTTCGACCACGTCGGCGCCTTTCCGTACAGCGATGAAGAAGGGACTACGGCGGCGAAGATGTCCGGCAAGTTGCCGGCGCGCACCATCGCCAGCCGCCACCGCCGTTTCAGCGAGCAACAGGCCCGGCTGCATATCGATCGGCTGGTGCGCTGGGTTGGCCGCGAGCTGACCGTGCTAGTCGACGCCCAGCGGGATTTCGGCGTCTTCGCCTGTCGTCACTACGGCCAAGCGCACAACGTCGACAACGTCACGCTGGTTGAAAGCGAAACGCTGGAGGTCGGCCAGTGGGCGCGCGTCCGTGTCACTGGCACCCAGAGTGTCGATCTGGTCGCCGAAGTTTCAGCGCCTTGATGATCCTCCGGCTGTCGAGATCTGCGCTGATCGTCGTTTGCTTCATGCTGTGCGCGTGCTGTGGCACCACGGTCAGACCGGCAGTTCCGGATACCAAGGCTCTTGTCCAGCGACTGGGGCAAGCCCGTATCGTGACGGCCAGCCTGCTGGTACGCATGCAGCCAGCCCAGGGCGACAGCGAGCTCTTCACGCTGCGTGTGTGGGCAGCCGCGGACGGATCCGTGCGACTGCGGGCCCAGAAGCTCGATGTCGATTTCCTCGAGGCCTTGGTCCGTCCCGACGGGGCTTACCAGGCGCTGCTGGTGCGTGAACGTATCGCCACCAGTGGGACGCTGGGCGGTGCCGACGATCCGGTCGTGCTACGTGACCTCCGATTATTGCTCAGCGAACTGCGCTATGGGCCGCTTCCGCCAGCCGTGGCGGTGGCCGGAGACGCGACCGGATGGACTTGGCGCGATCCGCTGGGTTGGGACGCTCAGCTGACCGTGGGGTCAGACGGACTGCCTACCGCCAAGCGACTGCTGGAGGCTGGGGTCGAAGTACGCGGCCTAACCTATGCTCGCTGGCAGGCCTTTGAGGAATTGCAGCGCCCATCCCAGGTGACGCTTCGTGCTGACGGCGACACCACGACGATCCGCATCAAATCGCTCGACACCCCGCCAGAGATCAGCGCCGAACGCATGGCACTGCGTATCCCCGACGGGGTCGAACAGGTCGATCCGGCGGAGTTCAACCGGCGGTTGCTGCCGTGAGCGTGGTGCCTTGGCGTTCGCGCCAGTAGGCGTCGGTCTTCATCCACGCCTCGTGGATCTGCACCGCCAGTTCGGCGAAGGTGATCTGCTGATAGCCGGTGATGTTCGGTTTTACCGTGTCATTGAGTCGGCCAGCGAGATCCATGCGGAAGTTCTTCTTTCCGGCCGCTGCGCCGACGATTGAGCCGACCGTTGCGCCGTTGCAGTCGGTGTCCAAAGCACCCATCACCGAGACGGTGATCGCCTGCACGGTGTCCATCTTGCCGTAAAACAGACTCAGCACACAGATCAGCGCGTTGTTGATGGTGTGGACAGCACTCATGTCCTTGTAGGCCTCGTCGAGCTTGTCCATGCACGACTCCCAGGTCGGCGAAGCGTCGATCCACGTGAGGCACTGGCGGACGCCCTGGGCGAGGCGGCAATTGGCCGGTATCTCGGACAGGCCGATCGCGACCAGCTTGGCCGGATCATGCTCGACGAAGGCCGCGGCCTGCATGGCGGCACAGAACATCTCCCCGTAGATGCCGTTGCGCTCATGCGTCCAGCTGGCATCGCGCCAGGCGAACTCGGCAGCGAGTTCGGGCTTGCCGGCGCAGCACCAGGCGAAGCCGTCGCTACGGATCTGCGCGCCGATCCACTCACGATAGGGGTTCCAGTGCCGGCGGGTGAAGGCCGGAATGGTGCCGGTGTTCAACTCATTCGGTCCCCAGCCAGTTGGGCCGCTACGCGAGGTGCGATTCACGTAGTTCAGGTAGGCCTGGGTCTCGGCGGTGCAGATGGCTCCGAACGGGATGTGGTTCAACCAAGCCTGGGCGACATCGACCCACGAGAAGCCGGGGCCGCTGTTGCGCACGATATGCACGCCGATGAGGCTGTAGTGGATGTCGTCATCTGGCTCCATGTAGGCGATGTTCTCGCGCCAGCTGGCCTCGCAGGCAATCTTCATGCCGTCCTTGGCGTCGCGACCCGAAAAGTAATCGCGTAGCGGCCAGTCGCCGCGGTTGCTCAGGTAGCGCTTGATGTCGGTCCGGCCGGTGTGCCGGCCATTGCGGTGCCCCATACCCATGCCTTCGACCGGCTTGCCGAGGGCACAGCCACTGGCCCGACCGAGCCAGGCGCCGTGGAAGCGGTCGATCGCCTCCTCCTTGGTCGGGGCCCACTTCAGGTCGCGTGGCCCGACCGGACGCAGGGCGCGGATCGCCTCCAGGTCGTTGGGCTCGCGTGCCGCCATATCGGCATCCGGATCGAGCGCTTCGAGGGCATCGTAGATCGGTTGCAGCAGGCCCATGTTCCAGGCATCGTTGCGCGGATGGAGGCGTGCGAAGCGATCACGCAGGGCGAGGGGGATGGTGCAGCCTTCGTCACCGCGCTGGATGAATTCCTGGCGGACGAGGTCGAGGGGGGTGGTCCATTGGCTCATGGTCGTCTCCGTCTGTGATAGTATCCGGCAGCTCCGCTTGTCAGTTGGCTAGATGTCCCGAGTAATATGCTTTTCATCCGATGCCTGACAACCCGCTGGCATGGAGCGCACCGTACTCCCCATTCATCCACTTCTGCGACGATGTGCCAAGAAGGCGTGATTGGTCGATTCAGAACCGTCGTTTGGAGTATTGGCTCATGGTTACTACGCTCGATGGTGACGAGCGAATCGTCGTTGAAGGCAATGGATTCGATGTCCGATCAGGTAATACTTACATCATCCAGCCCGGCGTCTTGCATGACTTGGGATCACGCCGCGGAAATACACCGGTGTGGGTCCACTTTGATGTGCTCTTTGACCCGCGCCGTGCCGCCCCTGGCCGGCATCATGCCAACGCATTTGAGCCGGACCTAGGTGAGCGGGCCGCTTTGCTGCAGCCCTCTGCGCAGGCGGTCTGGGGGATCGATCTGCCGGTTGTGGTGCCCGCCGAGCTGGCCCCACGATTTCGTGTCGACGTGCCGGCATTGGTGGCCCGGCACAAGATCGGCACGCCTCCAGCCCGGCTCGATGCGACTGCCCGGCTGACGACTCTACTGGCTGCACTGGTCGACGCGCACTGGCGTTCGGGCGGCGGTGCTGCCGGCCCGCTAGACGAGGATCGCATCGTCCGGGCGGAAGCGGTCGCCCGTCACCGTCTTGATGCAGATTTTGGCTTGGAGGCGTTCGCCGTCGCTGCGGGACTCGGACGTTCACGGTTCTGCCAAGTCTATCGCCATCTGCGTGGCACGTCGCCGGGCGCCTTCCTGCAACGAGAGCGGCAGAGCCGGGCCGAGGCCTTGCTGACCTCCACAGACCTACCGCTGGCAAGGATAGCCAACCTGGTTGGCTATCGTGACGCGACGGTATTCGTGCGCGCCTTCAAGCGCATGCGCGGGGTCACGCCAGGGGTTTGGCGCTCAGCACCTGGGCGGTGACGTCGGCCATCACCTGTTCCCGCACGGTGATGCCGTGCCACAGCACGCCAAGTCCACCGGGCAGTTCGGGGGCGGCATGGATCGCTCCGGTGACATAGCCTTTGGCGTCGAGGATCGCTTCGCGCAAGCTGTCGCCCTTGGCAAGTAGTGCGGTAATCGCACCGCTGTGCGCGCAGCCGGCACCGACGATTTTGCCGCGGCGGATGGTTGGGCTCTCGTAGTGGCTGATCCCATCCATGGCGGCCAGCAAGTCGACATGCTTGCCTTCGAAGCCGCCGCCGGTGACCAGGATGGGGCAGCCGTAGCGCTTGAGCAGCTGGGTCGCCGCCTCCTGCATGTCGCCGACATCCAGGCATTCGTCCATGCCAGCGAGGGTCGCGGCCTCGAACCGGTTCGGCGTGGCGAGCGTGCCGCGCGGCAGCAGTTCTTCGCAGATCGCCCGGATGACCTCAGGCTGGGTCAGCGCCACGCCCTTGTTGGTGGCGATGATCGGATCCACCACCACCGGGATGCCGGGGGATTCGCGCAGCCAGCGGCCGACCACGCGGGCGACCTGGGCGTTGGGCAGATAGCCGACCTTGATCGCCTTGATTGGCAGCGACGAGGCGATGGCGTCGAGTTGCGCCCTGACGTGGCCTTCGGTGATGGGCATCTGACTGTCGATGCCGGTCAGACTCTGAGCCATCACGGCAGTCAGGGCCGACGCCCCGTAGCAGTTCAGTGCCATGAAGGTCTTGAGGTCGGCCTGGATCCCGGACCCGCCGGAGCTGTCCGAGTCACCGATCGTCACGCACACGGGATGGAGGCTTGCACCCATGGTGGCAGTATGCCTGCAGCGTTCATGCCGGGCAACTGGCGAATTTGCGGGTCGAGTTCACCCACGTGTCACATGGATCGCACAACTAGGCGCTGCAACCGCCTACAGCACCTTGAAACGACGCAAATCGTCGAGTTCGTTATCGTCGGCGGTCATCCACACGCCGCTGTCGAATTCGAGGTCGTAGCAGAAGCCCTCGTCGCCGTTGTCGCGCTCTTTGGCGATGCCGGTGATACGGCCGATCGAGCCGGCTGGCGTCACGCGTTCCTCGTCATCGGCGTCGAGATCGTCGTAGGCGATAACCAGGGCGATTTTGGTTCCGCGAGGCAGGGGGTGCTGAATGGCCATGGCGGTATGCTCCGCCGCGGTCCGGCGCCGGCAAGTCAGGCGTCTGGACAGGGCAGGGGGACGCCCAGTTCGGCGGCTACCAGTTGAAGCAATTCCGCTTCGCGGGGCTGGATCACGCCATCAGCGCCGGCGGCGTGGGCGCAGGCATCGATCAGGGCACGCAATCCGGCGGCATCGAGACCAGCCATGCGGTCGAGGGCTGCACCGATCATCGCATCGCACACGGAGGCCAACGGCCGGGAGGGGGCCGACCCAGGGATCGGCAGTCGTGACCAGCCGGCAGCGTAGGCTGTGTCCTGCCTGGCGCTGTCGTTGGCGGCGCATTGCGCAATGGCCCCGAGGATCACGGCGGCTTCGCCGTGGCCGTCGCGCAGTCGGCAGCGCTGCACTTTTGGCCGGCGCTCGCCGAGCAGACGGCGGAGTACACGCAGCACACAGAACTCCCGCAGTGTAACGACACCGTCTTCGGCGGCCAAGGTTTCGGCCAGGGCCAGTTGGGCCTTCCGCTGCTGCGGGCTGAGCGCAGCCAGAGCCGGACAGGCCAGCTGGATCAGCGGCCAGCGCGCGCGGTCGGCCTCCAGCGAACGCCAGGCCGGCAGCAGGCGCAGCATCTCGCCGGACAGCCAGGCGTCACGGGCGCGGACTGTGCCAACCTGCCGTTCGCAGGCGATCGGATCGCTATGCAGCAGTGGAAGCAGACAGAGCGCACGGGCGGTCACCGGTTCGCGGGCTGCGGCGACCAGCACTGGTGGCAGCCGGTCGAGCAGGGCGGCGCCGATGCGCAGCTGGTCGGGCGAGACAGCTCCAGCCTGGGCGACGATCTGACTCACTGCCTGCGGGCCGGCGAACCCCATGGCGTCAACCCTGCCCTGAACGGCAGGTTGGACTGCCGTTGTTCCGGCCGGCACAGTCGCGCCCCCCAGCCTCGCAATGCGTTCCTGTAGCGGCGGGTGGGTGGCGAGCAGGCCCGACATGCGTTTGAGGATGGCGTCGGCGAAGAACAGATGGGCGACATCGCCGGCCCGCTCGGCGGTGACTCCGCTGCCGCCACCCGCGATGCGCTTGAGCGCTCCGGCGATGCCGGCCGGATTGCGCGTGAACTGCACCGCACTGGCATCGGCGAGGAATTCTCGACGGCGTGAAAATGCCGCCTGGATCCAGCGGCCAATGAACCATCCGGCGATGCCGATGCCGAAGAGAGCGGCGCCGAACAGAATCAAGGGCAACGGACTGCCCTTCTTGTCTCTATTGCCACCACCGCTGTACATCGCCGAACGTAGCACCACGCGACCAATGCCGGCAACCGTGAGTAGCCCGGCGACGGCAGCGATCAGGCGCATGTTCAGTCGCATGTCGCCGTTGAGGATGTGCGAATACTCGTGCGCGATCACGCCCTGCACCTCGTCACGGGGCAGACGCATGAGACCGCTGGTTACCCCGATCGCGGCATCGGCTGGTCGGAAGCCAGCGGCGAAGGCGTTGATGCCGTCATCAGCCAGGACGTAGACCGGCGGGCAGGGGACGCCCGAGGCGATCGCCATTTCCTCGACGACGTTGAGCAACCGGCGTCCGTCCGCGTCGGCGTTGCCATGCAGGACTTCTCGCCCGCCCAGGCTTTCTGCTACCGCTCGGCCACCGCCGCGCAGGCCGATCCAGCTGATCAGTCCGCCGCCGAGAATCACCACCACGGTGCCGAGGGTGATCCAGCCGACGATTGGCCAGACGTTCTGCGGCATCGGACCTTCCGGACCGAACAGGTCCGGTTCGATGAACGGCCCGAGGCCGAATGCGGCCAGAAACGCGAGGTTGACCGCGGCGACCACCGCCAGCACGGCCAGTACCATCACCCAGATCAGGCGGCGGCTGGCCCGACGTGCGGCATCCTGGTGGGCAAAGAAATCCATCGGTGGTGCTCGGGAACGCTGACCTTCAGGTGAACTTGACCTGAGGCGCCTGTCGTTCGGCGGCGATCTCGATCTCGTAGAGTTGGGCGGCGCCGAAGCTGCAGAAGTTGGCGATGACCACGGCCGGGAATACTTCGCGGGCGGTGTTGTAGACCATCACCGTGTCGTTGTAGGCTTGGCGGGCGAAGGCGACCTTGTTCTCGGTGCTGGTCAGCTCTTCGGTCAACTGGCGCATATTCTGGTCAGCCTTCAGCTGCGGATAGGCTTCAGCCAGGGCGAAGAACTTGCCCAGTCCGCCAGTCAGAGCCGCATCTGCCGCCATCAAGCCGCGCACGGCGCCGGCATCGCTAGGGTCCGCCGCCGCCTTGGCGCTGGCGCTGACTGCAGAATTACGCGCCTGGATGACCGCCTCCAGCGTACCGCGCTCGTGGGCGAGATAACCCTTGGCGGTCTCAACGAGATTGGGGATCAGATCGAAGCGCCGCTTCAACTGGACGTCGATCTGGGCGAAGGCGTTCTTGAAGCGGTTGCGCAGCGTAACGAGGCCGTTGTAGACGCCGACCGCCCACATGACGATCAGCAGGACGACGACGCCAACGACGATGAGGGCGATGATGCCAGGGGTCATGTGAGGCTCCTGATACAGGCTATGCCCTGGTCCGGGGTGAGGCAAGGAACGTCGCTGTCCGGACGGTGGACAGCGCTGTCTCGGGCGGATGCTGCTGCCATGCCTGACGACGATCTCAGTAGCGGCGAGCGCCCGGCAGTCGTGGTGCCGTTCGACGAACCGCATCCTGACCTGGTTACGCCGAATCCGGGTGATGACCCGCTTGGCGAGTCGGTGCTGGACCCTAATCAGCGTGGCCTGCGCGTGTTTGAACCGCAGAGCACGCGGGTCGTCATTGGACGCGGCCAGGACCCGCGTCGTGAAGTGCGTCTCGACACCTGCCGGGCCGAGAGCGTGCCGATCCACCGACGCGCCACCGGTGGCGGCACCGTCGTGCTGGCTCCTGGCATGGTGGTGGTGGCCTTGCGCATGGCCGGCGGACTGCGCGCTCCCGACGATCTGTTTGCCATGGTAAACGCTGCCTTAATCCCAGCTGTTCACGCCGCCTGCGGCGCGCAGGTCGCCTGCCGCGGGCATGGCGACCTAGCGGTGCGCGGAGCCGACGGGATCGAGCGCAAGGTGCTGGGCGCCAGCCTGCGCCAAAGCACCTCGGTGTCCGGCTACCTAGGCGTCTTCCTGGTGTCCGATGCGGTGCCGCTGATGGATCGCTTGCTGGCACATCCATCCCGTGAACCGGGCTATCGGGCTGGCCGCGATCACCGTACCTTCTGCACGCATCTCGCCGGGCACGGCTGCACCGTCTCGCGGCTGATCACGGAACTAGCGATCCGTCTGATCCCGCTGATCAACGCCGCACCGACCCCAGCAGGTTCCTGCGCCACGACTTGACCGCCACGCGGGCGGTCCATGACTGCGGTCATGCCCGCACTCGCCATCATCGGTTCCGGCCCCGCCGGCTACACCGCCGCCATCTACGCTGCTCGCGCCAACCTGGCGCCGGTGTTGTTCACCGGTCGCCAGGCCGGTGGTCAGCTGACCACCACGACCGAGGTAGAAAACTTCCCCGGTTTCCCTGAAGGCATCATGGGCCCCGAGCTGATGACCCGCTTCGAGCAGCAAGCAACGCGCTTCGGCACCGTGGTTCGCCAGGGCTGTGAGATCATGTCGGTGGTCAAGACGGACGCCGGCTTCGAACTGAAGATCAACGATCTCTATCAGGGCACCGAGACGGTCGAGATCTACCATGCAGTGATCGTCGCCACGGGTGCCAGTGCACGCTACCTCGGGCTCCCCGGCGAAGCCGAATTCCTCGACGGCACCGGCAAAAAGACTGGTCTCACCGCCTGCGCCACCTGCGATGGCGCGTTCTACAAGAATGTCGAGGTCGCGGTGGTCGGCGGCGGTGACACCGCCTGCGAAGAGGCCAACTTCCTGACCAAGTTCGCCAGCAAGGTCTACCTGCTGCATCGCCGCACCGAGCTGCGCGCCAGCAAGGTGATGGCGGCCCGTGCCCTGGCCAATCCTAAGATCACGCCAGTGTGGAACGTCACTCTTGGCGGCTACCAGACCGATGCCAAAGGTAAGCTGGAGAGCGTCACCCTGCTCGACACGGTGAATGGTTCGCAGCGGCCGTTGGCGGTGAAGGGTGTGTTCATGGCCATCGGCCACACGCCCAACACCAGCTTCGTCAAAGCGACCGGTGTGAAGCTTGATGCCGATGGCTACATCGACGTCGAGCACGGCTGCAAGACCAACATCGACGGGCTGTTCGCAGCCGGCGACGTGCGCGATCACCACTACCGCCAGGCGATCAGTGCCGCTGGCATGGGCTGCATGGCGGCCCTGGAAGCCGAGCGCTGGCTCGCAGCCAAGGGTCTGGCCTGATTTCGCCGACGTCTCCCAGAGCAGATGCGATGATCGACGCGGTCATCGCCCATGCCGAATCGGCTTGGCCCGCAACGCTCGTTCGCCTGGCCGAACTCGTGCGCATTCCGTCGTGCTCGTTTCCCGGCTTCGATCCGGCGCATGTCGTCGCCAGCGCGGGGTCGACGGCGGCGTGGTTTCGCGAAGCTGGTTTTCCCGAGGTCGATGTATTGCCCGGTGGAGGCGAACACCCCGCAGTCATCGCCGTCGACCGACGAGCCGGTCCTGACCGGCCGACCCTGCTACTGTATGCCCATCACGACGTCCAGCCGCCGCTGCGCGAGGCGTTGTGGCGCACCCCACCGCATGAGCCGGTAATCCGCGACGGGCGGATGTGGGCGCGCGGCTCGGCCGACGACAAAGCCGGCGTGATGTGCCACTGTGCGGCCGCTGCCGCCTGGAACGCCGTGGCCGGCGCGCCGCCGATCAACCTGGTCGCCGTCATCGAAGGCGAAGAGGAGGTCGGCAGCCCGCATTTCCCGGCCTTCCTGCGCCAACACCTCGATCGGCTACGGGCCGATGCCGTACTGGTCATGGATGCCGGCAATTACGCCGCCGGTCTACCCTCGATAACTACCAGTCTGCGTGGACATCTGATCGTCGAGATCGAACTGAAGGCGTTGCAGGCACCCTTGCATAGCGGCCTGTGGGGTGGAGCGGTGCCCGATCCGGCTGCCGCGCTGGCGCGCATGCTGGCCAGCCTGACCGATCGCGATGGTCGCATCGCCGTGCCTGCCCTGCTGCAGGGGATCCGCCCGCTGTCGGACGCCGATCGGGCCGACTTCGCCCGCCTGCCCTACACCCCAGCGTGGTTCGCCGAGGTCGCCGGGCTGCTCGATCCGGCCTTGGCTCCACCCGATGCAGTGACGGCCCATGCCCGTTTGTGGCGTGAACCCGCCTTGGCGATCAACGCGATCCAGTGCGGTGAACGCGGCCGCACCGGCAATGTGGTGATGGACAGCGCGTGGGCGCGGATCGGCCTGCGCATCGTTCCCGACCAGGATCCGGCTCAGATGATGCGCGCTCTGTGCGACCATCTGCGGGCGCAGGCGCCGACTGGCATGCATTTGACCTTGGAAGAACGCGAGCCGGGCCCGGCCTGGGGCACCGATACGGCGCATCCTGCCTTCGCCGCTGCTCGCGCAGCATTGGCCCGTGGTTTCGGCGTCGAACCGGTGGCGATCGGCTGCGGGGCGTCCATTCCATTTGTCGGTGAGATGACCGCGCTGCTCGGTGGCGTGCCGGCTCTGCTGCTTGGTGTCGAGGATCCGCAGTGCGGCGCCCATGCCGAGAATGAAGGACTTCTGCTGTGCGATGCGCTCTCAGCGCTGCGCAGCGAGATCGCGCTGTTCGGTCTGCTCGCCGAGGACTGACAGCGCCTCGCCTGCCAGATACAGGCTGCCGGCCACAAGGGCAGGTCCGTTTATCGCGGTCATAGCACCCCGCACATCGTCGTACCACGGCAGTCGACGGGCCGACTCTGGCCACTGGGCCTCCCCGCGCGCGCGGGGGTTCGCATAGGCGCACCGCACGACCGGCACGCCTGGAGGAATGGCCGCCAGCATCTCGGCGATCTCCTTGTCCTGGGCGGTGCCGAGAATCAGGGTCCAGCCGTCGGGAAAACGTTGCTGCGCGACGGCTATGGCGGCGGCCAGCGAGGGACCGTTGTGGGCGCCATCAATCAGGAACCGACCGACCTGCTGGCAACGCGCAGTCAGTGTTGCCAGGGCCATGGTGTTGCGGGCGGCGTCCAGATCCAGGCCGGGTCGGTACAGCCGCGCCGCGGTAAGCGCGGTGGCGGCATTGTCCTGCTGGTGGCTGCCTGCGAGGGCGAGTTGGAATGGCCTGGTCGGGCGCTGAGTCCAATGCGTCAGGCGTCTAGCTGGAATCCGATGCCAGATCGCCAGAGCGGTGGCGGCCTCTTGCGGTGCGATGACGAGCGGTCGGTCAGGCCGGCTGATCGCCAGCTTCTCGTGGGCGATATGCCACACCGTGGGACCCAGCACCTCGCGGTGATCGTGTGAGACATGGGTCAGCACGGCGACGGCGGCGTCGAGGGCGTTGGTAGCGTCAAGGCGGCCACCGAGCCCAACTTCGCTGATAAAGGCGCCACCGCGGGCGTGCGCGAGCAGGACAGCAACAGCGAAGGTGCGCTCAAACCAGCTGAGGTGCAGGCCACTGGCGTCCTCCTCGGCCTGGACTCGATCGCACAGCGGGGCGACCACGGCCGGATCGGCATCGTTGCCGTTCGTGCGCCAGCGTTCCATCACGCTCAGCACATGCGGACTGCAGAATGCGACCGTGTGGTGGCCCCCGCCACGCAGGGCCGCCTCGATTAGGCGGACGGTACTGCCTTTGCCCTTGGTCCCGGCGACCGTGCATGGGGCCGGCGGGACGGGCAGCCGAGTCAGAAAGGCGCGCATGCGTTCCGGCCGGATGGCGCGGAAATCGCCGGTGCGCTCGCTGTTGGGTGCGGTGTCGAGCCAGGCCTGGATGGCGGCTGCGCTAGGAGGTATCGGCACGGTCTTGCATGGTGGGCGGTTCGCTGCCGGTGCCACCGGCGGTCGAGGTCTGGCGCGTCGGGTCGGAGCCCTATGCTCCGCCGCGTGGCCAGACTCGGACAACGCCTGAAGCTGAAACGCGATGACCTGATTGGTCGCTGGTGCGTCGTGCAGAAGCTCGGCGAAGGCGGTTGCGGATCGGTCTACCGCTGCCGCAATCTCAAACGCTCCGAAGAGGAATCCGCGGTCAAAATCCTGGAAAATCTCGCGGACGAACAGCGCTTCAAGCGCGAACGCCAGGTTCTGGAAGAATCGCGCAGCCCCTACATCATCAAGCTCATCGAAAGCGGCCGGCACGAGGGCGTGCCGTATCTGGCGCTGGAATACATGCCCGGAGGCAACCTGCGTGAAGTGATGGATACGCGCGGCAAGCTGCCGGTCAAAGAGGGGGCATGGATCCTGGTCATGGCGTTGCGCGGCCTGCGCTCGTCCAAGACGGTGCATCGCGACATCAAGCCCGAGAACCTGCTGTTGTCCCGGCCAGGTGGGCGGAGTGCCGAATTACGCTTTATCCCTGGTGACATTCGCAAGGGATCCTGCGTCAAAGTGGCCGATTTCGGGCTCGCCAAGGCCTGGGACCCGTCGATGACCAAGATCACCAAGACGGGTCAGGTTATGGGTACGCCGCTGTACATGAGTCCCGAGCAATGCCGCAATACCCGCGATGTGGGCGTGCATAGTGACATCTATGCGTTGGGCGTGATCTTCTACGAGCTGGTCACCGGCAGGCCGCCCTTCGACGCCGACAACGCCTACGATCTGATGGCCAAGCACTGCAACGAGCCAGTTCCGATCCCGCGTGGCATCGACCCTGCCCTGCAGGAGGTGATCGAGCGTTGCCTGGCCAAACTGCCCCGCGACCGCTTCCAGAGCCTGTTGGCGCTGGAACGTAAACTGTCGACCCTGGCCGGCCTGGGCGAGCCGGAACCGGATCCACGCTGGTCGTGGTCGACCTGGATCATGCTGATCGCCGGCCTCACGGCATTCGTTGCGATCGCATGGATTCTGCGCGATCAGATTCGCGCCGCCCTGGGCGTGTAGAACCCACTCGACGGTGGATTCGCTAGGTAGCGGACGCTGGCCGTCAGTCCTGTCGACCATTCCCCCCAACCTTGACACTCCCATACCGGACTCTAGCTTCCCCGTCCCTTCCCGACGAGGGGGACGGGGGGTCGTGCCGCCACCTTAGCTCAGCTGGTAGAGCAACGGTTTTGTAAACCGTAGGTCGCCGGTTCGACTCCGGCAGGTGGCACCATG
>Ga0105046_10010335_pt1 | contig 14540 bp, 13 predicted proteins | sample MAT03_FD_78385 | JGI IMG/M metagenome (GOLD analysis project Ga0105046, IMG submission 78385) | Freshwater microbial communities from Lake Fryxell liftoff mats and glacier meltwater in Antarctica - MAT-03 (megahit assembly) | ecosystem: Environmental > Aquatic > Freshwater > Ice > Liftoff... | reverse complement strand
TTGCAGCAATCGGAGACCGCGATCCGCGCAGCTTCCAGCACGACCCATCTGCTAACGGAAGAAGCGAGGCTAACCAAACTCCTATACAAGCTTGCAACTCGCGCCACTCGCTATGGAGAATTCACGCGAGCGAAACAGGGAAGCGGAACTGATGCTGCGAACCAGTTTCTGGACCACGGGAACTACCTCGCGTATGGCTTAGGAGCTACGGCGACCTGGGTACTTGGACTGCCTCATGGACTGGCCGTGCTCCACGGTAAGACTCGGCGCGGTGGGTTGGTTTTCGACGTTGCCGATCTGGTTAAGGACGCGACGATTCTTCCACTCGCGTTCCTCTGTGCAATGCGCGGCGACGACGAGCGCGCCTTTCGCCATGCGTGCATCGAGCTTCTGATCCGCACCGAGGCACTTGACTTCATGATCGATTCGCTAAAGTCCATCGCGTTGGAAAGCGAGAATCTTCAAGCGTGAATGTGCTTCTAGTTTCCGAGTGCGACAAGCGTGCGCTGAAGGAGTCGCGCCGCATTTTGGACCAATTTGCTGAGCGGCGAGGGGAACGAACTTGGCAAACGCCAATCACAAAGCTCGGTCTCGATACCCTGCGCCGATTGTTGAAAGCGAGCGCACGACGCAACACAGCGGTTTCTTGTCACTGGATCAGGGGACAAGACCACACCGAGCTTCTGTGGATCGTTGGTGATGCTACCCGTTTCAGCAGCCATGGCGCCGTGCCAACCGACACAACTACTCGGAACGTCCTACGAGCGAGCGACGAGAATGACTGGAACACGGGAGAGGAAATTCGCCTGTTGGCGGCGTTGGCAGCTCTCTTCCATGACTTTGGCAAGGCTTCATCCGGCTTTCAACGCAAGCTTGCAACCAGAGCAGCGATCGCCGACGCGTTCCGACACGAATGGGTCTCGCTCAGATTATTTGAGGCCTTTGTGGGCGCTAGCACAGACCAGGAGTGGGTGGAGAAACTGAGCACGCTATCTGAACGCGAAGCTCCGGATAGTGCCTGGCTTGAACGGTTGATCTGCGACGGCCAGTCGGCGAAGTCACCGAGCCCGTTTAAGAGTCTGCCCCCGCTTGCGTCCGCCGTTGGGTGGTTGATCGTCAGCCATCATCGATTGCCAGCCCAACCATTTGGTGCATCGTTGCCTCACTCCGAGGATTTAAAGCGTCTGCCCAAGGCTGTTCTGGCCGCTTGGAATGCCTCACGAGCGGAGGCCACAAAAGCCGAAATCGCTGCATGCTGGACGTTCAACAAGGGACTCCCGTTCGACAGCAGCTCGTGGCGTCGCCGAGCTGCGAAGATTGCGGCAAGTATGCTGAAACGCTCAAGCCTCTTCTCAATCGACTGGCTGGCAGAGCCGTACGTGGCTCATATTTCACGGCTTGTTTTGATGCTTGCTGATCATCACTACTCCAGCCTTCCATCGGATCTCACTCTGGGCGATAAGGAATGTGTACTCTATGCGAACACTGACCGAATTAGCGGTTCGCTAAAGCAGCGCCTCGACGAACACCTTATCGGAGTTGAGAATCACAGCAGCAGGATCGCCCGGACGCTGCCACGACTCGAAGAGCTCTTGCCTCGAATCGCGAGACATGCGGGATTTCGTCGTCGAGCGCAGGAAGAACGTTTTCGTTGGCAGAACAGAGCCTATGAACTGGCGCTCTCCCAACGGGAGCGTGCGGCACAGTGCGGATTTTTTGGGGTGAATATGGCCTCGACCGGGTGCGGCAAGACTCTCGCAAACGGTCGAATTCTTTACGGTCTGTCACACCCTGAGAAGGGTGCACGCTTCTCGATTGCCCTTGGCCTTCGCACGCTAACTCTGCAAACTGGCCAAGCTTACCGCGAAAGGCTCGGGTTGGGCGACGATGATCTTGCCGTCATGGTTGGGGGTGCGGCCGTAAAACAACTCTTCAAAATGTCGGCAGAAACCCAAAGCCCTTTCGCCGCCGCCGGGTCCGAGTCAGCAGAAGGACTATTGGACGAGAACAGCTACGTGCATTTTGAAGGGAGCCTCGACGATGGCCCTCTCAAGCAATGGCTCGACCACAATCCTGACGCCCAGCGGTTGGTTTCGGCACCCGTCCTAGTCTGCACGATTGATCACCTAATGCCTGCATGCGAGGGAATTCGAGGGGGTCGACAGATCCCCCCAATGCTTCGTTTGCTAACGTCTGATTTGGTTCTCGATGAACCCGATGATTTCGACCTGCCTGACCTTCCCGCACTCGCGCGACTGGTTCATTGGGCGGGACTATTGGGTTCCCGAGTTCTTCTATCATCCGCGACGTTACCACCGAGTCTGATCGAGGGTCTTTTCGCGGCCTACCTTGCAGGGCGAAGGAACTTTCAGCGAAACCGGGCAAATCCCGCTGAAGCTCTCGCCGTTTGCACCGCCTGGTTCGACGAATACGGCTGCGTTGCGGGCCAGCACTCGACGCAAGAAGAATTCGCGACGGCGCACAGCGAGTTCGTGGAAGAGCGCATAGCAAAACTCCGGCATTCCGAAGTTCGTCGCCGCGCCCAGATCATCAGCGTTGCCGCAGCGGAGCCCCCAAAGGACCTAGCACTGGTCGTGGCAACCGAACTTCGCACCGCTTTGCATTCTCTTCACAGGAATCATCACAGTGTCGATCCTGTTACCAAGAAACGGGTTAGTTTCGGCCTGATCCGGATGGCCAATATCGATCCGCTCATTGATGTTACGGTTGCGCTTCTGGGATCCCCTGCGGAAGATAACACTCGACTGCATGTCTGTTGCTACCATTCCAGGCACCCGCTCTTGGTCCGCTCAGGAATTGAAAGCAGGCTTGACCGCTTGCTCAATCGGGCGGATCCGGAGTCCATATTTCACCGAGATCAAGAGCTGAGAGGAATCCTCAGTGCGTCGTCCGAGGAGAATCAAATCTTCGTGGTGATGGCTTCGCCCGTCGCAGAGGTCGGTCGTGACCACGACTATGACTGGGGGATCGTGGAACCCTCATCGATGCGATCCATCATTCAGTTGGCAGGTCGCATACGTCGCCACCGTGCAGGGGCATGCACACAACCGAATCTTTATTTATGGGATCGCAACGTGAAAGCGATGAAGGAGACGACGTCGGCCTTTGCTCACCCTGGGTTCGAAAACAAAGATTTCCCGCTTGAAAGCCATAGTCTGAGAGATCTACTCACGGAGGAGCAGTTGAGAATGATCGATTCCAGGCCGAGAATTCGTGAGCGTTTGCAGGCAACGCCTCGTACTAACTTGGTAGATCTCGAACACGAAAGACTACGGGCGTTGATGATTGGAGACCCAACACAGCGAGAGCGGCCGATACATCAGTGGTGGACAACCAGGGCGACACTTTCGGGAGAGCTTCAACGTGTGACCCCATTTCGCAAGGACACGGACCCCTCCGATACATTCGCTTTTCTGGTCAATGAAAATGACGAACCTAGGCTTCATCGGTTGGAGGAAGACGGTGCAGTCACTGAAGTACATTCGAGCTTGTTGAAGCGGCTAAGCTTCAACCTTGCTGAGCGTATGAACCTCTGGGCAGCCAGGCCATACGAGGAGCTTGTTGCCGAACTTGCCGCCAAGTGTGGTATGGATGAAATTCGGTGCGCGAAACGTTTTGGAATATTGGAGTTGCCGAGACGGCAGAACGAGACCAAGGGTTGGCTTTATCATGAGAGCCTGGGATTCAGACGATGTCAGTAACCGAAGCAAGCGAGGTTCCGATGACTGAGGAAGCTATTGCGATCAGAAAAGTGATCTCAGATTTTATTCAGGCTCGCTTGGATAGAAAGCTCGAAGACCTGCAAAAGGAGGAAGCCAATTTGGGGGTTGGCGACGCGGCGAAACGGGAAGCAATTGCCCAAAAACGAGAGGGTGAGCAGGAAAAGTATCGGTACGAAACGTGGATCGAGGACGCGGCGAGGCGTGCGGGGAGGCTTCAAGTCGTCCAGTTCGCGGCGAAGTTCACCCACCCTTACTCCCGAGGATCGAGCCTTCACGTGGACCGATTCGTTGAAGCCCCTGGACTCGTTGGAACGCACTTGTTCGGGAACCAGTTGAAGGAAGACGCAATAGGCAACGCTGCCGATTTGGACGTCTACAAAATGCTGATATTGGACTGCAGCGGAAGGACGATTCTGGACCTCGCACTGGAGAGCAACAGTTGCCTGGCAAGCGCGTTATCAGGCATTCCGGAAAAAGGTCAGGAGCTGGTTCGCTCGTTTGCATCGATTGCTCGGAGCGAACGGACGCCAACTTCCGACGCACTTGCCAAGCAAGTATTTTTTCCGCTGGAAGATGGAACGTATCACCTGCTGGGCCCGTTGTTCCCCACTTCACTTGTGCACCACCTGTATCAGGCGGTGAACCGCGACCGTTTTTCTGAGGCGAGCCAGGGCGCACGGGCAGCGCGACGCAAAGAGCAACCGTGTCCTAACGGATACCGCGAATATCCGAACCTTGCGATCCGAAAATTTGGTGGCACCAAACCCCAGAATATCAGCCAACTGAATACCGAAAGACACGGGGAAAGTTACCTCCTGGCAGCGCTCCCGCCGATGTGGCAGCGCCCAGGGGTAGCAATCCCCGCCAGCACGACGTCGATCTTCACCAACTGGTTCGGGCGTCGACACAGCGTGCGCGACCTCACGCGCACTCTCAGAGAGTTCTTAGAGAGCACGACCTACAATAACGCCCGCATCCGGCAGGCTAGCAAGGATCTGGTACTTTCGATCCGGGACGAGCTGATCCAGGTCGCAACAGAGCTCCAGCAGCACACTCCGGGGTGGAGTGCGAACTCCAGATGCTCTCTCGATATGTGTGAGTCAATCTGGCTGGATCCGCGACGGGCCGCCTCCGATGACACCTTCAAGCATCAGATGCTGACCAGTGATTGGCAAGGCGACATTTGCTCAAGATTTGCACGCTGGCTCAACGGGGCATTGAAGAGCAAGACGGTACACCTCGGGGACGCCGAGTACCAAGAATGGCGTTCTCTTTTAGATGTTGAAATCGGCCAGTTGCGACAGGAACTCACTGACGATGTCTAATCCGCTTCAAGCCCTGCTGTTCCTTCCTCGCATCAGAGTGCAAAACGCCAACGCTATCTCAAGTCCGTTGACCTGGGGGTTTCCCGCGCCCTCCGCGTTTCTGGGCTTTGCTCATGCACTCAATCTTCGCGTTCGGGAAAAGATGAATCTCAACCTCAACGGCGTTGGCATCATCTGTCATGCATTCGAACCGCAGGTGCATAGTGTGGCCGGGAAACGCACGAAGGTATTTGCGCTCACGAGGAATCCGCTCAATAAGAACGGAGAGTCTCCCCCGATCGTGGAGGAAGGCAGGGCGCATCTTGAAATCACCCTTATCATGGGCGCGGAAGGAGAGAGCCTTTGGGACGGCACCGACCTTAGTGATCTCGCTTGCGCCATAGGCGAGGTTGCTAACGCGATGCGGCTTGCTGGAGGCTCCATCCTCCCAGGCCGCGGAGGTGCGGAAGCGACCCCGTACTTGGTAAAGTTGCCTGAGGATGTTCAAGGCATGGCCGACGAATCTCGAAAGTTTCGTAGGAAGCTCCTACCTGGGTTTGCCTTGGTGGAACGCCCAGATATTCTGCAGGAGCGAGTCAGGCTGCTGAAAGATGGGACCGCCAATGCAACAGCGCTCGACGCGCTGCTGGAGTTCTCCACTCTTAACTTTGCCCCTGAAAGAACCGAGGCGGCGGAAGGGGAGAAAGTCCTGTGGAGAATCCAGCCGAAGAGCGGTTGGCTCGTCCCAGTCCCCGTCGGATACGCGGCAATTTCTGACATCTACGCACCAGGAACCGTCGCCAACACCCGAGCACCGGACGTTCCTTTTAGATTCGTGGAGAGCTTGCTCGGGCTAGGCCAGTGGATAAGTCCCCACCGCATCGCGGACCTGCGGAGCTTGCTTTGGTATCACGACGCTCAGCCTGCACACGGCCTCTACCGATGCCACAACAACTATTCTCAATTCTTAACCCAGAGACAAGGAATTTGAACATGGCAAAATCCGACGAAAAAACAGATCTGAAGACTGCATCCGTTCTGGCATTCGAACGAAAACTGGACCCTTCCGACGCAACCTTAAGCTCTGGGAAGTGGGAACAGCGCGACAATGCCAGTGCATGGCCGGCCATCGCGATTCGGGAAAAATCGGTGCGAGGGACTATTTCCAATAGGCTCAAGACGAAGGACCAGGATCCAGCGAAACTGGACGCCTCGATTCAGTCACCCAACCTACAGACGGTCGACGTTGCCGCATTGCCACCGACCGCGGATACGCTGCGCGTTCAGTTCACCCTGCGCGTCCTTGGCGGAACGGGTGTTCCTTCGGCGTGCAACAGCTCCGACTATCAAGCAAGCCTCCGCACAGTCGTCGATTCCTATGTCACTGAGGCAAAGTTCCAAGTCTTGGCCGAAAGGTACGCCCACAACCTGGCCAACGGTCGCTTCCTCTGGAGAAACCGTATCGGGGCTGAAGAAGTCGAGGTTCGCATTCGCAAACTCCAGGGAGGCAAGGAGACCAAGAGCTGGACCTTCAATGCGCTCAAGCTTTCGTTGCGGAATTTCGATGTACCCAGCGACTATTCGGAAGCCTTGACCGAGATCAGCACAGCGATTGCCCAAGCGTTGACTGGTGCGTCGTACTTGCTTCTGGAAGTCACCGCATTTCTCCGGGTTGGGACCGGGCAGGAGGTGTTCCCATCTCAGGAGCTAATCCTCGACAAAGGGAGCAAAAAGGGCAGCAAAAGCAAGACGCTCTACAAGGTTGGAGAAACTGCGGCGATGCACTCTCAGAAAATTGGCAACGCTATTCGCACGATCGATACTTGGTACCCCTGCGAAGATGTTGCATACCCGATCGCTGTCGAGCCGTACGGGTCAGTCACGTCTCAAGGAAAAGCCTGGCGTCAGCCCAAGCAGAAGTTCGACTTCTATAGCCTGCTTGACGCATGGGTCCTGAAGGGCAACAAACCCCAATTAGACCAACAACACTACGTTATGGCCACGCTCGTCCGAGGCGGCGTATTTGGAGAAAAGGCTGAGTAGTGGACTGCTATCTTGACGTAGTGGTCCGGGAGGACCCTGAGGTGAACGGACACCAAATCATGGCTACGCTCTTCACCAAGCTACACAAGGCGCTGGTGCTGCGAGCCCGTGGCGATATCGCAGTTAGCTTTCCCGAGCACGACCCTGCCGTGCCAACGCTTGGCCCAAGGCTTCGAGTCCACGCGACTGAGCGCGCTCTCTCGGAACTAATGGCTGGGCAGTGGCTGTCTGGGATGCTCGATCATGTTGACGTCGGGCGCCTTTCTTCGGTTCCCAGTCAGGCTCAATATCGTGCCGTTAGGAGAGTTCAAGCAAAGAGCAATCCTGAGCGCTTGCGTCGACGACTCGCCAAACGCCACACGCTGACCGCCGAGGAAGCGAGAGGCAGGATCCCCGATTCGGCAGCCAATCTGCTACGCCACCCATTCTTACAGCTACGCAGCGTCAGCACGGGCGAAGCGTTTCGTCTGTTCGTACACCATGGCTCGCTGGTCAGCGCGCCTGTTACTGGTCCGTTTGGAAGCTATGGACTGAGCCCCACAGCAACCGTTCCTTGGTTTTGACCCTCTTTTTTTGCTCAAACACTTTCCATAATCATATCAGGCACTTGCACCATCCGGGAAAAACGGATGGTCAGCAGCGATGCATTGCCAATTGTTCCTTGAAATTCGAGGGTTTAGGGTCTTGTCCGCGTAGTTCACTGCCGCGTAGGCAGCTCAGAAGTCACCGGAATCAAAGCTCAGGACGGCGACGTCGTTCACTGCCGCGTAGGCAGCTCAGAAGTGTTGGCGGTGGCAAAGACAGGAGAGACTAGGGTTCACTGCCGCGTAGGCAGCTCAGAAGTCATACGCTGCGCCGCCGTCGTAGATGCGGGCGTTCACTGCCGCGTAGGCAGCTCAGAAGGTGGAGAACGGCGTGTCTATAAGCCAAGCTCCGTTCACTGCCGCGTAGGCAGCTCAGAAGATGGGCACAAAGCCAGAGTGGCAAGCATCAAGGTTCACTGCCGCGTAGGCAGCTCAGAAGGCCGACCAGGCTTACACCATCGCCTGCAATGAGTTCACTGCCGCGTAGGCAGCTCAGAAGGCGTCATAAACTGGCTCACGGACGTTCGGGATGTTCACTGCCGCGTAGGCAGCTCAGAAGCTCGTCGCACCGGTCCGGCCGTGATGACAGGCGTTCACTGCCGCGTAGGCAGCTCAGAAGAGTCTCAGCGTGGCGATTTGCTGGGCGTTCTCGTTCACTGCCGCGTAGGCAGCTCAGAAGTAATACGCTGTGCGGAAGGCCAATATATCGCCGTTCACTGCCGCGTAGGCAGCTCAGAAGTGAATCGGGTCCGCCGAGAGCTGCCCGCTCATGTTCACTGCCGCGTAGGCAGCTCAGAAGAACGAGCCCGAAGCCGTCGGCCTGCTCTGCGGGTTCACTGCCGCGTAGGCAGCTCAGAAGAAAGCAGACCTGCAAGCGCTGGCCGTGCTTGTCGTTCACTGCCGCGTAGGCAGCTCAGAAGGATTGACAGTGCGGCGTCTTCCTCAGCGATCTGTTCACTGCCGCGTAGGCAGCTCAGAAGGGCAACGGAAAGCAAGACAGGCGAACGCACAAGTTCACTGCCGCGTAGGCAGCTCAGAAGGGACACGCGCGCCACTCTATGCCGCGCGCATGGTTCACTGCCGCGTAGGCAGCTCAGAAGCACGTCGACAGCTCTTGGCCGTCCGCAATTGAGTTCACTGCCGCGTAGGCAGCTCAGAAGTCCAGTGCCGAAGCGAGCTCGGGGCAATAAATGTTCACTGCCGCGTAGGCAGCTCAGAAGAACTGGAGCCATCCTTGCGCCCCTTCGCTATACGTTCACTGCCGCGTAGGCAGCTCAGAAGAATACATGATTGGTTGACCCCACGGCCGTGGGGTTCACTGCCGCGTAGGCAGCTCAGAAGTCCGAGGTGCGGAGCGCAGGCTGTCCCATTCGGTTCACTGCCGCGTAGGCAGCTCAGAAGATTATCGAAACGAAGATCGCCAAGGCGACTAAGTTCACTGCCGCGTAGGCAGCTCAGAAGCGAAACTGGAGCAACTAATGTCATCAGACCCCGTTCACTGCCGCGTAGGCAGCTCAGAAGGACGAGGGTCACGGCCTGGGCCTTCTCGTTCCGTTCACTGCCGCGTAGGCAGCTCAGAAGGTCAAGCGGCCCGCGAAGAAGCTTCCCAAGAAGTTCACTGCCGCGTAGGCAGCTCAGAAGTTGGGCATGGAGACGTCGCGCGCCGTATCGTGTTCACTGCCGCGTAGGCAGCTCAGAAGAGCGCTCAATGCGCGGCAACGCTGGCCCCTCGTGTTCACTGCCGCGTAGGCAGCTCAGAAGGTAAAGGGGGCCGGGCCTCCTGTTTTCGCCGGGTTCACTGCCGCGTAGGCAGCTCAGAAGTGCTTGAGCGGGTAGAGCAGGTGAGCCTTGACGTTCACTGCCGCGTAGGCAGCTCAGAAGCCACTCGGAAGGAGATCAAGGGACTACAGGCCGTTCACTGCCGCGTAGGCAGCTCAGAAGTGCAAAATGGGATTGAAACTTGGGGTGGCGACGTTCACTGCCGCGTAGGCAGCTCAGAAGGCGCAGGGGACCTCCTGAGGATCGGCTCACGCGTTCACTGCCGCGTAGGCAGCTCAGAAGCTCACCCTGAAAAAGGAAGGTTCAAAGATCATGTTCACTGCCGCGTAGGCAGCTCAGAAGGTTAAGCCCGAGCATTTGCGCGGCCCAGTAGTGTTCACTGCCGCGTAGGCAGCTCAGAAGCCGGATGTAACAGCAGTTATTGCGACGATTGCGTTCACTGCCGCGTAGGCAGCTCAGAAGGGCATCGGCAAACAGGCGATCTTTGAGCTGGCGTTCACTGCCGCGTAGGCAGCTCAGAAGAAAGTCTGGCAGGGGAAGCCGAACGCAAGCAAGTTCACTGCCGCGTAGGCAGCTCAGAAGTTCAGGAGAACGAACATGACCGCGGCCATTTTGTTCACTGCCGCGTAGGCAGCTCAGAAGTCAGTCGTGCGCCGATGATGCGGAATGCGTGTGTTCACTGCCGCGTAGGCAGCTCAGAAGCTTGCACGGTCGCCTGGCTTAGGCCTTGGCTCGTTCACTGCCGCGTAGGCAGCTCAGAAGAAGGCGAACCCGTTAACAACAACCGCGTCATAGTTCACTGCCGCGTAGGCAGCTCAGAAGAGGAGCGATATCCGCCCAAGTAGTGCGCGTTGGTTCACTGCCGCGTAGGCAGCTCAGAAGCATCCGCAGTCTCGGCGCAGCTGCAACAAAATGTTCACTGCCGCGTAGGCAGCTCAGAAGAGACCGCGCAGCGCGCGTTCACAGCACGCCGAGTTCACTGCCGCGTAGGCAGCTCAGAAGAGCGCGGTCTCGATGGTTTCGGTCAGAAGTTCGTTCACTGCCGCGTAGGCAGCTCAGAAGCTTAATGAGCATGTGGTTACGAGCATATTCATGTTCACTGCCGCGTAGGCAGCTCAGAAGAGACAAAGCGTATCCCGAGATCCTGGCCATTCGTTCACTGCCGCGTAGGCAGCTCAGAAGTCAATCCCGTGGCATTCCGCATCGCGCCCCTCGTTCACTGCCGCGTAGGCAACTCAGAAGGACAACCGTACATCGGGTAGGTGTTTTCGGGGGTTCACTGCCGCGTAGGCAGCTCAGAAGCTAGAAATGTGGAAATCGAGCCACTCCGAGACGTTCACTGCCGCGTAGGCAGCTCAGAAGTGTACCTGGACGTTCTATCGACTCGCGACGATGTTCACTGCCGCGTAGGCAGCTCAGAAGCGGAAGAAGTATCGACACCCTCGGTCTTGACAGTTCACTGCCGCGTAGGCAGCTCAGAAGACTCGTGGCCTGCTGCAATTGACTCCGCGTTTTGTTCACTGCCGCGTAGGCAGCTCAGAAGAGCGTCTCGATGCGATCAACCAGCTCCAGCTCGTTCACTGCCGCGTAGGCAGCTCAGAAGGTCGACCCGAACATAATCAGCCGGCTCGGACAGTTCACTGCCGCGTAGGCAGCTCAGAAGGTGTACGCGCCTGCAAGCGTCACTGTTTGGTTGTTCACTGCCGCGTAGGCAGCTCAGAAGTGGCAACGCATCAGCAATGGGCACGCTCTGGAGTTCACTGCCGCGTAGGCAGCTCAGAAGGCAAACGTCGAATTGTCAAAGTCATAGATTGTGTTCACTGCCGCGTAGGCAGCTCAGAAGACGGAGGCGGCAACACTTTGATCTGGCCAAATGTTCACTGCCGCGTAGGCAGCTCAGAAGACCGAAACCGGCATTTCCGTTGCCTCTGAGCTGTTCACTGCCGCGTAGGCAGCTCAGAAGTATCACGCGGAACGCGTGTTCGACATGCTCTCGTTCACTGCCGCGTAGGCAGCTCAGAAGTCAAGAGTGCAAGCTCTAGGGTTCAGCGATGCGTTCACTGCCGCGTAGGCAGCTCAGAAGGCCAAGGCCCCGCCGCGCTGAGCGATCATCCAGTTCACTGCCGCGTAGGCAGCTCAGAAGTGAAGGGACCAGGAGTGTAGGAGGGGATCAGGGTTCACTGCCGCGTAGGCAGCTCAGAAGTGACCGAGGGTAAGCTATGACTGCTGACGAGAGTTCACTGCCGCGTAGGCAGCTCAGAAGTGGCAAACTCAGTCGCGACAGACTCTAACTTCGTTCACTGCCGCGTAGGCAGCTCAGAAGTGTCAGAGTATCGGCGCTGCCTAACGCTTGGTGTTCACTGCCGCGTAGGCAGCTCAGAAGTTGAAAAACTTGCCGCCTCCAGCGCAGTCCGCGTTCACTGCCGCGTAGGCAGCTCAGAAGCATCGTGCCGGCCTGGTTGTGTGCGGCCGCCAGTTCACTGCCGCGTAGGCAGCTCAGAAGTGAGACAGTCTGCCCACGTTGACAGCTCTTGCGTTCACTGCCGCGTAGGCAGCTCAGAAGGTCGGCGATTGACGGTTGCAGCGCCCACACAAGTTCACTGCCGCGTAGGCAGCTCAGAAGATCAACGGCGCGCAAGGTTTGGACAGCTACAGGTTCACTGCCGCGTAGGCAGCTCAGAAGTGGAACGGCGGTGTACCCGCGTAGGCGCATTCGTTCACTGCCGCGTAGGCAGCTCAGAAGCTATTCGTGTGGAACTTGAGTTATTGGTGTTTGTTCACTGCCGCGTAGGCAGCTCAGAAGCATGGTCCCTCACAACCCTAGGTGGCTCCATTGTTCACTGCCGCGTAGGCAGCTCAGAAGGCCGGCGGAGCCCTCGGCGGAGCCCTCGCAGTGTTCACTGCCGCGTAGGCAGCTCAGAAGTCCTTGCGGAATCTCGTGCCCGATGCCTCCAGGTTCACTGCCGCGTAGGCAGCTCAGAAGCGAGGAAAAACTGCTACGAATCGGGTTCTCGGAGTTCACTGCCGCGTAGGCAGCTCAGAAGTTACCCGAGATCACCATCCCGTGGTCCATCAGGTTCACTGCCGCGTAGGCAGCTCAGAAGTCTTGGATTGCCGCGTCCTTTCGGATCAGATCGTTCACTGCCGCGTAGGCAGCTCAGAAGTCTGTACGGTGTTTGAAGTACTCGGCAACCACGTTCACTGCCGCGTAGGCAGCTCAGAAGGTTACCCGGATATGACGCTCCGCTCCCTTGCTGTTCACTGCCGCGTAGGCAGCTCAGAAGTCTCAAGTCTACGAGTAGCTGCGTTCGCTCATGTTCACTGCCGCGTAGGCAGCTCAGAAGATCCGACAACGTTACAGCCATCGGCAGTAATAGTTCACTGCCGCGTAGGCAGCTCAGAAGCGGGGAAACGAAGTTTGCTACGGCCGGTCGACGTTCACTGCCGCGTAGGCAGCTCAGAAGAACGAAAGCGGCCAAGTAATGAACCGCTTCAGGTTCACTGCCGCGTAGGCAGCTCAGAAGAATATGTGCACGGTGTTCGAGGTACTCGGCAAGTTCACTGCCGCGTAGGCAGCTCAGAAGATCCAGCGGTCGCCCACCAGGTGCCCATTTTCGTTCACTGCCGCGTAGGCAGCTCAGAAGATCTACCTGTTGCAGAAACTGCGAGGCGACTAGTTCACTGCCGCGTAGGCAGCTCAGAAGTCCCAAAAATCTGTCAATCACAGCTGGCAGGCGTTCACTGCCGCGTAGGCAGCTCAGAAGGGCTCGAAAGTGCTCGGTCCGGACGACGTTATGTTCACTGCCGCGTAGGCAGCTCAGAAGCTTGTCGGTTCTGTATTCGTCGCCCAGAAATAGTTCACTGCCGCGTAGGCAGCTCAGAAGTTGGCGGCTTCCTCAGCGGCTTGCTCAGCTTTGTTCACTGCCGCGTAGGCAGCTCAGAAGAGTTGGCCGGATGGCTGGCGAAAGCTGGCAGGGTTCACTGCCGCGTAGGCAGCTCAGAAGAACTGGGTCTAGCGCCAGGGCACGTCGAATGGGTTCACTGCCGCGTAGGCAGCTCAGAAGGTGCCAGCGTCGGTGATGTTGATCGCAGTGCCGTTCACTGCCGCGTAGGCAGCTCAGAAGGGGAGTCTGCCTTGTTCAGGAGCAACGCAAGAGTTCACTGCCGCGTAGGCAGCTCAGAAGCGATCCGAGTAGGGTAGGTGCGCGGTCTTCCCGTTCACTGCCGCGTAGGCAGCTCAGAAGGTGAATCAGCTTAAGGCGGATGGCCTTTACGGGTTCACTGCCGCGTAGGCAGCTCAGAAGCTGGACCGTCGTAACGCTCAAGCTTGATCCCTGTTCACTGCCGCGTAGGCAGCTCAGAAGAACGAAAGAGACCAAATAATGATCAACCATCAGTTCACTGCCGCGTAGGCAGCTCAGAAGTCGCCGCGCTGCGCTGACCTGGCCGGCGGCTCGTTCACTGCCGCGTAGGCAGCTCAGAAGTCCCACGCCGCTAGCGCGTAGCTCGCACCAGAGCTCACTGCCGCGTAGGCAGCTCAGAAGCCGAACACCAGCGTAGCGTTACTGGCGTGCATATGTTCACTGCCGCGTAGGCAGCTCAGAAGTCAAAGCTGTAAATGCAGGCAGCTTGGTACAGGTTCACTGCCGCGTAGGCAGCTCAGAAGGCCGTCAAGCGGGCGCAGTCTAAGGCCGTGGTGTTCACTGCCGCGTAGGCAGCTCGGAAATGATTCGGCTGCTAAAGGACGACCCAGCAGAGGTTCACATTGAACAGATCTTAAACGAGCTCCGGCTGGTTGGTCTTGGGTCGAGTATGGACCACACTGATGTGAACAGCGCGGATTGCGATACTTGGGGTACTGGCTCTCCCCCGACGCTGCATGGCGGCAAACCGGTATCCATCAGAGAAGCCAAGCACGACACAGTGGCGGCCCCGATCTGAAGAAAGGCCCCGCGACGGAACCTGGGGGGGAAGGTCGCTCGTCGCGGGGCAGGGGGCTTGTAGTGCTGGTTGGGCTCACGGGCAAGGAGATGCCCCAAACGCTCCCCAAACGCTCCCCAAGCGCCTAGCGCGACCCACGTCTTGGG
>Ga0105046_10010333_pt1 | contig 14541 bp, 18 predicted proteins | sample MAT03_FD_78385 | JGI IMG/M metagenome (GOLD analysis project Ga0105046, IMG submission 78385) | Freshwater microbial communities from Lake Fryxell liftoff mats and glacier meltwater in Antarctica - MAT-03 (megahit assembly) | ecosystem: Environmental > Aquatic > Freshwater > Ice > Liftoff... | reverse complement strand
GCGCGCGGGGTGATGGCGACCAACACCCCGGGCGTGCTCGACGAGACCACCGCCGATTTCGCCTGGACGTTGCTGCTGGGTGCCGCGCGGCGGATCACCGAAGCCGAGCGCTATCTGCGCGATGGCCAGTGGAAGGGCTGGCAGTTGAAGCAGCTGCTCGGTGCCGATGTGCATCACGCAACGCTGGGCATCATCGGCATGGGCCGCATCGGCCAGGCGATTGCGCGCCGTGCGCTCGGTTTCGAGATGCCGGTGCTCTACTGCAACCGCAGTCGGCTGCCGGAGGCGACCGAACAGCGCCTCAACGCGCGCTGGGTAGGGCAGGATGAGTTGCTCGCCCGCGCTGACTTCGTGGTGCTGATGGTGCCGTACTCGAGCGCCACCCATCACCTGATCGGTGCGGCCGAACTGGCGAAGATGAAGCCGGGCGCGATCCTGATCAATACCGCTCGTGGCGGCGTGGTCGATGATGCGGCCCTGATCGATGCGCTAGGGCGGCGGGTGATCGCCGCCGCTGGCCTGGATGTGTTCGAGTGCGAGCCGGTCTATGACGCGCGGTTCCTCGCGCTGGACAACGTGGTGCTGGCTCCACATATCGCCAGTTCGTCGGCGGCGACCCGGCGGGCGATGGCGATGCTGGCAGCCACCAATGCGCTGGCCGCGCTGGGCGGCGAACGACCGCCCAATTTGCTCAATTCGGATGTGATCGGTCGCTGAGTCGGGGTCGTTGGCATCGACGCGGTTCATGCCGCGTCGTGTGCCGCGGCATGAACCGCGCAGCGCCGACCGGTGGGCTTGCGGCCGCGACAGGGCGCTGACGTCATGCGCTTCCTGTGGAGTCCGATCGATGCAAAGACGCACCTTCCTTACCGCGCTGGCGGGTAGTCTGGCTGCCGCCCCGCTCTCGTGCGCCCAGCATGCCGGTCATGACATCAAGGCTGCACAGGCCATCCCGCATCACGACAGTCCTTACTCACACCTGTTCGACACGAACATCAAGGATCTGCCAGCAGCGGTCAACGGTCAATGAGATTCGCTTCACCGCCAGTTCTGCGCCGGCATGCGCGACCCGGGTCGCTGGATGCGAAGGCAGCACTGCGATGCGCAAGCCCTTGGACCCGGTGAACCCGGGCTTGGGCAACTTCAGCCGGTAGGCCTGCGCATCGTTGCCGGTCGGGCCTTCGGTGGCCTTGAGCGCGAGTGCGAGATCGCCGGCCGAGCGTGCCAGCGGGCCGACGATGCCGGTCGCAGGCATTCGGGTCAGACCGGATCCCAGCTGAACACATCCTGCGAGCGCTCCAGTGGATAGAACCCGCCTGCCAGCGAGGGCATCGCGTGTTCTGCGATCGTCTCAGGGGTCCAACCTTCGGCGCGGTGCACGCTTTTGACCGGCCGGGGCTGGCTGATCAGGAACACTTCGTTGTTGCGCACCGCGAACACCTGTGCGTTCACCGCCTTGGCGGCGTCCGACAGCAGGTAGACCGCCAGCGGCGCGATCTTCGCCGGGGTCATCTGCTGCAGCTTGGCGACCCGCGCCTGCTGCTCCGGAGTATCGGTCGGAATCGAGGCGATCATCCGGCTCCAGGCGAACGGTGCTATGCAGTTCGAGCGCACATTGAACTTCTGCATGTCGAGCGCGATCGACTTCGACAGTGCGGTGAGCGCGAGCTTGGCCGCCGAGTAGTTGGCCTGGCCGAAGTTGCCGATCAGCCCCGAGGTCGAGGTCATGAACACATAGGCGCCGCTGCCCTGCTCACGAAACTGGTTGGCCGCCGCGCGCGCGACATGGTACGAGCCGTAGAGGTGCACCTTGATCACCGCATCGAACTCGACTTCGCTCATCTTGTGAAAGTAGCGGTCGCGCAGAATGCCAGCGTTGTTGATCACCCCGTCGATGCGACCGAACGCATTCATCGCGGAGGCTACGATGGCTTCCCCGCCCTTCGGATCGGCGACGCTGTCGGTATTGGGGACTGCCCGGCCGCCGGCGGCGACGATCTCGTCGACCACCTGTTGCGCCGGGCCCGCGCTCAGACCTTCTCCAGTGAGCGAGGCGCCGATGTCATTGACCACGACCTGTGCACCAGCCCGCGCGCAGGCGAGCGCCAGATCTCGCCCGATGCCGCCACCTGCGCCGGTGACCGCGACTACCTTGCCGTCAAGCATGCCCATGGGTGTTGCCTCCTGCTATGTCGATCGGCTACTTGCCGCCGGCACCGTTCTGGAACCAGACGGCGATTGTCGCGCGTTCGTCTTCGGTGATCTGGGTCAGGTTTCCCGGCGGCATCACCTTGGCCAGCACCACCTGCTGATGGATCTTCTGCGCCAGGGCGGTGATCCGCTCCGGCGTATCCAGCATGATGCCCCCGGGGGCTGCGGCGAAGCCGGGCTGGGTCGGTGTGGCCGCATGGCAGGACGCGCAGCGCAGCGCCATCACCTGCTGCACCTCGGCAAGCGAGGCGGTTTTGCCGGGAACTATTTCCGGCGGGCGCGGCATGATCAGGAAAGCCAGCACGATGACCATGGCCGCTGCGGCGGCGGGCAGCCAGGTGAGGGTCTGCCCGGCATGCATCCGGTTGAAGTAGTGCCGCACGACTGCACCGATCAGGAACACCGCAACCAGCACTGCCCAGGCCTGCGGATGCCCATAGGTCATCGGATAGTGGCCGGAGATCATGATGAAGACGACCGGCAGCGTCACATAGTTGTTGTGCACCGAGCGTTGCTTGCCCCAGCGGCCGTACTTCGGGTCGGGCGCCAGGCCGGCGGTCATCGCCTCGACCATCTTCTTCTGGCCCGGGATGATCACCATCGCCACATTTGCGACCATGATCGTGCCGATCATCACGCCGACCTGAAGGTAGGCGCCGCGGCCGCCGAAGATCTGGGCACAGCCCCAGGCGGTGAGCGCGATCAAGGCAAAGCCTACGGCAGCGAACCAGCCCTCATGCTTTCCGAGTGGCGAGCGGCAGAGCAGGTCGTAGACCACCCAGCCGGCGACGATCAGGCCGAGACTGAGCAGGATCGCAGTCGAGGGCGCGATATCGAGCACCGACCGGTCGACCAGCATGGTGTCGGCATGCACATAGTAGGCGACCACGAACAGCGCGAACCCGCTGATCCAGGTCCAGTAGGCCTCCCATTTGAACCAGTGCAGCCGGTCTGGCAACCGGTCGGGCGCGACCACATACTTCTGCTTGTGATAGAAGCCGCCACCGTGGATCGACCAGTTCTCGCCAAGCACCCCCTTCTTCGGCGGGTTGGGCGGGTCGAGCGTGTTGTCCAGCGCGACGAAGTAGAACGAGGCGCCGATCCAGACGATGCCGGCGATGACATGCAGCCAGCGCAGCAGCAGGCTGACCCAGTCGAGCAGATAGGCTTCCATTACAGACGGCCGCAAGAACGATGAGGGAATGGTACTAGCAAAAATCGTGCGCCAGTCGCGCCCGGGGTTGTCCCCGCGTTTTTGGCGGGGCGATTTCGTGTGCTGCCCGCCTGTGTTGCCGCCTGTGCAATCGCCTGTGCTGCGGCCTGCTGACCTGGCGAGGGGGTTTCGGGTAGGCTACGGGTACAAGAAAAGAAACCCGAGAAGAAACCCAATCTGGAGGAGGCAGCATGAACCGTCGCATTCTGGGTATTACCGGCGTATGGGCAATGATGGCCGTGTCGCTGGCATCGGTGGTGGACCTGGCGCTGGCCCAATCGTGGCCGACACGGCCGATCCGGCTGATGGTGCCGTTCGTCGCCGGCGGGTCATCCGATATCGTGGCGCGCGCAGTCGGCGTGCGTATGCAGGAGTCGCTCGGACAGACCGTGATCGTCGACAACCGGCCCGGGGCGAACGGCGCGATCGCCGCGCAGCTGCTGTCCAAGGCCAATCCCGATGGCTACACCTTCATGGTCGGCTCGATCGGCGTGTTCGCGATCAACGTCGCGCTGTTCAAGGATCTTTCTTACGACCCGTTGCGTGACTTCGACCTGCTCACGGTCGCGGTGCGCACACCGAATGTGCTGATCACCAGCCAGAAGGTGAGCGCGACCAGCGTGAAGGAACTGGTCGGCTTGCTGCAGAAGAACCCGGGCAAGCTCACCTTCGTGTCGTCCGGCACCGGCTCGTCCGATCACCTGTCGGCTGATCTGTTCTGGAAACGCACCAACACCACCGGCATTCATGTGCCCTACAAGGGCGGTGCGGCAGCGATGGCCGACATGATCGGCGGCCAGGTCGATGCCTCGTTCCAGAACCTGGGCGCGGCGACCGGCCATATCAAGGCCGGACGCCTGCGTGCGCTGGCGGTCACCGGCGACCGGCGCGCGCCGCAGTTGCCCGATGTACCGACGATGATCGAGCTCGGTTTCGGCGGTTTCGAGGTGTACTCCTGGCAGGCATTCACCGCGCCGCGTGGCCTGCCGAAGGACGTCCGTAACCGGCTGGAAGGGGCAATCGTCGCCGCGCTGAAGTTGCCCCAGTTGCGCCAGAGCATGGATGACCTCGGTTTCGAAGTGGTCGCCAACTCGTCTGCGCAGTTCGAGACCTTCCTCAAGGCCGAGATTGCGCGCTGGCGGCAGGTGGTGCAGACGGCGAACGTCAAGCCGGACTGAGCAGATCCCGGATGCAGGCAGCCTGGTACGAGCAGAATGGCCCCGCCGCCAAGGTGATCCGGGTCGGCGGGCGCCCGAAACCAGCCCAGCCAAGATTCGCGTGCGACAGCCGATCGCAGACAGACGGCAGGTTGGCGGCGGCTCCCAGGTAAAGTCGTCGGGCGGTTCAGTAGACGTAGCCGTCTTCGCGCTGGCGACGGACCGCCCCCACGATCACCTGCTGGCCCACAACTTCGCACAGTACGACGTCGCCTGTCGCGCCAAAGGGCACGATGAGTTCCCTCGACCGCCCGTTGCCGACCTCCGCCTTGCGACATGAGAGCGGCCGACCACGACAGCATGTTCATGCCCAGGCGAATTGCCTCCAGCGCCCGTTCTGGCGTCCTCCAGTCCAGCGTCGCGCTCACACGCTCCCGCTCGATCACCTCTGCGACTTTGCGGTCCGAGCCGGCCAGCCCGGAACGCTGATGAACAGGCGCCGACATGACTGAAGCCGGTAAAGTTGCGGTTCGTGATGCCCAGGCAGGAGGAGGCCGGCTGGGGTGTGGCCGATTCCGCTATCGGAGCGTAACGCCTGCGTCTTTTCCGCCTGACCGGCGGGAACGCGCTGTGCGCATACGGTTCGATACGGCCGGACCCTCGGCTGGTGAACTGCCTGATGGGAGTCTGTGCTGATGAATTATCTGTTGGCCTACGCGGCCTCGTTGCTGGCGATGCTGGGATTGGATGCGCTCTGGTTGGGGCTGATCGCGAAATCGCTGTATCGAAGCCAGATCGGCCATCTGATGGCCGCGCAGGTCCAGCTGCTACCCGCATTGGCGTTCTATGCGGTGTATGCGATCGGCATTGTCTACCTGGTCGTGATGCCCACGGTGAACGCGCCATGGCGCGCGACCCTGATCGCGGGTGCAGTGTTCGGGCTGTGTGCCTATGCCACCTATGACCTGACCAACCTCGCCACGCTGCGCGACTGGCCGTTGCGAATCTCGCTCATAGATATGACTGCCGGCATGGTGGTCACTACGATTGCGGCCTCTGCCGGGCGCGCGGTGCTCGCCTGGTTCGGGCGGTAGATCGCATCAGCGTTGCGTTGCCTTGCGCACAGACGAACGACCATGCGCCGCGCCATGTTATCGACGATGAACCTGAATACTTGGGCGAGGGATGACAATGAATGAAATTCGCAAGGGTCAGGCGCCCGCAGCGCTCTCGCGGCAGGCATTCGGCGAGCGCTACCGCGCCCGCTTCGTGGACCCCGCTTTCGCAGTTGAAACTGCCGCGATCGCGCGTCTTGAAGACATTGCCTGGCAGGCCTACGACGAAGGTCGCAAGGCCCCGTTCACCCGCGCGGCGGGACCGGGTTATGCCGACCCGGATTACGCGCTGTCGTTGGAGTGGCTGACCACCCGGCAGGCACTCGACCAGGCACAGCTGGCTTGGGGCAACCCGGCCACGCCGTCGCGCGTGCTGCTGGTTTGCGGCAGCGCCCGCAATGACGGCACCTGCCCCGGAGAGATTTCGAAGACCTGGCGCCTGACCGAGATCGCACAGCAGGTCGTGCAGGGCGCGGGTGTCGAAGCCGACATGCTCGACCTGAGCCTCGTCACCTCGGAGTACGGCCGCAACATCCATCCCTGCAAGGGCTGCGTGTCGAGCGCCATGCCGCTGTGCCATTGGCCCTGCAGTTGTTACCCGAACCATGCACTCGCGCAGACCCACGACTGGATGGCCGAAATCTATGAACGGTGGGTGGCAGCGCATGCGGTGATCCTGCTGGCGCCGACCTACTGGTACCAGTCGCCCAGCCCGCTGAAACTGATGATCGATCGGCTGGTGTGTGCCGATGGCGGCAATCCGGACCCCACCACCACCCACGGCAAGCGCGTGGTCGAAGCCAAGCAGATCGAAGCGCAGGGCTGGGACTTCCCCAAGCACCTCGCGGGTCGTGCATTCGGCGTGGTCGTCCATGGCGATGTCGCCGGCGTCGAAGACCATCGCCGCAACCTGTGCGACTGGCTGGAGTGGATGGGCCTGATCGACGCTGGCGCTGCCGCGAAGCTGGACCGGTACATCGGCTATTACGAGCCTTACTACAACAGCCACGAAGCGCTGGACAAGGACAGCGCGGTACAGGAAGAGGTGCGCATCGTGGCCCGCTCGGTGGTGGCTGCGGTCGAGGCGCTGCGCGCTGGGCGCTTGAGCCAGCCCGACAGGGCCAGCAAGTCCCCGCGGCCCAAGTGACGCAGGCGCAGAACTTCCTTCGGGGCAAAGCATCGCCTCAACCGCGCCCGAACCCAGGAACGCTGACCTATGAACACGATGCACCCCCGAGTCAACCAGGGAACCGCCGTGCCCAAAAAGGCCTGGAGTGCCAAACGCGAACGCCAATACGCGCACATCAAGGACGGCCTGATTGTCCGGGGTACACCCGAGCCACTTGCCGAAGAGATCGCGGCACGGGTGGTCAACAAGGCGCGGGTCCTGGCCGTTTAGCGAGCGCCGAGCCGCGGTAGAGGTTGGCAAGGGACGCCTGTTGCCCTTATCGGCGTTCCTCCGTTTCCATTCGACCACAGGCACGAATTGTGCGCAGAGATTGCCTTTAACTTGAGGTGCTGAAGATGGCTATGAAGAAGTCCACTGCCAAAGGCGCGAGCCTGCTGGCCGCAGAACACACTGCAACCAAGCCGCTGCTGCACCAGCAAAGCAAAAGCGGTTCGCAAGAGACGCAGCATTACGGCGAAATTGTTCCTATGCCGCATGGTATGCCGGGCGACACCGTCACCAAAAGCGTCGCCTCCTTGAACCAGGTGCTCGCTGACAGCATCACGCTGCGCGATATGTACAAAAAGCACCACTGGCAGGTTGTCGGTCCAACCTTCAATCAGCTTCACCTCATGTATGACAAACACTACGAGGCTCAGGTGGAATTAGTCGATGCCATCGCTGAGCGCATCCAGACGCTGGGTGGTGTCTCGCTGGCCATGGCCGCTGACATAGCGGAAGAAACCCGCATCCCGCGGTTGCCAAGAGGGCGTGAGCCCGCCGCTGTCCAGCTGTCCAGGTTGATCGATGCGCACACCATGATTCTCAAGCTGGCCCGCGCCGAAAGCGAAAAGGCTGATGAGGGTGGCGACGCGGGCACCAATGATCTGCTCGTAAGCCAGGTCGTACGCTGCAACGAACTGCAGGTATGGTTCTTGTCCGAGCACCTGGTTGCGGCTTCACCCGTTTAGCGCGCGGCTGCGGGCACGCGGGAAGTCAAGGAATGGGGATTTTCAGCCAACTCTCTCCGGCAAGTGCGCACAACCAGGAGTTGCCCATGACCCCGGTCGTGCCGCCTTCGGTGCCGGGCGCGCTGACCGGTGCTGAGCCAGACCTCGGCGCCAGCACGGGCTGCACGGTGCTGCTGGTCGATGACAACAGCGATGCGGCCATTACGCTCACGATGTGGCTGAAGATGAAAGGTCATCAAGTGCATATTGCAAGCACCGGCCTGCAGGCACTGTCATTGGCGCACCAATGGGCGCCCGAGGTCGCGATCCTGGACATCGGGCTGCCCGATATCGATGGCTACGAGGTCGCGCGACGCCTGCGTGCCGAGCTGCCCGCTGACGAAATGCCGCTGCTCATCGCGCTTACTGGCTGGGGCCAGGCGCAGGACCGCCTGCACGCACTGGACGCGGGCTTCGACCATCACATGACCAAGCCGGCGCCCCTCCCCGAGCTGGAAGCGCTGCTGCTGACCCGCTTTCGCGCTGAATAGCCAGTTCAGCGCAGCCTGCGGGATCGCCCCTTTCCGCCTGCTCAGTGCCAACTCAGCATCGCGAGATGGTGGCGCCAGCGCGTCCTGACGCGCACCGCCGCCTCGTGCACCAGCGCATCGATCAACCTCATCTGTCCGGCGACCCTGCCATTGAGCACGAACGGACAGGCATTTGGTGTTCCGAGGCTTCAGGTGATCTCGCTGCTGAACTCGGCCATTGGCAGCCAACGGGCGAGAAGAGCGCGCTCGGCCATCTGTTGGTCAGGCTGAGCCATTGAACAGGCGGGAACGTGTGCTCACACTCTGCGGTGAAGCCGCGACGGGGCGTGCTCACTACACGACGAGGAATATTGCCGCACGAATTACCGGTTCGGGTGGCGTCGAATTGGCCTGTTCAGTCCGCCCTGTCGCGCAGCCTCACCATGCCCCGCTTGTTACGGATCAGGCTACCTGAGATTCCAGTGACTTCACTGCAGCTTCGAGGCCCGCGCGCTGACGCCGCAGGATCGCGTTCAGATCGACCATCATGCCCGTGTCGCCAATTGCCGTGTCGTACTGATCCAACAGCGACCGTTCTCCGCGAATGACGGCCGGCAAGACCCCGTCATCGATACCGGTCAGCCATGCACGAACGTTCATCACTGTTTCCTGGACGGTCGACATCCACGAGCCCTCTTTCGACGCTTCGCCATGTTGCGCTCGTATACCCGCCGCAAGTGCGCCTTCATCGCTGGTGTGAAGTCGTTTCATCGCGACCAAATCCGCTTTGACATCGGCCTCGGCATGTTCGATTGCCTCGTCGTAGCCATGAATGGCATCGATCAAGCTGGTATGCAGCTTCTCTGCCGATGAAAGGTCGGCTTTGTGCCCGCTTGCCTGGTTCATATCGTCACCCTTGATGAGTGGTTGAATTGAGCTGAATGTGCCGCATTCGATCCTGTTGTCCGGCGCTTTCTCATGGCACGCTGCCCGGATCCTTCGCACGTCTGCCCGCAGCGACGACAGTTCCCTCGCCAGCAGAAGTGCTCGAGGTCAGGGCGGTCAGTCCGTCGCTGCGGATCGGTGCCACTCCAGCCTGCCGCTGGCTGCGCCAGGCTTCGAACGCGGGCGCAGAACGATCTGCACTCGCGCTGCGGAACGCCCGGTAGTCTTCATCGAGCATGCGCAACTGGTCCGCACGCCACTGCGCGTATTCCGGATCCCATGTTTGTCCGGGGTCGTCCTGGCCAGGATGCGCCCGGTTGCCCTGCGCGGTGAGCTGGAACCCCTGCTCGTAGCTGCCGAGGCCGGGCTGACCGACATACGCTTGCGCGCCCACGTTGCTGGCGCTTTGTGTTTTCCGCGGCAGTTTCTTGGAGACCACAGACTTTTTCATCGAGAGTACCTTCCACCCGGTGTGGTGATCACAGTTGAAGGCAATAGATGTTCCTGCATTGAAACCGCCCATGGTGGCGTGAACTGGCTGGACTCGCTCGGCAGCAGCGCGCGTTCTATTTCTGCGCTGGCGTCCGACGGCGTGGACTTGCGCCACACCCGCCTGCAGGCCGAACTGGGTGGCGAGCAGCAAGCAGGGCTGTGTCGCACGCATCGGCTCGGAGGCATTTTCAAGGCAGGGTAACCCCCGCCACCGTGCCGGTGGGTACGTTCGTCCGGGTCAAGGAGGCAAGGGCGGATTGGCGACGATGAGGTTGAACGCACCGTCGACGCCTGACAGCAGATCCGAGTTTACGGGGCGCACATCAGGCGTTACCGCCAACGCGGCATTGACTGCGGTTAGCCGTAGCGTATCGTCGTTGAAGTCGACCGCGAGGACTTCTGGCTCAGGTCCGGTCGAGCCGATGACAATGGCGTCGCCCGGCCCCGCGCCACAGCCGATGTCGATCCCGCGTGCGACCGGCTTGCCGCTCAGCAGATGAGCGTCGAGGGCAGCCACGAATCGGTAGGTATGGGGGCGGAAGTGCTCCATTACGCTCCAGGATAACGCGCTGGGCTGCGATCGAGCAGCGCCCGTAGGACCCAACGCCGAGACACCTGACCGCCTGAACGGTTGGAAGAGGTTCGAGATGCTCCTCGCGTGCCGAGTCAGGAAAAGGTGACGCATATGAGCGACGCGACCTATCGGCGCTTGCTTTCCGTGGATTGGGTCACCCGTTCCCACGCGTCTCGCGAAGCATGTCTCGCACGGGCCCAGTCCAGTTTCGATTTGCCCCGGGCGTCCAGCCATTCGCGCGACAGGTTCTGCTCCGCGTCCTCGAACGTACGATCTTGATTGTTGATGAAGCCATCGACGCCGTACCCGTATGCCGGCCCGTAGTCGTCGAACGTCGCCCCGGCATCCACATACGGACGTGCCCGGAATTGTTCCTGCCAGTACGCTTCCTCGATTCCCCGATCGACAGAGTCGGCAATTTCGTTGCCTGCAAAGCCGGCAGCAACGCCGCCGACGATTGCACCCACGGCGGCGCCGACCGGACCCGCAACTCCGCCGACCACCGCGCCCGCTGCGGCCGCTCCAAGGGCGGCGCTTGTGGCGACGTCAGCCACGCGTGACCCGGTTCGCTCCCGATCCGGCTCCGTCACGTTGTGTTGAATGGGTTGTTCGTTTTTTGACGACTCTCCGCTCATGACGTTCTCCTCTTGAATGGCTACTGGAATAATGGTGCCGGGTGCGTCGGCATCCATCGCGCAATACACGTACCTGTTTCTCGCGCGTGTCCTCGGTCGGCTCGGGCACATCGGTTGCGTCGCACTCAGCGCATCACGAGATGCCATCGCAACGCTCTTGGCAAGATGGGACGAGAACCCTGTACCGCAGTTCGGACAGGACCTTCAGACACCATCCGCGGTGCTTCCACTCATGAACGGAGGTTACATGGGCATTCTGGACAAAGTAGTCGTGGCTTTGACCCCAGAACCAGGCGATCAGGAACGAGCCGAAACTCGAGCAATGGCTCCAGCGCTCGCCCACGGCGGAGGCTGGCTGGCAAAGTCGGAAGCGGCATGAGCCACGCCGCGCCGAAATAAAGGGGGGTTTCGACGGTGCTCGACTCAGTTCAGTGGCCGGCCATGGTGGTCACACTTCTGGCGGCCTGGCTGGTGGCCTCGAAGCTACGGACACGCCGCTCTTGGGGATTTGGCCTTTTTATTGTCAGCAATGCACTTTGGATCGTGTGGGCGTGGCACACGTCCAGCTACGCGCTGATCGTTCTGCAGATCGGGCTGTTTGTCACGAATGTGCGTGGGGTGCGTACGAACCCTGCTGATGAGATGCCCCTGTCTCACGCACCGTCGAGCCTCGCGCCCGCACACGGTGCGGTTGATTCCTCCGTCGCCGCGCAGCCATCGTCCACAGCTGAACCGGCTGCTTGATGCAGGGTATGGGCCTACTCGTTGACCCAGCCGAGGAGTCCTGCGGCGGGGCACCAACGCCGCAACTCTGCCAAAGCTGACTCTGGGCGGAGGCGCGCACGCCACCTCTGTCCCGGTCTTACTTCCCGCGGTCGGCACGGCGGGGGTGCGCCCGTCGTGAAGCGCACCTCGATACAGCCGCTGCTTTCGAGGTGCGCGGCAGACTCGAATCAAAACCGTGCCGACTGATCTCGGTCGCTTGCCTGTGAAGGATCATCGTCTTCGCCTGGCAGCTGTGGCTCCAATTCCCCGCGGCGCCGTTGCAATGACATGGCGAGCATTTCCATGTCCAGCCCGGATTCGCGTGCAAGCGGGAAGATCTCCGATTCCTCGGTCAGCACATGGTCACGAACCTCCTGCATCAATTGTTGTACCGTGTCGTCGAAGGCTCCATCCGACGGATCCATCGCTTCCAGGTGGCTGATGAGCTCCGCCGCGTAGGAGTGGTCAGCCTTGGCGTCCTCTATCAGCTCAGGCTGATCGAGTTCGGCCCCTAGCGCGGGGTAAATTATTTCCTCTTCCAACTGACTGTGCAGGTTGAGCTTGTCGCAGATCGTCTGCACGATCTCCCGCTTCAAATCGTCCAGTCCGTCGGCTTTCTCGGCCTGCAATTCGCTGTACTGGTCGAACAGCTCATCGACCTCGAGATGATCCTGCTCCAGTTGCGAAAACGGATCCAACAGCTCGGAATTGCTCAGGGTCATGATCGGCATCCTCGGTCAGCTGAACTTATGTGCTCAAGTGAAAGAGCGGTCGGCAGGATTGGTCGTGGCGTCCATCGGTGAGCGGCAGTGGGTTCTGTGAAGCCGACGGGCCAGACACGTTGATACGAGAATCGGCGGCCGAGGCGGGTTCAATGACCAGCCCCGCGGGTGGCGCCGCGCTCTGTGCCTCCATGCGCACAGGATCCTGCCCGGCAGCAGAGGAAGGCACGGACTGGGCGAGCACCGCAGGTGCGCTGCACAGGAGTGCCGCGAGCCAAAGTGTGTGCTGTACAGGTCTCATCGATTTCTCCTGGTCGAAAAGCCGCGCAGGTGTCGTGGCCGGTATGAAGGGTGGCGCAACTCGTGTGCCCGCCGACGACGCCTCTGGTTACTGCACAGCGCCTGCGCGCGCGTGCCTGAAGGCAGCACGCCCGACCAGGTGCGAAGCTGGCGGATGAAGTCGACCCGTTCCCATCCGGCAGCCTCAGATCGGCGATGGTGAGGTCAGGACGCCGGGTGGCGGCCTCGATCACGGCCTGCTTGACGGTCTCGCACACGCTGATCGGGCGAGCCCTGCTGGCGCGGATCGCCACCTTGGTGGTCGGGTTCCTGCATCGCGGCCAGCGCGCCGGCAGCCATGCGCGGTGCAGCCGGAGCGGGCACTTCACCACGGTGGCCGAGCACATGCTGGCGGCGCACCGATGAACAAGGCGCAGCTTGAAGCGGCGTTGACGCGATGATTTCGCCAATGCCGGGTGACCTATGGCCATGTTGCCGATCCGCTTTGGGCTCGATGCCGTGCCTGCTTGCGCAGCGGCCGGGGTCACGCGAGCAGCTTCACGCCAGGCAAACGCGCGGCGTTGGCGTCGAAGGTGACGAAGCGGCCTCGGCCGAGGTGCGCAGCGCGGGCCGTGAGCAGGCAATCCGCGAAGTCCGCGGTGGGGTGGCGAGCGCGGTCAGCACTGGCTCCTCGGCGGCAGCGGCCTGCTCCACCAGGCGCTGTGCGGCCGCGTACTGTGTGCTTCGTCGTCCCGCGCACCAGCAGGCGCACCAGCACATTGGTTTCGATGGCAATGCTCATCGGCTCAGCGCTTCGTTGCCTTCGCGCCCTTTTTCGTGCTCGCCATCTTGAATGGGTTCATGGCCTCGACCGCAACCCTGGGCTGCCCGGGCCGCGTAAGCGAGCCCGCCAGTTCGACCACCCCGGCGTGCTCGACCAGTGCCTGCGCGACGCTCTGTGCCGAAAGCAAAGGGTGCTTGCCCCGAGCTCCTCGCCCAGCTTCACCGTCTGCAGGATGGCCTCGCGGCGCTGGTGGTTCAGGCGTTGCAGGGCAGGTGTTTCGACATACATGGCATGCCAGGTCAAGGCGAGCTGGCGCGCCACGCGCTCTGCGCCCGATTGCGGGCCGACACAGCACAACATCGCCCCCTCGGTCTTCCACACCTGTTCGATCGAGCTGGCGGAGCAATCGCCCTGGACGTCGTCCTCGACGCGGTCGTCGCTGCGTCGCAGCGCCAATTCGCGCAGGGCCATCAGATTGCCCTTGCGGAAGAAATTCCTGGCGGCGCGCTCGGCCTGCGCCCGCAGGTAGACCTTGCCTGCGCCCAGGCCGCCGTGGTGCCGTTGGGCTGTTCAACGCGTTGCGCAGGGCGCTGGCGACGTGGCTGATCTAAAGTGTGGGTAGGGTTGCGCGAAGCTGCGCTACCCGAAACCTCTGGCGCGATCCCTGAAGCTACCCACCTGGCGCGCCGGCGCGGCCGAGCTGCCCGGCCTGGCAGTAACGCCGCATCTGGCAAGAAGAAGGAGACCCATCATGGATGCGTACGAACGACAGTTGATGACCCGGGTGGTCAACGACCTGCTGCGCCAACCCGACCCACTGAAGGATGTCGACGCCGAGCGTGCGCTGGCGATGTTGGTCTCGTCGCGTTCTGATGCGACCTACCTGCTGCTGCAGCGGACGCTGGTGCTGGAAGCAGCGCTCGAGCAGGTGCAGTGGCAGATGCAGCGCCTGCGCGAGGCGCAGGCGGTGGAGCAGGGCGCTGCGCTGGCGCTGCCGGCCG
>Ga0105046_10010332_pt1 | contig 14542 bp, 13 predicted proteins | sample MAT03_FD_78385 | JGI IMG/M metagenome (GOLD analysis project Ga0105046, IMG submission 78385) | Freshwater microbial communities from Lake Fryxell liftoff mats and glacier meltwater in Antarctica - MAT-03 (megahit assembly) | ecosystem: Environmental > Aquatic > Freshwater > Ice > Liftoff... | reverse complement strand
CCCTCACGCACCCAGCGGATGATTTCGACGTGCGACTCATCAAAGACCCACGGAACCTCCACTCGCACACCCGCGAGGGTGTTGATCGCGAAGAAGCGTCGGTAGTTCGACTCGGCGTCGGCACGGCGCCAGTCGATCAGCTCGTAGTGCTGGCGATCATGCACCTTGGTAGGGGTGCCGTCGCCCGTGCCCTCCGCAATCGGGTAGTGGGTGCCTTCGTACACCAGGTGGCCGTCGTCGATCGTTAGCACCGGGTCGTCGCCGAGCACCGGGATGCGCAGGCGCCCGCCGCCGAAATCCCAGTCGATGTCGAACGCCTCCGCGTAGCGGGAATGGGGGCCCTTCTCGAGCACGTCCCACCACCACGGGTTGGTCGCGGGAGTTCCCACGCCGAGGTGATTAGGCACAATGTCGATAAGCACCTTGAGGCCGGCCTCGTGCGCCGCCTTCGACAGCGCATCGAGACCCTCGGCGCCGCCCCGGTCGGGATCGATCACCGAGGTGTCGATCACGTCGTAGCCGTGATCCGAGCCCTTGACCGCGTGCAGCAAGGGGGAGAGGTAGACCCAATCGATGCCGAGGCACTTCAAGTACTTGACCAGCCGCGCCGCCGCGAACAGGTCGAACCCGTCGCGGATCTGGAGGCGATAGGTCGAGACCGGGATGCTCACGGGGTCACCGCGATCAGCAGCATCATCGATCTCGCGATGAGGGTGATGGGCGACCCGGCCGGCCGGTGCTCGTCGCTCTGCCCGGCCGCGGTATCCGCAGCAATGAACCACTTCGATCCATATTCCTCCGGCGGCAGAGTGAAGTCGACGTCGGTCTCGGAGGCGTTGAAGTACAGCAAAACGTTGTCGTCCGTGATTCGTTCGCCACGGGCATCCCGGCCTCGAATGCCGTTTCCGTTGAGAAAGACACCCGCGGCTTTGATGAAATCGGTGTCCCAATCGTCCTCGGTCATGGGCAGGGCATCGGTCGACAGCCACTCGATGTCGGGCAGTGGCTCGCCCGCCCCGCGTGTCACCGGCCGCCCGTTGAAGAACCGCACACGGCGGAACGTGGGATGCTCCGCCCGTAGTTTCGTCAGGCCCGCAGTGAACTCGATTAGGTCGCGGTCGGCTTCATCCCAGTGAATCCAGCTGAGCTCGGAGTCCTGCGCATACGTGTTGTTGTTCCCATGCTGGGTGCGCCCAAGCTCGTCGCCGTGCGCGATCATCGGCACACCCTGCGACAGCAGCAGCGTCGCCAAGAAGTTGCGCTGCTGGCGTGCGCGCAACGCGTTGATCGCGGGGTCGTCGGTGGGGCCTTCCGCGCCGGAATTCCACGACCGGTTGGTCGATTCACCGTCCGCCGAGTTCTCGCCGTTGGCCTCGTTGTGCTTCTCGTTATACGAAACCAGGTCGCGCATCGTGAAACCATCGTGCGCTGTCACGAAATTGATGGATGCCACCGGCCGACGTCCATCCTCTTCATACAGGTCTGCCGACCCGCTCAGACGGTTGGCAAACTCGCCAAGGGTTGCGGGCTCGCCGCGCCAAAAGTCGCGAACCGTGTCGCGGTACTTGCCGTTCCACTCCGTCCATTGCGGAGGGAAGTTGCCCACCTGGTACCCGCCCGGCCCCACATCCCAGGGCTCGGCGATGAGCTTCACCTGCGACACGATCGGGTCTTGTTGCACGAGCTCGAAGAAGGTCGACAGCTTGTCGACGTCAAAAAACTCTCGGGCCAGCGTGGCGGCGAGGTCGAAGCGAAACCCGTCGACGTGCATCTCGGTCACCCAGTACCGCAGCGAGTCCATGATCAGCTGAAGTGAGTGCGGATGACGCACATTGAGCGAGTTTCCGGTGCCCGTGTAGTCCATGTAGAACTGCGGGTCGTCTTCGACAAGCCGGTAGTAGGCGGCGTTGTCGATGCCGCGGAACGACAGTGTCGGCCCGAGATGGTTGCCCTCAGCCGTGTGGTTGTAGACCACGTCGAGGATGATCTCAATGCCCGCCTCGTGCATCGCGCGCACCATTGACTTGAACTCGTCGACCTGGCCGCCAAGGCTCTCCGTGGAGGCGTAGGCGTTGTGTGGCGCGAAAAACCCAATCGTGTTGTAGCCCCAGTAGTTGGAGAGGCCCTTTTCCTGCAGCGTCGAATCGTTGACGAACTGCTGCACGGGCATCAGCTCGAGCGCGGTGATGCCGAGCTTCGTGAGGTGATCGATCACCGAACGATGGGCCAATGCGCTGTAAGTTCCGCGCTCGTTCTCAGGCACGTCTGGGTGCAGTTGCGTGAGGCCCTTAACGTGCGCCTCATAGATGACAGTGCGGTTGTACGGGATGCCCGGCCGCACGTCACCGGTCCAGTCGAAGGTCTCGTCAATCACCACTCCGAGCATCGTGTGCCCCGCCGAGTCTTCGTCGTTGCGCTGGTGCGGATCCGCAAAGTCGTACGAGAACAGCGACTGGTGCCAGTCGAAGTCGCCGCACGTCGCTTTTGCATATGGGTCCAGCAGCAGCTTGGCGGGGTTCGCCCGCTGGCCCTGCTGAGGGTCGTACGCACCGTGCACGCGGTACCCGTAGCGCTGGCCGGGCTTCACGCCGGGGAGGTAGATGTGCCAGACGAATGCGTCGAATTCCTGGATCGGGATGCGTGTCTCGACGAGATCGTCATCGAACAGGCATAGCTCCACCCTGTCGGCGATCTCGCTGAACAACGCGAAGTTAGTCCCCGTTCCATCGAAGGTCGATCCGAGCGGATACGCGGCGCCAGGCCAGTTCTCTATCACCAGCCCACGGTATCCGGTCGGTGTCTGGCGTGCTGGGGGTTGCTCAACCGTTTGGGGCAAGATAGGCGCATAGGCTGAACGCCGTGCCTCACGACGAACTCCTGACCATTGCCCGTACCATCGCCCTCGCGGCCGGTTCCCTGGCGAAGCAGCGACGGGCCGAGGGCGTCGAAGTCGCCGCGAGCAAGTCGTCGTCGGTCGATATCGTGACCGAAGCAGACCGCGAGACTGAGGCACTCATCCGCGCGGCGCTCGCCGATGCTCGCCCCAACGATGGCTTCTTTGGGGAGGAGAGCGGTGCCGACAGCGGCACGAGCGGACTCACGTGGATCGTCGACCCGATCGATGGCACCGTCAACTTTCTGTACGGCATCCCGCACTACGCGGTCAGCATCGCCGTTGTCGAGGGCGAGCCCGACCCCCTCACCTGGACCGCCCTGGCCGGCGCTGTCGTGAACCCCGCCACCGGTGAGGTCTTCACCGCCACAGCGGGCGGCGGAGCCCGGCTCGGCGAACAGCTGATTCACGTTGCCCCGCCCGTCGAGCTGTCGCAGGCCCTCGTCGCTACGGGTTTCGCGTATGACTCCGAGATGCGCGGCAGGCAGGGCCGCATCGTCGCTGAGCTACTCCCGCGGGTGCGTGACATCCGCCGGCAGGGCACCGCATCGCTCGACCTGTGCTTCGTTGCCGCCGGCCGCTACAACGCCTACTTCGAGCGCACGCTGAGCCCCTGGGACCACGCGGCGGGCGCGCTCATCGCCCGTGAATCCGGCGCCGCGGTGAAAGGATTGGGCCAGTCGGCTCCCAGCCGCGACTTCGTTCTGGCCGGGCATCCGGATGTCGCTGCAGCCCTCGAGCGCACCCTCGTGACCCTCGGCGTGTAGCCGTTGGGCTGGCGTGTCGGCGGCCGAGCGGTTACCCTTAACTATTCGTTACATGCGCGCGCGGTGTGTTTGCCGCCCATGTACGCCCGAGAATCGTGCCAGCCGAGACGTGGCTGGTCGCTTTAGAGGAGTTTCCTATGTCGTTGCGCGAGCCCGACTCAGCAGCGACCCCACTCACTCGACGACAGACCCGCGAACTCGAGTCGCGCACTGCCGAACCCGCCAAGCGTGCGTCGGTGCTCACCCAACGTGCGTCGGTGCCCGCCAAGCGCCCGTCGGTTGCCGCCAAGCGCCCGAGCGGAAAGCGCCCATCGCTGCGCATCACTCGACCGCTCACCAAGGCGAAGCGCAGTGGCCCGGCGCCGCGCAAGATTCTCTCGTTTGGGGCGATGCTGTTCGCCGGTGCCCTGCTCGTGGGCATGTCTGTCCCGGCCAACGCGTTTATGCCCACCAACAGCTTCTCGGCCGACGCGTCAACGCTCGCGACGTCTGGCTCGTCAGCCTCGTCCGGTAAGGTTCCGGTGCAGTCGGTTGAAGTTTCCGCGCAGGCCGCGCCCGTCTCCGTGCTGCGTGACGAGTACGGCGTCACCTCCTACGCCGAACTGCTGCGTGCCCAATACGGCAGCCAGGGCGGAAGCTTCACGGCAACGACGGGTGCGATTCGCTGGCCGTTCCCGTATACCGTGCCGATCACCGACGGCTTTGGCAATCGCCCATCCGGCACGTCAGGAACGAGCCACCACAACGGTGTCGACTTCACGCCGGGTGCGGGCACGCCGATCTATGCGGTGGCAGACGGCGTCGTCACCACCCACAGCGACGACGCGTACGGGTACGGTAACCATGTCATCCTCTCGCACACCGTCAATGGCGAAGCATTCGACAGCGTCTACGCGCACATGCAGACCGGAACCAGCCCCCTTAAAGCCGGAGACGTTGTGAAGGTCGGGGACTTTATCGGACTCGTGGGTGACACCGGCGACTCGTACGGCGCGCACCTGCACCTTGAGATCCGGATCGGCGGCATCCCGGTCGACCCCTTCGCCTGGCTGCAAGCGCACGCGACGAACTAGTTGCGGCGCCTCGCCGATCGAGCTTGTCGAGATCTCACCGACGACTAACCCGGCCGTGAGGTCTCGACAGGCTCGACCCGCCTAACCGCTCGACCCGCCCTGGCGCCGATCAGCTGCGCAGCAACCACACCGTGGTGTCGCTCGGAAGCGCCCCGCCCGTGATCGGCTCGCTCGCGAGCAGAATGTCGCCGACGGGCAACTCGACGGCCACCTTGCCGAGGTTGGCGATCACCGTCACCTCCCCGTTGCGGAACGCGATCACATCGCGGCCGTAGCCGTTCAGCCACGAGACTGTTCCACTCGCAAGGTGGCGCTCGCGGCGCACAGCCAAAGCGGTGCGGTACATCTCCAGCGTTGACCCCGGGATGCCTTCCTGCGAGTCACGAGCGTACGGCGCCCAGTCCGCGGGCTGCGGCAGCCAGCTCTTGCCGGACGAGTTGAAGCCGTAGGCGGGCTTGTCGGCCTCCCAGGGGATCGGAACGCGGCATCCGTCGCGACCGTACTTCTCGCCCTTGGTGCGAAACCAGGTGGGGTCTTGCCGCGCCGAGTCGGGCAGGTTGACCGCTTCGGGCAAGCCGAGTTCTTCGCCCTGGTACAGGTAGCTGCTGCCGGGAAGCGACAGCATCAGGGATGTCGCGGCGCGCGCCCGACGAAGGCCGAGCACGGGCTCCGGCTGGCCGGGGGAGCCCGGGCCGATACCGGCGCCCTGCGGATTCTCGGCGGTCAGGGCCAAACGGCTCGCGTGACGCACGACGTCATGATTGGACAGCACCCAGGTGCTGGGCGCTCCCACCCCAGAGAACGCGGCAATGGAGCGGTCGATAACCGCGCGCTGCGACTCGGCGGTCCAGTCAGAGAACATGTAGTCGAAGTTGAACGCCTGGCTCATCTCGTCGGGGCGAACCCAGAGCGCCATCTTGGTGAGCGGGTCGACCCAGGCTTCCGCGCACAGCACGCGGTCTCCCTCGTACTCGGCGAGCACCGAGTGCCAGCCGCGCCAGATGTCGTGCACGCCCTCCTGGCCCCAGTAGGGCGGGTCGGGGTTCGGTGCCGGCGGGTCGGTGATGCCGGGTGCCAGGGCCGTGTCGGCGTGCGAGAGGTCCAGCACGAGGTCGTCGGACGTGGTCGGGAGTGCTCCGCCCATGCTTGCGCCTTCAGCGGGAGGCGTGTAGTCGGGAAGCCCGGCTTCTTTGATCATGCCGTGGGCGACATCCACTCGAAAACCGTCAACGCCGCGATCGAGCCAGAACCGCAGAATGCCGTGGAACTGCTCGCGCACCCACGGGTTCTCCCAGTTGAGGTCGGGCTGCGAAGAGTCGAAGATGTGCAGGTACCACTGGCCCGGGGTGCCGTCGGGGTTGGTGACGCGGTTCCACATCGATCCGCCGAACACGGACTCCCAGTTGTTGGGGGCCTCGTCGCCATTCTTGCCCTTGCCGTCGCGGAACATGTAGCGGTCGCGCTCCGGCGATCCCTCAGGCGACGCGAGCGCTTCGATGAACCACGGGTGGGCGCTCGACGTGTGATTGGGCACCATGTCGGCGATCACCTTGAGGTCGAGCTCGTGGGCGGTGGCCAGCATCCGGTCGAAATCTTCGAGTGTGCCGAAGCGCGGGTCTACGTCGCAATAGTCAGAGACGTCGTAGCCGGCGTCTTTCTGTGGGGACGTGAAGAACGGGGAGAGCCACACAGCGTCGACGCCGAGTTCGGCGAGGGCGGGCAGGCGACGGGTGATGCCGGGAAGGTCGCCGACGCCGTCGCCGGTCGAGTCAGCAAACGATCGCGGGTAGATCTGGTAGATCACGGCAGTGCGCCACCACTCGGAACCGGTACTGAGGAGCCCCGACGTGGGAATCCCTGCGGGCACGACGGAATCCGGGGCGCTCTCGATTGTCATTCGGAGAGTTTACGGTAGTGACGAGTGGTGGAAGCGCTTGCACCGAGCCGGCCGGTGAGCGCTCGTCACCGCTTCAACGGGTGGCCATTTCGGATGCTAGTCTCTTACGGTGCCAAAGCGGCTTCTGATCGCTTTGCGCGCCCCCTTAGCTCATTGGTAGAGCACTTCCTTGGTAAGGAAGAGGTAGTGGGTCCGATTCCCACAGGGGGCTCGGTCATCCGTTTTATGCGGATGCCGTGGCTGAGTAGCTCAGTTGGTTAGAGCGCACGACTCATAATCGTGAGGTCGGGAGATCGAGCCTCCCCTCAGCTACCACTGCCCCACCTCACGGTGCCTGCCCGACTGCACCTCGGGGCCTCGCGCCCCGGCACGGATTGCCGCGCCCCGGCACGGATTGCCGCGCGAGATGACTCAGGGGGCTGCCAGGATCGCGCCAGAGCAGCCCTCTGAGTCATCTCGCGACGCGCGGTTGTGCTCCGCCGGCGGCGCGCGTAAACATACCGACCCGGATACATCCGGCTGCTACCCCACTGACTCGTCGGCAGCGTTTAACTTTCTGTCGACCGGATGCTCGTTGCGTGGATGCGGGCAGATGAGTGACTAAAACCGCCCGAGCGGTTACAGCCAGAGCGTCGGTATAGATGCGGTGAGCGCGGCAGCTGTGAGGAAGATCACCACGGCAACCGACACCAGGATCGCCTGCACTACAAAGCGCTTGACCAGCGCCGCGACACCCAACAGGAACAGCGAGAGGGCCATCAACACAGTGTTGAGGGTCAGGCGGTCGCTCAACCCGTTAGCGCGGTCACCGGTGGCGATGGTCTCACTGGCCTGTGCCTTGGCATCGGCGTAACCGCCGAATAGCGAGTTTTGGTAGTCCTCGTTGTCGAGGGGACTGTAGTACAGCTCGGGGTCTGCGGCGTTCTGCTCGTCCGCCCACTGGATGGCACTGTCGAAGTCTTCGGACACCGACTGGAAGTAGATGATGTCGTACTTCTCTTGCGCGGCTGCCGCAATGGCGGCGTCAGGGTTCTGGGTGTCGAGTTGCAGGTCGGTCAAGCGATCGTAGAGCTGGGCATCCTGCACATACTGCTGGTTGCCCTCGAGGTACAGCGATTCGGCCTCGGTGGAGAGGTTGGATCCCACTGTGTAGTTCTGGGTCATGTTGCCGTCGTAGAGCGCGCTCTGGAACGACACGTAAGCGGTCGCTATCGAGGTGAGGCCCAACAGGATGGCAATGATTATCTCGATGTGCTTGCGGATGAAGGCTTGCGGCGACGGGGCTGCGGGCGCGTCAATTGGCACTGGATCTCCAGTCTAGGAAAGCGGGCTAGAGCGCCAGCTTAGGGTAACTCAGTCGACGAAACTCGCCTGCGCCGCTTCTACGGTTTCGAACAGTCCGAGTTGCTTGCCGAGCCGCGTGGTGGCTGAAAAACCTTCGGCCCAGCGGGCTTCGATCATGCCGGCGAATTCGCCGTTCGACTTGCCGACCCACAGTCCTGCCTGTACGGCAGTCCACTGAATTGCGGTGCCGCGGACCTGCGGGGCGCGCGTGCTAGTAACGGTCATGGTGTGTAGTTCTCCTTCGGCTTTCGACACTGAAAACCAGGAACTGATGGTGACGGGATGACGCGTGCTGTACTCAGAGTTAACCCCTCCTCTGGCGTCTGCGGTAGCCCTCCCAGACAGTTCAGAGCAAACGGGGGACAGACGTTCACCAGTGGTTCATGTTGCAGCCTCCGGCACCGGCGAAAATTGCTCTCGATGAGCGACTACGAGCACTTCTATCTCGTTGAAGACGGACACGGTCGGTGGACCATCCTTCACCAGATCACCGACATCCTCGCCGGCACCATCCTGCGAACCGCCGGCGGATTTCGCCTGAAGAGCGACCATCACCGTACGGTGGGAAACTTCGATTCCATCGAGGCGGCGCTGGTTGGTCTCTATCAGACGGTGTAGTCGCGGCTGAGCCCGAACCTGCCGCAGAATGTCGCCGGTTAGACATATTCTGTTTATTACCGCGACACGCCGAAAACACTAGATGTAGTGGAATGACAATGGTGTGATTCCCGTTATATAGTGAGACACCCCGGCAGGTTGCCGGGCCGCGTTTCAGAGAAAATGCGCCAAGAAGACGAAAAGGAGGTTCAGATGGACAACGAGACAGACACCGTGGGTGGCTACGCCGTACCCATGGACCCGATGGATCTTCTGCAGTGCGACAGCTGCCAGTAGGCACTCGCACCTAAAAGATTCGAGAGCCCCGGTGACCGCGAAGGTCACCGGGGCTTTCTCCATCCCGGGCGCCACGCGGCGATTAGGCTGGCTGATGTGCCAGTAAATCCCGAATTGCAGGGCCGCGTGTTTGCGCCAGTGGCTCCTTACCTCGTCGGACGCGAAAAGGTGCGGGAGTTTGCCCGAGCCGTTTTCTCCACCAGTCCGCTCAATTACGACCCGGATGCGGCATCCGCTGCTGGATATAGCGACGTCGTCGCACCGCCCACCTTCGCCATCGTGGTGCAGGAAGCGACGCTGGCGCAGTTGCTCGCCGAGCCAGACGCCGGAATCGACTTTACGCGGGTAGTGCACGGCGACCAGCGCTTCAGCTACACCCGCGCGATTGTGGCCGGCGACGAGCTCACGGCGACTCTGTCTGTGACGAGCATTAAGAGCCTCGGCGGCCACTCGATGGTCACATCCGAATCGACGATCGTCGACGCGAGCGGAGCGCACGTCGTTACGGCAATATCCACTCTGGTCGTGCGGGGGGACGAATGAACTCGTCAGGCGCGATCACCGGTGAGGTGGGCGACATCGTCGCGGAGCGCACCTTCCCCCTAAGCCGCGATTCGCTCGTAAGGTACGCCGGCGCATCCGGCGACTTCAATCCCATCCACTACCGCGACGACATCGCGCAGTCGGTGGGCCTGCCGGGCGTTCTGGCGCACGGCATGCTGACAATGGGTCTTGCGGTGCAGCCGGTCGTCGACTGGCTGGGCGATCGCGGGTGGGTCAGCGACTACCAGGTGCGCTTCACGCGCCCGGTGTTCGTCGATGCGACCGACGGTGCATCGGTCACTGTAGTCGCCAAGATCGGTGCGATCGAGGATGCCACCACTCGCGTAGACCTCACCGTCACGTTCAACGGTGACACCGTGCTGGGCAAGGCCCAGGTTCGCGTCACCTTCGCGTGATGCTGCTCTCCCAGCTCACGACCATGCGCGTGGGTGGCCCTGCCGCGCGACTCGTCGAGCCCACTACCGAGGCAGAACTCGTTGATGCGGCGCTCAAGGCGTGGTCCACGGGCGACGAGTGGCTCGTGCTCGGTGGCGGGTCGAACGTGCTCGTCAGCGATGACGGGATCGATGGCACGGTCATCCGGATCGCCACCCGCGGCATCGAGGTGCTCGCCGAGGGTGACACGGTGCGACTGCGGGTTCAAGCCGGCGAGCCCTGGGATGAGCTGGTCGCCCACACCGTTGCACAGGGGTGGGCAGGCATCGAGGCACTCAGCGGCATCCCCGGATCCAGCGGCGCGGCGCCCATTCAGAACATCGGTGCGTACGGCCAGGAACTCGCCTCGACACTGGTTGCGATCGACTTTCTCGATCACGTCACGGGAACGCGCGAGCGCATCGAGGCGTCAGACCTGGGCCTCGTCTACCGCACGTCGGTGCTGAAGCAGGGCCGCGAGGGTGTCGTCATTGCGATCGAACTCGAACTCGTTGCCGATGACCGCGGTGCCGTCGCCTACCCGCAACTCGCCAACGCGCTCGCAGTGCCGCTCGGTACTCGCGTGCCGCTCGTCGAGGTGCGGCGCAGCGTTCTCGCGCTTCGGTCTGCCAAGGGAATGGTGCTTGACCCCTCGGATGCCGATTCCGTCAGCTGCGGATCGTTCTTCACGAACCCGATCGTTGGCGAGAATTTTGCCCGCGGTCTTCCGGATGCCGCGCCCCGCTGGCCGGTCGCCGACGAGCCGCACGACGTGGCCAGGCCCTTAGGATTCGAGCCCGCGCCGGTTCCGGAGTCGAACGATCGCGTGAAACTTAGCGCAGCGTGGCTGATCGAGACCTCGGGCGTTCACCGCGGATTCTCGTTGCCCGGCTCGCGGGCGGCGATCTCGTCGAAACACACCCTCGCGATAATCAACCGTGGCGGGGCCACCGCAGAAGAGGTGGCGCAATTGGCTCGGTTCGTGCAGGCTGTGGTGCTGGCGAGGTTCGGGGTGATGCTTCATCCCGAACCTGTTGCAGTGGGTCTTCACATATGAACGGTCAGACCGGTACTCTCAAGGTGAGCCCAGCGCCGAGGCCCCCGCAACGCCCCGGTGCTGGGCTCACTTCGTTGGGCTAGAGTGCCAGCGCCACCGCACGACCCTGCTGACGCGGCATCCACGGCCTGCTCCGTCAGCTAGCTATCCTTGCGGATCCAGCGGAATGTGAGCCGTGTTACCAGCAGGCCAGCCACCAGCCAGATGCTGGTGACGATGGCGACTCCGGCGAGGTTCCATTCGCCGCTCACCTCCGCGGCCTCGAAATAGTTGGGCAGGAACACCGACCGCATACCCTGCGCCATCCATTTCAGGGGGAACACGCTGGCAAAGTTCTGCAGCCACTCGGGCAGCTGCGAGAAGGCTAGGTAGACGCCCGAGATGAACTGCAGCACGAGCGCAATCGGGATGATGACCGCCGTGGCGCTCTTGCCGCTGCGAGGCAGCGCGCTCAGAGCGATCCCGAGGATCGCGCTCGTGCCCACGCCGAGGGTGAACACCCACGCGAATGTGAGCCAGTTGCCGGGCTCCGTGGGCAGGTCGACGCCGAACGCGAACCGCGCGACCAGCAACAGCACAATCGCCTGCAGCACGGCCGTGACAAACGCGCCACCGATCTTGCCGATGAAGTAGCTGAGCACGGGAAGGGGTGTGCCGGCGAACCGTTTCAGCGTGCCATCGCTCTTCTCGCCCGCAATGTCGACCGCGAGATTCTGCAGCCCGCTCAGCAAGAGGCCGGCCGCGAGCATGCCGGGCAGGTAGAACGCCGCAGCGGTGAGCGACTTGTTGTCGGTGCCGAAGTTTTGCTCGCTGAAGGCGACAGAGAAGATCGTCAGCATCACGACGGGAAACAGGAACGTGAAGAACACGGTGTCGCCCTGACGGAAGTACGAGCGCACCTCGTACACGATTCGGCTGGCGCCCAGGCGCAGCGTGCGCGCGGGACTGGTCATGCTGATGGTGGTCATGCTGTCGCTCCTTCGGCCTCGTCGGCGGTGTCGGTTTCGTCGGTCCCGTCGCGGGTTTCGCGCGTCTCGCGGGTGTCGCCAGCGTCGTGCTCACGCACCAGCTCGAGGTAGATGTCTTCGAGGCTGGGGCGCACGACCTCGAGTCCCTCCGGTTCACCCAGGGCCGCCACTACCGCCCCCGGGGTGGTTGTGCGCTGCTCGTGAAGCACGCCGTTCTGGTACCAGCGCACGACTGGCACGCGGGCATCCGCCCCGCCGATCTCATCGATGCGACCGATGTCGATCAGCTTGCCCCCGGCGATCACCCCGGCCCGATCGCCCAGCTGGGCGGCCTCGTCGAGGTAATGGGTGGTGAGCAAGATTGTCGTGCCCTCTGATTTGAGCCGCTCGATGAGCTGCCAAAACTGGCGGCGAGCCTCGGGGTCGAAGCCCGTGGTTGGCTCGTCGAGAAACAACAGCTCGGGGCGGCCGATGATGCCGAGCGCAACGTCTACGCGACGTCGCTGCCCGCCCGACAGTTTGCGGATCAGGGTCTTCTGCTTGTCTTCGAGCCCCACGGCTGCGATCACCTCGTCGACGTCGCGTGCATTCGGGTAGTAACCGGCGAAGTGGGTTAGCTGTTCACGCACGGTGACAGCACCGCTTTCGCCCGTGGACTGCAGCACGATGCCGAGCCGGGCCTTCCAGTCGAGCCCGCCCTTACCCGGGTCTACTCCGAGCACGATCGCGCTGCCGCCGGATCTGTCGCGGTATCCCTCGAGGATCTCGATCGTCGTGGACTTTCCCGCACCGTTGGGGCCGAGCAGCGCGAACGTCTCACCGCGGTGGATGTCGAAGCTCACCCCATCGAGGGCAGTGAAAGTCCCGTAGTTCTTGCGCAGGTCGCGCACGCTCACCACTGGTTGTGAAGTCATGTGCCCATTCTGCCCATCCCCGCAGCGGTGCACCGGATGACCCCCCTCTCCACTCGATCGGTGGATGCCGAGCCTCCCGGGTGCCGAACTGCCCACTTTGGCCCATCGAGCGGGGGAGGGAATGGGCCAAAGTGGGCAGTTCGAGCCCTATGCGCTGACCAGGCGTGCCCGGATACGCGCGACGAGTTCGCCTGCTTCGAGGAGGTCATCCCAGTTCAGTTCCATGACCTTCCAGCCTGCCGCCTCCAGTCGCGAGCGGCGCGTCATGTCTTTTCGCCATTGAGCTCTCGTTCGGTGGTAGTCGCCTTGGTACTCGATCAGCAGCTTGAGCTCGGGGAATGCGAAGTCGGTGCGTACGTCTCTCCCGGTCCCGGCATCCACCAGCACCAAGTTGATCACCGGCATCGGAAGTCCACCCTGCACAATGATCACGCGGAGGTGTGACTCGGGTCGCGACTCGGCGCGATCGCTCAGCAACTCCAGTGCCTCGCGAATTCGCGCCATGCCGCGTCGTCCACGAAAGCGGATGGACATCTTCTTCAGTTCGGCGATCGAGGTCAACGGGTTGCGCCAATGGATGAGAAAGTCGCCCACCGCGACGAGATCGCGCAAGGACAGGATGCTCGCCAGGTCGCACCAGGTGCGTGCAGGGCTCGAGCACCGAACTCCGTGCCGCACCGTGGTATCACGGTCGCCCAGCTCGAGTTCGTGCCCTCGAATCCCTCGCACGTGGGGCGCGCGCCCGGGCGCCGGAATGGACGCATGCAACTTCGTGGCAGCCTGGTCTGACAGAGATAGTGGCGCACCCCACATCAGCGCTGCGGTGGTGTGACTGAAGAACGAGTCCGTGGGAAGCCGCAACGCGTACATTCGGCACCGGTCAATGAGCCTGGCGGGGTCGGCAGAGTCTCGACGCACGCCCCAGACGGACTTGTCGAATCTGACGCGCCTCAATGTTTTGCGAGAGGCGCCCGCGGCCAGCGCGTCCGCAACGGTGAATTCGGGCATCCGCACAGCATGGCGAGGTGCGCCCGCGCTCGCTCACGGCATCCACAGGTCCGGGCCGAACTGCCCACTTTGGCCCATCAAGCGGCGGGGGGAATGGGCCAAAGTGGGCAGTTCGCGCCCAGAGCGGCAGCGCGGGAGAGTGCAGCCTGGGGGTGCAGCGCGCGCGTGCCGTGCGCGCCGCTACGCGAACAGCCGCTGCAGGCGCTGCACGCCCTCGAGCAGAGGGGCGTCCCCGAGCGCATACGAGAGCCGCAGGTAACCCGAGGGTCCAAACGCCTCGCCGGGCACCACCGCAACCTCGGCCTGGTCGAGGATCAGGTCGGCCAGTTGCAGAGAGGTCGTCGGCGTGACGCCGCCCCAGGTGCGGTTCAGCAGGCCCGTCACTTCCGGGTACACGTAGAACGCGCCCTCCGGCAGCGGACACAGCACACCGTCGATCTTGTTCAGCTCGGCGACGATCGTGTTGCGTCGCTTCTCGAAGGATTTGCGCATCACTTCCACGGCATCCTGCGGGCCGCGCAGCGCTTCGATGGCGGCGCGCTGCGAGATGTTGGACACGTTTGAGGTGAGGTGCGATTGCAGGTTGGATGCAGCCTTGATCACGTCGGCGGGGCCCACCATCCAGCCGAGGCGCCAACCGGTCATCGAGTAGCTCTTGGCCACACCGTTGACGAGGATAGTGCGGTCGGTCAGCGCGGGCACGGCCTCGACGATCGACATCGCCTTGATCCCGTCGTACACGAGGTTTT
>Ga0105046_10010331_pt1 | contig 14542 bp, 13 predicted proteins | sample MAT03_FD_78385 | JGI IMG/M metagenome (GOLD analysis project Ga0105046, IMG submission 78385) | Freshwater microbial communities from Lake Fryxell liftoff mats and glacier meltwater in Antarctica - MAT-03 (megahit assembly) | ecosystem: Environmental > Aquatic > Freshwater > Ice > Liftoff... | reverse complement strand
CTCTTCGTGATATTCACCGCGAAGTTGATGAAGACATCCGACTCGATGTGGATCGTGCCCGGGAAGTCGATGTGATGAAGGTTGAGTCCGTACGAGATCGGCGGTAACACCAGCACCTTGTCCGGCGCCCGGCGACCAACCTCGAGACAAACAGATTCGCACAGGAAGACATCGACATCGAGCGGCAAATGGCGACCATGCTGCTCTGTCGAACCGGTTGGGAGGATAACCAGCTTCTGCATGGCCACGGCATCGTTGATCTCCGCCCAGGTCAGCCGGTTGTAGCGATACTCATTCTCCGCGCCCATGCCCAATCTTTCGTCACTTGTCGCATCTGCATACAATCGCGTGTAGTTTGGAGACCCTTCAATCTGTTTCGGTACTCTATCTGATTCCCGGAGATTCCGGGCAGGAGATCAACGCATGCATTCATCCAACTCCGTATCTTCGGTTGTCGCAACCTTCATCGATGGCTTTCGGGCAATCCAGCGATTCAGTGGTTCAATCGAGACCGCTGAAACGAACGGCATCCGCTACCTCGTCTTCGCCAATGGTCGCCGCTCGACCCGCTACACCCACGAGTTCTTTCCGCACGATATCGATCCCGAAGCAGCGATCACGGTGGCCCGCGAAGTCGATCCCGCCGGAAACCATCAAATCAGTCTCCTGAGTCAATTCGGAGAAGCCCAAATCCCCGTCTATCGACGCGCCGGTTACGAGTACTGGGGCAACGAGATGGTGATGGTTCGGGATCTCACGGCCGACCGGCCGGACGATCCGGAAGTAAAGGTTCTTCCGATCTCAGATATCGGTGAAGGAGAGCGCATTTTTCGGGCACAACAGGATGCGGGGTTGGCGGGACATCCGATCACTCGAGAGCACATGGACGCACCCGACGTGCTGCAACGTTGGGTTTCCACAGATGGCCGACCCGCCGCTTTCGGACGGGTTGTTTTGCTGCGGGACTCTGCCTATCTCTCCGATGTCGTGACCCTGCCGGAGTTTCGCCGACGCGGTTTTGCCGAGGCGCTCGTGAAGCAACTTCTGCTCGATGCCTGGGAACGAGGGGCAAAGAGTTGCGTCCTGACCTCTTCGGATATGGGTTACCGGCTCTATGGAATGCTTGGGTTCGTTGATGTCCTGCCGTTGATCGGATTTCAGACAACCGATTGAATTCCATTTGGCCAATCAGGCGATCGGGAAGGTGAAAATGAAGTTTGCGTCGCCCTCGTTTGATCGTGACACCACGACTTGAATCTGCCAGATCCCGGTCATTCCGATCGGAATTTCGACTTCATACCGGCCTCCCTCGCTGTGATTCGCGGGTTGCTTTTGCACTCCCATGAACATCTCGGCCATCTCGACATACGCGGTCACGGTGGCATCTTCGACCCGGTCGCCATTTGCGGTCGTGACCTCAACGATAAAGAGTCCAATACCAAAGGTGGTCGGAGCCTCGATCAGCGTGACGATCAACCCGGAACTTGTGATTGGCGTTTCGATCCCTGCTGACGGTATACCGCTATTCGCGACCGGTGTCGTCGCAACTCCTCGATTGCCGCCCGGATCGGAGTGGACCTCGTCGATCAACCAGCGATCTCCCACGTTCGCGAAGATCACGACAGCGTTCACCTGATGAGGATGATTGACCGGATCGATTGCTGCGATGTACGCACCGACTCGCCCATCCGGCAGGCGCTGAACGTCCGAAATTGAATCGATCCAGCCGCGTTCTCCCACTGGTACCGCTACCGGCGGAGTCGCGGCAAATTCGATTGCGCTTTGCCAACCAGTTGAGTCGAGCGCTTCGAACTGAGGCCGAATCGCGCGGTCGGAGTAAAGCGCCAATCGACGAGGATAGTCGCCGGCATTGGCGCAGGCATGAAACTCCCGGATCGTCCGGGTTATCCCGTCAATCTCCTTCTGGTTCGCGGGTTCTCCTTGTGGCCAGGGAAAGGAATTTGGTCCGACATCGGCCGCAGGTGTCGGCGCCGGTTTCGGCGTGGGTGTGCCCTCCGGTAAGAATGCCTGGGGCAAAACGGAATTGATCGTGCACAGTGCCGGGTCCGGAACATCGAGATCGCTTGCCGTAGTCACCGTTGACTGAAGCGACCGGATGAAGGTAATCAGATCGGCAATTTCGATCTCGGTCAGCGTCCCGGCAAACGACGGCATCGCGCTGCCGGGAACCCCGTTCGCAATCCAGTTGGTGAGATCGACATCGGTGTGCATGCGGTGAATGGAATTTGTGAAGTCGATCGGTCGTGGTTCGAGCGACGCCGCGAGTGGCCCATCACCCTTGCCCGCAACACCGTGGCAGCTCACGCACTGCGATGCGAAGAGTTCTGAACCTCGCTCGACGGCGGCCGGATCACCAGTGAACGTCACCACCGTGGGTGTCACTTCGTTCTCGACTCCTGGGGGCCTGAGCACCACGGAAGCCAGCACGGCCCCAAGAACGAGCGCGGCTACCAGAAGCCATGCACCTCGAACGCGGTTCGCTCGATTCCCACCGCTGTCGGTCACGACTCAATCCTGTTCCCGGACGCGTATTCCTTCGACTTCCAGCACTCTACGACAACGATGCTAGCAGAACTCGTTCTTCCGGAAGGGAACCGGGTGGTCAGTTACCCATCTTTGTCGCAAGTGGCGTCCACTTGCTACGCTGTCCACAACGAAAACGCGATTTTTACGACGTGAGAGGTACAGGTCATGGCAGCGCGGGGCGAAAGCAAAGCATTTCGAAAAGGACTGAGACTTGGCGCCATCGCCGGTGGCGGGGCAATGCTATGGAACGCCCCGCAGTCTGGCGCTCGCACGCGCGAGCAGATCCGCGAATTCGTCGAATCTGCGCTCTTCGCGGTGCTCGACATGCCGGCAAACGTCACCGGTAGTGCTGATCTGCATCAAACCGAGCAACTGCCGGTCGTCCCGGCGGCATCGAATGTGCAAACTGCTGTCGATGAAGGCAGTCTCGCTGCCACTCTCTAGAACTTGTTTGCCCAACTGCCGGGGTGTCGGTGCCGGATCGATCGATTACGTAGCCAGGGAGCAGCCATGATTGCACGAATGCGAACTGCCATGAAGTTTTTCGTTTACGGACTCGCTGTCGGTATTCTCTTTGCTCCCCGGAGCGGCAAGGAATCCCGCAGTGCCGCTATCGCATGGGTCAACCGTACCCTGAAGGAAACGCTGGGAATATAACAAGTTTCGAGCCTCGAGCGATACGTCAACTCAATGCATCAGCTATCGGAAAAGGGGATGGTACTTCATGAATGCCATCCCCTTTTGCCTGTGTCGACAATCTGGTGGAAGCTAGAAGCTCGCTACTCTCCTGGAAATCCATCCGGGTCAACGGTCACCAGTTCGCCGGCAATCCAGCCTTCTCCGTAGTAATAGCTGAAAACCTGATACCAGGTGTATCCATCGGCTTCGACCGGTCCATCTTGAACCAGCAACAACGCATCGATATCGAAATTGTCGATGATCTCCGCATCAAGACCGGCATCTGACCGGAAATTGGCGCCGTCGACCGCAACCCGGACACCGTCTCCGATTGAAATTTCCTGGCCAGTGTCGAAGCTGTCCACACGTGCGACAAAATCGCTCGCGATCCAACCACTGGTTTCCGAATCGATCTCCACTTCGTACCAGTTGAGATCGTCCGCGGTGTCGGGGCCGCTGATTACTGTCGCGGTGTCTCCGGTTTCAAGTTGCGTGATAACCTCCCTGGATGTTCCGGCTTCCGCACGGACATTCAACGGACCATCGATCACCTCGATCACTTCGCCCGCGCTGTACCCGTCTTCGTCTTCGTTCGCGCTCGCTGCCGCAATAAAGTCGGCGGCAACCCAGCCACTGGTATCAGCATCGAATTCGACTTCGTACCAGTCGTAATCGCCATTTGCGATGGGGCCACTAAGAATGGTTGCGGTATCACCCGTTTCAAGCTGAGCAACAACCTCGCCAGCGATATCAGAATCGTCGCGAACATTCAGTGGCCCATCAGCGACCTGAATGAGATCTCCTGCTAAGAATGAAACATCAGCCGCATCGATCAGAAATTCGCCCGCGACCCAGCCCCTATCACCGGTCGCGCCCTCAACCTCATACCAATCGTAATCATCCGCAGCGGTCGGCCCACTCACGATGGTCAACCGAGTGCCAGTTGCCAGCTGGGTGACGACTTCACCATCGATCGAAGCGCTATCCCGCAAGTTGAGTGGTCCATCAGCGACGGCAACGATATTGCCGGTGGTGAATTCACCCTCCGTATCCGCCTCGGAAATCGTATCTTCCGTGGCCGCCGGTTCAGCGGCTTCGGTTGCTGTGGGTGTTGGCGTCGCGTCCTGGGCGCGAACAGCGCCCGGACCTGAAACCAGAATCGCTGAGAGCAACAGCGCTCCAATCGCGCTACCGATCATCCAACGTGGCTGTATTTTTGAACAATTCTTCATCTGGTATCCCCTTTCGGCACAGGCGGCTGCAACCCCTGTCCGTACTCCCTGAACTACTTGCAAGAACGCCGCCACCGGGCGATCGGTTTCATGATCGGGAGTGACATTGGTCCTCCCGCACACCTACTGGTCGGATAAACTGACGCTCTTCTCATTAGCGATCCATCGAAACGAGGTTGGCATGACGGCATTGAGTTTCGGCATCAAAACAGCACCACAGCACACAAGCTATGAGGCAATTCGCGAAGTCTGGCGATCAGCCGACGCCGAACCCTCCATCGAGCATGCCTGGCTCTTCGATCACATGAACCCGATCAATAGCGACGTCACTGGGCCATGCCTCGAAGGGTGGACAGCGCTCGCCGCCCTCGCTGCCGAAACCTCACGCCTCCGGATTGGACTGATGGTTGCGGGGAACACGTATCGCCACCCTGCCGTGCTCGCACACATCGTCGCCACGCTGGATGTGATCAGTCAGGGGCGGGTCGATCTTGGAATCGGCGCCGGCTGGAACGAATACGAGCACGCCAGCATGGACATTCCGCTCTACGCGCCCGGGGAGCGAATCCGTCGCCTTGATGAAGCGTGCGACCTCATGAAGCGTCTCTTCACTGAATCGACTGTCGATTTTGATGGCCGTTACTACACATTGAAGGAGGCGCGACTCGAGCCCAAGCCGATCCACAAACCCTATCCGCCCTTTGTGATCGGTGGCAGTGGAGAGCAACTTACGCTACGTGTGGTCGCCAAACACGCGGACATCTGGAACTTCTCGGGTGGCACTGTGGAGACCTTCGTGAAGAAGGTGGAAATCCTGCACGGTCACTGCGCGGCGATCGGCCGCAATCCGGGCGAGATCACGCTGGGGATCCAGACCCGGGTCGACTTCGACGACATCCCTGCCACAAATACCACTATCCAACAGTTCGTCGATGTCGGCGCCCGCCACATCGTCCTCACCCTGATGCCTCCATACCCTGCCTCCGCCATCCGCCGCATCGCCGAAGAAGTGATTCCTGAGATTTCGATCTGACGGAAAACTCGCTGGACTGAACTCCGTGCTAATGGACGGAAGCCGGCTCAGGCCGACTGAGAACGATGAAGAGGAACCTCGTTCTCAGTCTCGAGGAGACTTCTGTGCATCAGCACTGACTTCAGACGAGTGCGACGGGTTCGGGCAGCGTCGCACCCTCGCCCTGGACTCAAGTCCGGGCTAACTGGCGGAAGTCGGCTCGTGCCGACTGGGGACGCCGCGCTTCATAGTTACGTACGCACTCTCGCAAAAAGTTCCGTGGATCAGCACTGACTTCAGACGAGTGCGACGACTGCTGTCAGCTCGAAGTTAAGGTAAAACGGCGGCAGCACCCAAATCGGTTTCAACTGTCTTATCGAATTGAGCTCGGTCACTTCCAGTGCCGTATGGAGACACCCCACAACGAAGACGGGCGGCCAATCGGCCGCCCGTTTCATCGATAATTTCCCAGGAAGCTAGAAGCTACCCCTCCAGCAGGAGAGAGGTCGGATCCTCGATCAGTTCTTTGACCCGAACGAGGAACTGCACTGCATCCTGACCATCGACAATCCGATGGTCGTACGACAGCGCCACATACATCATTGGTCGAATGACGACTTCGCCGTTGCGGGCGACCGGTCGCTGCTGAATGGTATGCATTCCGAGGATGCCGACTTGCGGCGTGTTCAGAATTGGAGTCGAGAGCAGTGATCCGAAGATGCCGCCATTGGTGATGGTGAAGGTTCCGCCGGTGAGATCGGAGATTGCCAGCTTCCCGTTCCGCGCCTTACCGGCGAGATCGATGATCTCCTGCTCGATCTGGGCGAAACTCTTGCGATCGGCATCGCGCAGAACGGGAACGACCAGTCCTTCTTCCGCTCCGACTGCAATTCCGATGTCGTAGTAGTGCTTGAGAACGATCTCATCACCCTGGATTTCACCGTTGACGCGTGGGAAGGCTTTGAGGCCCCCGATGCACGCTTTGGTGAAAAAGGACATAAAGCCAAGCCCAACGCCGTGGCGTTGGGTGAATGCCTCTTTTCGCGCCTTGCGGAGATCCATGACCGCGGTCATGTCGATTTCGTTGAACGTGGTCAGCATCGCGGCTGTTTGCTGCGCTTCAACCAGTCGGTTCGCGATCGTCTGGCGACGGCGGCTCATCCGCACGCGCTCTTCGCGCGGATCGGCCGCACGGGGGGTGGCGGCCGCGGGTGTCTGAACCTGAGTCGCGGCGACTGCCGGGGTGATCGGCGCCGGAACCGGTGACGTTGGCGCGACCGCTGTTGGTGCGGAAGCCTGACTGCCCGCGAATGCGAGCACATCTTCACGGGTTACCCGACCGGCCGGACCGGTTCCGGGGATCAGATTCACATTCACCGCATACTCTTCTGCCAATCGGCGGACTGCCGGTGCGGCACGTCCACTTCCGTCGGCATCTTCAGCTGCCGGTGGCGCCGCTGCTGCAACGGGGGGCGGTGCTGTGACGACCGGGGCCGCCGGTGCGGGAGCGACGGTCGCTTGCGCGCCATTGCTTGCCACGCTGCCACCTGCATCTCCGACCAGTCCGAGCACATCGCCAACCTTGACGACGTCACCCTCCTGGCGATCGATCCGGCCAAGAACACCATCTTCTGGCGCTGTCACATCGAGATTGACCTTGTCCGTCTCCAGTTCGACCACGGTTTCGCCGCGGGAGACCGTATCTCCCTCACCCTTCAGCCATTGTCCGACAACGGCGTCGACGAGCGATTCCCCCAGGGGCGGAACCCGGATTTCGACCGGCATCTGTTAACTCCTGCTCTTTGTGGTTGACGACTTGACTGGCGTTTTGGCGACTGTGGCCGTCACGCCAGTCGCCGGTTGTTCGGTTGCTGTTTCGCTATGTGCGCCGTTCGCCGCGCCATTCTTCCTGACTGCCTGGCCACTACGGGCAGGAGCCAACGGGACATCGGCGAACGCTTGCCCGATGATGCGCGCCTGCTCGTCAAGGTGCAAGTCCAACGAGCCTTCCGCCGGACTCGATCTCTCGACACGTCCAATGTACCGGACGGGAAGACCCTGCTCCTGCACGAGTTCGCGCAGTCGGCTCTCCATGAATCCCCAGGCGCCCATGTTCTTCGGCTCTTCCTGGAGCCATGCCACGTCCTGGAGGTTCGGATAGCTGGCGACGACACTTCGGATTGCGCTGTTCTGGAACGGCGCCAGTTGCTCGACGCGGGCAATTGCCACCCCGGTTGCATCCACGCGGAGCGGACTGCTGTCGAGATCCACCGCTACCTTCCCGCTGCAGAGAACCAGGCGGGTCACTGCAGCTTCGTTCCCGGCCACAAACGCATCCTGAATCACCGGTTTGAAGGTTCCGCTGGTCAATTCCTGGATATCCGAGGAGGCCTTCGGATTTCGCAAGAGCGATTTCGGAGTCATGATCACGAGTGGTCGCGGATCGAGTGTCAGCAGTGCGGCCTGCCGGCGCAGCAGGTGGAAGTACTGCGCGGCCGAGGTGCAATTCGCAACCCGGATGTTGTCGGATGCAGCGAGTTGAAGGAACCGCTCCAATCGACCGCTCGAATGCTCCGGACCCTGACCTTCATAGCCATGAGGAAGGAGAAGTACGAGCGCAGGTTCCTGCCGCCATTTGGAACGGGCCGAGGAGATGAACTGATCGATGATGATTTGCGCGCCATTGGCGAAGTCACCAAACTGCCCTTCCCAGAGGACGAGCGTTCCTGGCGATTGCACGCTATAGCCATACTCGAAACCCAGCGCCGCGTTTTCGGAGAGTGGGCTGTTGTACACGGAGAAGGCGGCCTTTGCACCCGGCAGACTCTGCAGCGGTATGTAGCTCTTGTCATTGCTCGGATCGTGTAGAACGAGGTGGCGCTGGCTGAAGGTGCCGCGCTCTGCATCCTGTCCGGTCAGTCGAATCGGCACACCATCTGTGACGATCGCGGCATATGCCAGCGTCTCGGCATGTGCCCAGTCGAGATTGCCCTCAGGAGTGTCGAGAACCGTCGCCCGGCGTTCCCACTGGCGCGCGAGTTTCGGACTCATCGTGAAACCGGCGGGCATCTGGTGAATCGCCTTGTGATGGGCCATGAGTTGTTCGAGCGGAACCGCCGTATCGACTTCTCGCCGTGGACTTGGCGCCGGTTGGTCGTCTTCAACCTTTGCCGTGCCATCGGTTACAGATCGGCGTACACCGGCGAGGCGGTCCATCGATTCTTTCAGAATTGCCACCGGTTCCTCGGCTGCCACCACCGATTCCGCCACCAGGCGATCGGCCCAGAGCTGGCGTGCGGTCGGATGCTTGCCGATCAACTCATACAGCTTCGGCTGGGTAAACAGAGGTTCGTCGCCCTCGTTGTGACCCCAGCGGCGATAACCGACGAGATCGATCAGGAAATCCTTGCCGAACTGATCGCGATAGGCGACCGCCATCCGCGTTGCCATCAGGCACGCTTCCGGTTCGTCCGCATTTACGTGAATGATCGGAATTTCGAACCCCTTCGCCAGGTCGCTGGCGTAGAGCGTCGAACGGGAATCGACCGGGTTGGTCGTAAATCCGACCTGGTTATTGACGATGATGTGGATCGTGCCACCGGTGGTGTAGCCTTCCAATCCCGCGAGGTTGAGCGTCTCCGCCACCACACCCTGACCCGGGAAGGAGGCGTCTCCATGAAGTGCGATTGCCAGGCTGGCCTTGACGTCCCGCGTCGATGCGCCAGGTTTATTGGTAATGTCCTGTGATGCGCGGACCATTCCTTCGATCACCGGATTCACCGCTTCGAGGTGACTCGGGTTTGGAGCAAGGATCATCGGCACTTCGACTGTCATCCCATGCTCTCCGCGAAGCAACCGCGCCCCGAGGTGGTATTTGACGTCGCCGGTCCAGTCATCGGCAGGGTCCGCGTGGTTTGCATCCTTGGTTGCGACACCGGCGGTCTGCTTCTTCTTGCCCTCGAATGCTGCAATGATCGCGGCATAGGGTTTACCCATGACGTGTGTCATCACATTCAGGCGTCCGCGGTGTGCCATGCCGATCACGACTTCCCGGGTGCCGCTCGCCGCGGCGCTGTGGACCAGTTCGTCCAGAATCGGCACCAGGATGTCGTTACCTTCAATAGAGAAGCGCTTCGCGCCGAGATAGGTCTGGTGAATGAATTTCTCGAAAGCCTCGACCTGAGTCAGGCGGCGCAGGAGTGCGCGCTTGGTTGCCGGTTCGAGTGGTGCCGCGAATGTTCGCGATTCGACCGCATCAACGAGCCACTTGCGCTCGTCGGCTTCCTGAATGTGGTCGAAATCGAACCCCGCGTATCCCACGTAGGTTCCGCGCAGGCGGGCGATTGCCTCGGCGGCGTTGGCTGCGCCCTGCGCTGCCGGACCACCGGCGACGCTCGCCGGAAGCGCATGCAAATCCGAGTCCGAAATACCGTGGTAAGCGGAATCCAGTTCGGGGGCGCCGGTGCGTGGTAACCCGAGTGGATCGATGCTTGCCGAAAGATGGCCGTATTCGCGGATGGCCTGAGCCAGCGCCGCAGCGCCTACGATGCGGTCGATATCAACAACAGCGGTCGCCCGTTCTGCCCCCTTCGGCGCGGACCCGAAACGAATCGGGGCGGTTGCCGCAGCCACGGCCGCAGGATCGAACGTTGCGAAAAACGCCCGGCTTTCGGCATCGACAGATGTGGGATCTGCGAGATAGCTGTCGTAGAGCTCCAGCACGTAGCCAGCATTCGGCCCGATAAATGCGCGCAGGTCGCTCATGTTCCCTACCTGATGTGAAGAACGTCCGGACTCTCGGTCCCGCCGGGTGTTGCCGAACGATCTCGATTCGAAGCGTACGGGAGATGGAACTGCCGAGCATACCGTGATTGTACGCCTGCCGCACGCGACGCGCAGCATAGCATAGGGGGGAGCTATTCGAAGCCTCTTTGAACGAAAGTCACCGTGGCCTCGAGCCAAAACAGTACGCCCGGACTACAAATGATGGCACCTGTCAACTGGTCGTCATCGTTTGCATTTGAATTATGCAGTATGTCTTTATCCCTGTCTCTTATTTGTGCTTAATGGCTAATTGTTCAATTCGAGTTCGAATTGGTGTCGGCCGCTGCGGATGGCTCGTTGAATTTGTCATGAATTTGACACGCCCTGAGGCATCCCTGCCGCGTACGAGTCACACGCTGACCATAAACTGTCGATTGACGGGAGAACTCGAGTCATGGCCGAACGATCGATGACAACGAAAAGCGGACTGGTGCTGCTGCAGGCGGGAACAATCCCCCATGCAGACGGCCGGGTCGCCGATCTTCATTTCGGTCTTCGTCCCGGTATGAAAAATCTCCTGACGGTTGCACTGATCCTGATTGGCGTTATCTCGACGCCGGTGAGTTGTGCGCTTGCGGACGGCCCGCACTCGATCTTCGTCGATCCGGTCACCCAGGTGAAGACAATCGTCCATGTCCACCAGCAGGCGCTCTCCGCGACTTCAGTGGAGAGCGGTACCAGTGAAGACCGTACGCCGGGCGCGTCGGAGTTGCCCGTTTCGGTAACACTCCTGGTCGCGCTCTCCGCCGATCTGCCGTCGTTCTCAGGGAACCTGTCGGCCGCCTCCCCAAGGGTCAGTTTCTCCGAGCCGATGGTGCCTACCAGTCCACCTGTCGTGCCGGAGTTTCCTCCTCCTCGGTTGACGTGAAAGTTCCCGGACGAATCCTGATCAACTGATTGCCACCGATTTGCAGCCGAAACGAAAGACGAGTTCTATGTCGCGAAAGCTCATTGTGAGCATTGGCGTGTTGCTTGTAATTGGCATCTTCGCCGCTATTTTTATCAATGTCGGATCAGGCGAAGCCTATCAATTCGCTGGTGGAGAGATTACCCCCGCCAGGCCTGCCGCTCCGCTTGAGCTGACTGATCAGAATGGAGAGTCATTCTCGCTCGACGCTGTTAAAGGAAAGGTCGCGCTGGTTTACTTCGGATACACGACCTGCCCGGACCTCTGCCCGACCACGCTGAGCGACTTTACCGCCGTGAAGAATGCCCTCGGTGAAAAGGCCGCGGATATCGCCTTCGTGATGGTGACGATCGATCCTGAACGTGATTCGAGCGCGCGACTGAAGGAATACCTGGGTTTCTTCGATGCCGACTTCATCGGTCTTCGTGGTGACGAACCACAGACAGAGTTGGTAAAGAATGAGTATGGGGTCGTCGCGAACCGGGTCGAGTATCCCGACTCCGCAACCAAGTACCTGATGGATCACACCTCGCTGATCTATGTGATTGATGCCGAGGGTCGTCTTCGGTTGACCTATACCTACGGCACTGATCCGGCCATGATCGTCAAGGATATGCAGTACCTCTTGAAGTAATCACTGGCGTTTTACCGCGCCACGTTCGTTACAAGGAGTTCCCAGATGAAACGCACATTCACTTCGCTTATCGCGCTCATGGTGGTTGCCGCTCTTATGACCGCAATCCCGGGCCAGTCGGTTTCAGCCCAGGCCGACGATGCTGCCACTCCGGCCACAATGTCGATGGGCGCGGCGTATCTCATGATTGCCAATAGCGGGACGGAGGCCGACAAACTCATTGGCGGGTCCACAACCGTCGCCTCGACCGTCGAAATTCACGAAATCATCGATGTCGAAGGCGTGATGAAAATGCTGCCGTTGGCCGAGGGACTCGACATTCCTGCTGGTGGTTCGGTTGAACTCAAACCCGGCGGGTATCACATCATGTTGATCGGACTGACCGAGAGTCTCACCGATGGCATGACGTACGAACTGACCCTGACCTTCGCGACGACGGGCGATGTCAAACTCATGGTGCCGGTTTACGTGAGTGAGGACGCTGCCATGGCCGCGACTCCAGTCGCCCCGGTGACTGCGGGTACGCTTACACTCAGTAACTTCTGGTCTCGCTCTGCTCCGGCGATGGGTGCTGACTCAACCGCATCGTCTGGCGCAACCGCAGCCGCTTTCATGCTGATCACCAACGCCGGTACTGAAGCCGATAAGCTGATCGCCGTGAAGACCGATGTCGCGGAGACGGCCGAAATCCACCAAATGAAAGAGGGCTCAGGCGGTGTCATGGAGATGTCGCCGGTTGAAGGCGGTCTCGAAATTCCCGCTGGCGGCTCGGTCGAACTCAAACCAGGAAGCTTCCATGTGATGCTGATTGGACTCAAAGAGGATCTGACCGCAGGTACAAGCTACGAACTTACGCTCACCTTTGAGAAGGCAGGCGATGTCACCATTGTCGTGCCGGTTCAGGCAAATGTCATGGACGTCGCCACCCCGGCCGCGCCGGTTACCGTCGGATCGATCACGATCAGCGGTCAGTGGACACGTATGGCCCCGGCCTTGAACTCTGACAGTGAAATGGATATGGGCAAAGGCACACCGGCCTCCGGAATGTAGTTGAAACCGGCCGGATCAGGCACATTGCCTGGTCCGGCCGATGAGCCGGTCGGCGATAGGAGCGATTCAGATGAGCGAGCCATCAACACCCCTGGTGGGCGAGATCTCGGCCCAACAGGCCGGTCGGTCCCGGGGCGGCGCGAACGCGAAAACAAAGTACATCGTCGCTGGCCTCTTCGGTCTGCTCATCATCGTCGCTGCCGTCATGACCATGACCGGTGGATCCGGGAGCGGTAGTGGCGATGGCGAAGTCTTCACAATCCCGGCCGGTGCGTACGAGAACATCACAACTCCCGGTATCGATTCCGCGATTGTGCTTCCCACGGTCTTCGTCTTCAAAAAAGGCGATGCCGCAGCGATCACGATTGTGAACAATGACGCGGTCGATCACCGCGCGGGTCCATTCCTGGTGGGCGCCGGCCAGACCTACACGCAGCGTTTTCCCGAACCGGGACAATACGCAATCAACTGCTCTGTGAATGCCGCTGAGTCGATCACGGTGACGGTTGAAGGTTAGGCACGAACCATGTATCGCACGTCTCGACTCTCCGTCCTCGCACTGGTGATCGTACTGCTCCTCGCTGGATGCGGTGGAAGTGGCTCGAAATCGGATGGTACCGGTCTGGTTGACTGGCCGGAGTCGTCCTCGATTGAAACCGGACCCCAGATCGGGAACCGCGCTCCGAATTTCCGCCTGGAAGCACCGGATGGTGCCATCATCGAACTGTCGACATACTCAGGTAAACCTGTGCTCCTCAACTTCTTCGCTTCGTGGTGCGCCAACTGCAAGGAGGAGATGACAGCACTCGATACCGCCTCGAAAAATGGTGCCACGGTGCTCGGTATCAACTATCAGGAGAGCGCATCCAAGGTCACCGAGTTGGCAGTCGAAACCGGCGCAACTTTCCCGATGGCGCTCGATCCTTTGAGCCAGGTCTCCCGGAACGGATACAAGGTCACCGCACTTCCGGTCACCATCCTGATCGATGGCGATGGTGTGATCCGTGAAATTGTGCGTGGACCGGTCGATGACCAGAGCATCCAGGAGTTGCTTGATTCGATTGCTGCCAGCGCGCAACCGGAACATTCGACATGATGACCATTGACACCCACGGCCCTGCCGCGCAGCCACAGGAGACGCGACGCTCAGAATGGAAAGCGGCCGGTCAGGCGATCGGTCTCGCGTTGCTCTTCGTCTTTGTTCTACTGGTGGTGGTCGCATTGATCAGCCGGGCGGCCAACAAACCGGAACTCTCCGCGGAAGTTCTTGCACTTGCGATTCCCGCCTTCATCGTGGGAATGCTCTCCAGTCTCTCCCCCTGCTCGCTACCGATTGTGATGGGCTACTTCTCGCTCGCCTTCCAGGAGCAGCGCGACCGGATCGGCGTTATCACCCTCGCTTTCCTTGGCGGTGTCGCCACGACCATGACGATACTCGGCGCGAGTTTCACTGCCCTTGGTTCTCTGGTGATCGATTACCAGACCACCATGTCCCTTGTCGGAGGAATCCTGGTGATCGGATTCGGCGTGATGAGTCTCATCGGCAAGGGATTCGGCGGTATTCACATGACCAATCGACCGAGTGCCGGGGTCGGCGGTTCTTATGTCTACGGTCTCGTTTTTGCTCTCGGCTGGACAACCTGTGTCGGTCCGATTCT
>Ga0105046_10010329_pt1 | contig 14543 bp, 9 predicted proteins | sample MAT03_FD_78385 | JGI IMG/M metagenome (GOLD analysis project Ga0105046, IMG submission 78385) | Freshwater microbial communities from Lake Fryxell liftoff mats and glacier meltwater in Antarctica - MAT-03 (megahit assembly) | ecosystem: Environmental > Aquatic > Freshwater > Ice > Liftoff... | reverse complement strand
TCAACGGTCTTCTGGGAGCACTGCCTGCTGGATTGCTGTCTCCGACAGCATCAGGTTTTCTTTCCAGCATACCCGAGACCATTACACGATTCAGTATTCTCAATCGTCTTCATGAACTACTGCAAACTGATAACACCGTCGTGTTTTTGGGACAACAATTCTGGATCAGCATGACGATTTCGGCGTTGCTGTTCGCGATCAGCACACTAACGCTGGATTTTTGGTCCGCGCCGGCGGACGTTGCAGGTCCATCCGAAAATGCATCCATTCGACGCTGGTCAGTTGGTCGAAGCTGGCAACTGGCGATAATGTGGAAGGAATTCATTTTCTTCACCGGCGGTCGGAGCTTCTTCATCGCGAAACTGATCGGCGGCGGATTTGTCTTCGCCGGATTTATCTGGCTGCAACGAAGCAATGGCTACATCGATTATTTTACTCTGCGAGGCGACAATGCGTGGATTGCATTTCAAACTGCTGCCGCCTTTCTGGCACTCGAAGTTTTGTTGTATTCCTCAGGCTGCTTGTTCTACGAAATTCGTCAATCAACGCAATCGACGCTCGCCGCGATCCCAATATCCGGCGTTGGTGTTCTGCTGGAGAAAGCTGGCGGTTGCCTGATCGCATTGATTCCGGCTGTGTTTTGGCTGTGTACAATTGCAATTAGCGGCTATGAAGCCGTCGCTCGAGAATGCTCGATGACCATGGTGATCAGCTTTCTGATTGTACTCGCCTTCAGCAGTCACATCGCCGTCATACTATCGCTCTACACCCGCTGGGCCGCGCTGCCATTGACCATTTTGATTTCAGCACCTGCATTCTTCTGTCTGGCCGCACCAATTTTTGGGCTGACTGCTGCCACGAACGCATTGGCTCGCAGTCAGCACATTGAGATGACGATGCTGGTCAGTGCGTTTGTGAATCTGTTTTGGACGTGGTTGTTTATTCTGTTGCCTTTGCAATTGTGGATTCGTGATCGCTGGAACGATATCAGTCAGTTTTAACTCTAACACCACTGCATACTTGAGTCACCGTCATGAAGGCCGCTGTTTTTGAACAGTTTCAATCCCCGTTGCGCATCCAAAGCGTTCCTGATCCGGTTCCGGAACAAGATGCCGCGATCATCGCAGTTCGAGCGTGTGGCTTGTGTCGCAGTGATTGGCACGGCTGGATGGGGCATGATTCTGATGTGCATTTGCCACACGTGCCCGGCCATGAACTTGCCGGCGAAATTGTCGCGGTTGGACGTGGCGTTCGGCTTTGGTCTGCCGGACAAAGAGTGACAGTGCCTTTCTGTTGTGGTTGCGGAACCTGCGAACAATGCGTTTGCGGCAATCAGCATATCTGCGACCGCTACACGCAACCGGGTTTCACACAATGGGGTGCGTTTGCAGAATTCGTTGCGATCCGACATGCGGATGTCAATCTAGTCTCGCTGCCAGATGAAATCGATTTTGTGACGGCGGCCAGCCTGGGCTGCCGTTTTGCAACTTCTTTTCGAGCGGTGGTCGTTCAAGGCCGAACTCAGCCAGGGGATTGGGTTGCCGTCCATGGCTGTGGAGGCGTTGGACTTTCTGCAGTCATGATCGCTGCGGCTTTGGGCGCACAAGTGATCGCTGTCGATATTCGCAACGATCGACTGGATCTGGCACGTCATTGCGGAGCTTCAATCGTCATCAATGCCTCAACAGCCGATCCTTCATCAGCGATCAAAGAGGCCACTGCTGGCGGAGCCCATGTTTCATTGGATGCACTGGGCAGCCGCGCGACGTGCTGGAATTCCATCAAGAGTCTGCGAAAACGAGGACGACACGTTCAGATCGGTCTGATGCTGGGTTCTGATGCCGATCCTCAAATTCCGATGGCGACGGTGATCGGCAGAGAACTCGAAATCATCGGCAGTCACGGGATGCAGGCGTTTGAATACGGACGCATGCTGCGAATGATCTCCGCAGGGACGCTGCGACCGGAGATTCTGATCAGCGATAGGGTTTCACTGTCGGAGGCGGCAGAATTGCTGCCCCGGATGCATGAATTCCCGGGCCATGGCGTGACTGTCATCGAACGCATGGTTTGAAACCCTACTCGTCTGAGATTCAGGCTTGAGTCAAATCTGCGGATTGGCTAAGACTTCCGGAACGGAGCCAGTTCAGATTGCTCCGACTGCGGCAAGTTTGGCACTTCAACCTCACCGTGACGCAGGAATACACTGAAAAACACTGAGATTCCTCTCCAAATATCCCCGTCAATTCCTATCGTTATTGAATCGAATTCTCCTTGGCAGTCAGTCATCACATCAGGTTTTCGCACCAGTTTTCGCTCCTGACACGCCAAATCCACTGTGTCAAAACAAGCAAATCGTGCCGGTCAAATTTCCGTCCGGCAGTTTCGGCAGCCAAGCGACACATCGCGTGTCACCTGACTGCAAAAATTTAGTCCAATTCGGAGGCACTCGCCATGCGTGCATTCGCCGTTGTTGCATTTTTGTTGACCACACTGTCCGCACAGTACGCTGCCGCGCAGATCAAGAGTTTTCCTTACGACGCTAAAGTCGCTGTGGATGAAGCCTTCATCCGCAGCGGTGCGGGCGATGCGTATTATCCAACGCAGAAACTGCCCCGAGAAACCGTCGTCACCGTGCATCGCCATGATCCGGGTGGTTGGTACATGATCGATCCGCCGAAAGGCAGCTTCAGTTGGATTCCTGAACGCTTCGTGAAACGTATCAACGACACTGAAGGTGAAGTTGCAGAGGAAAGCGTCATCGCATTTGTCGGCAGCGAGTTCGGTGATGAAGCTTCGGTCTTTCAGCGCCGACTGAAGACGGGCGAGAAACTCGTCATTCTGGGGCAGCGGGAGATCGTGACCGGCAGTGGTCCTCAGTCGATGCTGCAGATTCAACCTCCTGCCAGAGAACGTCGCTGGATTCCCGGCTCCGCTTTGATACCAATCGATGCCGAGCACCGTGCTCAAATGAATGCGAACCCCTATGCGGTCCCGGGAAATGCGACTCGCCCGGAAGGCGTGCAGGTCTTCCCATCAATCGCCGGAATTGTGCCCTCTACGGACGGAGTGAGTGATGTGCCCGTCGTCGCTCCCAGCGCTGCGTTATCTGCCGCTCAGCAGAAACAATCAGAACGTCAGCAACTTGCCGATATCGATCGCCGTTTCGGTGAAATGCTGCGACTCGATTCTTCGACGTGGAATCTTGATGCAATTGAAACCGAATACAGGATGCTGCAGCAGGCGGCAACTCAGAAGTCTCTCTCGGGCACTATCGACATGCGGTATCCGGCGATCGAAAGATATCGTCGTCGCCTTTCAAAGCTGATCGAATTACGTCAACTGACATCACAAACCGAACAGCGCGATGCGTCATTAGTCGCACGTAGCCCGCACGGATTTAAAACTCCGCTAGCCCCGGCACTTGCCTCTACGGCAGGTCCAGAATCCATGGCGGCAGCCGGACAGCCAACCCAACTCGCTCAGGCATTTGAAGAATTCGTGCAGAATAATCAAATCGGTTCGTCAAATATTGCTATGGAAAATGGTGAAGCTGTGACACAGAATACTGTGTCAAATGAAGAATTAGATGGCGAACAAGTCACAGAGAATTCCTCGCCAAATGTTATCAAACCAGGCAGTCCACAGAATCGATTCATCGGGGCTGGTATCGTGCGACGCGTCGATGATCCGTCTCAGGGATCGGGTTACGTTCTGATGTCACCAACTGGAAAAGTCCTGGCGGATCTGAAGACAACTGGAGGCGTGAGCCTCGATTCCTACATTGGCCAGCAGGTTGGAGTTCAGGGAACTCGGTACTCTGAGCAAGAGAAACGAGACGTCATCGAAGTCAGTGGCCTGGAACAGGTTCAGTTGCGACGCTGATCCTTACTGAGGCATTGCTTCGCTTCAATTCCGTGGGGAATCCGGCTACAAAACACAGTGAGTTTTCATTAGCCGAATGCCCAAAGCGGAGTCCTGCCATTGTGTCAAACAGCTCGTCCGAAGCAGAACTGATCGCACGTGTTGCAAATGGCGACCAGAACGCGCTGGCTGAGTTGTTCTCGCAACATCGTGACCGTCTGTGGCGAATGATTACATTTCGCATGGATCCCAGATTGCATGGACGTGTCGATGCGGACGATGTGCTGCAGGATGCATGGCTGTCCGCAGTGCAGCGAATTGACCATTTTCTGATCGATGCTTCGCGTTCAATCTTTGTCTGGTTCCGATTGATCGCCAGTCAGACGCTGGTGGATATTCATCGTCGGCACTTGAATACTCAAAAACGAAATGCCGGCACGGAGTTTTCAATTGACCGCGGTTGGTCGTCGTCGTCCACTTCAACGTCACTGTCGTATCATTTGCTGGATAATCTGACAAGCCCCAGCGAAGTTGCACTGCGTGAAGAAATGTCTCAGAAGCTCAACGACGCCCTGATGGACATGAAGGACATCGATCGCGAAGTTCTTGCTTTGCGGCATTTTGAACAACTCAGCAATCGCGAAGCCGCGCAGGTTCTGGGAATTTCAGAGCAAGCCGCCAGCGACCGCTACATCCGGGCTCTTGCAAGACTTAAGACAACACTCACGGCAATGCCTGGATATCTCGCTGATGGCGATCGGTAGCGGCGGTCGGTGTCAATAATGCCTGATCATCGAAGGTTCAGTTATATTCATGTCCTTGTTCCGAGGCTCCAGCCTCGGAACACACTGCTCCGGAGGCTCCAGCCCAATGGCACTCGATTTAGAAAGTAGCAGGCACTTTCCAAGTGCCGTGGCCCCTGCAAACACGGGAATTGGCGGACGGCACACGAAGTGTGCCTGCTACTTTGTTATTAAAACGACTGGCATTGGGCTCCTGCCTCCAGCGAAAACAGGGGAGGCGGGAGCCTCCAGTGCAAGGCGTTCCAAGCCTGGAGCCTTGAAACGAGTATTAATGCCGAATCAACTTAGGACGAATCAAACATATTCGACCTACTTTTCCAGAAACGCTTGCAGCTTCGGAATCAGCAAATCGTCTATTCTCTTCGTCCAGCATTCCCAGACAACAAGCACCTGCCAGCCATCGGCACGCAGTTTTCGAAGATTGCGACGATCCCGAATCGTGTTCGCGGAACGTTTTATTTTCCAGAATTCTGAATTCGTCGCCGGGGTCACTCGACCGTAACGGCATCTGTGCAAATGCCAGAAGCAGCCGTGAACGAAGATGATCTTTCGACGGGAAGCCAGTACGATATCTGGTTTGCCGGGAAGATCGCGGCGATGCAGCCGGAAGCGGAATCCCATGCGATGAATGATTGACCGCACAATCAGTTCCGGCTTCGTGTTCCGTGAACCAATCCTCGACATATTAAACGATCTTTGTTCTGCCGAATGCACGTCCGTCACAGGGATCACAATCTCCTACTTCAACACGATTGGTACTGAAATCTTCTGACCGTCGCGAAGTACTTCAATCGTAATTTTGTCACCAGGTCGATGACTTTCGACTTCCGAGAGAAATTCATCCGCCTTCAACGTCTTTTTACCGTTGACGCCCACGATGACGTCCGCAGTTTTCACGTCGCGAGATTCAAAAGTAACGAACCCGCGACGTGTACGACGGATTGACGGGCCGCGCAGGCCAGCCTTGACCGCTGCCCCTTCCGGAGACAGCGTTTCAATTCGCAGACCCGCTTCAGTTCGAGCAACTTCATCAATGCCAAATTCCGGGCGAATAAAACGACCATGCTCGATCAATTCCGGGACCACACGTGCCAGCAGATTCGATGGAATTGCGAATCCGATTCCCGAATTTTGACCAGTCTTACTGGCGATTGCCGTATTGATGCCGATCACTTCGCCATGTGAATTTATTAAAGGTCCACCAGAGTTGCCAGGGTTAATCGCAGCGTCAATCTGAATCACCGACTTGATTGATCGTGCTTGAGTTACGGGAAGTGTTCGATCCAGGCTGGAAATGATTCCGGTCGTCATGGTTCGTTCCAGACCAAACGGATTACCGATCGCGTAAACTTTCATGCCCACCTTCAAGTTGGATGAATCTGCAAACCGAACAGGAACCAACGCCTCCGGAGGCGCTTTGATCTTTACAACCGCCATGTCGTTGATCGGGTCGGCTCCCACGCGTTCGGCTTCGAATTCCTGTCCGTCTGACAGCGTCACAAGAATTCGCTGAGCACTTTCGATCACGTGATTGTTGGTCAGAATGTGCCCAGAACGATCCAGAATAAATCCTGATCCCGAATCAGATGTCGGATTGTCACCGAACAACCCTCGAGCCGCACCAATCCGAGTCGCAATATTTGTAACGCTGCGATTGTTCGCTTCATAGACAAATGCCGAAACAGCTTCATCCGGCGCCATGCCCTGCGAATCAAAGACTCGAGGCGCTGCGATGTCGCTTAGTGCGTCGCCCAGAAACGAATCGTCCGTCGAACCGGCAAAGGAGACACCCTTCGTTGCAGTCCTTGGTTTTGCCTGCCGATCGGTGGCAGATGTTCCCGGAGGCTGAGCCGAAACCGAAGAAAGTGCAGATGGACTGCTCTGAAACCACAGAACCATCCCAACGCCAAGCAACATTGAAACAAAACATAACGCTGCGTTCTTCATCGCGGCTCCCTCCCTGAAAACGTGATCAGCAAAACCGTAGCTGAACTCGTGAGAGTTCAGAAACTCCGCCGAATTCTCACGAATTCGGCAACCTTCGTGAGTTTTGTTAGCGGTTCTAAGTTGTATGAACCCTTACGTTCGTCGTCTGGCAATTTCACTTCCAGGCCATGATGACAGCCAGCAGTAAGACGATTGTAACCCGACAGCCTCACCTCAGCGAGTTGTCTTTCAAAACGCAAACAGCGAAATAAGCTCTGGTTGCAAAATCTGCTGGAAGGAGCACTGTTAAAACGGCTTGCTGTCGCTCTCATCGTCACTATCTGCTTCTTCGTCGTCTATATCATCATCGTCGTCGTCGTCCATATCATCATCCTCGTCATCGAACTCATCAAAGTCCGCATCCGGATGCAATGGATCATCTGGAGCGAAGAAGAAGTCTCCCAGCCCCATCGGCACGATATTTCCGCCCAGCGACTGGCTTTTGCGACCAGCCAATGTCTTCAGGTCGATTGCGTCTTCGCCGAGACATTTTTCAAGCGACTCGCGCCATGCGTCGTCGCGTGCCACCGGATGAGTTGGATCCTGAGCAATGCGTTTGAGTGCAAAACGCAGAATGTTGATGCCGTCGCGTGTGGAAAAGTCGAGATTCAGAGAATGCGATTCCTGCAGAAAATCGACGGTCAGGTTGAGCATCTGATCATCAGCAAACGGCAGGTGATATTTCAGAATTGCAAGTTCATCTTCACGAGCCGGATGTCCAAGCGTCAGCGTCGGCTGCAGTCGGCTCATAATGTAATCCGGTATTTCAAATGTGGATTCATCTTCGTTCATGGTGACTGCACAACGAAAATCCGGATGAGCGGAAATCGTGATGCCAGCCACAATGGATTCTACGTAGCGACGATGGTCCAGCAACGGAGCAAGGCTGGCCCATGATTTTTCATTCATGCGGTTACCTTCGTCCAGAATGCAGATACCACCCGTCAGCATGGCCGTTACCATCGGCGATGCGTGGTAGGCGATTTTTCCACTTTCTGCCAGTACCGGAGTCACCAGCAAATCTTCCGGACGCGTGTCGGCCGTGCATTGATAGATATACAAATCCTGACCACGCTGCCGAGCGCCGGAAATTGCCAGCGTGGTCTTGCCGATGCCTGGAGTTCCGACGAGACGTGGCGTCAAGGGTAGGTCGCGTTTATCAACAACCAGCCAGCAAGCGAGGAGTTGTTTCAGTACTTCTCTTTGACCAATCCATTCACCTTCGCTGGTGTCTGGTTTTCCAAGATGCAGGGTTATTCCATCGATCGAGTGAGTTCGGCTCATTGATATTTACTGGTACTGTTGCAGAAGGGCTTGAACGGAAAGGGAGGTTACCGAGACATCACGGATGAGCGCGAATCGACAACGAATTGTCAAATGACGGCACTCCGCCGTCTACGATTTCAATAATGCGAGTTTCCAGGCAATGATGTCATCCAGAATCACGTCCAATCCAAGGAGAGGCTTCTGGCCGATCGTTGCAAAGAGACGATCCACATTTGGCACTCGCCGCTGAACATCTTCAAAGTCATCACTATAGGCTTGGTTGTACGGCATAAATTCGACCTGAACTTTGGGGTCAACTTTTTCAATGATGGTTCTTGCAAGCTGCAGAATTGAGACGGGTTGATCGCTGCCGATATTGAAAACCTTACCTTGAGCATCATCAGTCTCCATCAATTTGGCGACGCACTTTGTGATTTCTGAAACATGCGCAAAACAGCGAACCTGTGATCCATCGTCATATACGATCACTGGTCCGTGTCGCAGCGCGGCATCGACAAATCTTGGAACAACCATGCCGTAGTTGCCAACCTGACGTGGTCCGACCACGTTGAAGAAACGACCAACGGTCACTCCCAGACCATACTTGCGGTGATATGCCAGTGCCAGGAATTCATCGATTGCTTTGGAGCAACCATAGGCCCAGCGTGGACGGCTCGTTGGGCCGAGATGCAAATCGTCATCTTCGACCCACGATTCGCCAGGGTGTTTACCATAAACTTCGCTGGTCGATGCAAGGAAAAACTTTTTGACATTTCCCTGGACAGCCAGCCGCAACAGATGGTCGGTCGGATAAATATTCGTTTCGATTGTTCGCACAGGATCGTCGGCGACAAGTTTCACTCCGACAGCAGCAGCCAGGTGAAAAATCATGTCCACGCCGCGTACCGCGTCACTCAACGCGACCTGATCGGTGATCGAGGCGTTGCGAATTTCCAGACGCGTGTTGTGTCGAACGGCTTCAAGATTCGAATCGCGGCCTGTCGACATGTTGTCAAGCACAACAACAGTATGCCCCTGGCTCAACAGCAACTCTGTAAGATGACTGCCGATAAACCCAGCACCTCCGGTGACCAAACACTTCGCCATTTGATTCAATTTCCTGCTTCAGACTGAGCAACGCATGCTGATTTTTGCGAACCCGCGTCGAAAATCGGTCCCACCACGCACTCCAGATTCCCGAACAATACCATTAAAGACGACCGGATTCGACTGAAGAGCCACCGCTCAGGATGTTTGACCGCGATTCATCCACGTCAGTGCTCGCAGCATGCCGCCAGTCCCGGCAACGCCGTTAAGGATTTTTTGTAGCCGGATTCGTAAGAATTTTGGCAATCGCCATGAAGTTATTCCGAAGTTTTACAACGCCAGCTACGTAAAGCCGCAGGTTTTCGCAACGAAAAATCCTTACCGGCATTGCCGAGCGCGGCTGGACTCGAAAGAATCAATTCGCCCGGTAAAAAGTTGCAAGACAGCAAGTAGGAGATTTGCAGCTAGGGATAACTTAATGATTCTTTTTTCGAATAAAGAGCGAATAAAGAGCGAGTAGGGCCATCCAAAGTAGAAGCAGTTGGCAGAAAGCAGACTGTTTTGGTCCCGATGGTCGATAACACGGTTTTTCAGGTGCATGGCACAGGCACTGGATTTTGGCACAGGCACTGGATTTGACAATCAGCTAGCGCCTCAGGCTCCAGCGGCTACCCTTTGCAGTGCAACGAAAGTCGCATAAGAACTACATTTGCGAACTACTGTTTGTCGCACAGACTGGATGGTGATGATCAGCAGAAAAATCCGTTTCATTGCGTGATTTCAATCATCTGATCCACGGCACCCGGAGCAACATCCTGAGTTTCACCGCCGGGCCAATGAATCTTCAGTGATTGCCAGGACTCTGCCTTTCCCAAACCGAAAGTCACCGGTAATTCCACCTGCGATTGATAACTTCGGGTCGGCATCACCGTTCGGTACAGAACTGTGCCGTCCGGTAGTGCCAGTTCCACCTGAGCCCCGATCGCATCTCTGTTGCAGGTTGTTCCTATGAGACGAACTCGCAGCCAGTGATTTCCTGTCTGCTGGTCATTGCGGAGTAAACGCGGGCGACCTCCAGACGAGAAGAGGATCAGATCGAGATCGCCGTCACTGTCAATATCTGCTGCTGATGCGCCGCGACCAACCATGCGTTTCACAAAGTCCGCGCTGGTTTTTTCTGCAGGAAGCATGACAAATTCGCTGTCGAAATCCGGGCCACAGTTCCAGAGTAAATGTGGTGACTGCTCAAAATGCTGACTGGCTTGAACAACCTGAATGTCTTCTTCAAGATGTCCGTTGTTCTGAAACAGGTCTAATCGTCCATCAAGATCGGCGTCAAGAAACAGGACTCCGAATTTCAGGTCGGTGCGAGTTACTGGTCCAAGTCCGTTCGAAATCGCTTCGTCGCGAAAGACCGGGATGGGTGATCCTGGCGTCTGACACACGTACAATGCCGTCATTTCTGTGGCAAAGTTTCCGATGGCAATCGCGAGCGCATCGGAATTTCGGAACCATGCAAAGTCAATTCCCATCGCACCGCGTGCCGCTCCACTGTTATCAAAGGCAATGCCAGAGGTCGCAGCACTTTCAATAAATTTCCCGCCGGGTTGATTGATCAGCAGTATATTTTGAACGGTGTCGTTCGCCACGATGATGTCAGACAGTCCATCGGCATTCACGTCGGCAAAGGTCACGCCAAGAGACTTCGATGCCAGCACACCAGTATTGGGATCGCGAATCTGTATTCCCGCTTGTTCGGAAACGTCCGTAAACTTGCCGCCGCCTTCGTTGCGGTACAAATACGGAAAGGCACCCTTGAAGTCCGTCGGACGGCCGTACGCTCGCAACTTGCCATCGAGAGTGAATTCCATCGAAGCATCAATTTCTCGAGACCATTCAATATAGTTGCAGACGAACAGATCCAGATCATTGTCAAGATCGTAATCGAACCAGCCGCAACTGCTGCTCCATGCTGTGTCGCCGCCAGCAACGCTGGCCTCAGTTGTGACATCAACAAATTTCCCACCGCCATCATTACGAAACAGATGGTTGGCACCGACGCAACTGACAAAAATATCGACATCGCCGTCGTTGTCGAAATCACCACACGCGACGCCATTACCGTACATCGGAATATCGAGGCCCGAACCTGTCGTCACGTTGGTGAACTTTCCGGTTCCATCGTTAGCGTACAGAGCGGACGTTGGTGGCGTGTCTGGCGTCTCCTGCGCCCATGGCCAGACATTAGAATTGATGCACAGCAGATCCTGATCGCCATCGTTGTCGAAGTCCAGAAACGCGCCACCACCGCCCATTGTTTCCGGCAGCAGTTTTTCGCCCTCGGCTCCATTTTCGTGAACAAAGTCGATTCCCGCCGCTTCGGTAATTTCGGTAAACGGAATGTTCGGAATCACCATCGCTGGCGCGGCTCGAGCAACAGGAAGAGATGTTGGCCCGGCTGTCGTTGCGACGTTTTCCTGCTGCGGCCGAGTGAGCCACCAGAAAGAAACACCCGCGACGACCAGTAACACAATGATGGCGACTGACCAGCGCAATGCGGCGCCTACGATGTCGTCGTTTTGTGTTTCTTCAGCTTCTGGCGGATTCGATTTGGAATTCATGAATTTCACTCCTTCTTTCGCTGCAGGTCATAAATCACAAGCGGCTCAGACGCAAAATCTGCGGCCGGATATTTCTGCCTTGCCGCGCTGACAGCCTGGCCTCGAGCTGTATCGTCTGGTTTGTATTTCGCATGCAGTTTCTGGTGTTTCTCCGACAACTCCTTGTCCCCCAACTGCGAATAAAGTTGACTCAGGTTGTAATGTGCGTCCACATTTTCTGAATCAATCATTAGCGTCTTGTGGAAGACTTCAACAGCTTCCCTCATTCGACCGGTGCGTTCTTCCTCCCGATCTTTTGAACGAATCTGAATGGCTCGATCGAAAATCGTCTGGCCCAGTAGGTTAATGACTTCATAATCTTTGCTGAAGTCAAACTTTCGAGCGACAGTGTCCTCGGTACGATATTCAAGCACCTGGCGGAAATTGGCCTCAGCGTCTTCAAGGCGAAACTGCTGACGATTGATCACTCCGCTCAACCACGCCAATGTCCACGGCGGAGCGGTGTTGCCTTCGGCCTTGTATTCGGCAGCTCGTGTGATCGCAGCAGCGGCCTCATCAAGCTGCCCCTCACCAGCCTCGGCGACCAGCACGCGGGCAAGGTTTAGCGGGCCATCGAATCGCTTGAGTTTTTCAAGTTCCGTGAACGCTTCGGTCGCTTGCTTCAATGCGGCTTTGCCTTTCAACAGCATCCCGATGCCGTAGTCATTCCAGCGTTGCCACTGCGGCACGCCTTCTCGCTCGGGGTTCGTGACATCCACGGCTATGCCTTCAACTGGAAACGTCACAGTGTCTTCGGCAAGAAGTATGATCGGCAGTTCGTTGCGGTATTTCTCGCCGTCCTTGTGGCCGCGAATCGGTCGCTTCATCGCGGCCATTTTTTCGTCAACAAATTCCATGTAAGTGGAGTCAAACTTGCGATACAGCAGCCGAAGTTTCACATTCACGGGTGCTGTGACAGTTTCAGGCATCGTGAAGCTGTAATGCACTGTTTGCCCGGCACCTGGCGGAATCTGGTGCATGTACAACGATGTGAAGATATCCTGTGCGTTGCGGCGATCGATGCGATTGCCGTCCTTGTCCAGCATGAAGTTGTTGACAAAATGGGACCATGGATCAACACTGTTGTCAGCCTGCATTTCTCCGCTGGCACCGATCTTTTGGTCACCGGAAGTGACCGCGACTTCCAGCCATATTTCGTTTGAGTCCGTTGTGCCCTGTGTAAAATGGTGTCCCATTTTGACGGTTCGGATTACGGTCTCGAGCAGATAGCTGTTGCCCGGCTTCAGTGTAGGAACTTCCGGCCGCAATGGCGCTGTGAGTTTTCCTTCCATGGTGCCGCCTTCGCGGACTCCAAAGACGTCCACTCGCATAATGCCCTTCATGAATTCCTTATGGTGTTCAATTGCGGCATCGTTGTTTGTGAGCCAGTTAATTCCCGTATTGGCCGACGGGAAAAAATGATTGTGCGTTTTCAGCTTGCCGGTGTCGTCAAAGTACTTCGCTCCGAAGTCCCCGGATTCTTTCAGCGGCATATGGCAGGTGTTGCATTCCGTCTGAGCTTTCGGCGGATAATAGAAGCTGCGAGCTCCATGCCCTGAGACGCCGCTGAGCAACCAACTGTCGTAGTGGTTCTGACCACGCAGCCATTCTTTGTAGTGATTCAGAGTAAACGGCAGATTCACTTTGTGACACGTGCTGCAAAATTCTGCGGTCTTGTGCAGCGGCTTCAGGAATGTCTTCTTGTGAAACGATGGCTTGGCTTTTACGAGCTGATTGTTCACCCACTGCAGCAGTTCGTTTTCACTTTGGGCAAATGGATAGTGAATCGGTTCCTCAATCGTATAGTCAGCATTGCCTTCTGTACTGTTCACATTTGTAATCGCGTGACACACGGTGCATGAGATCCCGGACTGTGACGTCGGATGGTTCAGCATATCAAATTTCGGATCGTCGAAGGCTCCGCTGAAGAACGGTACTGGATCATGGCAGCCTGCACAGAAACGAGATCCCTTGACATTGCCGTCTCGCTGCATACCGACTTCGCGTGTCTCCGCGACGCTCGCGAGATACGCAGGATTATTGAACGAACTGAAATGATGGGCACTCCTGGCCCAGTCATCATGTGCATCTTTGTGGCACTTCAGGCAGTAATCATTCATATCCAGCACTTCTGCTGAAATGAAGTTGCCAGTGGCCGTTCTGGCGAGCGATGGTTCAAAATACTGAACGCCTTCTTTGGGGCCGACTGTATTCCAGTCGCGTGGGTCGCTGGACTGCATCATAATCATGCCGATGGCGGTGGCTCCGGCAAGTCCGGCCCAAACCAGCCCTTGCTTCCATCGCATTTTTGGCCCGACCAGTCGGTGCATGAAATACAACCAGCCACCGACAACAGGGCCAGCCACGTGAGACCAATACATCACGTTCCTTGCCATCGGGCTCTTCAAGTCAATCAGCCCTTCGACTCGCATCAGCAAAAAACCGGAGACAAGTACAAGAATGCAGACTGCAAACAGAGCGTATCCAATCATCACCGTGCGTCGGATCTTGCGATCCTTCGTGTTCCGCATGTGAATCAGGCCGAACACGATAAACGGAATGACGATCAACAGACCGACGACGATGTGAATCAGGAACATCCATGCATAGAACTGATCTTCGTAAGTTCGTTTCGTCCACCACTGCAAAAACGTCACGCCCGCAAGATAAGCACTGTTGGCTCCAATGATGGCCACCAAGGTCAAAACGACATTAAAGACAATTCGCAGTCTGGGCCCGATAGCCTTACGCACAACTTTTTTCGCCGAAACGGATGGCGTCGCAAGTGAAGTAGATTCTGACATAGTGACGATCGCTTTCTGATCTATGAAGCGTAAATGGCTAAAAAGGCCTGGCGATGGAAGCGGTACCATAAAGGTCGGTCCAAGCGCAGCGCCGTTCCGGCGTGGATGCGGGG
>Ga0105046_10010324_pt1 | contig 14547 bp, 21 predicted proteins | sample MAT03_FD_78385 | JGI IMG/M metagenome (GOLD analysis project Ga0105046, IMG submission 78385) | Freshwater microbial communities from Lake Fryxell liftoff mats and glacier meltwater in Antarctica - MAT-03 (megahit assembly) | ecosystem: Environmental > Aquatic > Freshwater > Ice > Liftoff... | reverse complement strand
GCCTTCGCCGAGCGCGGCGGCGATAATGCAGCAAGCATTGCCGATCTTTTTTGGCGCGGCTCAAGCGATCCTGCAGTGATCCATGCTTACGAGCAAATTTGCTTTCCTCTTTATCAGTACAAAAATCCGCTTACGAATCCAAAAATTGATTGCGAGCTTCAGCAGCACTGGCTCCATAACGGCCTCAGTGAGCTTGATCTTCAGCCAGGATCAATTCGTTGTCCAGTTCAAATTCTCTCTGGGCTCTATGACCCGATCTCAACGCCGGCCGACAGCAAAGAATTCGCTGCTGCGCTGATTAGCTCCGAGCACGTCGACTTTCAGACTTTCCCCGCCGGGCATGCGGTCTACCTTGATCAGCAAAGAGAAACTCTCTCGGCAATCCGCCGCTTCCTCGGCGAGCCCCGGCCAAATCATTGAGCGGAGTCGCCGGGAAGTAACCTCGTTACCGCTTAGCTGCTCGGCCCGATGCCGACTTCAATACCCGATCGGCTTGTCTCGAGACGGATGCCGAATTGATCTTCTGAGCGGCAGATCCAAAGGTCAACTACTTTTGCTTTGATATTGGCTGCGCTCAGCTGAAACAATAGAGGCTCGCTCAGAGATTATCTCCTTGGCAATCGTCTCGGCCCAGATTCGGACGGAGCCAGCACAAACTTATTTGTACCGAGGATTGAAGTCTTAAGCCGACTCGCGATGCGCCAGGGCCGAGCGCGCGAGGCCGCGCCAGTGATTGCTATCGCCGGGCGAAGGTAAGAGCCCGGCTCTCGACGACTGGATTCTGCGACTAGGTCGCGAGTGACGAGACAGTTGCGCCGACAATCTGCTAGACTACTTCTATGAACAAGCAACTAGAAATTGGAGACGAGGTCGTCTGCGCCAGCAACGATGGAGAGGCGAACGAATCGCTGGACATGCGCGGCTGGGTAAGCGAAGTCAATTCAACCGGCGGCGGATTTCTCGTCCGCGTCTACAAAGATCCCGAAACCGATCCGAACACGGAAGCGAATACGGAAGCCTTTCTTGGAGATGAGATCAAGCTGAGCGAAGATCAAGAAGCTCCGGAAGGTTGGGCGCGGATTGATATGAGCAGCGACACAGATGGCGAGAATATTTTTGTCTCAATGCGAATCCCCGCTCAGGAGTACGACCTGATTGTACGCTCTGCTGATGAAAAGGGCCAAACACTCGAGGAGTGGTATGTTGAAATGCTCCACGAGTTTCTCGACAATCACTCCGACTCCGACTCCGACTCCGACTCCGAGCTAGAATCGAAATTGGATTCATAGGCAGCCGCCGACCTGAAGTAACTCCGCGCCGAGCTACTCCCGGCCCGGCTTGCTTGAGATTTTTCCAAAAGCTCTACATCTGCGATTCAGTCAAGTTCAATTCGAACCGGATCTGATTGGGCCGGGCAAACCCGATCAAGCAAATCAAAGCGGAGCTGAAGAAGTGCTCCCGGATCAATCTGCGAGTATTTCTCGCCAGCGAGGACGGCGTGAGCAGCTCGACGGGCGACAGTGCCGGCGGCCGGAGTAACTGCATTTAATTTTGTTGATCGAATTCGCCAGCGGCGAAGTGCGTATCTGAGCTGCATCGGGAGATGCGGCGCTTGTTACTATTTCCAAGTCAGCTGAATCCGCTTTCGCCATATCGAACAATTTGAGCATCTTCCTTGGAGAAACATTCATTTTAGGCCAAGCCGGCGGCCCGAGCGGCGCCGGGTCGGTTATAGGCCAGATGTTGACTCGTCGGCAAGGGCAGCGGCTTTAGGCGGCTGGAGCCGGACAGATTCGATCAAGGAGGTCGATTCTCATTTGAATCAGAGTCTCTCGGTTAACCCCAGCCGCTTCGGCGCGGTTGGCGGCGTTTGCGGCATGAACGGCAGCGAACCAGGAACAATTATAGCTGCCGGGCCTAGTCACGAGAGATTTGGCGGCGGAACTGGCGTAGGCGGCGATCGCGGCGATCGCGGCGCTCGTTTGTGCCGGTGAACCGCTTGTCTTTAAGCTGCCGGGGTTCGACCCCGGCCGGAGCGCATCTTTCTTCGATTTGGCGCTGATCTGGAGAACCAGATCAATCGCGTCTTCGGCGCTTTCCGGGTCAGTTATCGGCGCGAAATGACGGAGCCGGGCGGCGCTGAACCGATCAGGAAGGGTCGACTCTGCAAGCGCGAGCGGAAGAATCTCGCGAACCGCCCAGTCAGCGAAGAAGCCGGCTCGATTCAACCGCTCTTCTTGGCTTAATTCATTAGAATTGAGCAGGCGACTAGCAAACTGCCAAAGCAAATGTTCCTCATCGGCATTTAATTGCTTCTTCAGGCGGCTAATAAACAGATAGAGCGACTCAGAAACCCCAGCCGGAACTTGTCGGGCCCCTTCTTCGAAGAAGGGGACCTTTTCTGCCTGCTTACTCAAATCTGAGCCGAGAAAAGCAATAATTTCTGCGAGCGAATCACTGTCCGTACTTTTGACTCGATCCTCCGCCTGAGGTTCGAGCTGATAGCGAATATCGAGGCCAGCCTTACCCGGTCTTGCTTGATCAGAATCTGCCTTGGCCATTACCCTAATTGTAGCAGCTCCCGACCGGAGAGGTTCCTTCCTGGTTCTCGGCCCTACTTCCAAGATCGGTTGCGCTATTCAAAACGACTTCTCCCCAGCGGGCTTATCTAATCAGGAATGAGGCCGGAGCCGGAGAAAGCCGGTCGAGAAGATTCAGGATCATTCCGAGCAATCTTGTTCTATCAACGCCGGCTTCTTCGGCGCGAATCAGCGCGCGGTCAGCGTCAGCGGCTGAATTAGCGGGATTGTTTTTGGTTGCTGCTTCTGAGGCAGAACATACGCATAGATAGGCATCGTCGAGTAGATCGGCGCAGGTCGACGCAGAATAATTGCCGCTTGCGATTGCTTGACTTTGCCGTGCTGGAGGCTGAGCCGGCCTCCAATCTGTATCCGAAATTACTGCAAGAACGCGCTCGGCGGCGCCGGCGCTGGCTCGGTTAGAAATCTCAGCGAGATTCCGGAGTAATTCAGCTTTTTCGTCAAGTTGCTTTGCTTCAAGTGCGAGCGGAGCGACTTCGCGAACGACCCAGTCGGCAATCCCGTAGGCGACGACGAGCTCGGCGCCCGAGCGGCCGGTTTCGGAATTGGCGAGGCGCAGCGCAAACGGCCAAAGTAGTAGTGTCTCGCTAGCGCTAATCCGGCCCTTGAGCAGATAAACAAGCGAATAGAGCGACGGAGAAACAGTATCCGGCGCTGGGCTCCGGCCGGCTTCAGCGCTGCTAAGCAGTAAAACAATTTCTGCCAGAGACTCATCTGCGTCAATTAGCTCCGGCTGAGGCCGGGCAGCATCTTCTGAATTATCGAGCGCCGCTTCTCTATAATCTGCTTTTGCCATCTCAGCCGATTCTAGCAGCTTTTGATTCTAAATGATTCTCCTGAAAAATCAGTTGCAATGAGCGAGCTGATTTTTGCTCGAGCCGCTTCGCAATTAGCTCGGCAAGATCAATCTCAAGTCGGCCGAGGATCAGCTCATCGAGAAGATCGAAGCGCATTTGCAAATGCTTTTTCGCCGAAGGCTTTCTGCGCGCACTCACGGGCGGGCGCCGCTTGCGGCATTTTTGGCGGAATGGAAAATTGGCAAATCCTTCTCTAAGACAAGATCGTTGAGCGCTGCCACAGCGCAAGCTTTGCTGTCCCTTTATCCCAGCGTCCGAAAAGCTTACCTGAACAGAGCTCAATTGCGAAACGGCCTCTGAGCGGACTTACAATCGGGTCGAGCCGGAGCAGCTCTTCAAGCTCAGCCTCGGAGCGATCGAAATCGAGAGAAAAACCTCGCGAATTGCCCAATCGTCAAATCGATAGCCTCGGGCAAGTTCGGTTTGTCGATCGGGGCGCTATCCGGGGCGCAAGCAGGGCGAGCCTTGACGCGACGCGGCGTGGCGCTGGCAATCACTCGGGTATCTCCAGGCAAAATTCCTCAAGCAGACCGAGCCGAGCCTGAACAAGAAGTTGTCGGTCCACTTTCGCGGCGAAACCGGCGTAGTGAGCGGCCGCAAAAATCTTTGTTTTGAACAACATCGGCCCAGCGCCGATTGCTTCTACGGCCTCAAGGGAAAACTTCAGAGCACTCGTTCCGTCGCAAAGCGCTCGGCGCGCGCTTTCGCTCAGATCGGGAAACCCGGCGATCTCTTCGAGCGCAAGCTGCGCTGGCTTGGCCGATTCCCGGCTGACAAGCGGCTCGAGTCGCTTGAGGATTCCCACGGCAATGACTTGTTTCTCGGCCGCAAAGGCGAGAGGTAAGACTTCACGAATCGCCCAGTCAGCGAGTCGATAGATGCGCTCCTGTTCAGCCGGCACGCTTGATTTTGAATAAGCAAGCCGGCGAGCAAACGGCCAGAGCCGAAGACGATCTGCTTGGTCAAAGAAGTTGTTTGTTTGAACCAAAAATGCAAAAATTGTCGGGCAAATTTTCTCCGGACAGTCGAACCCACCTCGAGCGCCGGCAAACATTGCAATGACTTCGGAAATCCCTGGCTGCGAAAAATCTGTTTCCGGGACGGCTCGTAAACCTTTGGGACTGCTCCTGATCACGCTGGCGTCGCTGCTCGCGAAAAGCGATCGGCCTCGGCGCGAGAGAGTCGGCTGAGCGCCAGCCGCGAGTAGCGATTGATCAAGATCCGCTTTAGCCATGCTAGCAATTCTAGCAGCTGTCAGCGCCGGCTGTTTATTTTCCAGTCTCGGTCGGGTTAGCAAAGCACGACATCTGCAAGCGCTTTTCCGAAGCATCTTTCTTTGCTCTCGGACTTTATTTTTCCAGTGGTTCCGAATGCGCTTGGATCAAGGCGATCTTTTACGGGCCGGCTGGCGCCGGGCAAAGCTGATCAAGAAGGGCAAGCCGCATCTGAACAAGAGTGTCGCGGTGAACATATGACTGGTGCTCGGCATTAATGCTCGCGATCGCGGCGTAAATCGCGACTTGCCTAAACGGTCGTCGCGGGTTGGCCGGTTGCAAGAGATCTCTTTTCGAATTTCTTTGAGCATCTGGACCAAAAGTCACAAAAGAGGATGAAAAAGCGAAACGGGCAGCCATGGCAACAGTTCGAGCAACGCCAGTATCATTCAGGGAAGCAATAACCTCGTAGACGCTTTGAGCCGTGGCTTGATTGACGATCGGATCGAGCTCGTGCAGTCGCTTTGCATCATCGGATCTCTGCCCGGACTCAAGCACAAACGGCAGGAGCTCGCGGACCGCCCAGTCAGCAAAGCGAAAGGCACGAACTGATTCTGTGGCTGGGTCTGTCTGAGAATCGACAAGACGAGCAGCGAACTGCCAGAGATGCGGCGATTCATCGGACCTAAGAGAGTCCCTGGTTCGAACGGCAAACTCGTAGAGAGTCGAGCAAACCCGATCCGGTGCGGCGATGTCGACCCCAGGTCTGGCTAAGGCGGCGGCGACTTCGAGGAGGAGCTCTCGAGAAGTTCTTTCCGCTCGTTGCCCGGGTGCAGCTGGCCTGAACCGAAGCTGATCTGGAGTATTCGTCACAATTTGTTCAGAGTCCGCTTTGGCCATATTCACTAATTCTAGCAGCTGCTCTCTTTTTCTGTTTCTTTGCTGAAGCTATTTTCGAGCGCAGATTTTAGCAAATATTTAGCCTGTTACTTCAGCGGGCGCAGCGGAAAGAGATGTGGTTTGTTGCACTCTCTATCGTCTCCGGAATCCGCGCCGCTGGTCGATAGCGCCGGCAGTAGTTCTCGGCGCAGAGGAACGAGCCTCCCTTGAGCACCTTACGAGGAATCCCGTGCTCCGGATCGAGGCTTGCCTCGACACTCGGGTCGAGTTGAGGGTGCGGCGCGCAGCAAGACTTGCCAGAGAGATTAATCTGATGATCGAGATACCAGCTCTCTGTCCACTCCCAGACATTGCCAGCCATTTGGTAAAGACCCCAGTCATTTGGCTCGAACGAGCGCGCTCGAACCGGGCTCGGCTGACGATGATCTGGACTAAGCGGTTTGTACTTCCAGGGAAATTCACCGTGGAAGTGATTGCTGACTCGCTGACCGTCGGGAAGCAACTCGTCGCCGGGCCAGATAAATTCCCAGCCCTGATGGCCGGCGCGAGCGGCGTGCTCCCATTCAGCCTCGCTCGGCAGCCGCTTCTCGGCCCAAATAGCGTAGGCGGTGGCGTCTGAATAGCAGACCTGAACAACTGGGTGATCATCAAGGTTGTCAATCGTCGAGCCCGGCCCAGTTGGATGATTCCAGCAAGCGCCCGGGGTCCAGCTCCACCAGGCATTCGGATCAGCAAGGCTGATCGGCCGAGCGGCCTTTTTGAAGACAATTGAGCCGGGAACGAGCAGGATCGGATCAGCGTTCGGGTACATCTTTGGATCTGGCGAGCGCTCGGCAACGGTCCGGTAGCCGCTGGCAAGGATGAACTCACGAAACTGGCGGTTAGTGACTGTTGTCTGATCGAGCCAGAATCCCTCAAGCTCGGCCCAGCCGGCTGGGCCTTCTTCTGGATAATGCTGGTCGCTACCAAGCAGGCACTTGCCGGGAGGAATCCAGACCATGCCCGCCGGCCGATCGCTACCGATGTTTGCCGGCGCCTCGAGATCCAGGGAATCTTTCTGATCGGCAGATTCGGGACTAGACTCCGTCGGCTCGGCCGAGGTTGACGGCGAGGCCGGCTTCGCTGTTCGGGCTGCTTCGGAGCGCGACCGCTTTCTGAATATCTTCATCTAAGCAAGAGTAGCAGGTTCCGGGCCGCTCGGTCGGGATCGATTGCTCAACCTGCTGCCGAGCAATTATGTGGCTCTTGATTACTCCGGGCGAAGTGGTGATCAGTCACCTTTTTCGATGTCAAGGACGCCGGGAGCGGCGTCGAGCTCGTCAAGCGGCAGCTCACTGAGAAGGATTAATGACCTTTGCTTCGGCCTGGTTGGCATCGGAGCCGCTCGCCTTGATCACAATCCTGGATAGACACTCTTGAGATCGCTCACGAGGACTCTTGCCCTCTAAGCGCGGCTGCCGGTTCAGCGGCCGACTCTTCGTGTATACATTATAGCAGAATAGCCCAAGAGGGCGCGGGTTGCTGGCGCGCGCCGGCGGCTGCGCTCGCGTGCCTGCGTCTAGAGTTGCGCTAGTGCTTCAGGTTCTCCACTTATCGCCTCACCCCGACGATGAGCTAATCGGTGCGCCGGCGACATTAATGGCCCTCCGTGATGCTGGAGCAACGATTACGAATTTCGCTTGCTCGCTCGGCTCGGATCCGCGCCGGCGTCGGCTCGAGCTAACGAGCGCCTGTGCCCGGGCTCGGTTTGAGCTGCTTATCGCTGATATTGATTACTTTGAGAGCGCAAGATCGCTCCAGGCGGAGGTCCTGCTCGAGCCGCTGATCAAGAAGCTAGGCATTAATGACTACGATCTAATTGTTGCTCCCTCTCCTCACGATGGTCATCCGGCTCATGAAATGGTCGGTCGGATCGCGGTTCGCATTGCTGAAAAATACCGGCGCCGGCTCTGGCTCTGGGGTACCTGGGCTGATCTGCCGCTGCCAAATATCGTTAGCGAATTTAGCGAAGAGCGGCTTGAAGAAATTCTCGGCTGCCTCGCCTTGCATCGCGGCGAGCTTGAGCGTAACGACTACAGCCAGCTGATTATTGGCAGCTCTCGAGCAAATGCCCGGCTTGCTTCTGAACGTGTTTTCGGATTCGGCGCTGCCGGGCTCGAGTCCGAATTTGCCGAAGTTTGCACAGAAGTCCTTTTTGACCAGGGTCGGGCGCTTCTTGGAGCGTCGAGACTGCTCGATCCCGAGGCACCCTTGAGCCAGGCCGAGAGTTCTCGGCAATTTGGTTTTCGGGTCGGCCGGGGCAGCGAATCTCGACCCGGAGAGTGCTTTGATATTAGCGCCTGGCTCTATCGTGATTCGCTCAACCAGCTACTTGCGAGTCCTGAAACTTCTGGCTAAAGAAGAGCGCCAGGCCAACTTGGGCAGAATGACCCGTGTCACGACCTGTTCAGTTAGAACTTAGAAAAATCCGCGACCTGAGCTCAGATCGAGCTTGATTAAAACGCAAAGCGGCGGAGCAGTTCTTCCGGCCAGAGTGCTGATCCTCCGGAATAAACCGCCCGCAACTCGCGCGGCCGGCAGCGACTCGGGCGAGCAAGACTAACTCGAGCGGGCAAAGAGCGCGCGGTTACTTGAGCTCGGCTCAGGGGCCGCCGGCAGCCCGGGCCGCTCCAGCGAACGGTAATGTTGATTCGGCCGCTGTCGACGGCACGCAGACCGAAATGAATCAGAACTCGCTCGCGCTGGCGATTGAAACTGACCCGGATCAGCTTGAGTTGAGCCGATTGCCGAGCCGGCGCCAGGGCTGGCTCGGCAACGGAAAGGAGGTGGGCTCGGTAAAACTCGCCGTAGCCCGGAGTCGGCGTGCCATCAAGCTTGCTGATCAGAGCAAAATTGCTGCAGCCAAGATCGGGTAGTTCCCACCAGGCCCAAGCCAGATAGCCGATTCTGCGTTGATCCGCCCAGTCGAGAAAGCGACTGACATGGTCAAAGCGACAGTCGCGCTGGCCGACTTCGCTCGCGATAACCGGCAGCTCGGCCTCGACTGCTGGCAGAACTTCCTGCCAACAGGAACTGCTCCGGCATGCCTGTTCGGGATAGACATGAAAGCCGGCGATCAATTGATCATCCTCGGTCAGCAATGCGGCCACTCCGCTCAGGTCATTTGCATAGTCGCGGCCGCTGATCAAGAGCGGCTGAGCGGCACCGGCGAGGCGAACTGCCTCAATCAACTGGTTCATGCCGACAACTGGATAAGTCGGACCGCTCGGCTCGGCGATAGTGTCGGCGTCAATCGGAGCCTGGCAACCGCCATTCGCCCAGCAATCCCAGCTGAGCGAAAAGATCCAGCGACTGCGATCATTGCTCCAGCGCGAATGTGGCTCATTGAAAAGGTCAAAGATAACTGAGCGATGATCGCGAAAACGCGTCGCAACTGAACTCCAGAAAGCCGGCGAGCGCTGATCGGCCATCGGCCGGAGTCCGTCGGCAACGACCCCGTCCGGACCCGACCAGTGCAGGTCAAGAATTGCAACGATTCCGGCTTGATTGAGGCGATCGACAAAGGCGGCGACTCGATCGCGGTAGGTTGAGCTATTCAAACCGCCGGCCGGAAGCCGATCATCTCCGAGCCAACAGTCTTGATTGAGCGGGATCCGGACAACATTTATTCTCCAGGCGGCAATTGCCGCAATCGATTCGGAATCAGTTCCTCGATTTGAATAGTCCCAGCCCTGTTGGCAGGCATATTCAAAGCTTGGCCAGTTCACCCCGCGCGGGATCCAAGCTCGGCCAGTTCGAAAATCGGTAATCTGACCAGCCAAAACCTGAGGGATTGGCGCCGAAGAAACATCGGTTGCAGCTGCCCGAGCTGAGCCCGGGCTGATCGAGAGCCCAGCGATTAGGATCGCGGCTCCAATGAGTAAGGATGACCCAGTCATGAATCTTTGCAGTCGGCCCGAGGCAATGGCGATAGCAATCGCAGTCAAGAATGGCATCAAGCAATCTTAGGCGAAGCAGGCTCAGGCACGCGCTTTTCGGGAGCTAGCATTTTTGAGCGAGATTGGCTTGGTCTTCTTGAGCCGGCTTTGCGTCCGCCAAGATTACTCTCGATTACCCGAGCCGGCTGAGCTCAATCAGTGTTTAGCGCTAATTGACTATCGATCGAATATCTGCTATCATTCTGGGCAATGAACGAACAGACGTTTAAAAGCATGAACCGAACAATCGGAAAAGAGCCTAGCAATCATGGGTAACTGGCGGAGCGTCGAGATTTCCGGAAGCTGCCCGGCCGATCAGGTTCAGGGTCTGCGCGTGGCGGCGACTGCGCCCGACTGGCTCGAGGAAAATACCGGCAACCGGATTGAGCATTGCCTGCTTGAGTCAAGGAGTCTCTGCGGGCTCGGCGCCTGGACCAGTGAAAAGATTGAAGCAAATGGCAATCTCTACGAACGCGATTTCTCAATTGCCAATGTTGCTGATGCACTCAGATTTTTGAGCGCCGCCGCTCCGGAGCTCGAGATGGTTGTCCACTGTGGTGGTGATTGGGAGTCTCGCGAATGCGTGGCAACAGTCCGCCTCAAAGATGGCGTTGTTCATGTAGGAGACCCAGAGATACTCCACGTCGCTAAAATAAGCGAAGAAGCAATTCAGACAAACCTTCTATCTCAACTCAGGGAGCAGGAATGAGCGCCATGCTGAGTGATGTCGCGATCGCGATCGCTCTGGTTTATCTGCCCGACGAAGAGCGAACCCTCCATGCCGAGTTCCGCAGCGGCGACGGTGATTTTTCAGTTGAGAATCCGATTCTTCACGCTGAAGCATTTAAGCAATCTTGCAAGGATGATTTCCCGAATGGTATTTGGGCGGTAACCGGTAATCAGGCGGCTAAGGATCTTATGGTTGCTGCGAGAATGCGCGCACTCGGCTTTGACGACGAGTAGCCGATCCGCAATCAGCGTTGCCGGGCGCCTGTCTCTCTGGATTTTCTGACAAAAGCAACCGATCAAAAAGCTCGACTTAGAGCGAAGATCTCCAAGCAGATTCACGGCCAGGCTGTTTACTTGACAGCAATCAGAGAATCTGCTATTATCCCTACTATGAGAAATTTTGCAATCGAAGATGCTGCTTGGCCAAGCGGCGAAACAAGCCCGGGTCGGCATGAGCTTGGGTTGCTAATGCTCCCGAACCCGGACGACTCCCGAAAGGGGCTGATATTTCGTGATGCAGTTGAGCCGGCGTGCGCCTATGTCGAGCTGCTCGAGACGGCGACGGCGACGGAGATGACCCAAGCTCTGAGCCATGCCGGGCTTGAAGACACCCCGGCTATCGTCAGTTCAACTCTGAAGAAAGCAGGAGCTAAATGAGCCTGATTCAAATTGTACAAGTCAAGGTCGAAGTAAATCGAGTCCCGCTCGGGGAGCGACCGGTTTACAAGCTAGAGCTAAACGATAATCGGCGAATTATCGGAGTCGCTCACGAAGATGCCTATGGCAGCAAACATCGCCAGACAAATGACTGGACCGCTTGGCTTTGGGTTGAGGTCAGAGCAGCCGACGAAGCCGAGAGCACCAATCAATCAGACGAAGGACCGGCGGTATGAGCAGGTACGAGCACCTACCTATGGGGTCGGAGTTCTTTCTGGCTGACATTGACCCGAAAGATGACCACGCCGTGAGGATTGCCTTGATAGGTCCGGCGCAGGTATGCCTTGAAGTTGTCCAGCGCACCTCAGACCTGGGGTGGAAGTCCGAGGGGGCGCAGATAGTGGTATCGGCAGACGGTTTGATCCGAGCGCTAACCGCCCTGACCTCAGACGACTATTACCAGACGGCTGAGAAGGAAGGGGTCCGCTTCAACTGGCGCTTTGACGCTATGGCCGAAACCCGGAGTACTCAATCTGACCGAAGGGACCCCGAAGCCGACCCCGAAGCCGAGAGCACCAATCAATCAGACCAATCGAAGGGGAACAAGTGAGCAAGGAAATGACGAAACGAATCGAGGCTTCGGGGCAGGCGCACGGACTGGACTGGGTAGTGCTGGCGCTGACTACGGGCCACCGCTGCGGTTACGTCAGGGTGCCCGACGACCACCCGTGGTTCGGCAAGGACTCCAGTGATCAAGTACCGGGTCCGGCGGTCTTAGCAGACCGCACCGTCGACGGCGGCGTCATGGGCGGAATGCTCGCGGTGCTGAGTGACAGCGTGGATGAGTGGTTGCAACGGATTGCGGGGCGATTGGAGGTCCACGGCGGAATCACCTACGCTGGGGCGCGCCCGAGCGATGACAGCGGCGAAGGTTGGTGGTTCGGCTTCGACTGCGCCCACACTAACGACGCGAAGGATCTCAGCCTGATTGACGATCCGGTACTGCGCGGCATCTACGGACGGCCATCTTCCTCGGGGGAGGTTGTCAGGACCGCCGAGTTCGCACAGACCGAGTGCGAATCGCTGGCAGCACAGCTCGCGGCGGTCAGCGAGACCCGAGACGGCTGCTTCGATCAACCGAAGGGGCAGGGGGAGGTATGAGCAAGTACGCAATCGAGAATGTGCCGGTAATGAAACTGGCTCACGAATCGGAGCCGATGCTGAACGTGGCTGAATCCGTGTCCGAATGGGTGCCGAGCGCCTGCTACGCCGACTTGCTGGCCGTTGCGACGGAGGTAGTCGAGGCACTGCACGCTGTTACTCATGGGCCGGCGCTGACAAGGGATTGGGACGCCGCTGCTGCTGCCCTAGCCAAGTTCAGCAAAGAGGGCCCGGGGGTCCAATCAGATAATTTCCGCGCGCTGTGTGAGGCCGGGCAGAAAGTGATTGACAACGAGGGGACCAGCGATGAGTGAAGCAAGGATGAAGGAGAGCCCCTTCGCTCACGAACTAACGGAGCCGCTCGACCGCCCGGTGCCCGAGGGAATCAGCCGGATCTGGTACTTCCCGGCCGGGCATCCGATGAAAAGGCCGAGCGCGTCCTGCGACTTGGCCGGTTGCGGTCCCGCTGACTTGAACGTGTCTATCGAGTGGGACGGGGCGATCGACTTCGATTGGCCCACCCCGCCCGGCCACACATGTAGTTGTCCATCCGGGTTCGATCTGACCAGCGAGCAGTGGGCATACATCGACTATCTGCGGGGCCGCGTGGTTGAAAGCTGGCGGCGGGCAAACGAGAACACCCACCAATCAAAGGGAACCGGATGAGCTTAGGCCTAGACCACCGCGTCAGCTGCTGCACGCGCGGCTGCTACGCCACGATCAACCTCGCACCGAAGCGCTACGAGCAGTTGAAGCGGAGCGGCGAATACTTCTGGTGCCCGGCTGGCCATGAGCAGCACTTCACCGGCAAGACGGACGAGCAGAAACAGATCGACCGGCTGACCAGGGACTTGCGCGATGAAGAGCTCGAGTCCGGCCTGCGCGAGGATCAGCGTGACACCGCCATTGAGCTGATCCGCCGCTGTCCGGTCTGTGCCGCCACCCCGGGCCGGCACATCCAGATCCACCGCAACCGGTGGCGCTACAACGACGACTTGGCGAACGTTCGGGACTGGATGGCCGAACACATCAAGACCGAACACATGGCCGAGGTGGCCGTGGAAAAGAAGGGAGCCGCATGAGCAAGTACCGGAATAAGCCCGTAGTGATTGAGGCTTACAGGTTCACGGGGTCGAGTACCTCTAGCTGGAAGATCAAAGAGTGGATGGATGGTGGCCTCTGTCCCGAGCCGGGCGGCATGCAGACCGCTGACATGTGTAACTGCGAGATCGAAACGCTCGAAGGCACGATGAAAGCAAGGCCAGGCGACTGGATCGTCCGAGGGGTTCAAGGCGAGTTCTACCCAGTTCGGGCCGATATCTTTGAGCAGACCTATGAGGCGGTTGAAGATGCCGAAGCCACCACCCAACCCGAAGGAGGCGACGATGAGTGATTGGCAGGGCCCGGAGCCGGACGCACACGGCGATTGTGTCCGGGCATCCGAAGCCGAAGCAGCCCTAGCCGAGCGCGATGAGCGGATTAAGGAACGGGAAGCGGAGCGGGAAGCGTGGCGAATGACCGCAGAGAATCGGCTTAGGCGGATCAAGGAATTGGAAGCGGAGCTAGCCGCCTCCCGCCTCCGAGAGGACCGGATACCAGACCGGGCGGTGAGGCAGATCGGGGCCGCCGACGCTCTGGCTGACGCGGTGAAAAATGGGCTACGACCGGAAGATGCCCGGAGATTCGTAAAGGATGATCCAACGCTGACTATGCTCGCCGCCGAAGCCGCCTACAGGAGGGCCTAGACATGATTGGGCCAAACGAGAGGGTTTCGGCGACGCTGACCTTCAGTTGCGAGTGCGGCGCGATCGCCCGGGTCGAAGCGGTCCGGCTCGGCAGTCAGTCCGATTGTCAACCGGCTGGGAGTTTGCGCGGGACCGCAATGGGCCTAATCACGACGACCTTCGACGCGCTTGACTTCCGCGATCACACGCCCGAGGGCTGGATGGCAAGCGATCCGTACACACGCTGCACCTATTGCCCGGAGTGCTGGGCAGGGATTGAGGCCGAGTCAGAAGACTTGATACCCCCACTCCTGGTCGGCGAAAGAAGGACCGCATGAGCGAGCGGCCGACACCACTGGAATACGATGACTGGGACGTAAACTTGTACTTCTGGGCTGAGGACGTACCCAGCTTTATCACCGTTTCCTGCGGGGGCGAGTGCGCGCCGATTAATCCCCGAGTGCCAGTCGCCGCCACCGACGAAGCCGAGAACGCGCAGGGCGAATCGTGACGCAGACGATGAACTACCGGATCATGGTCGGCTCTCAGCTTTTGGCGACGATCAAAGTGCCGGCAATGCTAACGATGGGTGATCTTCAAGGCGAGCGTCGAGCAAAATTCACCGCTTTGTCGTTGATTCAGGCTCGCAAAGAATGGCCGGGCGAAAACGTGTCGTTGTATGTCGACGACGGAGAGAGGCCGCCACGCCTGCTCGACGACGGTAGCGG
>Ga0105046_10010323_pt1 | contig 14550 bp, 12 predicted proteins | sample MAT03_FD_78385 | JGI IMG/M metagenome (GOLD analysis project Ga0105046, IMG submission 78385) | Freshwater microbial communities from Lake Fryxell liftoff mats and glacier meltwater in Antarctica - MAT-03 (megahit assembly) | ecosystem: Environmental > Aquatic > Freshwater > Ice > Liftoff... | reverse complement strand
TCAAACTATCCTTCTAAAAGGAACACACAAATTTCAACAAAAATTATTCAATTTACTCGAAAAAATTGCTTTAAATAAAAGGGTTTTTCCCTCTTTGTCGAAAATTACTGTCGTGTACTAAGGTGCGCAATATTAAAAACATTAATAAAAACAGAGTAATAATGAAAATTTTTAATAACATTTTTTTTCTGGTTTTGGCCTTCACTTTTACATCTTTATACGGAATGTATGAGAAAGAAGAAACTAAAATTGAAGAAAAAGCGATCGTATTTCAGCCTTTTAGCCTAAAAAAACTTAGTGGTCTTAAAATTGTGAGTTTAATTAAATCTGATCAAATGCATCCAGATAAGCTGTTAAATTTGGCAATAGAATATCAAGAATATATTAAATTCTTGTTGATGGCAGATGATTATGTTGATCTCTTTAAAAAGAGTATTAATCATATTGAACCTGAACAACACGGTAAATTGATAGAGCTTATCAACAAAATTCAAGGCCTTCTTTGTGGATTAATTGATTCAGGGTCAGAACATGTAGAAAGGTTTTTATTAGCAATTGATGATCTTTTTGATAAAGAGAAATTGTGTTGTAAGGAAGCTTTAGTCTCAAATGAAGAAAATCTTTTCGAAATACTTAAACAAATTTTAGAGATAGTATCAGATTCTAATAAAGCACTTGAGATTTTCAATGATCCACAAGAAATTGATTTAGAGGAATTAGGGATATTTGGGACTAGTAGCTCTGCGGTGATTTATGGATTTACCTGCGATGCTATTAGTGAATCTACAGTGTGTTTGGTGGATTTGTTGATAAATTTAGATCTGTTTTCAAGAAGGTCTTTGCTGGCTTTTTTGGGATATGCTTTCTTTAAATCACGTTCGGTAGAGATTGCACGATTATTAAATTCTAAGTCTCAAATCACCAGCGAAGAGCTTCAATTTATATTAGAGGAAGATAATAATATCTTTGATTACATTGTAATCGAAGGTCGTATAGACGTGGCACGTTATCTTATTGAGCTAATAGAATCTACTGAATTGAATCTTTATGATATTATCAATGAGGAGTATGGCGATGGAAGAAATCTTTTAATAAGCGCGGTCAGATGCGAATGCTTGTCTGCTGATATGGTAGAACTATTGATAGCAAAGGGAGCAGATGTTTCGGTTGAAGACGATGAGGGCCATAATGCTTTGTTTTATGCCCAGGAAAAGTACAACAACTTTGATAAACAGAAAGGTTGTATGGCTGGTGATGAAGAGATGAATAAACGTATTGAGTGTCTTGCCGAGATGAATAAAATTATAGAAGTTCTCACTAAATCAACCGACAAAGACCTGTAGTAATTTATTGCTCTTAGAGTATCTATTTTTCTCGTTTTATAAACTTTACTGTTTTATGTAATTTGTTTAGGCGTTAACAATTGTCGATAGATTGATATTTTAGATAAGATCGAAATTGGCACATAAACTACTAGGTAAAGTATGATCGCTGATAATGGTGCTAAATTTGTAAAAAGACCATAAAATAATCCTTTTATGATCATAAATAACCAAAGCTTTGGTTTGACACCAGTAGTTAATAAAGAACTTGCAGCAAAACTTTCTCCGACCGCTGATTTACGATCAATAATAAAATAATGAGAAAAATAATAGCGGGGTATCCAGACTAAACCTGGAACAATAAACAGAACTATTCCGGCTATTGCGGTAAAGAGGAAGCGTAATCTTGCGATTAAATAAGAAAGTATATCAAAATCAAGATTCAAAAAATCCGAGAGACTCAAGTTATTGTTTTTTTGCTGATCATAAATTTTTAGGCCAAAATTAATCATAAATCCCTTGTAGATTGACAAGAGAATTATTCCGATCAAATGTCCAGAGTTTAGATTGGTCTTACCATGGTAATAATAACTTTGCGCTTTTCCGATAGTATTTGATGTGGTTTCTCCTATAAAATAAAGAAACGGGAAATGTGGTGGTACGGCCCACAACATTAAAAATGTTAGTAATCCTACTGCAAGGATAATAGGCATAAATAATCGTAGATTTTTAAAGAATAAATTAATGCCATCTGAGAGTGCTTTTATTAGAGAAAAAGAGTTCATCGTTAAGCTCGCCTTTGCGTTTTGGATAGTATTAAGTACCTGTTTATACTAATAATAGAGTTACTATAGCAAAAAATAAATTTTTATCCAAAAAAGCTGCTTATCCAGTTTTTTTTTAGATGTTATTCGAATCCTATGAAGATGCCCCTAGTATAAGATAAGTTACAAGTTGCCTATTTGTCCTCATTTGATAGGATTAATTAATTGTTTGTATTCAAATCTCGACAAATAGGAGGGGTGGGTGAAGATTATTAAAAGTTTTCTTGTGATATTGTCTTTGAGTTTTCTCAGTCTCAATGGTATGCATGAAGACAAAAGGCTCAAAACAACAGAAACCAGAAAATTAATTCAAGTCTATTCGCTGAAAGCTACTTGTGCTTTGAAGATTTTAGATCAAATAGATGCCGGAAATACAAGCTGGGAACTATTTGATGAACTAGACGAGGGTTTAGTGAGTTATGTAAAATTATGTTATTTAGCAGAGACTTATATAGATAATGAGTTGGAAAAGGCTGGAATAAAGAGTGATCTATCTCCTGAATTGACAAAGCTTGTTAGACAAGCCAAAGCGCTTTTACATGAATTAATTGATTTAGAAAACAAGCATTTAAAGGCACTTTTTGCTTCATTCAATGACTTGTTTAGTTGTTTTTTAATTAACAATATTCACCATTACCACATTACAAATAATTGCAATATTGAACACTTATTGAGAACAATAAATTTAGTATTTAATTTAACTTTGAATCAAACAAAAGCTCATATAAGTATGCCTAATCCTTCAGAATTCTGTTTAGATGATAATAAATTTAATTACGAAGCCGATATGTTTGAAATAGATGCCTTTATGTATAATGTACTAAACAGGAATCTTATCTCTATTGTAGAATTAATGTTAGAACTTTCACTATATAAGCGACCTTCTTTGTTGCGATTATTTGGTACGGCTTGTCGAACTAATTCTTCGGCTACACTACTTCGATTATTAAATAAAGAATTAAATATCACTAAAGTTGAGTTTGAAGGCAGATTGCAACCAACAAACGATGATATGTTTTTGGAATCTATAAATAGTCCTTTAGATGTTGTGGCTTATATTATTGAATTAATAGAAGATTTCCAATTAGATTTGAACGCAATTATTAACAAAGTATATAGGGGCGGTAAAACTTTATTAATGAATGCTGTTACTAATGAACGTTTAGATATTGTAGAACTGCTGATTTCAAAAGGAGCTAATGTAAGTTGGGCTGATAACAGACGCGAAAAAGCGTTGTTTTATGCTAAACAAAGGCACTCAAAGGCCTTGAAATCTTCTAGGTTTTATCTGGAAAATGGCAGGTTTGAAGAATATGTTAATAAACTATTAAAAACATACAGAATTATTGAAGTTTTGCAAGAAGCAGCAAAAAAAAAGAAATAATTTAGTATATTCACCTAAGGGGTGTAAGATTTTTATTCCCTTAGGTGAATCTAACGTAATTCAAAAATAACTAATCTTGGTTAACACCACTTAAGAAGTTATGTTTACATAATTTCCAATAAAAAACTATAAATTGCATTCAAAAGTATGAGTGATCCAGTAATTAAACCTAAAATAGGTACGATTTTGCTTTTTGCGGAACCTTTATCTTTTACTACCAAAGTTATGATTGAAAGAATAAAGGCAAGAATCACAAAGATAGACGCTAAGTTAAAAAATATTCCTATCTTGTTGATAGAGAACGATAATAACGTTATAAATCCGGTCATTAATGTTAAAATTATTTCAAAAGAATATTTTGAGCGGACTATAGGATTTGTTGCGTTTAAATTCAAATTTTTAACAAATGTTTGCGCAAGGTTGCTGATAGCATAAAGCAGTGACTGTAATACGCCACAAAGAGCGGTAAAGATTGAAATTGCTATAATTTTTGCTAGCCAAGAATATTTTGGATACATCTCTAAAATTGCTTGGGATAATGGCATAGTAGATGTGGTAAATATTTTTGAAGGTATTGCTAAAAGTATTGATCCAAGAAAAGTAAGATAAAGTAATGCTACAAATGAGAGTGATAATATAACTGCTTTCGAGATGTTTTTGCCGGGATTATCAACTTTTTTGTAAAGAGCAGTTATTGATTCGAATCCGAAAAACGAAAATATAGCGGTGGAAATTTGTCTAAAAATTGGAGCTATTCCATGAGGAGCAAATGGAGTCAAGTTGCTTGTTTTTGCATTCAGCAAACATAATACAATGGTTGATAGTATTGAAAACAATGTACAAGATATAAAAAAGGCTTGTCCTGCTTGAACCAATTTTGGCCCAAAAATATTTAATGAATAAATACCAAAGATTAAGCTTGCAGTTGCATAAAATTGATTTAAATTTGGGACCAATTGCGTTAGATAAGAGCTAGCTATCTGTATTAATGCACCTAAAGCGATGCTAATGCCCAAAATATAGCTACCACTTGCTAAAAGACCACCCATTCTTCCTGACCACTGTTTTGCATAAAGATAAAATGAACCTTCTTCAGGATATTCTCTTGCAAGTTGTGCCAGCGATAAGGCTAAAAACAATACTGCAATCACTACAAAAAAGTAGGCGATTATACCGGCAGGTCCTGCTGAGTTTGCAAGTAATGCTGGTGTTGCGAATATGCCAGCTCCAATCATTGCGTTCATGCATAAAATTACGGCGCTTGGCAAACCGATTTTTCCATTTAAGCTTTTGTTCATTTTTCTCTCTTTTGATTATTTTGTTTTTCTGTACTAAAATATTTTTATAACCTTAAAACTTAAACATATGAATTATTGTAAATATTTTCAAGCGCAAATAAATCCCCAAGAATGCTGGTTCTTCGTTGCCGCAATTAGAAGCTTTGAACATTTAGCGTTCGATAGAACACTTGATAAGGCCACAAGTACCTTTGAATTTCTTGTGCCGGAGCACCATGCTACCCCTTTTATTGATCTAATGAACTTCTTTGTTAAAAAAGGTATTGTTACCAACTTCAAGCATAATACCAACAGATTCTCGGAACTATCGCCTTAATGATCTTGTATCTACATCCATGTATATTAATGGGCAAATTAATTAGTATGGCTTTAAATAAAGCAAATTTCGTACAATTAAGCTTTGTCTGACTAAAATTTACTAATTTCAAAATCAAACTAGTTTGTTCAATCCCTTAAAAAATCTCTCAAGACCGATAGTATTAACCAAGTCCACGATTGATGGACCGGTAATTTTGCCGGTTAATAGTATTCTTAATAACATAAACAGCTCTTTTGGCGATTTGTTATTAGTCTTACAGAGCTCTTTGATAAAGACCATCAGATCATTTGAGTTAGTAATCTTATCTTTTTGTGCCGCAATCTGGCTAACTATATCTTTATAATCTTCAAATTTATTGCTATTCAAAAGATCTTGTGAGGCTGGTATCTCTTCAAAATAGAACGCTAATAGATCCGAAACATTATTTAAGGTTATTAGATCTGGTTGTACTAATTTTATTAAATCCATTAATTGATTATCAGAAAGATGTGCTGATTGGGGATACTTTTGGTGCAAATAAGGTTTACAAAGTTCTGTTAATGCTGGTAAATCGTAATTTAGTATCCATTGATGATTAACCCAGTTTAGCTTCTCGATATCGTATTTTATCATTCCTGTTGGCTTGATAGTATTAAAATCAAGAGAATCTATCAGCTCGGCCATTGTCATAATTTCTTTTTTAAATGAGCCACCGATAATTGCTAAATAATTACAAATTGCTTCTGGTAAGAAGCCGGCTGCAATGAGGTCATTCAGTGAAAATCCAAAATCTCGCTTTGACAGTTTCTTGCCGTCTTTATTTGCAATAATAGGTAAATGCCAAAATATTGGGACCTCAAAATTAAATGCTTCATAAAGAGCAACTTGAGCTGCAGTATTACTAAGATGATCTTCTCCTCGAAATACATGAGACATTTGCATTTCATGATCATCAACAAAATTAGCAAATAAGAACGTGAAGGAACCATCTTGTCTGGTTACCGGAATATCTGAAAAATTTTTCAGATCAAAAACCATCTCTTTATGTGCAAGGTCAAAAAAATGCACTTTCTTGGTTTCATCTAACTTAAATCGCCAAATAAAAGGAATATTCGCTTGTAACTTTTCCGCTATTTGCTCAGATGAAAGCTTTAAGCAGGTACGATCATATCGTGGTGGCACTTTAAGTGCAATTTGACGAGTTCGTTTTGCTTCTAGTTCCTCGGTTGTACAAAAGCACCGATAAGCGAAACCCTTTTCAATTACTGTTTCTAAGTATTTCTTGTAAATAGAAGCTCGCTCCGATTGGAAGTAGGGTGCAAAAGCGCCACCCTTAATAGGGCCTTCATCATATTCCAGGCCGAGCCACTGTAAATTTTCAAAAATCTTTTCTATGCCATTATCTATGGTTCTTTTAAAATCTGTATCTTCTACGCGCAGTACGAAAGTACCAGCCTTTTGTTTTGCAAAAAGATAATTTATCAATGCTGTTCGAGCATTGCCGAGATGCATAAACCCCGTAGGAGCTGGAGCAAATCTGACTCTAATTTTGTTCATGATGTGTTACCGTTTTCTTAAAAAAGGAACTTTTATTATAATAATAACAAATAACAACTTTTTTGTTTAGATACGTTGTTATGATTAATTTTAGAGAATAACTATTTAGGAAATCATGAAATCAACATTTTTTAGCATTTTAATACTAACTACTACCTTTACCTATGCAATGATTGGTATGGATGGACAGCAAGATCCATCAGCTCCTCCAGCCTTTCTCATAAATGAGGGTGCTAATGCACCTATTTATCCGAATGATCAGCAAGAAAACAATCACGGTGCAGACAAGGAGTTAACCGAAGAAGATAACAAACCCGGCGCCCATAAAATTACAAAAAACGATGTTTTGGCGTATCTGACAGAGCAGAGCAGTGAAAAAGAGGCTAAGCGCTTATTAAGCAAATTGGCAGGCAAGGGGAAGACAAAGGCTAAGAAGCATAGTCGCAAAGTTAAGAATAAAACGACCAAAGCTTCTGATGATAACATGGCTGCATTTCAGGCAATGCGAGAAGAACATCAACAGGAAAATAAAAAACGAACTATAGGATTTGCTGAATTGGGAGAGACTCTAAATTCGTTAGGGACGGGTCCAGTTGCTGATAGAATAACGGACTTCTTTTTGGATCGATTGGCTAAAAATGGCGATGCTTTTAGAGAACAGGAATTAGTAAGGGTGCAAGCCGAAGCTGCGGCAGCTTCTCGATTAGCAGGCAAAGAGATTGAGTTAGAGCAAACTCGTATTACCGCTGAACAAAATGCTTTGGCTTATGTTCAGGCTCAAGAGCGTACCGCCGGAGTAAACTCTCAAAAATGGATTGATTTAATCAAAAATCATCCTTATGTATTAGTGGGTATCGCTAGCGGAGTTTCAGCAGGCTTCTTTGCAGCTAAGCATGGCATGAAAGTTGTATTTAATGAGGTGCAGCGCTTAGTTGGTATACCCAAGTTAGCTCAAGAGACTTCCCTTTTGACCGTCAGGGAAAAAATAGCGAAATCTTTGGGTTATTACAAAGAAGAAATTTTAAACACTCAAGATGTAATCTTTAACGCGGAATTCAAAAGAAGAATGGATCGCCTAACGGTTGCTATCAAAAATACCGTATTGAATGATGGGTATTTCAGAAATTTATTATTTTATGGCGCCCCAGGTACGGGTAAAACGTTGCATGCAAAAACGATTGCTAAAAATAGCGGCATGGATTATATCTATTTTTCTGGATCAGGCTTATTTAAATTTTCTCCAAAAGAAGCATTAAATCAAATTGATAATCTTTTTGAATACGCAAAAAGATCTTCTCGGAAATTAATGGTTATTATTGACGAAGCTGAAGTTTTGTTTCCTAACCGAAATGAACATCTTAATTTAGAAACTCAAAAAGTATTGAATCATCTTTTAAGTTATCTCGGTACTGAATCCAAAGATTATTTTGTAGTCGCGTTAACAAATAAACCAGAAAATCTAGATAAGGCATTTATTAGCAGATGTACTGAAAAGATCAGCTTTCCAGCTCCCGGTCTTGGGGAAGTGAAAGCGATGTTAAATCTCTATATAAATAAGCTATTGCGTCCAATTCCTGTAGTTAAGACAACATTCTATCAAAAATGGTTTGGTAAAAAAACGCCAATAAAATCCTTATGGGTAGAGCCTGGGGCATTAAATCCTCAAGCAGTTAATACACTTGCGCAAAAAATACATGAACATGGATTTGTTGGTCGAGATATATCGCAATTGATTATAGCGATTAAATCTGAAGCTTATGCAACCCATGGTTTAAGATTAACTAAAGAAATGGTTGATGAAATTGTTAAACGAAAGATTCAGGAGAAGAATGAAGCTGATAATAATTATTTCAAATCAGGTGTTGTTGGATAAATACAAGATTGATTGATTAATCAGAATTTCCAATTGGTATCTCTCATCAGATATTCTGAACGCACCAGCAACAGACGCAGTTGGTGCGTTCAGAAATTCCCGTCATCAAAATTATTGTTTTTTCCGTCTATTAAGAAATAAATTTGAGTGGGACAAGCCAAGGCCAATGCTAGGCAGCTCTATCTAAATTATAGGTGCTGTAGGAACTGACGCGAGGAATTCTAAGAGCTTGATATAAAAAACTGAGGGAGAGGGCGATGAATAAATGTGTTAGAATATCCGTTTTTAAAAACTTAGACGATAAGTTTTTAAAAAATTCTGTTCAAAAGCATGCACAGAAACTGAATTTAGAGGGCTTTTCGCAACAAGTCGAGGACGAAAATTATAAAATCATTGTTAATGGTACCAAAGAGAATGTAGATAAATTTATTGATTTATTACATAAAGATTTTATTGATCTTGATATCCAAGATTTTGAAATAGAACCTTTTTTAAAGGATAAAGACTATCGCGGGGTTTTCAGAATTATCCAGTGATATTTATGTCAAAATGCCCATAAATCCTGACCAGAAGATAAGTTGAGATTTTTTGTTATACTTTTATCTGTTAACACTTTGAGGTTTTAAAGTAAAAGTATAAAATTGGTACGACATTTATATCAAAAATTTTTACATTATTATGCGATACCGCTTGGTGGATTATATTTATGGTTCCAACTGCTGGTTGTTTTTTTAAGTCAGTTGTATCTGTTTAGTTTGATTGGTGCAAACCAAGATCAACAGCACGAATTATTGCAAACACTAGCGACGGTAAAAAAGATAGATCATGATCATTTGGTGGACAATAAAAAGATTGCTTTTTTAGGCAATAGTTTTTTTAGTGTAGAAATGCTTAAAAAAAATCTTTTTGCATTAGAAGATTCTGGATTTTTAGAACCAAATTTGCTTTTAAACGATCTTTTGGTTTTTTACAAAGATCATGGCTTCTTGGAAGTAAAGGTTGATGTTTCAGAGCAAGATGATGCCATTCTGGTTCATATTACTGAAGGCTTGCGAGCTAAAATAAATGGTATCCAGATATCCGGAACTATCGAGCCAGAATTAGCTATCATGATTAAGAATGTTTTTTCAACTTTTGAACAATTTGATTATTTTAGCAGAGAAGCTTTTAATGGTTTATTGAGCAAAATAAAAGAAAAGTTGTCGATTTGTGGTTATTGGGATTTTGAATTGAAAAATTATCGAGTACAACCAAATTCGGATTGTTACGAACTGGTGCTTGAGGTGGATCAGGGAGCAAAAAGATTATTAAAAGAAATTATTATAGATAATGCTTTAGAAGTTGCTATCGATTTAAATGAGATAAATCTACCGACTTTTGATCAACCTATTCCTTTTGATGTAACTATAATTGATAGCTATAAAAATAAAATTTTAGAACATCTTCCGATGGATGCTGATTTTATAATTAGTTATGATATTCGTTTATATCTTGACCAAGCAAATGTTTCAGTGCTTGCGTACAAAGTGAGCCCAAAAGAACTAGCATATTTTGGTGAAATTAAAATTAATGGTTGCTCTAAAACCTTGCCTGAAATTGTTCAGCAGCATTTAGCATTTAAAGAGGGTGATGTTTGGAATTTTGATAAGATTGAACAATCGCTTAAAAAGTTAAAAGATTTGAAGGTCTTTAAATCCATCTCAATTGTACCGAGTGATTTTTTTCAAACAAATTCTAGAAAAGATATAGTGGTTAATATTGTTGAAGACAGCGCATTTGAAGCTATTGTTCGATTCGGGTGTGCTCAAGCATCAACGATTATTAATCAGGAGAAATACTTTCCAGGATTAACCTACAAATTTGGTGGATCATTTTTATGGAAGAATATTTGTGGGATAGCGGATATTTTTAGATTAGATGGTGATCTAACCCGATCCTCAGTTAACTTTGCAGCATCATACAAAAGACCATTGTATTGGCACGCTTTGCCTGGCATTAACCTCAACACTAAAATCTTTAACAATCAGATAGGGCAATCTATGCCCGGCGCAAATCGAGTTAATGCACAAAATGCTTATATCGAAAATCATAGAGGCATAGCAGGTAATCTTGATTATGAAGCGAATAAGTTTACCGTTCTTTTGTCTATAGCCTTAGATTATATAAAAGTATCTTCATTTAGTCCTAGTTTGTTTAATGCTTTGCAGATTGATTCAAACTTTTTTAACAAGAGAATGCCTTACCTTATTCTAGAGCCATCACTTGTGTTAAATAGATTCGATAATGATATGGATCCTACGAGAGGCTATCGCACATCGCTAAATCTTAAAGCGATGTTGCCATTACATGACCCATCCAAATCATTTTTTAAATTATTGGTTGAGCATTCGCATATTTTGCCCATTACCAAACATTCATCATTTGCGTTTAAATTTAGAGCAGGTTATATCGTGACAACAAATTTTGAGACAATATTGCCGACAGAACGATTTTATTTAGGTGGTTTAAATAGCATAAGGTCATATGAATCTAATATGGTACCACCAATCAGTGCTTTTAATTGGGATGATAATCAGCCACTAGGTTTATTAGATAATGTACAATCTTCAGCAGCATCTACTGTTCCCCTTATCAGTGTGCCTGTTGGCTCGAAATTTATGATAAATTTAAGTTCAGAATGGCGGTGCCAGCTGTATAATAAATTATCAGGTGCAATTTTTAATGATGTTGGCTTACTTCAGACTAACAAGCTAACTGATATTTCATGGCGTGATGTTGTTGGTGCTACTGGATTTGGATTACGCTATTCCACGCCAGTAGGGCCTATCAGATTTGATGTTGGTTTTAAATGGAAAAGGCAAAAAGAAGAAAAGCCTTTTAATTGGTACCTGACTTTTGGGCAATCATTTTAGCGTGACCTTCCGTATTGGATCTTGGCTATTGAAACCGAAAACTGATCTGTAGTTGGTACATCTTTTTCGCTTATTTGTTTTTTAGTCCTACAAATTAATCTTGCAAGGCTTTTTTAAGTTTTTGTGAAACCTGAGGTAAGGCTAATATTAAGACCCTTGAAATCGCTCCTATCCTGCGACTAGCGCTTTTTCAAATGCTTTTTCAAATTTAGAGCCCCTAAACCTGTGCTAAATAATAAGATAAAATAAACTTTTCATCAAAAACTCAACAGAGCCTAAGCTTCTCAATCTAGTTGCATTGGAATTGGAGCTAGCTCATAGAATGAATCGTCTGCTTCCAATGTAGCATAAGCGGTATTGTTATTTACCGTTTGTTCAGACCTGAGTTTATGAGCTGGTTCCAGAACCGGCAATTTTTCTCGATCGATATATTTCATCCAATCACTGCGCAAGGGGGAGAGTTTATCGATATGTTGTAACCTGTGCAATTCATCGGGTTTATTGATATGTGTTGACAGTATGTGTTTAAACAAATGTCCGATGTTCTTTGTTATAGAACTGCAACCTGAATGAGGACATTTAAAACTATTCTCACCGATTTTTAAACAACCAGAATAGTTTTTTAAATACGCCATTACCCTGCTATTTTTTGCATGAAATTGAAGATGATATTTGATGCGAGAAGAATGGGATTCACTGTAGCCACAAAGACCGCAGTTATAAATAATTTCATCTGTATGAGAGGTAAAATGTAGCAACAATGATTCTAGGGTCCTGCTTTTCGGAGGGCATATGGGGCAAATGTAGTAAGTTATCCACGGCTGATGAAAGTCTTTAACGTGTGTCACAATTTGCTCGTAACTGTTGAACTCCTTGCCGCAAGCGCATTTTCGAACCTTTTTTGCCAATAATGACATGATGTTTTCTATCTCTTCTTTAGCCGATTTTTCCATACCATGCAATGATGCGGTACAGATATATACAAGAGTGAGTATTGCTATCAAATATTTCATGAGCTCCTCCATGGTGTTGGGCGATTGCAATGTTATTATTTATTTAGAGCAAAAACAATACCATTGTGGATTAAAATAGTCAAAGTGCGTCTCGAATTTAAATCCCTAAAAAGATATACCTTTGATTTATTTTGTAAAAACTTTATATTCATAATCATATATATATGTTCTCAACTTTATACTGCTATTTTCATGAATAATTTAAAAAACGAAACCAATCAAAATTTAGACAATTCACACAAGCACAATGATCATTTTCATGACCACCATGGTGACCATAATGATCATAGCTTTAAGGCTGAATTTTTACACCATTTTCCCTACGCAGTCTTTTCAGTTGCGCTGGGCATGGTTATTTTAAGCTTGTTAGATTATGTAAGCTATTCATCGCTACCGCGTTCTTTGCCAAGTAGTTGTAATGGTTATCATATGCTTTTTCATAGCTTTCACTTTTTACATATACTTTTTGCTGCTACAGGTACTGTTATTACTTATTCCAGGTTTGCTAAAAATCCAAGTTTATGGAAAGTACTGTTAGTAGGTTCTATATCACCAATGATTTTCTGTGTTTTATCAGATGTGGTCTTACCATATCTTTCTGGCAGGGTTTTGGGTGTTGATATGGAATTTCATATTTGTTTCCATCGAGAACTTAGAAATGTTGTACCGTTCTTAGTAATGGGTATCTTAAATGGGCTAATTTTACGTACTCATCATACTGCAATGCTTAGAATGTTTTCGTTAGGATCGCATTTTACTCATATACTTATAAGTTCTTTGGCGTCATTGTTTTATATGGTATCTCATGGTTTTACCGATTGGTACTCACAAATGGGTTATGTGTTCCTGTTTTTGGTAGCAGCTATTATTCTACCTTGTACGTTGTCTGATGTTATTGTTCCTATGTATTTGGCCGGCAAAAAATGAGAAGTATCAGAATTGAAAATGTAACAAAATTTTTCAACGGTGAAGTGGTATTAGATAATCTTAGTCTTAACATTCCATCAGGAAAATTTTTTGCTTTATTAGGGCCGAGTGGATCTGGAAAAACGACGCTTTTAAGATTAATTGGCGGATTTGAAAAAGTGGATAAAGGCAAGATTTTTTTGGGCGATCAAGAAATAACTAATGTGCCCATTAATCAACGCAATATTAATACTGTATTTCAAGATTATGCTTTATTTCCCAACTTGAATGTTTTTGATAATATTGCTTACAGCCTTGCAATAAAAAAGGTACCAAAAGATATTATTAAAGATAAGGTACTTAAGTCTTTAAGATCGGTAAACTTGGAATCAAAGGCTTACAAAAAAATTGATGAACTCTCTGGTGGTGAAAGACAGCGTGTAGCTTTATTACGAGCAATATTAGATGAGCCTGATGTGCTTCTTCTTGATGAGCCATTATCTGCCTTAGATTTTAAATTAAGAGAGCGTGTTTTGATTGAGCTTATAGAGCTCCAAGAAAAGCTTAAAACCACTTTTATTTATGTAACCCATGACCAGTTTGAGGCTCTTACTGTTTCTGACCAGATGGCTATCATGAATAGCAATGGTGAAATTGAGCAAATAGGAACACCAAAAGAAATTTATGAGTTCCCCGTCTCAAGTTTTGTGGCTCAATTTGTTGGAACTACCAATATTTTTCATGGTACGCTATCAAAAGATCAAGATAATTTTTACATTGATGTACCAGAACTTGGTAAGTTCGAAATACATATACCTGAACATAAAAGATGGATGGTTCCAGAACTGGATGGTAAAAATAGTACCAGAGCAATGAGTATACGGCCTGAGAAAATATTTATTACAAAAAATGTTACTGCAGGGTTCTCAAATGTTGTTGAGGGGATTGTTCAATCTATTGTCTATCATGGACGTTCAACACAGTATAATGTACGTTTAAAAAACGATATGATTATTCAGGTTTTTGAGCAGAATGAAGAACATTTTCCTCAAGAAGTGATTGATTATGATAATACCGTGTATTTATATTGGCAAAAAGATAACGTAGTGCTTTTGGAACGTTAACTATAAATTATTAAGCCATGTTTGTAGGGATTACCTTTT
>Ga0105046_10010320_pt1 | contig 14552 bp, 9 predicted proteins | sample MAT03_FD_78385 | JGI IMG/M metagenome (GOLD analysis project Ga0105046, IMG submission 78385) | Freshwater microbial communities from Lake Fryxell liftoff mats and glacier meltwater in Antarctica - MAT-03 (megahit assembly) | ecosystem: Environmental > Aquatic > Freshwater > Ice > Liftoff... | reverse complement strand
TCCGCTAATCAGCTAATCTACTAATCCGAAATCCGAAATCCGAAATCCGAAATCCGAAATCCGCTAATCTGCTAATCCGCTAATCCGCTAATCTGCTAATCTGCTAATCTGCTAATTTCTCTCCCTCACTTTTCACTCTCTTCACTTTGAGCTTTCTTAATCCTTACCTTTGCGGAATGGAAACAAAACGTCAGCAAAAAATTTCGCGGTTACTGCAAAAGGACCTGGGCGAGATTTTCAGATTAATGGCCCACGATCATCTGCGTGGCTTTCTGATAACGGTAACACGGGTGAATATTACACCCGACATGTCAATTGCACGGGTTTTTCTCAGCCTTTTCGGGCCTGGCGAAAAACAGGAAATCTTTAAAAACATCAACAGGCAGAAAAAGGAAATCCGGCATCAGCTTGGCATCAGGGTCAAAGGTCAACTCAGGATTATTCCAGACCTGGAGTTTGTTGTTGACGATTCCCTTGATTACATTGAGAACATAGAAAAGCTGTTGAATACCTGACACTTGCGAACAGAAACAGACATATTGTTCATCCTTCAGCATTCAATTCAATTATTTGCTTATCCTTTCAATGGACTGGCACGGTAACCATAAACACTCTCAGTGAAACTTCCGCTTTATATAGCCTGGCGCTACCTGAAATCAAAAAAGTCGCACAATGTGATCAATATTATTTCGGGTATTTCAGTGGCCGGCGTTACCATAGGGACCATGGCGCTGATCGTTGTCCTGTCGGTATTCAACGGGTTCGAAAGTCTGGTTATTTCGTTGTTCAACAGTTTTGACCCGCCCATAAAAGTCAGCCCCGCTATAGGCAAAACCTTCGATTCAAAAACCTTTCCCTGGGGAAAAGTTGCAGATATACCGGGTGTTAAAGCCCAGACGGCTGTAATTGAAGAAAAAGCACTGTTACGTTATGGCAAAGCCCAGTTCCTGGTTACCCTGAAAGGGGTAGATTCGAGCTATGCCAGTTGGACCGGATTGGACAGCATGATGACTGCCGGAAGCCTGATGCTTGAGTTCAAGGGCCAGCCATTTGCAGTGGTAGGCCAGGGAGTTGCCTATTACCTCGGGGTGAACCCCGAAGATTACGACAGTTTTATCGAAACTTACGCCCCCCGGCGTACCGGGAAAATAGGATCAAACCCAGAACAGGCCTTCAACCGGATCGACATCAGGCCTTCGGGCATTTTTTCAGTTCAACAGGATTTTGACACGAAGTATGTGATTGTTCCGCTTAGTTTCTCCAGGGAATTATTCGAATACACCAATGAAATTACTTCCGTAGAAATAGCCCTTACCCAGATTGCCGATTTTAAAGCAACCCAGGAACAGATCAAACAGGCGCTGGGGCCCGGATTTCTCGTTAAAAACCGGTTCGAACAACAAGAAACCCTCTACCGTATCATGCAATCTGAAAAATGGGCCATATTCCTTATTCTCTCCTTTATTCTGATTATTGCAACTTTTAATGTGATCGGGTCACTTTCTATGCTGATTCTCGACAAGAAAAAAGACATTGCTATTCTGCACAGCCTGGGCGCTGACAATCGGCTGATCCGCAGAATTTTTATGGCCGAAGGTTTGCTGGTTTCTCTCAGCGGAGCCCTGGCCGGGCTGATTCTGGGAACAGCCATCTGCCTGGTGCAGCAGCATTTCGGCCTGGTAAAGATCAATGCGGAAGGCGGTTCCTTTCTGATAAGCGCCTATCCGGTGCTGATGAAATTTTCCGATTTCTTCTACGTTTTCATCACCGTTTCGCTGATCGGCTTATTGGCTGCCTGGGTTCCGGTGCGCAACATTGGCAAAATTGATTCCCGGCTGGCGGCCATGCATTCGAGATAGGGTCAAGTCTAAAGTCTAAAGTCCAAAGTGAAATTCCCTTTTAAAAGAGTTTGTTGAAACTTCAATTTTCTCAATTCACCTGTCTTCGGAAATGGCTTTGGAAAATAACAGCAACCCCTTTTAAAAAATCCATGTTTTGAACGGACTTGTAAAAATTAAATCTATCAAATACTTTCCCTTAATTTTATACCAGTCAGGCAACTATCATCAAAAGGAAGTGTCGGTATATTGAATGATTGCCGATGTGGGTTTTTAAAAATATTGTAAAAGTCCTGTAAAATAATTCATGAAAACAGGGTTGAATCTGCTTAACAATTTGCAACGCTCAATTTTTCAATTGTTTACGTAATTAAATATTTTTGCCCGAAAGGTTGAATTTATCTGATTTATAGTTAGTTTTGTGGGTTACATTATTGGCCGGAAGGCAATTAAATACATTATCAACAAAGGGGTTCTTTACCATGAAAAAAACATTACGCATTACCGCTTCGGTTTTCGCATTGGTTCTATTCTTTGCTTCAACCAGCGACTGTGTTAACGCACAGGTTATGATCAGGCAAAACGGATCAACCGGTTTAGCGATCGAAAAAAGTGATTTTTCCGGTATCCGGGTTAAAAACAATCTCGCCAGCCTTAACCAGCTTGAAGTAGCAACCGAAGCTGGCAACTTTACAGAGATTTCTGCCACCGGTTACACATTCGCACAGGAAACAGGCAAGCCCAAACTGCCGGTCATGCGCCGGCTGATTGAAATTCCGGTTGGTGCGACGGTTGATGTTGAAATCATATCATCTGAAGTAAAAGAATTCAACCTCAGCGACCTTGGCATCCGGTACCGTTTGATGCCCGCCCAGGCCCCTGTTGCAAAAAGCAGTAAGGACAAACCCCCTTTCGTAATAAACAACGAGGTTTACAGCCGGGACGGCTTTTACGGAAAATCGCTTGCCTCTGCCGAAATCATAGGTTATATGCGCGGAACACGTATGGCCCGCCTCGACATCTCCCCGGTTGAATATAATCCGGTTAAAGGAATTATCAGGGTTCATGACAATGTGGTCGTGAAAGTTACCTTTAAAAATGGCAATTATGCCGAAACACAATATCTGCAGGAGAAAACCCGCTCACCTTTCTTCAGTGGCCTTGAAAATTCAATGCTGAACAAACTTGAGGTTGGCAGCGGCTCACGGGAGAATTTCACCCGTTACCCTGTAAAATACGTCATCGTATCCGATCCCATGTTTCAAACTGCATTGCAGCCTTTTATCGACTGGAAAACCAGGAAGGGATTTACAGTTATTGAGGCATACACCAATCAGCCAAATGTTGGAAATACCACCAGTTCGATAAAAAGTTACCTGCAGGGCCTTTACAATGCCGGCACCCCGGAAGACCCCGCTCCTACCTTCGTGCTTTTTGTCGGGGATGTTGCACAGGTCCCGGCTTTCAGCCAGGGAGGTCATGTTTCGGATCTCTATTATTGCGAATACACCAACGATCATATTCCCGAAATGTTTTACGGACGGTTTTCGGCCACCAATGTAACCCAGTTGCAGCCGCAGATTGATAAAACCCTGATGTATGAGCAATATCTGTTCCCCGATCCTTCTTTCCTTGGGGAATGTGTTATGATTTCAGGCGTTGATGCAGGTTTTGCCCCGATTCATGGAAACGGCCAGATCAATTACGGTACCACTTACTATTTTAACCAAGCTCACGGTCTTTTGAGTCACATTTACCTTTATCCGGCTTCAGGAAGCTCATCCAATGCTATTATTCAGAATGTAAGCGATGGCCTTGCCTATGGAAACTATACGGCTCACGGTAGTTCAAGCGGCTGGGCCGATCCTTCGTTCGAAATTTCAGATATACCCGGCCTCCAGAACAATGGTAAATATCCGTTATTGGTTGGTAACTGCTGTCTTACAAGTACTTACAATACAAACTGTTTTGGCGAGGAATTACTCAGGGCAGCAAACAAAGGTGCTGTCGGGTACATTGGCGCTTCAAACAGCACCTACTGGGACGAAGATTTCTATTTTGGTGTAGGGGTTAAAAATATTGTTCTTAATCCGGTTTATGATGGCAATTCGGATGGCAGTTATGACCTTGCTTTCCACGATCATGGCGAGCCTTTTTCTGATTGGTACACCACCCAGGCCCAGATGTTCTTTGCCGGCAACCTTGCCGTAACCGAAGGCGCTCCCGGATCAATGATCTATTACTGGGAAGTCTATTGTCTTATGGGCGATCCTTCACTCATGATCTATTTTGGGGTGCCCGATGCAATGACCGTTTCCTATGAACCGCTTATGCCACTTCAATCAACTGAGTTTACAGTAAATACTGAACCTTATGCCTATGTCGCAATATCTAAAGAAGGCGTGCTATATGGAAGCGCCCTTGCAGATGAAGATGGATTAGCGGTTGTTGCGCTTGATCCCATTTCAGTTCCGGGTGACGCCCAGGTTATTGTAACTGCTCAGAATAAACAGCCCTATATCGGATCGGTGATCGTAGCTTCGCCGGAAGGCCCTTACATTCTTTTACAGTCGCAAATTGTAAATGATGAAAATGCCAACAACAATCAGTTGCCTGAATATGCCGAATCGTTCGGGTTTAATATGGCACTGAAGAACGTTGGCAACTCCGAAGGTGCAAACCTTTCTGTAACCCTTACCTGCACAAGTTCCTTTGTTGAAGTGAAAGAAGCTGTTGAATCCTGGCCAAATATTGGCCCGGGCGAAATTGTCAATCTTGGTTATGCATTTGAGGTTACAGCAGATGAGTGGCTACCCGATCAGCACCCTGCCGTTTTCACCCTCGAAATTACCAATGGCACTGAGACCTGGATTTCAAATTTCACGGTAAAGCTAAATGCACCTGATCTTCAGACTGCTACCATGATCATCGACGATTACCTTAACGGGACCGGAAACGGAAACGGCAGGCTTGATCCGGGTGAAAATGTGGTTATTTCGATTCCGGTCAACAATACAGGCCATTGCGAGGCCCCGGAAACTGTTTCACATTTGTTTACCAACAGCGAAGGAATCGGTATTGAGTTTATCGAATACCAGATCGGGAATATCCCCGGCGGTGGCGGAAACCTGAATGCTCTTTACAATGTGTTGGTTAGTCCGGATATAGAAATCGGAACCCTCGTTAATCTCTACTTTGCCGCATCTTCAGGCTTGTATAATGCAACACAGGTTTATACCCCGGCAGTAGGATTGATCGTTGAAGATTTTGAAACCGGCGATTTTACAGCCTATAATTGGGTAAACACCAGCTCAGTTCCATGGGCTATCACCACCGAATCAGTCAATGGTGGCCTCTATTCATCCCGTTCGGGTGCAATTGGTCATAGTGCCAATGCAACCATACAGATTACAATGGATGTTGCTGCAAACGATAATATTTCATTTGCGCGCAGAGTTTCCAGCGAAAGCGGTTATGACTTCCTGAAATTCTTCATTGATGGAGTTGAAAAGGGTTCCTGGTCAGGCGAGGTAGCCTGGAGTAATGCAAGTTACCCTGTAACTCCCGGAAATCATATATTCAAATGGACTTACAGTAAAGACGGAAGTGCAACCGGAGGCTCAGATGCTGCCTATATTGATGACATATTCTTCCCAAGCGGAAATTCAGGTGGCAGTGGCACCAACCTTACCGCAACAGCCTTTGCTTATCCTGCTCAGATATGCGGCAGCGGTTCCACCCAATTGTTTGGTTTTGTTACCAATGCTACCGGTGGTGTTACTTATGACTGGGCCCCGGCCGAGGTTTTAAGCGATGCCGGAATCTTTAACCCGATTGCCACACTTACCGAAACAACAATCTTCGATCTTACGGTTTATAACCTTTTGGCTACGACCGCTGCACAGGTTTCGGTTGAGATTATGCCCGCTCCGGAAACTCCGGTAATTGTGCAGAACGAAAACCAGTTGGTTTCAAGTGCAACTGAAGGCAACCAGTGGTACAATCGTGACGGTATAATTGAAGGTGCCATGAACCAGGTATTTGAACCGACAGTTTCTGATTTTTATCACGTTGTAGTAACTTCCACTGAAGGTTGCACATCAGAAGTTTCTAACGAAATTTATATGACCGTTGTTGGGGTTGAAACTATAAGAGCATTGAATTCACTGGTTGTATATAGCAGTGCATCCAACAACGTTCTGAATATCAGTTATAGCCTGATCAAAAGCGGCCCGGTCCGTATCAGCCTGCTTAATCTTTTGGGTCAGCAAACTATGCTTCTCGCTGACTTCCAGCAGATACAGGCCGGCAGTCATTCGCTTACTCCTGCAACCAATGGTTTAAAACCAGGCATCTATTTTGTCAAACTTCAGGCTGGCGATTACAATGCAGTACGTAAAATCGTCATATCTGAATAACCCTAAAATTCAAAAACAATGAGATTATCACGAAGTATTACTTTGATTCTGTTATTTGCCGGAATGTTTTCAGCCAGTGCTCAAAACTGGGTAGCTATTCATTCCGATCAGGCATCACCGGCCGAAACTACCCTGGTTTCAACCTCACCAAACGGCTCTGTAATTTCAGTCAATATCAATGGGTTTAATCTTAACCCTGTTGTAACACCGCGTGGAGCAGCATTCACCATTGGTGTTAAAGGAGGTACAACATTGCTTGAGAAAGGAATGCCCGATCTTCCAAAACTCACTGCTTCGGTGATCATACCCGATCAGGCACGAATGGAAGTAAGGGTGGTTTCTTCACAATACATCGATTATCCTTTTATGGAAGTGGCTCCCTCAAAAGGGAATTTTACCAGGGATATCGATCCGGCGAGCGTTGCCTATGAATATGGCCGGGCTTATTCGAACGATGAATTTTACCCGACTGCTCTGGCAAGCCTTCGTGAGCCTTATATTCTTCGCGATTACAGGGGACAAACCGTTGTAATTAATCCATTTGCCTACAACCCGGTGACCAAAACCCTGAGGGTTTACCACACAATGATCCTTGAAATTGTCAGTGCGGGTAGTTCTTCAGAAAACATCCTTATACGGGAACAGGTTCCGGAAAGAATTGATGGTGAATACCTCCGGATTTACAACCGTCACTTTCTGAATGCAGAAGACGGTAGCAGATATACCCCGCTTGAAGAACAGGGTAAAATGCTGATTATCAGTCATGGTGCTTTTATGACCGAAATGGAAGATTTTGTGAACTGGAAACGTACCATCGGAATTCCTGTTGAAATGGTGGATGTTGCAACCATAGGTACAAATTCAACAGCCATCAAAAACTATGTTGCCAATTACTATGCCACCAACGGGCTTACCTTCTTGTTGCTGGTTGGGGATAATGCACAGATACCAACGGTAACCACCGGAAACATTGGCGGGCCGTCTGACCATGCTTATGGCTACCTTGCCGGGAACGACCATTATCCGGATATTTTTGTCGGAAGGTTCTCTGCCGAAAACACTGCGCAGGTTGCAACCCAGGTGCAGCGTACCATTGCATACGAGCAAAATCCGGATGTAAGCATCGACTGGTTCTCGAAAGGTTTTGGGATTGCTTCTGATCAGGGACCAGGCGATGACGGAGAATACGACTATCAGCACATGCGCAATATCCGGACTGACCTGTTAGGCTTTACATATACTGCCGTCAGTGAATTGTATGACGGCAGCCAGGGAGGCGAAGACCTTCCGGGAAGCCCCAATTCAACCTCTGTTTCCAATGAGGTGAACGCCGGTCGCACCATTGTTAACTATACCGGCCACGGAAGCCAGACATCCTGGGGAACCACCGGATTTTCAAACAGCGGTGTCAATGGGTTGACCAACAACAATATGTGGCCTTTTATATGGTCCGTTGCATGTGTAAACGGCGACTTCCTGAACGGGACCTGTTTTGCTGAAGCATGGCTCAGGGCAACCAATGCCAATGGCCCAACGGGCGCAGTTGCCACCCTTATGTCAACCATTAACCAGAGCTGGAACCCTCCAATGGATGGACAGGACGAAATGAACGACATTCTGGTTGAAAGTTACACCGATAATATTAAAAGAACTTTTGCCGGCATTTCGATGAATGGCTGTATGAAAATGAATGACTCTTATGGTGCTGGTGGCGATGAAATGACCGACACCTGGCTGGTTTTTGGCGACCCTTCTGTTGTTGTAAGAACTGCGATGCCAACAGACCTTGCAGTTAGCCACAACCCTGTAGCTTTTATAGGTTCTGATCAGTTCGTTGTTAACTGTAACGTACAAGGTGCTTATGCCTGCCTTACCATTGATGGGCAAATTATCGGAACAGCCACTGTCAATGGCGGATCAGCCATCATTACTTTCCCCACATTGAATAATGTGGGAACGATGAAACTGGCTGTAACTGCCTTTAACTACCTGCCTTATATCGTTGATATCGACATTCTCCCGCTCGAAGGGCCTTATGTTGTATTTGACAATACGACCATCAATGATGCGACTGGCAACAACAACCTGCAGCTTGACTACAATGAATCCGTTACCATGTCCCTCGGTCTTGAGAATGTTGGGACAGAGGATGCATCTGACATTACAGTAACCATCAGCAGCAGCGATTTATTCGTTGATTTAGGCGATGCCTCTGAAGTTTATCCTTTGATCGCCGCCGGACAAACGGTGGCCATTCCCGATGGATTTGCTTTCAGTGTCAGCAATGATGTACCCGATGGTCATTCGATCCTTTTTGATTATACCGCCATTTCGGGTGATAATGAATGGTCGGGAAGTTTCACGGTAATTGCCCATTCAGTTGTCTTGAATTTTGCAGGCTCATCCGTTACTGATGAGGAAGGAAACAATAACGGCAAAGCCGATCCGGGTGAAACCTTCCAGCTTCACCTGTCAATCCTCAATGCCGGAACCGCTCCCGGTTACAATGTTACAGGTCTTCTCAGTTCTGAAGACCCTTACATTATTGTTAATGTTGACAGCCTCAATTACGGGACAATCAATGGCTACGAAACGCTTGTTTCAGCTTTCACGGTAACTTCCCTCCCCACCACTCCTACCGGTCATATTGCACAGTTTACTTTAAATATGTCCGCTAACGGAGGCTTCGAGTCTTATGTAACGGTAACTATAACCATTGGACAGATCCCTGTTTTGATTATTGACCTTGACGGAAATCACAATTCAGGACCAGTCATTCAAAACTGCCTCACCAACCTTTCGGTTTCTGCTGATTATCTGAGCAGTTGGCCGCTGGTTCTGGGACCTTACCAATCCATCTTCATTTGCCTGGGGACCTATTCCAGCAATGCTGTTCTCACCGAAGCACAAGGCAATGCTTTGGCCAGTTTCCTGAACGCCGGCGGTAAGATTTACATGGAAGGTGGCGATACCTGGGCTTATAACACCGCAACGCCGGTTCACCCGATGTTTATGATCGATGGGGATACCGATGGTTCGGGCGACATCAGCACACTTAATGGCATGGCACAGACTATGGTCGATGGTATGTCCTTCAGCTTTTCAGGCGACAACAGTTATATTGACAGGATTTTACCTCTGGGGTCTGCTGTTCCGCTTTTCCAGAATTCATCGCCTCAGTATTATGCTGCAATTGCTTATGATGGCGGTACCTATAAAACCATAGGCTCTTCCTTTGAGTTCGGGGGTTTGCAGGATGGCAGTAATCGTTCCGTAAAGGACAGTCTGATGATGCAGTACATTAATTTCTTCGGATTATCAGGCGCTGCTCCGCTGCTTGCCAACTTCCTTGCCTCTGACAACGAGGTTTGCGAGTTCGAAGATATCATCTTTACTGATTTTTCAGCCGGCAATGTGATTTCATGGGAATGGAGTTTCCCGGGTGGTGATCCTGAAACTTCAACTGAGCAACATCCGGTGGTAACCTACCGTGTGCCGGGCATTTATGATGTTTCACTGACTGTCAGTGACGGAGTGAATACCAGTACTTCGGTCAAGAACGCGTTCATCGTTGTTGACAATTGCACAGGAACCACGGATGCAGGCAGAGTGAATTCAATAAAGGTTTATCCGAATCCTTCCAATGGTAAATTCTATCTCCTGACAGACGGGGTAACCGGAGAATCTGTTGTCAGTTTAAGAAACGCAGCCGGGTTAGAAATCTTTTCAAAATTTGTAAATGGCAGTGGCGTTACCGAACTTAACTGTCCGGGTATTGCTCCGGGTGTTTATATCATTTCGGTTGAAAACAGGGATTTCAAGAAATTCCTGAAAATGATCATCAATTAAATTACACCCAATTTGATTCAAATACAGAGGGCGGGGTTTCCGTCCTCTTTTTTTTGCGAACACTTTTCTTTCTCTTTATTAGCAAGTTCATTCTTTTTTTAACAATTTTTTTTAATTTAGGTACAATTATACTTCTTTTATTATTACTTTTTCAAAATCTGAGATCATAGCAAGATAGGGATACTTAGTAACACATATTTTAATTAACATTTATCTTATAATCCAATGAACGACACAAATGGTATGATCAAAATTGGCATTTTCTATGATGGCAATTATTTTCTTCACGTAAGCAATTATTATTACTATGAGCATGAGCGTAATGCAAGGATTAGCATCGAAGGATTGCATAACTTTGTCAGAAGCCGTGTTTCTAAAGAAGAGGGGGTTGACGTTAAATTATGTCATATAGTTGATTCACATTATTTCCGGGGAAGACTCAGTGCTTTTGAAGCGCAGAGCAGCGAAAACAAGCTTTACGCTGAAAGGATTTTTGACGACATCCTGATGGGCGAAAAAGTAATTACTCATTATCTGCCGTTGCGTATGCGCGGTGGTAAACGCGAAGAAAAAGGGATTGATGTCTGGCTTGCACTCGAAGCTTATGAACTGACCGTTTTTAAGAAATTCGACGTTCTGGTTCTGATTGCATCTGATGGCGATTATGTGCCTCTTGTACGAAAGCTCAACACGCTCGGTACAAGGGTTATGTTGCTGAGTTGGGATTTCAGATACCAGGACATGAATGGCCGCGAAAGTGTAACCCGCACATCACAGGAGCTTCTGGAGGAGGTGACTTATCCGGTTGCTATGCATGAAATGATTGATAATCGGCTGAATAAGAACGATTCAATTATTTCTAACCTATTCGAAAAGCAAGATGAAAACCGTGCCAAGTTTATTGCAAAGCCGGTTCCCGAAGGCATACAACGTAGCCGCACACTGAACATGAAAAGTGGCTATGGCTTTATCGCTTTCCCACCCAACAATCTTTTCTTCCACTTTGAAGATGTGATTGACGGGAACTTTAACGACATTATGGACGGTGATATGGTGGAGTTCCAGATCCGGCGCAACGAGCGTGGTGAAGAAGTCGCCTTCAACGTTAGAAAAGTCGAAGTCGGGTTACAGTAACCCCATTAAAAATAAAAACCGCCGGTAAGCATTTTTTACCGGCGGTTTTTTTTATAAACTGTAGTAAGCTGAGATAACCAGCGCATCACTGTATTGCCCGTAATCCCAAAAGCGCCAGACATCTCCTGAAATCCGGTTTTTTCTCAGGGAGAAAAGAGAATTGTCGGTGCGGATATTCATCCTTAATCTCTCATTTACGTTGTAGGATAGACCTGCCAGAAAGCAAAGATTCTGACCATTGAATGGATTGTTGTCAAGTTCGTAACCGTTGAATGTTTCTTTATGGTGGATAAGAAAGTTTATCCCGAGGCCTGCTTCAAATTCAATGCGCGGATTGTATTTATAACGGTAAAGAAACGGCAATTCAACATAGCCAAGCTGCATAACATAAGTATCATAACGCCCGCGCTCCTGATCAGGATTTTCGCGGCTGCCTTTTTGTATGTAAGCCAGTTCCATCTGTAACTCAGACTTTGGGCTTACCCCAATGCTGATCCACCCTCCGGCATTCAGGCCGGCCTTATTATAACCACTGTATAAATCGCCGGCTACCTGGCTGCCAACAAGGCCCAGTTTAACACCTCCTTCAAACTTCTGAGCTTTTGCAAAGAGGCCAGTTGTCAATGCAATTAGTAAAAGAATATTTCTTGTTGCCATAGAACTGTTTGTATAATCCGGGGAAGAAAACCCGGAACTAAAGATACAAACATTTTAGAATCTACGGGTAATCGGCCCTCCTGCCTGATCAATCTGTTCGCCAAACCATACCACAACAAAACCCCCATATACACCCACACCCATCGCTTTCCATTCACTGGTAGCCCATTTCCCTTTATTTACAATCAATTCATGATGGCCACGGCTGCTTTTCCAGCCAGCCAGCGCATCGGCAACCAACCCGGCATCCGAACTATATTCAAAGTTTGAATAAAATGCAATTTCATAACCATCTCCCGTGTAATCTGTCAATTCACGCGGTTTATCCCACATGCAGGCAGCCCGGCGGTGGTCGCTGGTGTAGCAGCATGAACTCCAGTAACCTGATGATGACCAACTGTGCAGATTACAATTCCTTCCTGACTGGTAGTTATCTGAAAGATCATGAACATGAACCCTGGCTACCAGTGAGAGTGAGGCTGACAAGGGGATTGGCTGAAGATCCCTGCTCTTGCGGTAATCGTTTATCTGCCTGGCCAACTCCAGTTCTGCTGAAGTCAGCGAAAGGGTATCGGCGCAATGTACCTTCCCCGATGAATAATCCGGAGCCTTTTGCCCGTATAACAGTGAAAATCCACTGAAAACAATTAAAATGATTGCTATTTTCCGCATAAATCTAAAATGCAATTTTCTGTTTTAAGTAACAAGGGGTTCTTTTTAACAGAATTCTGAAGACCTTCTAACTGATATTCCGGCTTTCCCACAAATCATGCCACCTGAGTGCCTCCTAATTTGGTAATTATACTCTTTTGCTATACCTTTGAATCTCAATAGCCGGCCAAAATTTACCGCATTTCAACCGAATAGCAAAACCTGAGCTCATGGAAAACGCACAATTTAAAATTTTATTGGCTGATGACGAACCCGATGTACTCGAATTTTTGAGCTACAATCTTAAAAAGGAGGGTTATCAGACATATAAAGCCAAAAATGGTCGCGAAGCATTGAGCCTCGCCCGAAAAGAATTGCCACATCTGGTTATACTTGATGTTATGATGCCGGAAATGGACGGAATTGAAACTTGCCAGGAGATTAAACAGGTAGCGGAACTTAAAAACACCATTGTAATTTTTCTGACTGCCAGGGGAGATGATTATTCACAGATTGCAGGATTTGAAGCAGGTGCCGATGATTATATTACCAAGCCCATAAAACCCCGGATACTTACTTCAAGGGTCAAGGCTTTGCTAAGGCGATATAAACCAGCATTCCAATCCCAGGAAACATACAATTTGCCCGACCTTATCATCGACCGGGAAAAGTATCTGATTGTAAAGAATGGTCAGAATATTGTGCTGCCTAAAAAAGAATTTGAATTGCTTGTTCTGCTTACATCCAGGCCCAACAAGGTTTTTTCGAGGGAGGAAATTTTCGCCAAAGTATGGGGAACCGATGTAATTGTAGGTGACCGGACCATCGATGTTCACGTACGAAAAATCCGGGAAAAAATCGGAATTGAAAATATTAAAACGATTAAGGGTGTCGGTTATAAATACGAAGCCTGATTTTCACCAAGCACTTACACCAAATGAAATTAAACTATTCCGACCCAAAAAAACTTGCAGTCTATAATGCGCTGATCGTTACGACTTTTGCTGTTGTTGCCAACCTGTCGGTTGTTTATTTCGCGGCCGGTGGGCCCGCTTTATGGCTGGTCCTTGGCATTAATTTGCTGATTTCGGTTGTTGCTTATTTTATTTTCAGGTTTACACTTGAGAAATTTATTTATGAAAAAATTAAAATTATCTATAAAACCATCCGGAACCTGAAACTCCCAAAGGAAGGCGACCGGCCAGCAACTCAAAGTGCTGCGCTTGATAAGGTTAATCAGGAAGTCATTGAATGGAGCGAAACCAAAAAAAGGGAGATAGAAGAGCTCAAGAAAATGGCAAAATACCGGCGCGAATTCCTGGGCAATGTTTCGCACGAACTAAAAACCCCAATTTTTAACATTCAGGGCTATGTTTTAACACTGCTCGATGGCGGCCTCGAAGATCCGACAATAAATAAGGAATACCTGCTCAGGACAGAAAAAAGCATCAACCGGATGATCGCTATTGTTGAGGACCTGGAAACCATCTCGTTACTTGAATCGAGCGAACTCAAACTGAATATCACCCGGGTTGATATTGTTTCGCTTACACGCGAAGTGATAGAATTCCTTGAGATCAAATCGAAAAAACGAAACAAAACCATCAGTTTTGGTGGAAATTACGACAAACCAATTCCTGTTTCGGCCGATAAAGAGCGTATCCGGCAGGTATTGATCAATCTGATCGATAATTCAATTAAATACGGAAATCTGGAAAACGGTAAAACCAAGATCAGTTTCTTCGATATGGACGAAAATATTCTTGTGGAAATTACCGATAACGGCAATGGCATCGAAGCATCCGATCTTCCTCGTGTTTTCGAGCGGTTTTACCGCACTGATAAAGGCCGTTCGCGCGAACAGGGTGGATCGGGACTGGGCCTGGCCATCGTAAAACACATTATTGAAGCGCATGAACAAACCATCAATGTGCGCAGCACCATTGGGGTTGGAACGACATTTGCCTTTACATTAATAAAAGCCTGAATCAAAATTGGTTATTTC
>Ga0105046_10010319_pt1 | contig 14553 bp, 13 predicted proteins | sample MAT03_FD_78385 | JGI IMG/M metagenome (GOLD analysis project Ga0105046, IMG submission 78385) | Freshwater microbial communities from Lake Fryxell liftoff mats and glacier meltwater in Antarctica - MAT-03 (megahit assembly) | ecosystem: Environmental > Aquatic > Freshwater > Ice > Liftoff... | reverse complement strand
TCGCGCTGAGCCTGCTGCGCGATCACGCGCTTGGCTGCTTCTTCGGTCCAGCCCATTCGCTGAGACACGCGCGCCACTTGCGTGGATTCCGCGCAATCGATGACCAACACGCGGTCTACCCGGCTGCGCCAAGCGCGCGAGCCGGTGGATTCGGCCAGTAGCGGCACGTCGAACACCACGGGTCGGCCTGCAAGTTGACCGACTTTGGCCTGGCGCGTCGCTTCCTGGCCGATGAGTGGGTGCAACACCGCTTCCAGCTTCAACTTTGCGCCCGGGTCGGCAAACACCAGGCCTCGCATGTGATCGCGGTTCAGCGATCCGTCGCCCGCCACGGCTTGCGGACCGAACAAGGCTGCCAACTCCGGCATCGCCGCGCCGCCTGGCAAGGTCAGGGCGCGCGCGATGGCGTCGGTGTCCACCAAAGTCGCGCCACAGGCCACCAGCACCTGGGCAGCGGTGCTCTTGCCACTGCCGATGCCGCCGGTCAAGCCGATTCGGCTGATATGGCTGATATGGCTGATATGGCCAAGTGCGCTCTCGGCTCCGCTCGCACTCATGCCCAGCCGATCCACGCCAGCACAGTCGGCAGACCGACCAACATCACCACCAGACCTCCGCCGACCAGAAAGGGGCCAAAAGGCACAAAACGACCTTCTCGCAAAGTGCTCGTGGCCTTCATCACCAAGCCGACCATCGCACCCAGCACCGATGCCATCAGCACGATGGGCAAGATGGCCTGCCAACCCAGCCAGGCACCCAACGCGGCCAGCAGCTTGAAGTCGCCATAGCCCATGCCCTCCTTGCCAGTGGCCAGCTTGAAAAGCCAATACACCGACCACAGCGCCAGGTAGCCTACGACCGCGCCCCAGATGGACTGCACACCACTCAGACCGGGCAGCCAGCCCAGCGCCGCGCTGACCAAGCCAGCCCACAGCAGCGGCAGGTTGATGTCGTCGGGCAGCACGGTGGTGTCCCAGTCGATCAAGGCCAGGGCCAGCAAAGCGGCCGACATGGCGCACCACAGTGCTGTTTGCGGAACCGGACCCATGCGCCAGGCCAGGGCCGCGAACAGTGCCGCCGTGCCGATTTCCACCAGCGGGTACCGCATGGCAATGCCTGCGCCGCAATTCGAGCAGCGGCCCTTCAGAATCAACCAACTGAGCAGCGGAATGTTCTCGAACCAGCGGATGCGGTGACCGCAGGCGGGACATCGCGAGGCCGGCCGCGACAGGCTCAGAGGGCCCAGCTTTTCGACTGCCTGACCGACCGCGGCCGCAGCCTTCAGCAATTTGTCGGGTGCTTGCGCGCCGAAGAGGCGCCGGTACCCATCCGCATCGCCCAACTGCGCTGCCGAATCATCCCACCATTGGCGTTCCATCATCAGCGGCTTGCGGTGCACCACGACGTTCAAAAAGCTGCCAACGGCCAGCCCCAGCAGCCCCATCACCCAGGGCGACAGCAGCAAAGACAGCGGCAGGACGGCAAACGTGGTGGGGTCGGTCAAGCTGAGCATCAGGGCATTGTGTCTGCACGTGCCAATTGCACGGCCTTGGAGCGTGCCTGGGTGGCGCGATGCCCATCGTTCGAGAAGCACAGGGATAGGCCGCTATCCGGGGCCGAACTCTGGGTGCAGACTGTTTCATCGCTTCAATGAGAGCTGTGCACATGCACCTTGTCACCCGCCTGCGGGTTCACCGCAAGCACATCGCCAACCACGAGATCGAGGTTTGCCCTGCCTTGCCTTTGAGCTCGGGCGAATCACGTCTTCGGATCGATTGTTTCGCACTGACTGCGAACAACATCAGCTATGCAGCCACTGGTGACTTGCTGCACTACTGGAACTTTTTCCCCGCCCCACAGCCATGGGGCGTGGTGCCTGCGTGGGGCTTTGCAACCGTCACGGAAACCCAGTCCGACGCGGTGTCCGTGGGTCAGCGGGTCTGGGGCTTCATGCCCATGGCTTCCGAATTCATCGTGCAGCCCGCACGGGCGACAGCCCATGGATTCATCGACGGCGCCGAGCACCGCCGCGCACTGCCCAAGATCTACAACGACCTCGTTCGGTGTGCCCAAGACCCTTTGCACCAAGACGGCCAGGAAGACGCCGAGGCCCTGCTGCGGCCGATGTTCAGCACTTCTTGGCTGGTCGACGACTTTCTGGCTGACAACGCGTTTTTTGGCGCGGACACGGTGGTCTTGTCCAGCGCATCGAGCAAGACCGCCTACGGCACGGCCTTCCAACTCAAGCAGCGCGCGGGTCTGCACCGGGTGGGATTGACCGCTGCACACAACAAGGCCTTCGTCGAAGCTTTGGGCTGCTACCACCGGGTCTTGGCCTACGAGGACATCGCACAACTTCAGGCTGATGCGCCCAGCGCATATCTCGACTACGCCGGTTCCGTCGATATCCGGCGCCAGGTGCACCAGCATCTGCAGGCTCTGCGATACAGCTGCTCGATCGGAGCGTCCCATGTCGAAGACTTGGGGCCTGCTGTTGACCTGCCCGGTCCGAAGCCGACGTTCTTCTTTGCCCCTTCGCAGGCCGTCAAGCGTGCGGGCGAGTGGGGCGGTGTCGAACTGATGCAGCGCATGGGAAAGGACTGGCAGCGCTTTCTGGGTCGCGTCCAGCATGCCTCTGACCCGTGGCTGCACGTACAGCACCACAGCGGCCCCGCAGCCTTGCGCGCGGTTTATGCGTTGGTTCTGGCGGGCGGCAGTCCACCGCAACACGGCCACGTGGTGACTCTGTCCGCCTCAGGTTGATGAGGTGTGCATGGCCAAAGCGGTGAACTAGTCCGGCGCGCATTGCGCGCTGCGCCGTTTGGGTTCAGACCACAGCGCCCAGTTTGAAGATCGGCAGGTACATCGATACGACGATGCCGCCGATCAACACGCCCAGGATCACGATGATGAAAGGCTCCATCAGACTGGACAGGCCTTTGACCATCTCGTCCACTTCTTCTTCATAGAACTCAGCGGCCTTTGCCAGCATGTGATCCAGTGAGCCCGACTCTTCGCCGATGGCCGCCATCTGCAAAACCATGGTCGGGAAGACGCCTGTCGTGGTCATCGAAGTCGTCAGCGCCGAGCCCGTCGATACATCCCGCTGAATCTGTTCCGTGGCCTGTTGGTAGACCGCGTTGCCCGAAGCGCCACCGACCGAATCCAGGGCTTCCACCAGCGGAACACCTGCAGCAAACATCGTTGAAAGCGTGCGGGTCCACCGTGCGATCACGGCCTTGTTGATCAGGTCCCCGAAGACCGGAATCTTCAGCAGGATGCGGTCCATGGTCATCTGCATCTTCTCCGACCGTTTCCAGGTCTGGAAGAAGAAGTAAAGGCCGCCGCCCAGGATGCCGAAGATGGCCCACCACCAACTCACGAAGAACTTCGACATCGCGATGACGATGAGGGTGGGTGTCGGCAGTTCGCCACCGAAGGACTTGAAAACGTCCTCGAAAGCCGGAATCACGAAGATCATGATCACGGTCAACACGACGAAGGCCACCACGATCACGGCAATGGGGTACATCAGCGCCGACTTGATCTTGCTCTTGATGGCCATCGTCTTTTCTTGGTAGATGGCCAAACGATCGAGCAGCGCTTCCAAGATGCCGGCCGTCTCACCGGCTTCCACCAGGTTGCAGTAGAGCGCATCGAAGTGCATCGGGTGCTTGCGGAACGCGGACGACAGGCTGGTGCCGGTCTCGACGTCCGAACGGATGTCCGTTAGCAACTTCGTCATGCGTGGGTTGGTGCTGCCGCGTGCCACGATGTCGAAGGACTGCAAAAGTGGCACGCCCGCCTTCATCATCGTCGCCAACTGTCTTGTGAAGATGGCGATGTCCCTTTGCTTGATGCTGCGGCCGCCGCTGGTGCGGCGCTTGCGCACCTTCGTCACCAGCACGCCTTGTCGACGCAAGGTGGCATTCACCACGGCTTCACCACCGGCGCGCATTTCGCCGCGCACGACTTTGCCGTTGCGGTCCTTGCCTTCCCACTCGAAGATCACTTCCTTGGACGGTTTGGCGAGTGCTGCTGTGGCCATGTGTGTATGTGTGGATGCTTGTGCTGAAAGGCCCAGAGGCCGAAAGGCTGAAAACCGGAGTTCGCGGGCGTGCGCTGCGGGGCTACTCGTTGGTCACCGTGATGACTTCTTCGAGCGTCGTGACACCAGCTCGCACCTTTATCAACCCCGATTGCCGGAGGTCGCGTATGCCCTCGATTTGAGCCTGTTTGGCGATATCCAAGGCAGAGCCTTCGGTCAGGATGATCCGCTGTATTGCCTCGGTAATCGGCATGACTTGGTAGATACCGACCCGCCCCCGGTAACCGTTGTTGCAGGCTGAACATCCGTGAGCCCGATACGGCTTCCAGTTGCCGTCCAGATCTTCGGGCTTGAAGCCGGCTTTGAGCAACGAATCTCGAGGGTAATCGGCTGGCTTCTTGCAGTTTTCACACAACTTGCGTGCTAAGCGCTGGGCCGTGATCAGCAGCACGCTGGACGCGATGTTGAACGGTGCCACGCCCATGTTCAGCAAGCGAGTCAGTGTGGTGGGGGCGTCGTTGGTGTGCAACGTGCTCATCACCAGGTGGCCAGTCTGCGCCGCCTTGATCGCGATGTCCGCGGTTTCGAGGTCGCGGATTTCGCCCACCATGATGATGTCTGGGTCCTGCCGCAGGAAGGATTTCAGCGCTGCCGCAAAGGTGAGGCCAGCGCGGTCGTTCACGTTGACCTGATTGATGCCCGGCAGGTTGATTTCAGCCGGATCCTCCACCGTAGCGATGTTCACGCCCGGTTGATTCAGGATGTTCAAGCAGGTGTAAAGCGACACGGTCTTTCCGCTCCCGGTAGGACCCGTCACCAGAATCATCCCGTAAGGTCGCCCGATGCAATGCATCAGGCGATCTTTCTCGATCTTCTCGTAGCCCAGCGCCTCGATGCCGAGTTTTGCGCTCGACGAGTCCAGTATCCGGATCACGACCTTCTCGCCGAACAGCGTGGGCAGCGTGCTGACGCGGAAATCGATCGATTTGTTGCCGAACTTCAGCTTCATCCGACCATCTTGTGGAACCCGCTTCTCCGCGATGTCCATGCGCGAGATGACCTTGATGCGCGACGCCAGCTTGTCCTTGATGGCCACCGGAGGCTGCGTGATCTCGCGCAACTCACCGTCGATGCGAAAGCGCACGCGGTAGTTGTATTCGTAGGGTTCGAAGTGCAAGTCGGACGCGCGCATGTTGATTGCGTCGATCAGCATCTTCTGCAAGAAACGCACAACCGGCGCGTCTTCGACCTCGGTAGCGATTTCGGCGCTTTCAGCCGCTGCCGATTCGTCGTCGGCGACTTCGAAGTCGAAATCCGAATTGGCGAGCGTGTCGATGACTTCGTTGGCCGACGCGCCTTGACCCTCCAATTGGCGCAGCAACTTGTCGTATTCGACGATCACCCACTCGGGCGACAGTTGGGTGGCGAATTTAATGCGCTCGACCGCTTCCTGATCGGTTGGATCGGCGGCCCCGATGAACAGGCGGTTGCCGCGTTTGCCCAACACCAACAGCTGATATTGGCTCGTGATCTTCTGGTCGACGATATTGCGTGGCAGCTTTTGCGCGTCGATCGCGTTCAGGTCAATCAGCGGCAGGGCCAGCGAAGATGAAAGTGTGTGCGCAAGATCTTCAGCCCTGACCGCGCCAGCACCGATCAGCGCTGAAACGAAACTCACCTTGCGCTCGCGCGCACTCTTCGTGATCTCTTCGGCCGCCTTCGCATTCAGCTTGCCGGCATTGACCAGCACGCGCGCAACGCCCGAGAGTAAAGATTGCGGGAGTGGTTCGACCAGCGCTTCGGTGGCCATCAGAATGAGCTCAGCATCTGCATATCCGAACGATCATCGCTGATCCTCTCCGGGGTGTAAACGGCAAGGAGGTGGAGGAAAGCTCGGCTGAGCCAAGCGCAAGCCCGCTGCGGCGATGGCGTTGCTGGCACGCAGGTACTTGAACCTGGTCGGGGTGAGAGGATTCGAACCTCCGGCCTCTACGTCCCGAACGTAGCGCTCTACCAGGCTAAGCTACACCCCGACGGCATCGTGCAGGTATGGCCCTGCCACAAAAAAAGGCCATTCGATCGTCAAGAAGAGCGATGAACAGCCTGAGTACATAAGTTTAGCAGAGCGACGCGAGCCCTGGACTCTGGCAGCTTTTCCAGGGCGGATCGCGCTTTCTCGGCTTCTTTCTGCGCGGCTTCGCGTGTGCCTTCCAGTGCACCTGTACGGCGAACGATTGCCAGCACTTCGTCCAGCTTCTGCAACTCGCCCTGTTCAATGGCCTGCCGAATCAGCGCTCGCTCACTGCTGCTGGCGCGCTCCATTGCCAGCAGCAGGGGTAAGGTGGGCTTGCCTTCGCGCAGGTCATCGCCAACGTTTTTGCCGAGCTCCTCGCTGTTGCCTTCGTAGTCCAGCAGATCGTCAACCAGTTGGAATGCGGTCCCCAGGGATCTGCCGAAATCTGCGCAACTCTCTTCCAAGTCGCGATCGGCACCAGCTAGAACCGCCCCCAGACGAGCGCTTGCTTCAAATAGTTTGGCCGTTTTGTAGCGGATGACTTGAAGGTAGTCGTCAACCGCCAGATCAGGGTCATGCATGTTCATCAGCTGCAGCACTTCGCCCTCGGCGATGACGTTTGTTGCGTCAGCCAATACCTCAAGCACCCGCATGCGGTTCACTGACACCATCATCTGAAAAGCGCGCGAGTAGAGGAAATCTCCTACCAGCACACTGGCAGCGTTGCCGAAGGTCGCGTTCGCGGTGGCGCGACCGCGACGCATGTCAGATTCGTCAACCACGTCGTCGTGAAGCAGCGTGGCGGTGTGAATAAATTCAACAACTGCTGCGAGCTCGTAGCGTTCGGGGCCCTCGAACCCCAGTGCCTCCGAGAACAGCAGCACCAAGCGGGGGCGGATGCGTTTGCCGCCCGCGCCGATGATGTAGCCGGAGATCTGGTCGATCAGCGCGACTCGCGAGCTCAGTCTTTCGCGGATTACGGCATCAACGCGTTGCATGGCCTTGTCAGTAGGACTGGCAGAAATCGACGGTGATGCGGAGGTCTCGAGCACAGGTGGCGCCGCTAGGTTGATTGCCGATTATAGGAAGCTGGCGCTGTGTCGTCGCCACTTGTCCTTGTTGACCTTCAGCCGTGCTATCATCACCGGCTCTGCGCAGCGGCGGGAATCCCTGCGACGCTTTATTCGAGACGCGGGCATTTCGCCTGGTGCTCCGAAAAAGCAGGCCCTCAGCATCTGCCCTTGATCGGGCGGCCATCGGTCTTTCGGGCCGATTGGGATGATGGGCGAACCGGCTGGGCAGGGATACTTCGAAAGGTCTCACACATGTACGCGGTCATAAAAACCGGTGGCAAGCAATACAAAGTTGCAGCCGGCGAAAAGATCAAGGTAGAACAGATAGCTGCGGAAGTGGGCCAGGAAGTCGTGATCGAGCAGGTCCTTGCCGTGGGTAGCGGCGCTGACTTGAAGGTCGGTTCTCCCTGGGTCGCAGGTGCGAGCGTTAAGGCCACAGTTCTGGCCCATGGCAAGCACGACAAGGTACGCATCTTCAAGATGCGTCGCCGGAAGCATTACCAGAAGCACGGCGGCCACCGCCAATGCTTCACCGAGCTCGTAATCGGCTCGATCAACGGCTAAGGAACAGGCACCATGGCACAGAAAAAGGGCGGCGGCTCAACGCGAAATGGCCGCGACTCTCAGCCGAAGATGCTCGGCGTCAAGGCTTTCGGTGGGCAACAGATCTCCGCCGGATCGATCATCGTGCGTCAGCGCGGCACCAAGTTTCACGCCGGCAATGGCGTGGGCATGGGCAAGGATCACACCCTGTTTGCGTTGGTGGATGGCTCGGTTTCCTTCGCCATCAAGGGTGAGTTGAATCGTCAAACCGTCTTTGTGACACCGGTCTGAGGCGCATCCAGTTCAGCAGCGAAGCCCCGGTTAGCCGGGGCTTTTTCATTTCTCGCCTTCGCTAAGATCTCAAACCATGAAATTCGTCGATGAAGCCCTGATCGACATCTCCGCCGGCGATGGTGGTGCGGGATGCGTGAGTTTTCGCCGTGAGAAGTTCATTCCATTCGGTGGACCCAACGGCGGCAATGGCGGGCGAGGGGGCAGCGTGTGGGCGGTCTCTGATCGCAACATCAACACCTTGATCGACTACCGCTACGCGCGTCGGCACGAAGCACGCAACGGCGAGCAAGGTCGCGGCTCTGACCAGTTCGGCGCGGCCTCGGCCGACAGCGAGTTGCGCATGCCCGTCGGCACCATCATTTCCGACGCCGAGACCGGCGACGTGCTGGTCGAGTTGCTCGAGCACGGTCAGCGCGAAATCCTGGCTGCGGGAGGAGACGGAGGTTTTGGCAACTTGCACTTCAAGACCAGCACCAATCGATCGCCTCGGCAGAAAACGCCTGGTTGGCCCGGACAGGCCAAGAAACTGAAACTCGAGTTGCGGGTGTTGGCCGATGTGGGTCTGCTGGGCATGCCCAACGCGGGCAAATCGACCTTGATCTCGGCGATCTCCAACGCCAGACCCAAGATTGCGGATTACCCGTTCACGACCTTGCACCCCAATCTGGGTGTTGTTCGCGTCGGGCCGGAGCGCAGCTTCGTGGTTGCTGACATTCCGGGCTTGATTGAAGGCGCCTCCGAAGGCGCAGGGCTGGGGCATCAATTCCTGCGGCATCTGCAGCGCACGCGGCTGCTGCTCCATGTCGTGGATGCGGCACCATTCGACGACGGCGTCGACCCAGTGGTGCAGGCCAAGGCCATCGTTGCTGAGCTGAAGAAGTACGACCCCAAGCTGCATGCCAAGCCGCGCTGGTTGGTCTTCAACAAGCTGGACATGGTGCCGGAGTCCGAGCGCGAGGAGCGCGTCAAGGAGTATGTGAAGCGCTTGCGCTACAAGGGCCTTGTTTTTTCGATCTCGGCGCTTGCGCGCGAAGGTTTGCAGCCGCTGATGGAAGCCATCTACGCGCACGTGTCAAAAGATCAGCTGGTCGACACGCTGCCCGACCAGCGTTTTGATGTACCTGCGCCGACTGATGAGTAGTGTTCTCTCAGGTGCGCGCCGTATTGTTGTCAAGGTCGGTTCGAGCCTGGTGACCAACGAAGGTCGCGGTGTCGATGCCCAGGCTATCGGCAACTGGTCGCGGCAATTGGCGGCCCTGGCGCGACAGGGTCGCGAGTTGGTGATGGTGTCGAGCGGTGCGATCGCCGAGGGCATGAAGCGCTTGGGTTGGACCCAGCGCCCCAAGGAACTCCATGAACTGCAGGCGGCTGCGGCCGTGGGACAGATGGGCTTGGTGCAGATGTACGAATCTCGCCTGGCTGAGCACGGTATGGCGAGCGCGCAGGTGCTGCTGACACATGCTGACTTGGCGGATCGCGAGCGCTATCTCAATGCCCGCTCGACGCTGCTGACGTTGTTGGGTCTGGGTGTTATTCCGGTGATCAACGAAAACGATACGGTCGTCAATGACGAGATCAAGTTTGGCGACAACGATACGCTGGGTGCCTTGGTTGCCAATCTGGTCGACGCCGACGCCTATGTCATCTTGACCGACCAGCGAGGCCTTTTTTCCGCTGATCCACGGAAAGATCCTGCAGCCACGTTCATTGCGCAGGCCACGGCCGGCGATCCTTCACTGGAGGCGATGGCCGGAGGCGCTGGATCGAGCATCGGGCGCGGCGGCATGTTGACCAAAATCTTAGCAGCCAGGCGTGCCGCGGGCAGCGGAACCAGCACGGTGATCGCCTGGGGACGTGAACCTGACGTGCTGATTCGGCTTGCCGACGGAGAGGCCATTGGCACGGCGCTGCTGGCCAGCACCCCCAAACTGGCAGCGCGCAAACAGTGGATGATGGACCACCTCCAACTGCGCGGCGCGGTTGTCGTGGATGCTGGGGCAGCCCTGAAGTTGCGCGATGAGGGCAAGAGTTTGTTGCCCATCGGTGTGCGAGAGGTGCAGGGCGATTTCGTTCGCGGCGATGTGATTGCAGTGAAGGCCTTGGATGGCGCAGAGATTGCTCGAGGGCTCGCCAACTATTCGTCAGCCGAGGCACGCTTGATCGCGCGCAAGGCTTCGTCTCAGATCGAAGCATTGCTTGGCTACGTCAACGAACCCGAACTCATCCACCGGACGAATCTGGTACTGATGTGAGTGTCGTATCGTTCTGGGCTTCAGGTCGCAACTGACCCTGACCCTACGGGCCGAGATCTATTTGGCCGCTGCAGCCTGTCCGTCTGGCGGGATCGCCATTCCGCTGGTTTCATCGTCATGCCGCTGCATGCGCATGCCTGACCGAAGGTAGCGGTTGTGCGGGTTGGTGCGTGGCAGAAAGCGCGCCAGTTCTGTGAGCGCCGTTTCATAGACGTTGCGCTTGAACTCAATGACCAATTCCAGCGGCACCCAATACTCGTTCCAGCGCCAAGCGTCGAACTCCGGGTGGTCGGTGGCGCGCAGATTCATGTCACTGTCACGGCCGAGCAAACGCAGCAGAAACCAAATTTGCTTCTGACCGCGATAGTGACCGCGTGCGTCGCGGCGGATGAAGTGCTGGGGCACCTCATAGCGCAGCCAGTCGCGTGTACGCGCCACGATCCGCACGTGCTCGGGCATGAGCCCGACCTCTTCATGCAGTTCCCTGTACATCGCCTGCTCGGGCGACTCGCCGTACTTGATGCCACCTTGCGGAAACTGCCACGAATGCGTGCGCAGCCGCTTGCCCCAAAAAACCTGATTGCGCGAGTTGAGCAGGACGATGCCGACGTTGGGCCTGAAGCCTTCCAGGTCGAGCATAATCGGACCCCAATTCTGTGATTGATTTCATTATTGCACCGGCGCTGTGCAGCGTGCGAACTCTCGCTAACCCGCACGGGAAGCGACAGCGCTGAAAGCCCCCACTCTGGGGCGCGTCACGTCGGTGTCTCCTGCCCGCGCTGACTGCTGATACCCGCCCATGAAAGCCTCTTCGACCTTCATCTCCACGCTCAAGGAAGCTCCCGCCGACGCCGAAATTGCCAGCCATCAGTTGATGCTGCGTGCGGGCTTCATCAAGCGGCTCGGGGCCGGCATCTACAACTACATGCCGCTTGGACTGCGGGTGATCCGCAAAGTCGAAGTCATCATCCGTGAAGAGATGAACCGGGCTGGCGCGGTCGAGTTGCTGATGCCGGTAGTGCAACCTGCCGAGCTCTGGCAAGAGACCGGGCGCTTCCAGGCCTACGGCCCGGAATTGCTGCGCATCAAGGACCGCCACGATCGTGACTTCATCATCCAGCCGACCAGCGAAGAGGTCATTACCGACATCGCGAGGCAGGAGTTGCGCAGTTACAAGCAACTTCCGCGAAATTTCTATCACATACAAACCAAGTTCCGCGACGAACGCCGTCCGCGTTTCGGTCTGATGCGCGGGCGTGAGTTCACGATGAAGGACGCCTATTCCTTCGACCGTGACAAGGACTCTGCGCTCAAAAGCTACCAGGCAATGTTCGATGCCTACATGCGCATCTTCGATCGCTTCGGGTTGCAGTACCGCGCCGTGGCGGCAGACACCGGATCGATCGGAGGAGACGCTTCTCACGAGTTTCAGGTGATCGCTGACACCGGGGAGGACGCCATCGTCTACTGCCCGAGCAGCGACTACGCGGCCAACATCGAGTTGGCCGAAGCCGTGTCACTGATCGCGAACCGCGCGCTGGCCAGCCAGGCCTTGACCAAGACACCCACGCCCGGCAAGAGCACCTGCGAGGACGTCGCAGCCTTGCTTGGCCTGCCTTTGACCAGCACGGTGAAGTCGCTCGTGCTGGCCACCGATCAAAGGGGTGAGAAGGGCATGAAGGGCGAACAGGGCGGCATCGTGAAGACCACGGTGTGGCTGCTGCTGGTGCGGGGTGATCACAGCCTGAATGAAATCAAGGCCGCCAAGGTCGAGGGACTGAAGGACGAGTTCCGGTTTGCGACTGTTTCCGAGATCGAGGACCACTTTGGTTGCAAGCCTGGCTATTTGGGTCCGATCGGGCTGAAGAAGCCCGTGAAGATCGTCGCCGATCGGACCGTGGCTGCGATGAGTGACTTCGTGTGTGGGGCCAACGACGCCGACTTCCACTTCACGGGGGTCAACTGGGGCCGCGATTTGCCCGACCCCGACCTCGTGGCCGATATCCGGAATGTCGTGGCCGGTGACCCTTCGCCGGACGGCAAGGGTGTGCTTGCGATCCAGCGCGGCATCGAGGTGGGCCATGTGTTCTACCTGGGCACGAAGAAGTACAGCGTTCCGATGAAGGCGACCTTCCTGGACGAGACCGGCAAGCCCAAGCCTTTTGAGATGGGTTGCTACGGCATCGGCGTGACTCGTTTGTTGGGCGCTGCCATCGAGCAGAACCACGACGAGCGCGGCATGATCTGGCCGGCCGCAATGGCGCCATTCAGCGTGGTGCTGTGCCCTATCGGCTACGACCGCAGCGAAGACGTGAGGGCTGCTGCCGACCGCTTGCATGACGACTTGCTGGCCCAAGGCGTGGACGTGCTGCTGGATGACCGCGGCGAGCGGCCGGGCGCGATGTTTGCGGATTGGGAGTTGATCGGCGTTCCGCAACGCGTGGTCCTGTCGGACCGTGGCTTGAAGGCCGGTACCGTCGAGGTGCAGGGTCGACGCGAAAGCAGCGCCACGACCGTGCCCTTGGCTGAGGTGCTGTCGGTCATGAAGGAGCGTCTGGCGGCATGACGCTGGCGCGGCGTGCCCTGCTGGTCGCGCCACTCGGGCTGTGCTGGCGTGGGGTTCGCGCAGGTGCTCAGATCGAAGAGCCGATGGCCGACATGGTGCGCAGCGCCCTGGCGGCATCGGTGGCCGATTCGGTGCCACCCAAGCCCCGTTTTGACCGTGTGGAAGACCGCTTGGCCTATCTCAAATGGCTGGGTGCTTGCAGCGAGCGCCTGAAGAAGCGCAAGACCGAGCACCACACGCGTGTGGAGTTTCTCGAGGCTGTCTGGTACGAAAGCCGACGTGCGGGCCTGGAGACATCCCTGGTTCTGGGCCTGATCCAGGTGGAAAGCGGCTTTCGCAAGTACGCGATCAGCAGCGCGGGCGCTCGCGGGTACATGCAAGTGATGCCGTTCTGGGCGCGCGTGATTGGCGACGGCGATGACCGCCGTCTTTTCCACATGCAGACGAATCTGCGCTTCGGTTGCGCCATCTTGCGCCACTACCTCGACCGCGAACGCGGCGATTTGTTCTTGGCGTTAGGCCGCTACAACGGCAGCCGTGGCAAGGCGGAGTACCCGAACATGGTGTTCGGCGCGCGCCGGCTTTGGGACATCAAGCCCGCCTGAACGAGCCGTCTTGAGCTGGCCCGCGGCCGAACTTGCCAGGGATCAGGACTTGGCGCTGAGCATTTGGTGAAGCTCGCCAGACTCGTACATCTCCATCATGATGTCTGAGCCACCGACGAACTCTCCCTCGACGTAGAGCTGAGGGATGGTGGGCCATTGGGCATAGTCCTTGATCCCCTGGCGAACGTCTTCGTCGTCGAAGACGTTGAAAGTCTTCAGGTCGTTGACTCCGCAGGCTTTCATGATCTGAATGGCCCGACCAGAAAAGCCGCATTGCGGAAACTGGGCGGTGCCTTTCATGAAGAGCACCACGCGGTTGCTCTTGACCAGTTCATCGATGCGCTGTTGCACGTCGCTCATGGGTGTGTCCTCGGCGGAAGTTCGTAAAGGTGGAAGTATGCGGCAGCGTCGCTTGCCCAACTGAATTCGCGGCCTTGCGGGCAGGATTGATGGCTTGAATGCAAAGGGGCGGACACTGGGGTTGGTGTTGGGTTGAGGTGTGCTGCGGCATGGTGCTGGTGGTCTCAGCCCGGCCAGCAGGCACCTGTGCAGCGTGGCAAGCCAGCCAAGTCGAGCCGTGTTTGCGCAGCTTGGAAGCCGCGATCTTGCAGCGCGGACCGCAGGGCACTTTCCTGATCGTGCCCGTGTTCCAGCAGCAGCCAAGCTCCGACTTGCAAATGGTCTGGCGCGCCGCTGATGAGCGCTGCCAGTGCCGACATCCCATCGCCTTCCGGAGTAAGCGCGCAACGCGGCTCATGGCCCAGCGCGTTGAGGTGGTGGTCGTTGCCGGCGATGTAAGGGGGGTTGGACACCACCAGGCCGAATCGCTGACCGGTCCAAGGTGCCCACCAATCGCCCTGAGCGAAAGCCACCTGCAAGCCCAGGCGATTGGCGTTGGCCAGCGCGACTTGCAGCGCGGCACCGCTGGCATCGCTGGCACTGACATGCGCAGCAGAGTGCCTGTGCTTCAGCGCCAGTGCGATGGCACCGCTGCCGGTCCCCAAGTCGACTGCTGGTGCAGACGGTGCCTGCAGCAAGCACTCAGAGGCCCAGTCGACCAGCATCTCGGTCTCGGGCCTGGGGATCAGCACATCGGGTGTCACCTGCAGTTTCAGCCCACAAAAATCGACCTCGCCGGTCAGGTAGGCCAGCGGCTCG
>Ga0105046_10010317_pt1 | contig 14554 bp, 11 predicted proteins | sample MAT03_FD_78385 | JGI IMG/M metagenome (GOLD analysis project Ga0105046, IMG submission 78385) | Freshwater microbial communities from Lake Fryxell liftoff mats and glacier meltwater in Antarctica - MAT-03 (megahit assembly) | ecosystem: Environmental > Aquatic > Freshwater > Ice > Liftoff... | reverse complement strand
CGCGCGCCAGATCCAGCACCAGCCCCAGATCCTTGACGAAGATGTCCACCGCTGACAACGGTGTGTAGTCGCCAGCCAGCACATGCGCCATGCGGTTCTCGAACATCCAGCTGTTGCCGGCGCTGTGGGTGATGACTTCGTACAACGCGTCGGGGTCCACACCTTCGCGCAGGCCCAGCGCCATTGCCTCGGCGGCGGCTGCAATGTGCACACCGGCCAGCAGTTGGTTGATGATCTTGACCTTGCTGGCAGCACCGGCGTCGGCGCCCAGCCTGTAGACCTTGGCGGCCATGGCGTCCAGAAACACGCCGCACTTGTCATAGGCCTCGGCCGGGCCTGAGCTCATGATCGTCATCTGGGCGCTGGCGGCCTTGGCTGCACCCCCAGAGATCGGCGAATCCAGAAACAGCAGGCCCATGTCTTGCAGCCGCTGGGCGGTGCGCACCGACCAGTTGGGGTCGACGGTGGAGCACATCACAAACACGCTGCCGGCTTTCATGTGCGCGGCGCAGCCCCCGTCGCCAAACAGCACGGCCTCGGTCTGCTGCGCGTTGACCACCACCGACACCACCACGTCGCAAGCGGCGGCCAGATCGGCCACCGAGCCGCATGCCGTGCCGCAACCTGCGCCACCCGCGCCGGCAAATTTCTGCGCCACTTCGCTGCGCAGATCAAAAACAAAAGGCGCATGGCCGGCCCGCCGCAGTGATCCGGCCATGCCCAGGCCCATCGCGCCCAGGCCGATCAAACCGACTTGTGTTGGCATAGTCTCTTCGTCTTGATGCTGGCTTGGCCTCAATGATCGCCGATCTGGCCGAGCCTGGCCGCAGCGCGACCGGCTTCAGCCCAGGTGATCGTTCTGGCTCGGCACGGAGATGACCCTTTTGTGGGTCATGTCTGGCTCAAACTCAAGCCTTCGCGACGCGTGACCTCGGCTGGGTTTGGGGTTTAGCCGTGGGTTTTGCTGTGAGTTTCAATTCAGGCCTGGCTTTGGATTGGCCCTTGGGCGCCGCAGCTCCTTTGACGCTTGGCTTCGAAGTCGATCTCTTCTTGTTGGTTGCAGGCCCGGTCGCGGCTGCCTTTCTGGCCGGCATCTTCTTCGCTGCAGGTGCAGTCCTTGCAGCCTTGATAGCCTTGGCAGCCTTGATGACCTGGATGGCGGGCAGAGCAGGCAATAGCGCGCTCTCAAGCTCCTGCAGCGCATCGGCGGTGTAAACCGCCAGTTTTTGCATGCTGGGCAAAGAGCTGTGGCAGCCCGTGAAGCCAAAGTTCATGTACCCCGCGTAACTCTCGCAAGTGATGTTCAGCGCCTGCCCGTGGGTGACGATCGAGGCCGGAAAGATCGACAACAGTTCTGCGCCCCTGAAGTACAGCGGCTTGTCGGGGCCCGGCACGTTGGAGATCGTGATGTTGAACATCGGCGGCGTGCGCCCGCCAATGCCGGTCAGCAGCGTGACGATGGTGGGCGCCATCAGCAGCATCGTGTACTGGATCATGGCTTGTCGCGGCAGCCCTTGCACGTGGGCTTTGGCGTGCTGCACCGAGCTTTTGATGGCTTGCAGCCGCTGCACCGCGTCAGTCACATCGGTGCCGAGCGTGGCGACGATGAAGCTGATGGCGTTGCCGGTGCCTTCGTCGTCGCTGGGCCGCACAGAGATCGGGATACCTGCCGTCAGTGACTTGTCCGGCAGCGCTTCACGCTCCAGCAGAAAGCGGCGCAAGGCACCGCCACACAAGGCCAGCACCAGATCGTTGAGTGTGCAGCCGGCAGCGCTGGCCAATGCGCGCAGGCGGGCCATCGCAAACTGCTGCGTGGCAAAGCGGCGCTTCTCGCGCACGCGACCGTTGAGCAGCGAGCGCGGCGCATCAAAGGGCACCGCCAGGCCGTCGCTCGGGTCGCCGATACGCTTGATGATCTTGGCAAAAGCCACCGCCAGTTGCGGCAGCGAGCGCGCCTGCAGGCTCAAGCCCTCAACCACCGCTGCAGTGGCGCTGGCGACTGTGGGTGCACCCGAGCGCCGTGTGGAAGCCGAGCGCTTGTCCATCCCGCTGGCCCAAAACGGCGGCAGCGTTTTGCTCTTTTCCGGGTCACTGGCCATCGCACGTTCCAGCAATTTCATGCCGCTGATGCCGTCGATCAACGAATGGTGCATCTTGACGAAGAGCGCGAATCGGTTGCCTTCCAGGCCTTCGATGATCGTGCACTCCCAAGGCGGCCGCTCCAGATCCACTGGGGCGCTGTGCAGACGGCCCACCAGCTCGCCCAATTCGCGTTCGCCACCCGGCCAGGGCAGGGCGGCATGGCGCACGTGGTACTCCAGATCGATTTCTTCATCTTCGACCCAGGCCGGCATCGGGTTCTTGTTGAAGGCGAACTTGAGCCGCTGGTTCCAGGGCGGGCTGAAATTGCGGTGCGCACGAAAGTCGGCCGTCAACAGGCGCATGTAATCTTGCGGCGCATCGGGTGGCAGTCGAAACAGCAGCAGGCCACCCACATGGTTGGGGGTGGCGCGGGTTTCTGTGAACAACCAGGCGGTGTCTAGCGGGTTCAGGCGGGTGGCACTCATGGTTCAGCTCAGGGCTCGGGCGATGTTGCTCAGGCGCTGGCCGCCGCTTTTTTGCGCGCTGCCTGGGGGGCTGCTTTTTTCACTGCTGTTTTTTCGACTGCTGCCTCTTTCAAGGCAGTCGTTTTTGCAGCCACCTTCTTCACAGCAGCGACCGAGGCTGCCTTCTTGGGCCTTGCTTTGGCGGCGATAGTTTTTATTGCCGGCGTTGTTGCGGGCGTTGTTGCGGGCTTTGTGGCCGCTTTCGCGGCCGGTTTTATGTCGGGTTTTGTGGCGGGTTGTGCGGCTCTTCCGACTGGCGCCTTCCTTACCGCAGGGGCAACTTTGGCCACTGCCTTCTTGGCCGCCTTTCTGGGGGCCTTGTCGTTGGGCGCTGCTGCCGCTGCATCACGGTCCCAGGTCAATCGAGCCTTCTTGGCCAGTGTCACCACCTTGGCGATGTCGGCATCGCTGTAAACGCCCTTGACGCCTGAGATGGCCGAGAGCTTCATGCCGTGCTTGATGCCCAGCTTGTAGATCTCCTTGACCTTCTCCCACTCGGTGTCGCGACCGATCGTGAAGACCTCGAAGCGACCTTCCAGCGCCAAGACGATGGTCTCTGCCAGGCAGGCATAGATCACGTTGGGCGGAAGGCCGATGCTCTTCAAGCCCTTGACTTTGGTGGGCAGCTCGATCTCGCCCGATTCGATCACCAGCACGTCAGGCCGCTTGGCCACTTCTTCTGGCGGCAGGTCCAGTGGCCGCGCCACGTCGGTGATCACGCAGCCGGGCTTGACTTTGGTGATGTCCAAGACTTTCTTGCCGGCGCCGGAGGTCGAGGTGACGATCATGTCCATCTCGTGCAGCAGATCGTCGTAGTGGGTCGAACACACGATCTTGGCGTCGGGGGTGTCGAGCAACATCGAGGCCTTCAACTCCTCCAACTTCTTGATGTCGCGTCCGGCAATCACGACTTCGTCAAATGCCATGGCCAGCAGCCGGGCGCTGACCGAACCGATCGAGCCGGTGGCGCCGATCACCATCGTCTTGGCCTGGATGCGTTTGCCGTCCTTGCCTTGTTTGACCAGCCCCATGCGTTTCATCGCATCCGCCGCTGCCCACAGCGCGCCCGAAGCCGAGTAGCTGTTGCCGGTGGTGATGGGGATGCTGGCACGCCGCGCCACCGTGATGCCGGCGTCGCCCACCACCTTGGTGAAAGCGCCCAGACCCATCAGTTGCGCGCCCATCTTCTCGGCCATCTTGGCTGCCGCCAACAAACGGCGATAGGTGAACTCGGGGCTGCGCGACAGCATCTCTTTGGGCGTGCCGCCGATCGAGATCAGCCAGCCCTCGGCCTCTGCGCCGCTGGGCGAGACGATGTTTTCCATCTTGCAGTACACCATCGGCGGCAGGTGCGCTGCGAGGGTCTCGACCTGGTCCATCACGAACTTGGGCGTGGCCTTGGGGATCGGAAAACCTTTCTTGATGAACTCCTGGCTCAGCGGGTGGATCACAAAAGCAAAACGCCGGATCAGGCGGAACTTGCCGGTGGGGTGCAGCAGGCGCGGCTTGATCTTCAGCTCGTCCAGGATCTCCTCAAAATCGTCGTCGCTCAGCTCTTCGTGCGGCTTGCCTACGGCCGCCAGGATCATCGCTTCGATGGCGTTGATGCCCACCACGCGCTCAAAGAGCTGCGGCGAGGTGTCGATGACCAGGTTGACCTTGCACTTCTTGAAGAACTCCATGCGCTCGTCATCCACCGCCGAGGTGATGATCGTCTTGCCCTCCAGGTTGCTGACGTGGCCCACCTGCTTGAGCTCTGCAAAGGTGCCGACGATCACGTGGGCCTTGGCAATGGCAGCGGCAATACGCTGGTTCTTGAAGCCCGGCAGCGCGTTTTCCAGGATCTCACGCGACTTGCCGGTCAGCGCCCACTCGCTGCCCTTGGCGTACATCTCGAGTTGGGTCAGAGAGCTCAGCAGCGTGGGCGCGCCGGTCTGTGCCAACGCATCTGCAAAAGACAGGTTGGGCGTGTAGTCCGACATCGCCACCGCCATGTCGTAGTTGCGCATGCCGGACAAGAACAGCACCCGGCTGTTGTTGAAGTAGTGGCCGAGCTCGTTTTGAACGTAGCGCACGGCGCGCACCTGCAGCAGCCGGCGCAGCTTGGCACCCGTGGTGGCGGGCACACGCGTGACGACGTTGAGCAGTCGGCGTGACTCTTTGTTGATCACGGTGTTCTGGCCCACATGCAGGTGGTCGCCCATCTCGCCCAGGCCGATCGCGTCTGCCGTGGCCTGGTGCCTGCGCATCAGCTCCCAGGCCTTGCTGGTGTCGTTGTCTGCGCCCAGGCGCTTGACCTCGAAGTCATGGCCCAGAAAGCGCGTCTTGAAGCTGAAATCCTGCTTGGACGAGCCGAGCGAAACGGTCACTACTTTTTTCATTTTTGGGTCTCCGAATGTGTGAGCGTCAGGGCTTCAAGTGCCTGAGTTGGATGCTTTGCTGCTTGCTGCCTTCTTGCGGGGTGCCGAAGGCATCCTGGCTGCGCCGGCCGTCTTTGGGGCAGCTTTGGGGGCAGCTTTGGGCGCAGTTTTACGCGCAGTTTTAGGCGCAGTTTTGCGAGTGGTGGTCTTGCTGCTCACGCTCTTGCTGCTCCGACTCTTGTCAGCCGGGGCCTTGCGGCGCGCTGCGGCGGCGGGCGGGCTTTCAGTGGGCAGCACCTGGCGGATCATTGCCTCGCACTGCGCCTGGGTCATGTAGCGTGGCACCGGGTAGCCGGTGTGGGCCTCTTTGCAAGCCGCTTTGGCCAGCGCGCGGATGTCTTCCGGCTTCAGCGCCTGCAGCGTTTTGGGGATGCCCAGGGCCGCGTTGAGCGCATCCACACCGTCCAGAAACTTCTGCGCCAGCGTGTCTTCGTCTTCGCTCTCGTCGCCCAGCTTGGCGCGGATGGCCAGTTGAGCCAGCCGGTCGGTGATCGCCGGGGCCGAATACTTCAGCACATGCGGCAGCATGATGGCGTTGGCCAGCCCGTGCGGCGTGTGGTACTTGCCGCCGAACTGGTGCGCAATCGCATGCACATAGCCGACGTTGGCCCGCGTGAAGGCAATGCCGGCGTAGGTGGAGGCCAGCGACATCTTCTCGCGCGCCTGCAGGTTGCCGCCGTCGGTGTAGGCCGTCAGCAGGTTCTCGAAGATCAGGCCCACGGCCGACAGCGACATGCCCTCGGTGTAGGGCGTGGCCCATTGGCCGACATAAGACTCCACCGCGTGCGTCAGCGCATCGATGCCGGTGGCTGCGGTGATGTGCGGTGGCAGCCCGGTCATCAACAGCGGGTCCAGCGCCGCCATCTTGGGCACCAACCGGGTGTCGATGATGACCAGCTTGGTCTCGCGCTCGGGGTCCGAGATCACCGCCGCTACCGTCACTTCCGAGCCCGTGCCGGCCGTCGTGGGCACGGCATAGATCGGCGCCGGCGAGCGCAGTCCCTTGAAGTAGCCGGCCAGTTGGCGCAGCGATTTGTCCGGGTTGGCGATCGAGGCTGCAATGGCCTTGGAGGCATCCATCGACGAGCCACCGCCAAAGGCCACGATGGCGTCGCAGTCGTGCTCTTTGTAGAACTCGATGCCACGCTTGATCAACGGCATCGGGGCATCGGGCGTGATCTCGTCGAACACCACGAAGTCGGTGCCACCTGCGCTCAGCGCATCGCTCAGGCCCTTCAGCAGCCCCAGCTTGGAGATCACGGCATCGGTCACGATCAGGATCTTGCGGTGGCCAAAGCCTGCCACTGCCTGGCCCAGTCGAGCGCTCGACCCGGGGCCGACCAGCAGTGTGGGCTGCGGGATGGGCAAGAAGCGCGTCAGCTTGCCGACGCCCTTCATCAGCGCTGACAAACCCGCCGCGCGGGTCGAGTCGGGGATGAAATCCAGGTTCACAGGGGCTTCTCCATGCTTTGAACAGGGGTCATTGTCCCAGCCGCGGCCGCTTCGGCCCATGCGCGCAGACCCGCACATCGATGATCTGCTGGAGGATCTGGAGCAGGCGCTGGGCAAGGTCTGAATCAAGGCCTGAGGCAAGGCCTGAGGGTGCGGCGCAACCTTCGCCTGCTCGTCAGTCCTCAATCTTCCACACATAGCTGACGCTGCCCAAGCCCGGCAAGAAGCCGGGTGCAGCCGGAAAAGTGCACTGCCGCAAGGTGTCCATCGCACTGGCGTCCAGCAGCCGGTGCCCGTCTCCATCCCCGCTGGGCTTGGTGATGGCAATGCGCACCACCTTGCCCAGGGGGTCCACTTCGAACTGCAGCTCAGTCGAGCCTGCAGCGCCAGCGCTCTTGGCCGCCGCCGGGTAGACCGCCTTGGGGCAGTTGGCCTCGGTCATCGTGACTCGGCGCGGCTCGGTGGCCTGGGGCGGGGTGGCGCAGCCGGTGACGAGCAGGCACGCCAAGGCCGCGAGCAAGGCTGCTGGCCTGAGTCCGGTCTGATGGTGCCGCGTATGCTGGCGGCAGCAAGCTCGTGCTTTGCCGCTGGCCTGATGAAGTGCTGTCTGCATGAGGGCTGAAGCCAAGGTTTGGTGATGCTCACTTGCGGTCACGGCTGGGGGCAGGTCACGCGAGTTGTCACCCAGACAGGGATTCTGGATCCTTCATGCTGGTACAACACGGCATGGGCCGAGCGGGGCGTGCATGAGCGCGTCTGCGGCGCGCTGTGGCGTGAGCCGACCCCAGGTATCGCAGGCCTTGAAGCGTTTGGAGCAGGTCGGCCGAGTCCGCTTGGGGCGCGGCCAGATCGAGGTCTTGGACTCGAGTGGCTTGGTCAGCGCCAGCCGCTGAGCCACTCCCAAGAAGGCGTGGCGTGCGACGCACTGATCGCCGCCGTCACGCCAGCAGATCCTGCGCGGATGTGCAACGACGCATGGCGGGCGAATGCGCGATTTCATGTCATCGGTTTGGCGGAACGGACCACTAGAAGCGCCGGGAACGGGCGGTCCCGGCCCTTCATCGGGGATTCGTCGCTGGAGGTGTTTGCGCAGACCCTGGCAAGATCCAGCAAGTCCTCAACCTCAGTGCATTGAACCGGGTCGTTGCGCTTCGGACTTGAAACCAACCTGCAAAAATGGAACTGACCCCCGTCAATACGGTGGGCGCATGCTTGCCAAACTGCTTGCCCAGCGTTGCCGCAGCGCCACGCGCAGGGCCCCTTGGGCCACCGAACAGGAGAATCGTAATGTCCGATGCCGTAGCTCCTCTGCGAGACTTTGTTGTCGCCATGACGCGACTTGTCGGCGCCACCAGCGACGAATCGCGCCTCTTGAGCGAAGGCCGGCTGCTGCTGGCCCGTCTGATCGAGGCTGAAACCTGGCTGCCGCAGTCTTTTGCGGCGCCGCGCACGGACCGGTATGCGCAGTACCTGCTGCACTGCGATCCGCTGGATCGCTTCTCGGTGCTCAGTTTCGTCTGGGGTCCAGGCCAGAAGACACCGGTGCATGACCACACCGTCTGGGGCCTGGTCGGTGTGCTGCGCGGCGCCGAACGCTGCGATGAGTTCACGCTGCAGGACCGCAAGCCTGTCGCCACCGGGCAGCACCATGTGATGCAGCGCGGGGCGATCGAGGCCGTCTCGCCCACCGTCGGCGACTGGCACCGTGTCAGCCATGCCTGGGACGAAGGCCCCGCAGTGAGCATCCACGTCTACGGCGCCAACATCGGCGCTGTGCGCCGCCACCGTTTGGACGACACGGGCACGACGATCGACTTTGTCTCCGGCTACGACAACGTCATGGTGCCCAATCTGTGGGACCGGTCGGCGGCCGTGCGCGCACAGGTGGGCCGATGATTCTGGTCGCGCGTCAGGATGGGGTTCTCACACTGACGCTGAATCGTCCCGAATTGGGCAATGCGCTGGGTGCCGCTCTGGTCGAGGACTTGTTGGGTCACTGCGGTCATGCCCTGGCCGATCCGGACATTCACACCCTGTTGCTGCGTGGGGCGGGCAAACACTTTTGTACCGGCCTGGATTTGTCGGATCTGGCCACGGCGAGCGATGGCGATCTGCTGCAGCGGTTGGTGCGCATCGAGACGCTGTTGTCGCTGTTGTGGCATGCACCGATCCGCACCGTGGCCGTGGCGCAGGGCCGGGCATGGGGCGCGGGGGCCGACTTGTTCGCGGTGTGCGAGCAACGCCTGGCGACGCCAGGCACCACTTTTCGCTTTCCAGGCGCGCAGTTTGGCATTGTGTTGGGCACGCGCCGCCTTGCGGAGCGCATCGGCACCGATGCGGCGCGCCGTTGGGTGCTCGAAGGCAGTGAACTCGATGCCCGACAGGCGCAGGACGCCGGACTTGCCACCGGCATCGGCGACACCGCAGACCTGACCATCATGGCCGTGGAGGCAGCCACAGCGCGAGCCATTCGCAGTGCCACCCGAGCCGACCTGCGTGACGCGGACCTCGCTGCGCTGGTGCGATCTGCGGCCCCGCCCGGGCTGCAGGCGCGCATTGCGCGCTATCGCCAGGCGCTGCTCGCGCGCCGCGCCACCTGACAATTTCTTGCTGGCGCATTGACCCCATGAGCAGAGTCAACATCCGCTGCGAGGGACTTGTTCAGCGTTGCCCCAGGCCACACGCTTGAGTTCGCGCCGCACAGCGGCAACGCACGTGGGCACTTTCGCCAGTCGTCCGTTCCGCCAATGAGCTTACAAATGAGATCGATGCGTTCGTCGGTCAGGCCAGCAGCGTAGGCGGCAGCAGGCGTCGAGGCGAACCTGCGAAAGACGAGGACCATTCTGTAGAGCGCGCGCGGCTTCCACTTCTTCCATCACGGGCGCGCTCAGCGGCATGGTGATGTTCCGATTCATCTGTCCTGCAGCGGCTGCAGATGCGGTCCACCTTAGAGTACGCCCTTCTCACGAATCGGAACAGAGGATGAACAACACGCTGCTCAAAGGCCTGGCGCTGCTTGAGGTGCTGGCCCATGCCGAGCGCGCGATGGGCGTCACCGACCTGGCGACCCAGGCCGGCCTGGGCAAGAGCCACGCGCACCGGCTTTTGCAGGGCCTGGTGGAGGCGGGTTATGTGCGCCAAGAGCAGGCGTCCGGCAGCTACGCCACCACCATCAAACTGTGGGAACTCGGGTCTGTGGTGATGGCCAAGATCGGCTTGAAGCAACTGGCCGAGCCCTTCATGGTTTGGCTGCTGGCACAGTTTCGTGAGACCGTGCACCTGTCAGTGCTCGATGGCGACGAGGTGGTCTACATCCACAAGCTCGACAGCCCCGAGCCCGTGCGGGCCTACAGCCAGGTCGGCGGCCGTGCGCCGGCCTACAGCGTGGCGACGGGGAAGTCCATGCTGGCGTACCAGAGCCCGGCCTACCTGGAAGCGATTTCCCACCGTTTGCGCAGCCATTCGCCGCGCACCATCACCAAGCCGGTCGAGTTCCTGCGCGAGATGGAGAAGGTGCGCGAGCAGGGTTATGCGGTCAACCGTGGTGAATGGCGCGAGAGCGTGGGGGGCTGCGCCGCCCCGATCTTCGACCCCGCGGGCGGCGTCATCGCATCCATCGGTTTGTCGGGCCCGATCGACCGGCTGCGGCCATCGATGTTCAAGGCCATGTCAGCGGACTTGATCAAGGCCGCCACTGGGATTGGCGCCGAGATTGGGGGCGGAGTGAAAACCTTCAACGGTGGCGGTTTGCCTCCGGACTTCTCGAGCTCGACCAGGCAAGTTTGAGCTGAGCAAGCTTGCGACAGCGTCGATGTACCGATTTTGCCGATGGGTCTTGTGATGATGCGGTTGAGCGTGGCGGATGGATCGGGCTTCGTGTTAGATTATTCCTGGAAAAGATACGTTTGTTCTGCATTCAGGAACGAATGAAATCCAACCCAACCACGGGAAAGTGCATGCCGACTGTTGTTCTTCCTCTGCTTGGTGTCAAGGTGGTCGAGTTCTGCCATGTGGCTGCGGGCCCTTTTTGCGGTATGTTGCTGGCCGATTTCGGGGCCCAGGTGATCAAGGTCGAGTCGCCCGAGGGCGATGCCATGCGGCAGTGGCCGCCGCTGAGCGAGGGTTTCAGCGAGAACTTCGCTGCCCTCAATCGCGGCAAGCAGTCGGTGGTGCTGGACCTGAAGAACCCGCAGCAACTCGCGCAGGCCCGTGCGCTGGTGCTGCAGGCCGATGTCTTGATCGAGAACAGCCGCCCGGGTGCCATGCGCCGCCTGGGCCTGGGATGGGAATGGTTCGAGCCACGCAAGCCGTCGCTGGTTTACTGTTCGATTTCTGCTTACGGTCAGGACGGTCCGCGCGGGCCAGAGGGCGGTTTCGACCTGACCATCCAGGCCAGCGCGGGCGTGATGAGCGTTACCGGTGAGCCCGACGGTGCGCCGGTCAAAGCGGGTGTTCCGCTGGTGGATTTCACGGCCGGGCTGTACGCCGCGTTTTCCATTGCGGCGATGATCGCGCGGGTGCGCGGCGGCGGTCCGGGCGGGCAACTTGACGTTCCGATGTTCTCTACCACCATCGCCGTTTCGGCGCTGCAAACCAGCGAGTATTTCGGCACGGGCCGCAATCCGCGCAAACTGGGGTCGGCGCACCCGCGCAACGCGCCTTACCAGGCCTACCGGGCCAGCGACGGCTGGTTTGCCGTGGCGGCAGGCAACAACAAATTGTGGCAGCAGGTGTGCGAGCTGACACCCGCGCTGGAGTTGATGGACGACGCGCGTTTTTCCACGCCCACCTTGCGCGCGGCGAACCAGGCTGCGCTGGCCGCTTTGCTGGAAGCGCGTTTTGTGCAGCTGCCTGTCGCCCACTGGCTGGCTACCTTCGGGCCCGCAGGCGTGCCGAGCGCACCGATCAACGGGTATGCCGAGGCGTTGGCCGACCCCCAGGCGCAGTACATGGAACTGGTGCAGCCGATGACTTTGCCCAACGGCGTGCAGACCCGCACTGTCGGATGCCCGGTGAAGATCGATGGCGACGTGGTGGCGGTAAACACGCGACCGCCGGCGCTGGGTGAACACACGGGGCAAGTGCTGGCGGCGCTTTCCGGCGCGGGCAGAACCGACATCTAAGGCAACGCTGAACAAGTCCCCGCGACTGTCCGCGCCCTGGTTTGGGATGGGATGCAAGGCGCAAACCGCAGACATAGCCTGGGCCATGGCGAGGATTTGCAACGCCGCAGACCGCCCAAACCAGGGATGCGGGCGGAGGCCATCGCCTGGGTCAAAGACGCCATCGCCCGCTACGGTTTCACGGCGGCGGATTCGGGCCTCAGAAAAGCTCCTGGCCGGCCAGGCAAATCTCCTGCAGCGGTAGGCCGCAAGCCCGCGAAGAAGGGGCGCAAGAGCACGACAGCCAAGCCAGCCGAAAGGGCGGTGAAGTTCAAAGACGATCGAGACCACACCTGGGGCGGCATCGGCAAGCGACCTGACTGGTTCAGGGCTGCGCTGGCTGCAGGCAAGACACCCGAGGACCTTGTGGCCAAGGGCTGATGATGGCGACTTCCTATCCCTGGGCCTTCGGGGCCGGCCTTCGACGCAACGCGTTTGGACGGAGCCTCACGCGCGAGGGCCATCGACCGCCCGAACGAGGCAGGGGGTCAGATCGAGTGCCGTGGAAGCTCAATTCGCGATCGACATCGACGGTGGCTGCATCGCGGCCATCGTCGTGCCTGGCAGCGTGAAGACCCTGAGCCTGAGCGCCGGCGTGCTGGCAGCTGCCACCTTCAAAGCCTTCAGCGGGATCGTCGCTGTCACTGCGTGACACACTTGGCTCAGCCTATGTTGGCACTCTGCGCTGTCCGATGAACCTGCTCATCTCGATGAAATACCTGGTGGCGCTCGACGACCACCGCCACTTCGGCCGCGCAGCGCTGGCCTGCCATGTCACGCAGCCGGCGCTGTCCAACGCGCTGCGCGCCCTGGAACAGGGGCTGGGCATTGCCATCGTCAAGCGCGGGCGCAACTTTGCCGGATTCACGAGGGAAGGCGAAAGGGTACTGACCAGCGCGCGGCGCATGCTGCGCGAGCAGGAGTTGCTGCAGCAGGACTTGCACAGCAGCGAAGGCCACCCACAGGGCCAGCTGCTGGTGGGCGCGGTGCCGACGGCGATGCCGATCGCGGCCCGCTTCGTGGCGCTGCTGCAGGCCCGCCACCCGGGCATCGTGCCGACCCTGCGCTCGCTCAGCTCGGTGGAGCTGGAAACCGGCCTGGAGAGCCTGGCCTTGGACATGGGCCTGGGCTACACCGAGCGCATGGACGGCAGCGGCTCGACGCTGCGCGTACTGCCGCAGTACACCGAGCACTACTTCCTGCTGCGCCGCGTTGCCCCCGGCAGCGTTGCGGGCAGCCTGCGTCCGGCAGCGGCCATGAGCTGGCGCGAAGCCGCATCGCTGCCGCTGTGCATGCTGGGCGGCGAGATGCACAACCGCACCATCATTGACCGTGCTTTCGCTGCTGCGGGCGCCACCGTCCAGCCGGCCATCGAGACCAACTCGACGGTGACGCTGGTGATGAGCGTGCTGGCTGGCCAAGTCTGCAGCGTACTGCCCGGCGCCTTGCTGGGCACTGTGATCGGGCAAGGCGAGCTGCAGGCGCTGCCGCTGGTGGAGCCGCATGTCGAGGTGCCGATCGCCTTTCTTGTGCACAAGACCAGCCGCCTCTCGCGGACGCTGGAAGCCGCCATCGCCTTTGCCGAGCACCCGGAGTGGCTGGGGCAGGCGGCAAAGCACTCGCGGCTGCCGGCCGACTGATCACTCAAAGTCATCGGGTCATCACGCAAACAAATTGGACGGGGCCAGGACAGCAAGCCGACACTGCCGAGTCGGCAATGTTGCCGACGGATCGATGAAGGCACAACCTGTGATGAGCCGGGACAAGGGTGGGACAGCCCAGGCGCCTGTTGACCAGGTGACAGGCGAGATCGGTGGCGAGCTGTCAGCTGAGACGACAAGCGAGATCACTGCCGGGATCTTGGCGCGTCGCGCTCATCAGCCGGGAGCCTTGCTGCCCATCCTGCACGAGTTGCAAGACCGGCTGGGCTGGGTGCTTAAGCAAACCGTGCCGCAGATCGCCGAGGCCCTGAACCTGTCGCGCGCCGAGGTGCACGGCGTCGTCACCTACTACCACCACTTTCGCAGCAGCGCGCCGGGACGGCACGTGGTGCAGGTCTGTCGCGCCGAGGCCTGCCAGGCGCGCGGCGCCGATGCCTTGTTGGCGCAGGCCGAGAGCCTGCTGGGGTGTAAGTCTCATCAGACTCGCGCGGACGGTGCCGTGACGCTGAACCCGGTGTACTGCCTGGGGTTGTGTGCGATGTCGCCAGCGGTGATGGTGGACGAGCGGGTCTATGGTCGTGTGACGCCGCAGCGGCTGCAAGAGATTGCGGCAGCGCTGGAGCTGGCCGCATGACGGCATCGGCCATCACCGTATACGTGCCCTGCGACGCCGCCGCGTTGGCGGTGGGTGCCGACGAGGTGGCGGCGGCCATCGCTGCCCATAGCGCGGCGCGTGGCGAAGCGGTGCGCATCGTGCGTAACGGCTCGCGAGGTTTGTTCTGGCTGGAGCCGCTGGTCGAGGTGCTCACCGCCGAGGGCCGTATCGCCTATGGCCCGGTCACGCCGGAAGAGGTGCCGGCACTGCTGCGAGCCGGCCTGCTGAGGGGTGGCGCGCACCCGCTGCGGATGGGCGTGCCTGAGCAAATTCCCTTCCTGGCGCTGCAGGAACGGTTGACCTTCCGGCGCATGGGTGTCACCGACCCCATGTCGCTGGCCGACTTTGAGGCCCACGAAGGCTGGGCTGGCCTGCGCCGGGCGGTCGCTCTCTTGCGAGCCGAGGGCGGCGCCGCCATCGTCCAGCAAGTGACGCATTCCGCCCTGCGTGGTCGCGGGGGTGCGGCCTTTCCGGCCGGCATCAAGTGGAAGACGGTGTTGCACGCGAATGCGGATGAGCCCGACGGCCAGAAGTACGTGGTCTGCAACGCCGACGAAGGCGACTCGGGGACCTACTCTGACCGCATGACGATGGAGGG